>JGI11705J14877_10001672_pt1 | contig 12463 bp, 12 predicted proteins | sample Etolaghawater15m_FD_14877 | JGI IMG/M metagenome (IMG submission 14877) | reverse complement strand
GCCTCGGCCAAAAATAAATCCACCATCCTGCTTGTCCTTTGGCCCGTCTACTGCGTTACGTCCGCCGGCACATATCCACAAATATGCACTGGCGGATGCGCCTTGCCAGATCTTATTAAAACGGGCGGACCAAAATACGGCGCATTATGGCGTATCTATTTTTTTCCGCGACCCTTGGGGATTGGTTCACCATCAGCCTCTAGGATTTTCACCCCCTCTGCAACAACTTTGCGGATACCTTTCAATGCCGCCTCAGGCGTTTCTGCCAGCAACTGAGGCTGGGAAATTCCGCGCAAAGGCCCAGATACGCCTGGTCATTTCCTGACCATATTGAGGCGATACGCATATTTATCGTTTTTTAAGGTCATTTTTCTCCCTCCAGTTTGTCAATGGCAGCGAGGACTTGTCTCACCTGATATTCTTTGGTTTTGCCTTTGAAGTTCCGGATATTTATGAGTGGCGGGGAAATCCAAAAATAATGGGGGCGAGGGCACGAAATGATAAGAGAAAAAACAAAATATCATGTGGATATCAAAAGGTTTTCAACTCACGATACCTTTTGTTCGCGTCAAAATTACGCAGGTTTTGACAAAAGCATTCTCATGGACTAATCTCAAGGCCACGTTTCTATTGATCCATGCAACGTTCTGGGGGATACTGCGCAAATCAATCAGATTGTCATGAATCTGGTAACCAACGCTGCCGATGCCATGTCCGAAGAAGGGGGACTCCTGGAAGTGATCCTTGAAGAGATTCTGCTTCAGGAAGAAAAGGAGCCCGAGGGAGAAATCAGAGGGGGTTCTGAAAGAGTTCTTTTTGTGGATGATGAAGAGTCCATGGTGAACCTGAACCGCATTTTTGAGTTTCAAAGATTCGGATTTCAGTTGGGAGTACTTGCTATGTATCAAAGCCGACCTATGATTGATGGATGAATTTCGTTGTAATGTGTTTTGAAAGGACAGTTTATATGCCGAACATTTCAGCCAGGACAACCCATCTGGGAACGGAAAACGCTTTTGTGGTTTTGAAGGAAGTGAACGAACGGGTTGCGCAGGGTCGGGATATTCTCAATTTCTGCATCGGACAGCCCGATTTCAATACCCCGTCCAACATCTGTGAGGCGGCCATGAAGGCCATGCGGGAAGGGAAACATGGCTATACGCCCAGTGCCGGCATTCCCGAGCTGAGAGAGGCGGTGGCCGCCTATATCTCCAGGACACGGAACATTCGGGTGGAACCGGACTGGGTCGTGATCGCCAACGGTGCAAAACCCTTTATCGGCTATACGCTTTTGTCGGTCACCGATTATGGGAAAGGGCACGAGGTCCTTTACCCCAATCCGGGGTTTCCCATTTATTCCACTCAGACCCTGGCACACGGTGCCGTACCGGTCCCGCTGCATCTCCTTGAAAGCAAGAATTTCGCCTTTGACGTGGACGAAATGGAATCGCTGATTAATTCGAACACAAGGCTCCTCATCCTCTGCTCCCCCCATAATCCCACCGGTGGTGTTTTGACAAGAGAGACTTTGGAACAAATCGCAGAAGTGGCCCTCAGGCACGACCTCTGGGTCTACTCAGATGAGGTCTATTCCCGAATGGTGCATGACGGCAACTTTGAGAGCATTGCCAGCATCCCGGGAATGCAGGGAAGGACCGTCATCTGCGACGGCGCATCCAAGACCTACGCCATGACGGGCTGGCGGCTCGGTTATGCGGTGAATGAAAAGCTTGTACCCTGCTTTTCCAACTGGATGACCAATACGGATTCATGCCCCAACCACATGACCCAGTGGGCTATGGTGGAGGCCCTCAACGGTTCCCAGGAAGAACCGGATCGTATGATGCGCATTTTCAAGAAAAGAAGAGACCTGATTGTGGAAGCCCTCAACGGGCTCGACGGTATCACCTGTCTGTCTCCGGGGGGAGCCTTTTACGTTTGGCCCAATGTCACCGAGCTGTGTAAAATAGTGGGAGCCGCCGATTCGGAGTCGCTTCGCAAAATGCTCCTGTATGAGGCGGGAATAGCTGTGCTGACCGATATCCACTTTGGAGAGAGAGCCCCGGGTGAAGGGCAGCACCTGCGAATTTCCTACGCTACGAGCAATGATAACATTATGGGGGGGATGGATCGGCTCAGCGACTTCATCAGGACCCACCGACAGTAGCATGTGTCTGGAATTTATTACTTGCAAAGATGACAAGCGGTTTGCCCATGGTATTTGGTCACCCCAAGAATAGCTTTAGTGCCTATCGCTTCGGCATTCTGCTATCTATTTTTTTGATGCAGATGCTGACGGCGCCCCTTTTCGAAGGGAGCATTGCCGCCGGATATGCCGCGGATATTCTTTTTTATCTGCTTCTGGCGGCGGCTGCCTTTTCGGTTCAGGACAGCAGGTTTTTCAAGTTGGCCATCCTTTTGGGGGCGTGCGCCATTGCAGGCGAGTGTGCCAGCTATATTTCCGAAGGGGCCCTGATCATGGTCATCACCAATTTTATAGCAGCTGCCTACCTGGCCCTGGTGACAATTCTCATCGCAGCCAGCGTGACCCGCCAGCAGAGCATCAGCGCGGACTCGGTTATGGGTGGATTGTGTGTCTATGTTTTGATAGGAATTTTCTGGATCATCATGTTCGTCAACCTGGAGCTGATCCGACCCGGGTCCTTCTCCTTCGGCNTCCATGGTCAAAACCCCGGAATGGATGCCACCTATGGCCTTCTGATGTATTACAGCTTCGTAACGCTTTTGACCATCGGTTACGGCGATGTTATTCCCATGTCCAGCATGGCACAGACCCTGACGATCCTGGAAGGCCTGATCGGCCAGTTTTATCTCATCTTTTTCATGGCTTCCCTGGTCGGGCTTTATATTCAGAAACGGCAGCGCAGAGACGCATTATAGTTGCTATTCTCAAAAAAACTGGAACCGCTGCAGAAAACTAACACCCTTTCCACATATTCAAGAATAACTGCCGAAGGCTTTCCTCCGTGCACCGGCAAGGGGTCGTATACATATTGGGGTCCTTAAGGGCCTTTTGAACCAGTTTATCCAGGCCTTCGTTGATCTGTTTTTCTGTGATGCCTACATCCTTCAGACTGAGGGGCTCACCGATTTCCCGTGCCAGTTTCCTGATTTTTTCAATGAATTTCCGGACCCTGTCTTCATTGGACCCGGCATCAATGCCGATGAATTTGGCTGCAAAACCAAGCCGTTCGAGTGGGTCCGGCGCATTTGGGGAAGGGGGGTTCGAAGTGATGTATTCAAGCGAATAGGGTAGCGCAATGCCCACGGCCCGGCCATGGGGGACGTGAAAAAGGGCGCCCACCGAATGGGCCATGGCATGGGAAAGCCCTGTGTTGCTGTTGCCGAATCCCAACCCGGCGATGGTGGCGGCATTCTGCATTTTTTCCCTGACCATCGAATCGCTGCCGTCCCGGTACGCTTTGGGAAGCCACTCAAAGGCCATTTTCATGGCCTGCAGGCAAAGGCCGTCGCTGAAATCGGTCTGCTGTTTGGAGGTGTAACCGTCCACGGCATGACCCAGAACATCCACCCCTGTGCTTGCCGTGAGCGCTTTGGGCATTTCCATGGTGAATTCCGGGTCCAGAACCGACAGATCGGGAACGATATCGTGATGTGCAAATACGAGCTTTTGCTGCTTGGCGGTATCTGTAAGCACCGCCACCCATGTGACATCCGCTCCGGTACCGCTGGTGGTCGGTACCGACAAAAACCTCGCTTTTCGACGAAGGTTTAACTGAACCTTGGGGATAATGGGTTTCCCGACCAGATCCGGTCTTTCATAGAGGACCCATGCCGCTTTTGCGGTATCTATGGCTGATCCACCACCGAAACCGACAACCCATTGGGGCTCAAAATCCAGAAGCACCTTGCTGCCGGCAAGGGCCACTTCAACCGAAGGATCAGGTGTCGCGCCTTCCCAGATCTTGACCTTAAACCCCGAATCTTCAAGGGTCGCCACCAGCGGGCCGGCAAATTCAACCATGGTTTTATCCGTAATCAGCAATGCCCTGCTTCCTTTCCCTTCAATTTCCGGCCCCAGTTTTTTCAGTGCGCCTTTGCCGAACAAAACCTTCGGGCTGATAAATGATGGCATTATTTTAATCTCCTTTTCTTGGCGTTTTCAGAGGTTTAAAGCGTTCAATTCACCCATTCCAGAAGGTCAGTGGGGTGATGGATCACCGCTGCGGCACCGGATTCTCGAAGCTCTTTTTCGGATCGAAAGCCCCAGAGTGCCCCGACCGGAAGCATGTTGGCGTTAACCGCCGTTTTCATATCGGCATCACTGTCGCCAAGATAGAGGAACTGCTCAGGCAGAACGTTCAACATTAGGGCGATCTCTTCTGGAACCGAGGGATCCGGCTTCATGGGGTGTCCCTCTCTCTGGCCAAACACCGCCTCAAACTTCCAGTTGGAAAGATACTCCTTTATGCAGAGTTCTGCGAAATGCTGCGGTTTGTTGGTGAACACAGCCATGGGAAACTCCTTTGCGGCAAGGGCATCCAGCAGTTCCGGTATACCGTCATAAAGCCGGGTCTTTTTATTCCAGTTCTGATGGTATTTTTCAAGGAAAGCCTCCAAACAATCGCCCATCAACGCTTTGTTTTGCTTCTCCGGCGGCAGGGTCCTTTCTATGATTTTGGCAACGCCGTTGCCGACAAAATAACGATATGCTTTCACGGGATGTGTTGGAAAGCCCCTGTCTTCCAAGGTTTTATTCATCGCATTTGCAAGATCCTCCAATGTGTCGAGCAATGTCCCGTCCATATCGAAAATAACAGCCTTATGTTCCATAAAAGTCCTCGCTGGTTTTATTTTTATGATGAATTCCTACATAATTTTTTTTCATTTTCTTTTTGCTGGATAATTTTACCATATGAAGGTGCGTTTCGTCGAGGACCTTACATCTTGAATTGTGATGAGATCTCACTTGCTCAGGCAGTTTATGGTTTCCCTCAATTCTGTTAACGCTCCCTGCAATCGTTCAAATCCCTCTTTTTGACAATGGAAACTGGTCATTGACAAACGGCACCATATCTGGTTTGTTTTCCATAAACCCGATATCGCGATTATTCAGTTTGCCGATTTTAAGGGCGGCGAAAGCTGGATTTTTTTTGCCGTTGAGACAGATGACCAATAGGGGAGCGAAAAACATGTATGAAACGCGCGTAGACAAACGGATTTTTGACAAATTTCCCGATTTCAGACGGGGAATCGTTGTGGCCCGAAAGATGGATAACCAGGGAGCCTCAAAAGAACTCGAGTCGCTCTTAAGTGAAGCGCTTGCCGATGCGGCAGCAGCGCCCATTGATTTAAAAGCGGACCCGAGAACGGTTGCCTGGAGCGACACCTACCGTCAACTGGGGTGCAATCCCAACAAATTTCCACCCGCACACATGGCCCTTCTGAAACGGGTCCAAAAGCCCGGGGTATCCATCCCCTTCATTAGCAAGGCTGTTGCCATCATGAACGACAACTCCATCCGGGGTGTTCTCCCCGTGGGCGGTGACGATCTGATCCGGGCGGGAAAAATCCTCGAACTGCGCTTCGCGGATGGAACCGAACAGTTCATGGCGCTCAGCAGCCCGGACAAAACCGAACATCCGGATTTTGAAGAGGTCATCTATGTGGCTGTGGAAACCGGCGAAGTGATGTGCCGGCGGTGGAACTGGCGAAACGGTTTTAAAACCCGCATCACNGAGGAAACCGAAAGCATGGTCATGAACATCGACGGCCTGGGGGAGGGGAGTGAAGAACGGGCCATTTCGGTNAGGGACCGGGTAGCCCGGATGCTTGAAGAGTACTGTGGTGCACAGATCGAGACAGCCCTTCTGAGCCCGTCAGNGCCNTGTTTTTCTTTTCGTCCGTAGACCATGAACGGNGTCACANCTTGGATTGTAAAGGGATCATCAATGACTGAATTCAAGTATTCCAACTATGAAAAAGAGAAGGAATTGTATGGGTACGATTCCGTTACGAAAAGCCATTGCAGAATGTGCCATGGCGGTTGCGGGGTCCTGGTCTATACCCGAAAAGGCAAAGTGGAAAAGATTTCCGGCGATCCTGATTGCCCCATCAACCACGGGACAATTTGCAGCAAAGCCATGGGGTCTATTCAGTTGGCCTACCATCCGGATCGTCTCACTTACCCTGTCAAAAGAATCGGTCCTAAAGCCAGCGGAAAATGGGAGCGCATATCATGGGATGAGGCACTGGATGCCATCGCTGGAAGGATAAATGATTATAAAGACGAATTTGGCCCTGAGTCCATCGTTATGGGTTACGGGACCGGTAGGGAAAATGAAGCGGTGATTTACCGCTTCGCAAATCTTCTCGGATCCCCCAACGTTTTGACGGCGGGGCATTTCTGCTACGGACCGCGTATTGCCACGTCTATCATAACCTGCGGAACAAACCCTATTGTCGATTATGAACATGCCCCGAGATGCATTATGGTCTGGGGCAATAATATCGTCATCAGCAATCCTGATGAATATAAGGGGGAGCACTTTTCCGTTGCCCTTAACAAGGGGGCAAAACTCATTGCAATTGATCCCCGCATGACAAGAATCGCCGCCAGGGCCGACATATGGCTTCAGCTCAGGCCCGGTACGGATGCAGCCCTGGCACTTGGAATGCTCCATGTCATTATTGAAGAAAAGCTCTATGACCGGGAATTTGTTGAAGCGCATGTTCACGGTTGGGAACCCTTTGTGGAAAGGGTTAAAGAATACCCCCTTGATAAGGTGGCGGAAATCACCTGGGTCCCCAAAGAGAAGATTGTTCAGGCGGCCCGTCTTTTTGCCACCACGAAACCTGCCGGAATTCAGTGGGGCGTAGCCATAGAACAGCAGGTGAATTGCGCTGATAATGACAGGCTGCTGATGGCCCTGATGGGAATTACGGGAAATATTGACGTTCGGGGCGGACAGGTGCTGCATCAACCCCCGCGGGTCAGAAACGTCGGCTATTTCGGAGCACACCGAATGCTCTCTGACGCTCAGAGGGAAAAACGCCTCGGCGGAGACCGGTTTCCCCTTGGTGGTGAGTTCGCCATTATTAATCCCAAATGCGTATGGGATGCGATCATCCATGAAAAGCCCTACCCCGTAAAAATGTTGTTTTTTATCAGCTCCAACCCGTTATTGACCCGGGGTAACGCAAGAGAGGTGTACCGGGCCCTTGAAAAGGTTCCCTTCATGGCGGTGTCCGACTTCTTTTTAACCCCCACAGCGGAACTGGCCGACATCGTCCTGCCCGCGGCAACCTGGCTTGAGATGGACTACCTCGGAGATTACTGGAAACGGCACGGGTATATCCTGCCCAGACGAAAGGTGATCCAGGTGGGGGAATGCCGGTCGGACCATGAGATGCTCAACGACCTTGCCCACAGGGTCGGGCAGGGGGAGCACTGGTGGGATGATTTTGAACAGGCCCTTGACTGGATACTGGAACCGGTGGGTTTGACATGGCAGGACTTCAAAAAAATGGATTACCTTCGCGGTGAGACCATGCCTCGGAAATACGAAATGAAGGGATTTTCAACGCCCTCGCGCAAGTTTGAGCTATATTCAACGGTTCTGGAAAAAATGGGGCAGGACCCGTTGCCCCAATTTCGGGAACCGCCTGAAAGCCCTGTAAATACACCCCAGTTGGCAAAAGAATACCCCTACATCCTGATTACAGGCCGAAGGCAGCCCGGGTTCTTCCACTCGGAAAACAGACAACTGCCCTGGATGCGGGAACTTCATGAAGATCCCGTCGTTGAAATTCACCCTGATACCGCCCTGAAAACGGGCATCAAAGAGAATGCATGGGTCGTTATTGAATCGCCCAGGGGAAAGATTCGGCAGCGGGCCAAATTTTTCCAGGGTATGGACCCGAGAGTCGTTTCCGCCGAACATGCATGGTGGTTCCCTGAAAATAAGGACCCGGGGCATGGGTGGGATGAATCAAATGTGAATATTTTGACGGAAAACCGTTATGAAAGCTGTGACCCTGCCATGGGCGCCACCCATGTAAGAACACTCCTGTGCAAGATATACCCTGAAAACGGCGACGATAAAATCCCGGGAGGCATCTCATGAAACATCATACGATTAAAATAGAAGATGAATTGTGCTGGGGATGCAAAACCTGTGAGGTGGCCTGCAAACAGGAATTCCACACCCCTTTTGGCGTTAAGCTTATCACGGTTTCAGAGGAGGGGCCCAAAGAATCAAATGGCAAACTCGAGTTCGTCTATCATGTAAACCTGTGCAGGCACTGCGATGATCCGCCCTGCGCGGAGGCATGCCCTGAAGAGATTATATTCAAAAGGGAAGATGGGATTGTATTGCTTGACTCTGATAAATGTACCGGGTGTCAGTCCTGCATTGATGAATGCCCCTATGGCGCGATTGTGTTTGACGATGAAAACGGGATCGCCAGGAAATGCAATCTCTGTCACCAAAGGGTGGACAACGGACTCATACCGGCCTGCGCCGATAACATCTGTCTTGCCCATTGTATTCATTTTGGTGACCTTCAAAAAAAATAGTTATTGATAACGGATATGTAATATTTTTTAAGATAGCCCTACCGTTTTGTTGTATTTCTCTGAGAGTTTCCTGCAATTTGGCCAGGCTCAGGCCCTGAGGCCTTTATTGGCAATGGGGTGAGATGGGTGCTGAGGGGTTTGCGTTAGGGGACCTGGTACTTTTCCACCGAGGCCATGTCTTCCTTGGCAAGTTCAACAATCATACGCACGCCGTCATCTTCGTAGGTGGTTTCAAGGACTTTTCCCAGGTTGTGGATGTCGTGGATGCGTTTTTGTTCCGAAATGGGAATCAGCAGCGTGATTTGGGTGGTTGGATACAGGTTTTCGGCGAGGTTCTGTAGAAAAAGTGCGACATTTTGGCCGGTTGTGGCCGATATGAACTGAGCGGTCGGATAGGCGTTTTGGGTTCCCTTGATGATGTCTTTCGAAACCCGGTCGATTTTGTTGAACACGAGAATATGGGGGATTTGATCCGCATCAATGCTTTTGAGGACGATTTCCACATCCGCTATATGTTTTTGATAATTTTCATCCGAGATGTCGGTCACATGGATCAGAAGATCCGCTTCCTCTGCCTCCTTAAGGGTGGCGCGGAAGCTGGCGACCAGGTGATGGGGCAGGTTGGAGATGAATCCGACCGTATCGGATATGACCGCTTCTTTGCTGTTTTGAAGCGGTAGAGACCTTGAGGTGGAATCAAGGGTGGCAAAGAGTTTGTCTTCCACCAGCACATCCGCGTGGGTTAGCCGGTTGAAAAGCGTTGACTTTCCCGCATTGGTATACCCCACCAGGCCGATGTTTCGGCAACTTTTCTTCCTCAGTTTTTTTTGCGTGTCGATCTGTTGGACGAGCCGTTTAAGGGTTTTTTCGATCTCATAAATTTCCCGCTGAAGCTTCTGGCGGTCCATTTCGCTCTGCTTTTCCCCCATCCCTCGGAATGCCACCCTGCCGCCTGACTTGCTGCCGGACCGCTCCCGGTCCAGGTGGCCCCACATGCTTTTCACGCGGGGGAGTTCATATTTCATTTCCGCCAGCCTGACCTGAAGACGGGCTTCCCGAGTTCGGGCATGATCGTGAAAAATTTTGAGGATCACCTCGGTGCGATCCATGACCGGCAGGGAGAAGCGCTTTTCGATGTTGCGGGACTGGCTTCCGGTGAGATCATGATCGAAAATCAGAAGGTCGGCCGTATCCCCTGCTTTTTCAAGACTGGTTTCAATAAACCCTTCACCGATAAAGGTTCGGGGATGAATCTTCGCGCGTCGCTGTACAAATGCGCCAAGGGAAAGGATGCCGGCCGTGTCTGTCAGGCGTACCAGTTCGGCCATGGAATCGTCTTTGGCAGCGGTATTGCCGTCCAAGGAGCAATAGCCCAGCAGAATGGCCTTTTCTTTTTCGGCGGCCCCCAGGGTCATTCAGACTCCCGGACTTGAGGGTGCGATTTCATAAAATGAGGTTTTCAGCGGTCATCTCTTTTGGAAAGGGAAGACCCAGCAAGTACAGAACGGTTGGCGCCACATCTGAAAGCTTTCCATGTGGCTGCAGTTTCTTTCCCACAGCGTTTGGAGAGACGTAAATCAGGTCAACGGGAAAAAGGGTATGGCTGGTTTTGATGAGACCTGTTTTATAATCCACCATTTCTTCTGAATTTCCATGGTCGGATGTGATGAGGATATCCGCTTTCAATTCCAAAAGCCGCTCCACGATCTTCCCCACACATTCGTCCACCACTTCAATGGCCTTTACGGCGGCGTCCATGTTTCCGGTGTGTCCCACCATGTCGCCGTTGGCGTAATTGACGGCGATGAAATCGTAAGGATTGTCTTTTAAGCGCCTTAGAATTTCATCGGTCACCGCGTAAGCATCCATTTCAGGATGATGGGCGAAACTGGACGCGTCAAATCGAGAAGGGACCTCCACCTGTTCTTCCCCCGGATAAGGGGTGGTTTTTTTGCCGTTAAAGAAACTGGTCACATGCCGGAACTTCTGTGTTTCGGCAATGCGCAGCTGTGTCAGACCCGCATCTGCGATGGCTTCGCCCAACAGGTGCTCCATGCCGCCCCCTTTGTCCATGGGTGCAATGAGGTAGGCGGGAAAGTCATCATAATAGCGGGTAAATCCCGTGTAAACGACCTTGGGTCGAACTTTGAGGGCTCCCGGATAGGAAGCGTCCACAAAGGCGCGGGAGAGCTGAATGGCCCGATCCTGGCGATAATTGGTGTGCAAAATAGAGTCGCCGTCCACTACCCCGTTGTAGTCGCCGATACAGAAAGGGGGAATGTATTCGTCCGTCATTTCGTCCCCGTCGGGGGTTTGCATCTCTTCATAGCTTTTGCGGACGGCCTTTTCAGCAGTTTCAGCTCGCAACCCCTCGGCACAAACGATGCAGTGGTAGGCCTGGTCCGTGAGTTTCCAGTTCTGTGAACGGTCCATGCCGTAATAACGCCCCATGATGGTTCCGATTCGGCACCCGCCCACCTTTTCCATTTCCCCTTCCAGGGTTTTCAGGAAGCCGAGGGTGCTGCGGGGGGGCGTATCGCGACCGTCCAGGAACGGATGAATGATGATTTCCCCATCGGGGAATTCTTCTCTGGCCTGGGCCATGATTTTGAACAGGTGTTTCTGGTGTGCATGCACCCCTTCGTCCTGCAAGAGTCCCAGCAGATGCAGGCGGCTATTGTTTTCACGCCAGTTGGCGATCAATTGATGCCATTGCCGGGCCTTAAACAAAACACCGCTTTGCAGTTCATCGTCGATCCGTTTCAATTCCTGCACCACAACCCTTCCGGCGCCCATGTTGAGATGACCCACCTCGCTGGATCCCTGATACCCGGGAGGCAATCCCACGGCTTCGCCGGAACAATCCAGTATGGTCCAGGGATACTTTTTTTTGAAGGCATCCATGTTGGGCGTATGAGCGGTCAGGACCGCATTGTTTTTTTTGTTTTCGTTCAGTCCCCAACCATCGCGAATAATCAGTACCACCGGTTTTTTCATGTTGGATTTCCTCTCCTATGATATTCCGGAAATGTCCACGTCGGGGTAGAGCCGTTTGGCACATTCCGGGCAGATGTCATGGGTAAAATCAGCATCAGAGTGTTCCGAAACATAACTTTCCACAGACCGCCACTGACCACTTACATCCCTTACCCGTTTACATGCGGCACAGATGGGAAGCAGGCCTTTCAGGGTATTGAATTTCAGGATCACTTTTTGAAGTTTTGCGATGGCGCTGTCTTTTTCTGCCTCCGCCAGTTGACGCTTTTCTATCTCCAGTTCCAGGTTGCGATTTGTTTCTTTCAATGCCTCATGGGCCTGTTTCAGCTTCATTTCAACGGTGCGTCTGTGAAGGGCAATTTCGATGGCGGCCTGGATTTCCGTTTCATGAAAGGGCTTCATGATGTAGCCTAGAGGCTCCAGGTTTTTGGCCCTTTCAATATAGTCGGGTTCTCCAAAACCGGTGAGAAACATGATCCCGGCATCGGATTTCGCTTTTATCAGCTTGGCAGCGGTAATCCCATCCATGCCGCCCGGCATCATGATGTCCATGAGAATCAGATCGGGATTTTCAGCTTCAACCATTTCAAGGGCATCTTCCCCTGAACGGGCGACCCCCACCACTTCATAATTCAGGGATAGGAGTAATTCTTCCAACTCCATCTGAAGGGCGGCATCATCATCGACAATCATTATTTTGGGCATGGAAAATTTTCCTCTTATGCCCACACCACCCGAGGCGGGTTACGCCTGGGAATTCGCGGGTATTTAAATTTGGGGTACCCCACCATATCAAGGGCTGGCGCCGGTACATCTTTGGGTGAATTTGTCAGAATCACTCGGGAAGGGCATTCACTGGCGCAGATGCCGTCGCGGTTGCATTTCTCAGAATCAATGGTGAAAAGC
>JGI11705J14877_10001671_pt1 | contig 12469 bp, 10 predicted proteins | sample Etolaghawater15m_FD_14877 | JGI IMG/M metagenome (IMG submission 14877) | reverse complement strand
ACTCAACTTGCTCTTTAGCAAAACGAATCCATTCTTGATTATGTTTTATAACACCACGTTGTGATTCCATAAGAGTTCTTGAAGATGTAAGTTCAGAAATAGAACCAGTTTGTGGAGGCTTGATAGTATCAAGTAAATCATATGCAAGCTGAAGTTCCATAGTCGCAGTATTTAATGTAGCATTCGCACTTTGTAGAGCTTGCTCACTACGTTGCACTGTACTTTTTTTCAAAGTGACAAGTGAACTATAGCGAGTCTTCATTGTAGTATATTTCCTTAATTAAAGAATTATTGTGTCATCTCTTTCTGGTGAAGTTGATATAATTCCAACTTTAGTTTGTGAAATTTCTTCAATAATTTTAACATATTCTTGCGCTGTTGCTGGTAGGTCTTCAAATTTTCTCACACCAACTGAACCATCCCAGCCTTTAAAAGTTTTATAAATTGGAGTCACATCTTCAAGGTTTGAAGGTAAATAATCTATTGTCTCACCATTGAGTTCGTATGCCACACAAACTTTCACCTCATCAAAACCATCAAGCACATCAAGTTTCATAAGTGAAAGTTCATCACATCCATTTAAACGAGATGCATATCTTGTTGCAATAGCATCAAACCAACCACAACGTCTAGCTCGTCCTGTCGTTGTTCCAAACTCATGACCTTGTTTACCAAGACGTTTTCCATCTTCACCTAAATCCTCAGTTGGAAATGGTCCATTACCTACACGTGTGCAATACGCTTTAACAATTCCAGTAACTTTACCTATATTTTTAGGATTAATACCTAGACCAGTACATGCACCTGCACTTACAGTTGCTGAAGATGTAACATAAGGATACGTTCCATGATCAATATCTAACATTGTTCCTTGCGCACCTTCTAAGAGGATTCTCTTATCTGCATCCAATGCTTTCCAAACCATCTGCGTAGTATCTGTTATAAAGGGAGCTAATTTTGTTCTAAAACCTTCTAGTTCCGTAAGAAGATCAACTTCTTTTGGCGTAGGAATTTCGTAGATATCAAATATAGCTCTATTTTGCTCAAAGTATTCTATAATAGCATTGCAAAGCTTTGGAGGATCAAGAAGTTCACCAACACGAAAACCAGTACGATTTATTTTATCGGAGTATGCAGGTCCAATCCCTTTTCCTGTCGTTCCAATCGCTTTATCGCCTTTGAGTCTTTCTTTGGCTTGATCTATAAGTGCATGGTATGAAAGGTTTAAATGTGCTTTATCTGAAATATAAAGACGACCTTCAAGACCTTCAAACTGTACCATCTCTTTTATAATTGATTCTGGTGAGAGTACTACACCATTTCCAACCACATTGATTGCCTGAGGGTTTAAGACACCTGAAGGGATTAAGTGAAGTGCATACTTCACACCATCAACCCAGATAGTGTGACCGGCATTATGACCTCCTTGACTCCTACAAACCATGTCATATTCACAAGCGAGTCTATCAACTATCTTACCTTTTCCTTCGTCTCCCCATTGGATTCCTACTATTAAATCTGCTTTCATTCTCTCTTTCCTATTCTCTATTTCTATCTACTAAGTGTGTCACAAAGTGCATCTGTATAAATTGCAAAACCAACTGAAGTTAGATCCTCATTTTTATATCTACCGCCACGTGCATATACTTCATTCTTATCTATTACTCTAAAAAACAACTCATCATAATAGAGCATTTTTGCATAGTACATTGGCGCTAAAACAGTGTTTTTATACTTTGTTTCATTGCACAAGTCTTTCATTTTTTGAAGTTCTTCTTGTATAGCCTTTGGAGCTATTTCCATTACTGCATCTATGCTCTCAACATGTTGAAGATATACAAGTTTTTCTAACCAGTCTACTTTATGGCTTAAAAACTTTTCGATATTTATATGCTTAAAATCTTCGATACTTAAATCTTCAAACATCTCTACTAAAAGTTCTGGGATTTTAATATTTGAAATTTGCATAAGAGGCTTCACTTCAAGTCTATCAAAGATCTCAACGGCAATTTTCATTACAGATGACAGTTTCTTTTCACCCATAAACTCCGCACCAACTTGATACTGTTCTTCAGTTGGAAAACGAAAAACCGGTTGGATATAAAACCATTTTTTATGCGTGGTATTACTGCCTAATCTTTTTTCAATGATACGCACAACATCTATTGTTGAATCAGCACGAAGAGATAAAGAGTTATTTTGAGCATCATTCACCCGAATAATCTGTTTCTCATCTGCAACACTTAAATGTTGATGATAAGAAAACACAGGAGTGACTATTTCTTCAAAGCCTTTCTCATCCAAAACTGTGCTTGCAATATCTTCTATTTTTCTTTTGATCTTTGCGCTATTACCAAAATATAATTTACTTCCGTTTGGAATTTCATGCTCTAAAATCATCTACTTATCAAGTCCTCTCTTAAATCCGTCTAAGGTTCCAAAAAAAGCTTCATTAAAAACTTTATTTGCAGTACCGTCATACTCACGTCGACCTAACCTTGAAAGTGATAACTCTATTGCATTTACAACCCAGGCTATCTCATGATTTGGAATTAATCCCATTTGGTTGATTCTAAAAATTTTACCTTTTAAGTGATCTTGTCCGCCTGCTACATTAACATCGTAGTCGTCTTTTAAAAAGTTTCTAATTTCACTCGCATTATCATCAATTATTGTTGTCATTGATTTTGCAGAAACTTTAGGATAAATTTTCAAACCAATAGCTTCTAATGCACGTCTAACTGCTTTAGATCTACAAGCAGTTTCACCATATAATCTACTTACTCCACCATTAGCTTCAATTGTTTCAAGTACTTCTAAAAGCCCTATAATTAAGGTTGTAGCAGCGGTCCATGCTGTTGTGTTCTTTCTTTGCTGCTTAATTTCAGTCGCAAGGTTAAGATAATAACCTTTTCCGAGTCCAATTCTCTCTATTGCCTTACTAGATAAGCCTAAGATAGAAAGACCAGGAGGAAGCATTAATGCTTTTTGACTCCCAGCGATTAAACAATCTATATTTGTAACATCAATTTTTTCAACACCAACAGCAGTAATTCCATCAGCTATAATCATAATATTTGGATTAATATCTTTTACAGCGCGAGCGAGTTCTTCAACAGGATGACGAAGGCCACCTGCTGATTCACTTATTTGAACCGCTATTGCGTCTATATTTTCATCACTTTTAACAGCTTCAACAATTGCTTCAATACTTACTGGCGTATTCCATTCATTTTTTATCTCAAGTGAACCAAGACCATGAGCTTGGGCAATTTTTCCAAATCTTTCACCAAACTTTCCAGAGTTTACATTTAAAAGAGTTTTGTGACATAAATTTGTAACAGCAGCTTCCATAGCTCCGGTTCCACTCGATGCAATCATAACTACTTCATCAGTTTGGAAAAGATTAAAAAGATGCTTTCTAGTACGCTCAAAGATTGCTTCAAATTCTGGTGTACGATGATGCATTGTTTCATCCGCCATTGCATTACGAACATTCTGAGGGACTGGAGTTGGTCCAGGAGTAAAAAGTAACATGAAATTTCCTACAAGATTATTTAAAACCTCGTATTGTATCGAAAATTATTTAAACTTTGTTTGAGGGATCTTATGGCTTAGGCATTCTTGCTGTAATAGTATCCATAGTTTTAAAGATTGCTTCTTCATTAAAAGGCTTGACCATATAGCCATTCGCACCTTTTTTTATCATCTTTAAAACACTTTCTTTGGAGCCTTCTGTCGTTGCCATTACTATACGAGTTTTATTCCACTCTTTATTTGCACGAACGGCTTCAACAACTTCTTCACCGTTCATATTTGGCATATTCCAATCAAGTAAAATAATGTCGATTGGCTGTTTTTTCATTTCCTCCATGGCTAAGATACCATCTTCAGCTTCAAATACATTAATAGTTGGCCATGCAGGTGCTTTAAAATATCTTTTCATTGTATTTGTTAAAACACGTCTTACAATTTTGCTATCATCAACTACTAATATATTCATTTTCTCTCTTTTATATGCTAAAATTCATTTTTGAAAATTTTAACATATAAAAATTAAATCTTTACTTTATTTGTCTTGTGATTGTGACAAAGAAATAGATTAAACTACAAAGGTATTGCATGACAATTCTTGATTCTGTGATTTTAGGCGCCATAGAAGGTTTTACTGAGTTCCTTCCTATCTCTTCTACTGGACATCTTATTGTTGCAAGTCAATTTCTTGGGATTGATCAAAATGCGGTTACTAAAGCTTATCAAGTTATTATTCAATTTGCTGCAATTTTAGCTGTTATTTTAAATTATCGTGAAAAATTCACACTACAAAAGATAGATTTATGGATAAAAATATTCTTAGCATTTATTCCCATTGGTACTATAGGGTTTATTTTTTCAGACCAAATTAAAGCACTTTTCACAACTCAGATAGTCGCTATTATGTTCATTGTTGGTGGTGTGATTTTTCTTATTGTTGAAAAATATTTTATTCAAGACAAACAACACACTATCGATGACATTGAAGACGTGAGCTTAAAACAATCAATGATTATAGGTTTTGCGCAAGTTTTTGCACTTATTCCTGGTACTAGTAGGGCTGGTTCTACCATAATTGGAGCTTTGCTCATTGGTTTAAGTAGAAAAGCTAGTGCTGAGTTTAGTTTTTTACTTGCCTTTCCTGTTATGAGTGCTGTAACAGCTTATGACTTACTCAAACACTATAAAGATTTTTCTGATGCAAACCTTATTACATTAGCTGTTGGTTTTGTTGTAGCCTTTTTTGTAGCTTATCTTACAATCAAACTTTTTTTAGTTTTTTTAGAAAGATTTACCTTCGTTAGCTTTGGTATATATAGAATTATCTTTGGTATAGCACTTTTAATATTATTTAACTAAATAGCTTTAAACAAGGGAATGCTTATTGCTTTAAGCTTCTTAATGATGAAAAACTTTCACTGTTAAGGAGATATCATGCATACAATTAGCAGATATAACGCCCACTTACATATTTTTCTAGATAAACTAGATAAATCATTTTTTGAACTTAGCCAAAAGCTTTTATAATTTAGATAGTTTGTAAAATAGTTTTCGCTAAATAAAGTGCTTTGGAACGGTGAGATAATTGTTTTTTTATTTCATCATCCAATTCACCTAAAGTTTTGTCAAATCCTGTTGGTATAAACATTGGATCATATCCAAAACCCCTACTACCAGATGCATAAGCTTGTGCTTCACCATACATCCATCCATGAACACTATACTCTGAATCTTTTGTTACTAAAGCAATAGCTGCTGTATAATGTGCTGGAGATTTTTGTACCCCCCTCTCTTTAATTGATTCAATTAATTTATAAAGGTTATCTTTATCTGTAGCATCAATACCTGCGTATCTTGCACTGTATATTCCAGGTGCTCCATCAAGAATGTCTACACTAATACCGCTATCATCAGCCATAACAATTACATCTTGGTTATTCAATGCTTTAAAAACCGCCCTAGCCTTTATCAGAGCATTTTCTTTAAATGTACTTGCATCTTCAATAATCTCGAACTCTTCAATAAGTTCACCATAAGGAACTACTTCATAATCTTTACAAAGTGCTTGTATCTCTCTTACTTTCCCTTTATTAGATGTAGCTAAAACTAATTTCAAATTTGATTCCTTATAGTGTATGTAATTATTTATTATAGTATAATCTCGCCATTATACTACAAAGGCTTTAAATGTTTAAAAAAGTGTTTCCCCTTTCATCCATAATATTCCTAAGATTTTTCGGATTATTTTTAGTTTTACCTGTTTTATCTGTTTACGCACTTGAACTTGATGGTGCCACACCGTTTTTAGTCGGTATTGTTGTTGGAGGATATGCTTTGACACAAGCTGTATTTCAACTTCCATTTGGTTCTATAAGCGATAAAATAGGTAGAAAACCAACCATCTTATTTGGTCTTGTCCTCTTTTTTATCGGTTCACTCATATGTGCGTATTCAACCGATATTTATACATTAATGTTTGGTAGATTTTTACAAGGTGCCGGAGCAATCGGTTCAGTTGCCACTGCAATGGTTTCAGACTTGGTTGAAGAAGAGTCTCGTGGAAAAGCTATGGCTATCATGGGTGGGTTTATCGCGATTGCTTTTGCGCTCTCCATGGGTCTTGGTCCTGTTATCGCTTCAAACTTTGGTATCAGCACTATCTTCCTAATTACCTCAGGGCTTGTGGTTGTTTCAGTGATTATCCTATTTACAAAAGTGCCAACGCCTCCAAAGATCAGACATATCTACCATAACAAATCAAAAACTATAGACATCCTTAAAGATAACAACCTTTTAAATATGATTATTATCAATACACTTCAAAAAGGTCTTATGACTGCTGCATTTGTGATTATTCCTATTATTTTAACAGGTGCTGACTATGGATTTAATTGGGAAAAGTCAGAGCTGTGGATGGTGTATCTTCCAGCAATGATAGCAGGATTTATTGCTATGGGTCCAGCTGCAATATTCGGTGAAAAGAAAAATATACCTAAAGAGATATTCTTGCTCTCAATAGTACTGTTTTTGGCTTCATTTATAATCATGGGATTCACAACTTCAAGTAGTGTTTTTGTCCTTGGTGTTGTTTTCTTTTTTGTAGCATTTAACATGATGGAGCCCCTTGTTCAGTCTATGATTAGTAAATTTGCAAAGGTTCACCAAAAAGGTGCAGCACTTGGTATTTCCAACTCAAGTGCATACTTCGCAACTTTTTTAGGAGGAACATTTGCAGGTATCTACCTTAATGGCGCGGACAGAGAAAGTTTATCTATCGTACTCTCCGCAATTATAGTAATATGGTTGATATGGACAGCTTTAAAGCTTCAAAACCCTACAAAGCACTCTCATCTTTACATCAATCACGATGATGTGAATTTAGATAAACTAACAGCTTTAGAAAATGAACATATCGCAGAATGGTACATCAACGAAACAGAAAACCTCGTAGTTATCAAATATGTAAGCGATGCAATAAAAGAAGAAGAGCTGCAGGCTAAAGTAGCTAAATAATAAGTTCTCACTAAAGACCGAGAAATGCCCTGCATTTCAAAGTCTTTCTTTTTTCCCTAAAAAAATTATTATTATTGTGAAATAATTACAAGAGTGATGTAGTTTCAAGGGCTGATTGAGGAAGTGCACTATTGTGCATAACGAAAGAAGCAACGCAGAAAATACGTTGCTATTGTGATTATTTTTGTGGAGTTACGTACATATTGAAGTATCTTCCTTCAAACTTAGGTGGTTTTTCCATAACTCCAATATCTTCAACCATTGGCCAAACACGAAGAAGGACTTCTTTACCAGCTTCTGGATGTGCCATTTCGCGACCTCTTAAAAATACGCGGAATTTAACATGAAAACCTTTTTCTAAAAATTCTCTTGCATGCTTTACTTTATAGTCAATATCATTTTCAGCAATTTTAACAGAAAGTTTAATCTCTTTAACAACTATCTTAACCTGATTTTTACGTTGTTCTTTGAGCTTTTTCTCTTCTTGGTATCTGAATTTACCGTAATCCATAATTTTAGCAACAGGTGGTTTTGCATCAGGAGCAATAAGAACTAAATCTAACCCTAGTTCATTTGCTTTTTCCATAGCTTCATCAAGAGAAATAATTCCTAAAGACTCGCCTCCATCCACATTACATCTTAACTCCGTTGCACGGATATCGTCATTCATTATGACGCGGTTTTTCTTTGTTGTCAAAAATTTACCTCATTTATTTTAGTTTGTATAAGTTTGAGGAAATCCTCTTCACTTAGATTGTACTGCTCTCTAGTTCTTCTGTCACGAATCGCTACAGTTTTATTTTCTATCTCTTCATCGCCAATGACTACTATCATCGGAACACGAGTTTTTTCTGCAATTCTAATCCGTTTATTTAACGAATCATTCTTCGCATATATNTCACTATCGGCATTTATATCAATAAGTTTATCTGATAGTTGCTTAGCGTAATCTTTATGAACATCTGCAACAGGTACGATGGCAACCTGAGTAGGCGCAATAAACATAGGAAATTCACCAGCATAATGTTCTGTTAAAATTCCTATAAATCTTTCAAAAGAGCCTAAAATAGCACGGTGAATCATAACTGGTTGAATTTTTTCATTATCTTCACCATTATATTCAAGCTTAAAACGAGCTGGAAGATTATTATCTAACTGAATTGTTCCACATTGCCACTCACGTCCAATAGCATCCGTGATTTTAATATCAATTTTTGGACCGTAAAAAGCTCCGCCACCCTCATCTATTTCATAAACGAGATTATTTGCTTCCATTGCACTTATAAGTGCTGCTTCTGATTTTTCCCAAATTTCTGCATCTCCAACAGCTTTTTCAGGTTTTGTTGAAATCATCATTTTATATTCAAAATTAAACATTGTCATTAGTTTGTCAACAAAATCAACAACTTCAATAATCTGCTCTTCAATCTGATCCACTGTACAGAAAATATGTGCATCATCTTGCGTAAACTCACGAACACGGAAAAGTCCATGAAGTGCTCCAGTCAACTCGTGACGGTGAACCACCCCATACTCAAAATATTTAATCGGTAAATCTCTATAAGAGTGCAACTCATCTTCATACACTTTAATATGACCGACGCAGTTCATCGGTTTGACACCAAACTCTAACTCATCGATATTGGTAAAGTACATATTTTCACCATAGTTTTGATAATGTCCAGAAGTTTTCCAAAGGTCTGAACGTAGCATCTCTGGTCCGCGAACCGGTTCATACCCACGTTTACGGTGAGCTTTAAAAAGAAGTGCTTCCAACCTTGCACGAAGACGTCCTCCTGCTGGCAACCAAATAGGAAAACCTGCCCCAACCTCTTCACGGAAAGTAAAAAGCTTTAGTTCATTTCCAAGTTTACGATGGTCGCGTTTCTCAGCTTCAGCAATCATGTCCAGATGAGCTTTTAACGACTCTTTATCTGCGAATGCTATACCGTATATACGAGTCAGCATTTCATTTTTAGAATCTCCGCCAAGATAAGCACCAGCTAATTTAGTAAGTTTAAAATATCTAATCAAGCCGATATTTGGTAAATGCGGTCCACGGCAAAGGTCTTCGAATTCGCCTTGTTTGTAGATTGAAACTGTATCATCAGGAATTCTTTGCATTACAGCAAGTTTTAAATGATCATCTTTAAACTTCTCTTTTGCTTCGCTCATAGGTATTGAGTATTTTTCAATCGGATACTTTTTCTTTGCAAAAGAAAGCATTTGCTTTTCTATCTTCTTTAAATCCCCAGAGCCTATCTCAGATTCAGTTTTAAAATCATAATAGAACCCTTCTTTAACAGTTGGTCCAACAAAAAACTTTGCATCAGGATAAAGCGATTTAATAGCTTGAGCCATTAAGTGTGCTGTAGAGTGACGGAGTACATCTAACGATTCCGGTGAATTATCTAAAATAATATCCTCTCCAGTAATCCCTTGTTCTTCAGCTGTAACTAAATCTACTATTTCATCATTATGTTTTATTGCTATTGCGCTCAATTTTTTCCTTTTTTAAAGTTCTGTTTTAAGTACCGCACCATTCGATGCATTTGAAACTAAAAGTGCGTAACGTTTGAGCCATTTAGATTTTACTTCATTTTTGTGAGGCTTCCAAGCTGCTCTTCTTTTTTCAATTGTTGCTTCATCAACATTAAGCTGTAATAAATGTGTATCTACATCAAGTTCAATCTCATCACCATCTTCGATAAGAGCAATAAGACCACCCTCTGCTGCTTCTGGTGAAACATGTCCGATAGAAGCTCCACGAGTAGCACCTGAAAAACGTCCATCAGTAATCAGTGCTACGCTCTCGCCAAGACCCATTCCCATGATAAGTGAAGTTGGTGCTAGCATCTCTTGCATACCAGGTCCACCTTTTGGCCCTTCATAACGGATAACTACAACATCTCCAGCTTTTACTTTATGTCCCATAATTCCAGCTAGTGCTTCAGATTGAGAGTTAAAACAAACTGCACTTCCTTTAAACTGACGCATATTTCCTGTTATACCTGCTGTTTTAACTACAGCACCTTCTTCAGCAAGATTTCCAAAAAGGATTGAAAGACCACCAACTGGTGAATAAGCATTTTCATTTGTGTGGATAATATTTTCATCTAAGATTTTTGAATCTTTGATACGCTCAGCAAGTGTTTCGCCGGTAATCATAAGTGCATCAGTTAAAAGAACTCCACCTTGATCGCCACCTTCACCACGTTTAGCAACTTCACTCATTACAGCATTTACACCACCAGCTCGGTTGATGTCATCCATATGTACAGTAGAAAGTGACGGTGATATCTTAGCAATATGCGAAACATTATCTGCAATTTCATTGATTTTTTTAATATCAAAATCAACATCTGCTTCTTTTGCAATAGCAAGAAGGTGAAGTACAGTATTTGAGCTTCCACCCATTGCCATGTCAATCACAAATGCATTGTGAATAGCTTTTTCATTTAGAATATTTTTCATCTTATATTCTGAATTGTTTTCCATTTTTGCAAGTGCTACAACTCTTCTTGCAGCTGTCTTAACAAGTTCAATCCTTTCAGGGGTCATCGCTAAAATGGTCCCATTACCAGGAAGTGCAATTCCCATCGCTTCACATAAAGTATTCATAGAATTAGCTGTAAACATACCTGAGCATGAACCACCTGATGGACAAGCTTCACACTCAATCTCATACAACTCTTCATCAGTCATCTTCCCTTCAGCATGTTGCCCAACTGCTTCAAACGCAGTAGCAAGATCAATCGGAGTTCCATCTTTTTTATGTCCTGCTGCCATTGGTCCACCTGAAACAAATACCGTTGGAACATTTACACGTAAAGCACCCATAATCATACCTGGAACAATTTTGTCACAATTTGGAATACAAATCATTGCATCAAGCTGATGTGCATTCATCACAGTTTCTATAGAATCTGCAATAATCTCACGCGATGGTAGAGAATAAAGCATACCTTCATGCCCCATTGCAATTCCATCATCAACACCTATTGTATTAAAAACAAATGGAACTCCACCTGCTTCACGAATCGCTTCTTTAACTATCTCGCCATACTCATGTAAAAAGAAATGTCCAGGAATAATGTCAATATAACTGTTTGCTATCCCAATAAACGGTTTATCAAAGTCTTCATCCTTCAAACCTGTTGCACGTAATAGTGAACGATGTGGCGCTTTGTCAAAACCTTTTTTGATAATATCACTTCTCATAAATTTCCTTCATTTATTTTCACTAAAACACTAGTGTATATTTATATAAATGCGATTATACCACTTTTTTTTAAAATTTATTCTAAAAACTCTTTACAAACAAAAAACAATCGGCTATAATTCCGGCTCACTTACTAATTTAGTAAGTATTTGCGGGAGTAGCTCAGTGGTAGAGCACAACCTTGCCAAGGTTGGGGTCGCGAGTTCGAACCTCGTCTCCCGCTCCATAATTATAATTGTAAACTGTGAATTCATTCACTACGCCCGGGTGGCGAAATTGGTAGACGCAGGGGACTTAAAATCCCCCGGTAGCAATACTGTGCCGGTTCGAGTCCGGCCCCGGGCACCATTGGAATGAAAAGATAAACTGGTGCCATCGCCAAGTGGTAAGGCCGCAGCCTGCAAAGCTGCTATCCCCAGTTCAAATCTGGGTGGCACCTCCAGTTATATGATATAATTCTTATCGCTACAAACACGTGGATCTTTGGCAGAGTTGGTCGAATGCACCGGTCTTGAAAACCGGCGAGGGTTATACCTCCCAGAGTTCGAATCTCTGAGGGTCCACCATTCAAACAACGTAATCATCGAACTTTTCAAGCATAATCTATAAAAAATAAGAACAAATATTTTAATTTGCGTTTAAGCAAATTTACTAAAATTATAGCGAAAATGTTACCAGTTTTTGTTACCAACTATTTTGTAAAAGTGTTCCACTTCCCCTATAAAGAAAATATATAAGGTACTTACTGAAACACTATTGTTACAAAGTTGCTATATCATTTGATTTTACTTTATTACAATTCTAGTCCTTTATAGGGCTACACCATTTTTGGTATGGCTATTATTAGCTATTACCTCGAAAAAGTGTTCCACTTGTCCTATAAAGAGAAATAGGTATATACTGGTGGAAGAGTTAAAAGCAGATTGCAATAATGCAATTTGCTCTTTACCGTCTATTTGAGTGAATCTCACCTAAGATAATTAACCACATAAAAGTTAATAACACTCCCAAACAAAGTCTCAATCGCTCTCTTCAAAGCCCTAGTCTCAGCACGTGCGTTCATGAAATGCCTCCCTCCATTACCTTTAAGTTCTTGTATCTCACATATACCAACACTATCAGCTGATCTTATAGTGTTTCCATGATGGATTTTCAAAGTAGCATTAATCTGAGAAAATGAATCATTCACTATATTGTTTT
>JGI11705J14877_10001669_pt1 | contig 12480 bp, 9 predicted proteins | sample Etolaghawater15m_FD_14877 | JGI IMG/M metagenome (IMG submission 14877) | reverse complement strand
GCTCCGAAATCCTGGCCGGAATCGCCTGGATTGAGTGGCCGGTTTCCCATGGAATCACTGGCCGGAATCACGTGGAATGAGTGGCCGGATTCACTGGAATACACATGAAGTGCACGATCAGGCGATTCCCTGGGCTAACGGAAAACTTGTGCGCTTGTCAGTTGCCATTGATATCACGGAGAGAAAAAACCAAGAGGATCAGAAGTTAGAAGCAAGTTTACAAAAGGAACAATTTAGGAAACTGCAAAGTCTGAAGACCATGGCGGGAGCAATTGCTCATCGTTTTAATAATGCCATGATGGTAGTACAGGGTAATCTGGAGCTCATGACTCTTACCTTACCCGTAGGTTCCAGTGAGTATGAGATGGCATCGAATGCCGCAAAGGCAGCTAGTGGCGCATCTCAGGTTGGTTCCATGATGCTGAGTTACGTAGGACAACGACCGCTTAAACGCCAGGATATTCCTCTCGATATACTTGCCAGAGAAAGCGTTACTGCATTAAAAACACTCTTACATCCTTCGATTGCTCTACGGTTCACTCCACCTGAAAAACGCCTCTACTGTTCCGTGGATCAACAGCAGATCAAAGAGGTAATAGAGAGCATATTAACCAATGCCATTGAAGCATTGGATGATGGCGTAGGGACGATTCAGATATCATTTGGAACTGACTATTTTACGACGGATTTGTTCCCTGTGGCGTTTCAAAATGACAGCATTAAAGATGGTGTTTATACATATTGCCAGATAAAAGATACGGGCCATGGGGTTGAGCCACGTGATTTGTCACGAATCTTTGAACCGTTTTTCACCACCAGATTTGTTGGAAGAGGACTTGGCCTCGCATTGACCGTAGGCGTAATGCAGTCACACCACGGAGCAATAACGATTGAGAGTGTTCTTGGGCAGGGAACAACTGTCAGGGTACTGCTACCTTCCGTTTCCCCAACCCAGCAAATGATACCCTCGGATGATTACCAGAGCGAAGGGGTAAAGTTATCTGGAAATATTCTCATTGCCGATGATGAAGAGATGGTTCTTGATGTCGGAAGGCAAATGCTTGAACTCTTAGGGTTTACTGTTCATACAGCCATGGACGGTCAAGAAGCTGTAGGTAAAATTAGGAAAAATGATATTGATTTTTGTGCAATTGTACTCGACATTTCAATGCCCAAAACAGATGGGATTGAAGCCATGAATATAATTAGAGGAATCAACCCGACCTTGCCGATTTTGTTGAGCAGTGGATATTCTGAGGATGATTTACCATTTAACGAAGGTAAAGGAAACAAACCTGATGGTTTTCTGAGCAAGCCATTTCAGTTATTTAATATGGAAAGATGTCTTGAGGAATTGTTATCCTGATATTGAATGAACTTTGGAAGTCGGCAGTGTTTATAGCGACTGATGCGTAGTTGCCACCTGTCATGGCTGCCGTTCATTTAAATTTTCTATAAATATTTCTTGACATGATTCATGTCCTGACATAGTATCTTATTTAAGAACAATTCTTAATGGTTGCTCAATGGAACGTCAGGGGTTTAATAATAAGAGTATTGACCAGATCAGAAGTATCTGTGAAGAGGCCGGTATTAAGCTCACACATCAACGCCTGGAAATATTCAAGGAGTTGATGATTGCTACCGATCACCCTTCTGCGGAGGATATACATGTTCGTCTGCAGAAGAAGATACCGACTGTAGCCCTGGACACCGTCTATCGTACATTGGCCACTTTCGACGAATTAGGTATTACCAGAAAGTTGCATCTTGCCAATAAGCGTAATCTTTTTGACGTCAATCTGACACAGCATCACCACTTTGTCTGTGATCGTTGTCGGAAGGTCGAGGATATATACTGGCCGGATTTTGACAATACTACCCTGCCTGAGACGGTTGTTGGTATTGGCAAGGTACGATCTCGTCATTTAGAACTGCACGGGATCTGTAACACTTGTCTTGAGCAAAATAAGGAGTAATTTTTTTTGCACCACTGGTAAGAACTTTTCTTACCTAGGTGTTTCTTGTTATTGGGACGAATTGATTGAATAAATGTTGTTGCTCAAAACCAACACTGCACTTCTTTGGGTGTAAATTTATCACAAATTTAAGAAACGCAGACAACAAAAGGAGGAAAAACAGATGGGTTTATTGAAGAGCAGCCAGACTGAAAAGAACATTCTCACCGCCTTCTGTGGTGAATCTCAGGCACGTAACCGCTATACCTACTTCGCCTCCAAGGCCAAGAAGGAAGGCTACGTCCAGATCTCCCATATTTTTGAGGAGACCGCTGACCAGGAAAAAGAACATGCCAAGCGCCTGTTCAAACTTCTTGAAGGGGGAGAGGTGGAAATATCAGGTTCTTTTCCGGCCGGGGTTATCGGGAGCACCATGGAGAATCTTGCAGAGGCGGCTGGCGGTGAGAACTATGAGCACACCGTTATGTACCCGGGCTTTGCAGCCACTGCGAGGGAAGAAGGCTTTGCGGAGATTGCGGTTATTTTTGAGGCCATTGCCGTGGCGGAGAAGCAACACGAAAAGCGTTACCGCGACCTGATGGAAAACATCAAAGCTGGCAAGGTCTTTCTGCGGGACGAGGATGTTACCTGGCGCTGTCGCAACTGCGGCTACCTGCACAGGGGGAATGAGGCCCCGGAGAAATGTCCGGCCTGTGATCACGGCCAGGCTCATTTTGAGCTACTTGGTGAAAACTGGTAATAACACAACTATCACAAAAAATGATTAATCTTTTTTAAATTAAACGAGGTGGGATAATGGGATCGACAACTGAAAACCTTATGGAAGCCTTTGCCGGCGAAAGCCAGGCAAATATGAAATACAGAGCTTTTGCCGCGAAGGCCGAAAAAGAAGGGTTTGCTAATATTGCAAAGCTGTTTAGAACCACAGCAGAAGCAGAACGGATTCATGCAGAAGGCCACTTGAAGGCCTTGGAAAAGGTTGGATCAACTGCTGAAAATCTTAACGATGCGATAAGTGGTGAAACACATGAATTTACTGATATGTATCCACCAATGCTTGAGCAGGCAGAGAAAGAGGGACATAAAGCTAAACGCATGTTCAATTTTGCAGTAAAGGCAGAAGCCGTTCATGCCGAGCTCTACCAAAAGGCACTTGAGGCAGTAAAGAGTGGCAAGGATCTTGATGAGGTCAATTTTTATCTCTGCCCGGTCTGTGGCTATATAGAGTTTGGTCAGCCTCCCGAGAACTGCCCGGTATGTAGAGCAAAAAAAACTGTTTTCATACAAATTCAATAGAGAATGTACTGAGACTGCACAGCTGAAAGGGAACAGCGCTGTGGTCAGTGTTGTTCCCTCCTAAACTATCCAAACCTTCAAGCTAAGGGGGACTGTAATGACTGAACAAAGTAAGTGCCCGGTAACGGGCAAATCTGCCAAACCAACGGGTACCAGTGGGACATCAAACAAGGACTGGTGGCCAAAGCGGTTAAATCTTAACATTCTACGCCAGCACTCCAACAAGTCCAATCCCATGGGTGAGGATTTTAATTATGCTGAGGAGTTCAAGAAACTCGATCTTGCTGCCGTTAAAAAGGATCTCTACACATTAATGACAGACTCGCAGGACTGGTGGCCAGCCGACTGGGGCCACTACGGTGGGCTCTTTATCCGAATGGCCTGGCACAGCGCCGGTACCTACCGCATGGGTGATGGCCGCGGTGGTGCGGGCACCGGTAATCAACGTCTTGCGCCACTCAATAGTTGGCCGGACAATGTCAATCTCGATAAGGCACGCCGGCTGCTCTGGCCAATCAAAAAGAAATACGGCAATAAGATATCCTGGGCTGATCTCATAATCCTCACCGGGAACTGTGCCCTTGAATCAATGGGCTTCAAGACCTTTGGTTTTGCAGGTGGACGCGAGGATGTCTATGAGCCGGAAGAGGACATCTACTGGGGCAGCGAGGATACCTGGCTCGGGGACCAGCGCTACTCCGGTGAACGGGATCTTGAGAACCCGCTTGCCGCAGTCCAGATGGGCCTTATCTATGTGAACCCGGAGGGGCCCAACGGTGAACCGAATGCGGTTGCTTCTGGTCAGGATGTTCGCGAGACCTTTGCCCGCATGGCCATGAACGACGAGGAAACGGTTGCCCTGGTAGCCGGGGGCCATACCTTCGGCAAATGTCACGGTGCCGGCGATGCCGCCCTTGTCGGTCCTGAGCCCGAAGGTGCGCCCATCGAGCAACAGGGATTCGGCTGGAAATCCAGCTACGGCAGCGGCAGTGGAGATGACACCATCAGCAGCGGCATTGAGGGTGCCTGGACATCAAACCCAACCCAGTGGGATATGGGCTATTTTGATCTCCTGTTCGGCTATGACTGGAACCTTGTGAAAAGCCCCGCTGGTGCTTACCAATGGGTTCCGGTGAATCCGGATGAAAAAGATCTTGCCCCTGCTGCTCACGATCCGTCAAAAAAGGTGACAACCATCATGACTACTGCGGATCTCTCGCTGCGGATGGATCCGACCTATGCGCCCATTGCGAAACGGTTCCATAAAAATCCTGAGGAGTTCGCGGATGCCTTTGCCCGGGCATGGTTTAAGCTGACCCATCGCGACATGGGACCTCGCTCACGATATCTCGGTTCGGAGGTTCCTGAAGAGGAACTGATCTGGCAGGATCCGGTACCCGCTCTTGATCATGAATTGATTGATGCGCAGGATATAGCCGACCTCAAAGCAAAAATCCTTGCATCAAACCTTCCTGTCTCCCAACTGGTTTCCACCGCCTGGGCATCGGCATCCACCTTCCGTGGTTCGGACATGCGTGGCGGAGCAAACGGTGCGCGTATTCGACTTGCGCCGCAGAAAGGTTGGGAAGTCAACCAGCCTGAACAACTTGCGACCGTGCTTCAGACTCTTGAAAGAATCCAGGAGGAGTTCAACGGTGCCCAGTCTGACGGCAAGAAGGTGTCAATTGCCGATTTAATCGTTCTGGGTGGATGTGCTGGTGTTGAGCAGGCTGCAAAGAATGGAGGTCAGGACGTGACCGTTCCCTTCACGCCAGGGCGTACAGATGCCTCGCAGGAGCAAACCGACGTTGTGTCATTTCATGTGCTTGAACCAAAGGCAGACGGGTTCCGCAACTACCAGAAGGCCAAATATGCTGTAACAGCAGAGGAGATGCTGGTTGATCGTGCACAGCTGCTGACTCTGACCCCTTCAGAAATGACGGTTCTCCTTGGTGGCATGCGGGTCTTAAATGCCAACTTCGGACAGTCTCAGCATGGTGTTTTTACCAAGCGGCCAGAGACGCTCACCAATGACTACTTCGTCAATCTGCTCGACATGGGCACGACCTGGAAGGCAAGCTCGGAAGACCAGGATGTGTTCGAGGGACGTGATCGCAAGAGCGGTGACCTTAAGTGGACCGGTACTCGTGTCGATCTTATCTTCGGTTCGAATTCAGAGCTCCGGGCCTTGGCCGAGGTATATGGGAGTGATGATGAGAAATTTCTACGCGACTTTGTAGCGGTGTGGAACAAAGTCATGAATCTTGACCGTTTCGATCTCGCTTGATTGCAGCATAGGCGTCTTTGAGGTCAATGATCATTACTAACCGGTTCAGCGGATGGCGTACTGCCTCCGTTGAACCGGTGTGGGGTAAGATAGACCTATCAACCAACATTACTCAGGTCACTCGTGGTTTGCCTATGAAGAAGTAATAACCCCCAAGGTCTGGCTGGCGATCTCATGTTCTTCATCGGTTGGGATGACCAGAATGTTGATCAGGCTGTCAGCGCTGTGGATTTCCATGATCTCCCTTTGGCGGATACTGTTTTTCTTCCTGTCAAGAGAGATGCCCAGTCGTTCCAGTCCCTGACAACTCAATTCACGAACAATTGCCGAATTTTCTCCGATGCCCCCGGTGAACACGATACAGTCCGCCCCGCCAAGAGCCGCCATATAGGCACCGATATATTTCTTCAAGCGGTAGCAGAAAATGCCAAGAGCAAGTCTGGCCTGACTGTCTCCCTGTTCCGCAGCAACACTGATGGTACGCATGTCGTTTTCACCGCAAATGCCCTTCAAACCACTCTCCTTGTTGAGCAGGGCGTCAAGTTCGTCCATGCCCATATGCATTTCCCGGTTGAGATAGAAGAGGATGGCCGGATCAAGATCACCACTGCGGGTCCCCATGACCAGCCCTTCAAGCGGTGTCATCCCCATGGAGGTGTCAATGCATTCTCCACCCCTGATGGCTGCGGCACTGGCTCCGTTTCCCAGATGAAGAGTAACAATGTGCAAATCCTCAATGTGTCGTTTGAGATGGCCTGCAGCCTGTCGTGCCACATATCCATGGGAGGTACCGTGAAAACCGTAACGTCGAACTTTTTGTTTCTCGTATAAACTGTAGGGAAGGGCGTAAAGGTAGGCATGTTCGGGGATGGATTGATGGAAGGCTGTATCAAAGACAGCAACCTGGGGAGTTTTTGGCGCATGCTCCATGGTTACCCTGATTCCGGTAAGATTAGCTGGATTATGGAGAGGGGCAAGAGGAGTCAACTCTTCGATGGCTGCAATGACGTGGTCGTCAATACGGACTGGCTGATGGAAGGACTCTCCGCCATGGACAACCCGGTGTCCAATTCCTGCCAGTTCTCCTGTGCTGACAAGTGTCCTGCTTTCCTCCAGCATCTCGTACATTGCCTGGATGGCTTCACGGTGATCGCTTATGGAACGTTTTTGTCTGATTTTTTTTTTCAGGCCCGAGGAATCATTAAAAGAGAGTTCGGCCCCGCTCTGGGTGTCGCCGATCTGTTCCACCAGCCCAGAGGCCAGCACGGAAAGATCTTCCTTCAAAAAAAGCTGGAATTTGAGAGAGGAAGAACCGGAATTCAGTACCAGTAGTTTCATGGTTGCACGCTTACAGTTCGATGATTTCCATTTTATGGTTAATGTCCGGATGATTTGGAGAGGGACCCTCGGCTTTAACCATGCAGTTTCCCTCTAACCCGAATGTTTTTATATAGTTTCTGGCAGTGTTGGTCCAGTTTTCCGGTCGTTTCTTTTCCAGTATTGGATGTACTCCATAGGAGAACATCAGGTCCCGGCAGGTTTTGACCGATGTGGATACTGCCAGAATCCAGACCGGCAGACGAAAACGAGTGAGGGCTCTGGCCATATGACCACTGTGTGTTGGGGCAAGAACGGCAGCCAGAGAATCGATCCGGGAAAAGATATTTTCAATGGAGATAGCTATCATGTCAACGGTACTGGCTGTGTATCCTGTAGCCTGTGGTTTTAATGTGAATTCAAAGTGGTTATGCAGCAATCTATGCGGTTCCGTGACTCTTGCAATTTTGGCAAGCATCTGCACGGCCTCCAGGGGGTAGTCACCCATGGCAGATTCCTCGGAGAGCATGACACAGTCGGTACCGTCAAGGATCGCATTGGCGACATCGGTGGATTCGGCGCGGGTGGGTCTGCGGTTCCCGGTCATGGATTCGAGCATCTGGGTTGCGGTGATTACCGGGATGCCAAACAGGTTGGCCCTGGCTGTGATTGTCTTCTGGGCCACCGCAATCTCTTCAATGGGGATTTCCACACCAAGGTCGCCTCTGGCCACCATGACTCCGTCTGTAACTTCAAGGATTCCGTCGATGTTTTCCCAGACGCTGGCCCGTTCTATTTTGGAAACGATAAAGGGATCAAAACCCATTTCAGTGGCGGCTTTACGCACATCCAATACATCCTGAGCCGTGTTTACAAAGGACTGACCAATAGCATCCACACCATGTTCCAGGGCAAACTGCATACACTTGCGGTCGTGGGGGGTAAAGGCACTGGTACCAAGGTCAATTCCCGGGATATTCAGCCCCTTTCGCGGCCAGAGTTTACCGCCGACAATCACGGTGCAGTGGATATCTTCACCTTGAACTTTCTGAACCCGTAACTCAATCAATCCGTCATTCAAAAAAAGGGTATCTCCTTTTCTTACCACAGCTGGCAGCTCCTTCATAGTCATGGCGACCCGTTCCGCAGTTCCGATAATTTCTTCTGCAGTCAGGATAAAGGAGGCATCTTTTTCAAGGGTGACGAATTCTTCAGCCAGATCAAGGATGCGCATCTTGGGACCGGGCAGATCGGCCAGGATGGCAACCCGTTTCCCTGTTTTTTCGGAGGCGGTCCTGATTCTTTGTATGATTTCGCCATGGCTGGCAAAATCGCCATGGGAAAAATTGAGCCTGGCCACATTCATCCCGGCTTCGAGCATTTTTTCGAGCATCCGAAGAGAATCGGAGGCAGGGCCGATGGTGCAGACCAGTTTGGTTTTATTATTTGCTAACATATGCATATGGTATGTGTGTTCCTTGTTATTCTTCCCATTCCCGTCCATCACGAGCCAGCAGGGCAACCGAGGCAACGGGCCCCCATGTACCCGCAGGATACCGTTTGGGCGGTTCGCTGGATTGTGCCCAGGCGTTCTGGATGGTATCTATCCACTGCCAGGAGCGTTCAACCTCATCCCTGCGGATAAAGAGTGATTGGTTGCCTATCATGGTTTCAAGAATGAGCCGTTCGTAGGCATCAGCCACGCGTTCACCGCTGAAGGCATCTGAAAAACTCAGATCCAGTACGGTCTTCTGCAGTTTGATACCTTTTCCAATCCCGGGAACCTTATTCATCATTTCGACTTCAACTCCCTCGTCGGGCTGGAGACGAATAACGAGCTTGTTGCGGGGAAGTTTCTTGTAACTGTCCTTGAAAATATTGTGAGGAAGCCGTTTGAAATAGATGACCACTTCTGAGCGTTTGGTGGTTAAGCGCTTACCGGTGCGAAGATAGAAGGGGACATCGGCCCAGCGCCAGTTGTCGATATCTACCCGGAGGGCGACAAAACTCTCGGTGGTCGACTTGGGATTACCTCCCTGCTCTTCAAGATAGCCGGGAACGGCCTGTCCCTTGATAAATCCTGCTGAATACTGGCCGCGGACGGTTTTTTCATCGACGGTGTCGGCGGTTATGGGGCGGAGCGCCTTGAGCACCTTCAGTTTTTCATTGCGGATAGAATCACCATCCATATTGACCGGTGGTTCCATGGCCACCAGGGTCAGGATCTGCATCAGATGGTTTTGCACCATATCCCGTGTTTGCCCGGACTCATCAAAATAGCCCCATCGCCCTTCAATTCCCACTTCTTCAGCTACGGTAATCTGTACATGATCAATGGTGTTGTGGTCCCAGTTGGTGGTGAAGATGGAGTTGGCAAAACGAAGAGCCAGAAGGTTCATTACCGTTTCCTTGCCGAGGTAATGGTCGATGCGGTAGACCTGACTTTCGGTGAACACTTTTGCCACGGTATCGTTAATTTCCTGTGATGAAGCAAGGTCACGGCCGATGGGTTTTTCGAGCACCACCCGGGTTTCCGGAGTGACAATTCCGGCATGATCGAGGCCTTTGCAGATATCATCAAAGAGGGAAGGGGCCACTGAAAAGTAGTTTACCAGTACCCGTTTTTCCTGGTCAATGACCTCTCCCAGTTGTTTGTATTCTTCAGGGACATCCAGATTGATCAGTACATAGTGGAGTCTTCCCAATAAGCGTTTCATTACTTTTTGGTCAAGTCCTTTCTTAACGAATGTTTCCAGGCTATTCTGCATCTTAGCCGCGAAATCTTCCTGGCTCAGTTCATGACGGGCCACCCCGATAATGCGGGTGTTCTCGTCCAGTAAACCCGCCTTGTCGAGCTGATACAGTGATGGAATCAGTTTGCGTCGTGAAAGATCTCCAAGCACACCAAAAATAGTAAAATCACATGCTCTCTTTTCCATACTCATGGCTGGGCTTCCTTTTTATTGTTTGTCGGGGGAGTAAAGAGGACTCCGTCCTTGGGGAGTCGTTCCCACTTCAGTTCAACGGGAAAAGCTTTGACGTCCCATATCTTTCTGCTGTAATCCATAATTGAGCGGTCTGAAGAGAACTTACCCATTCGTGCTGTATTCAGGATCGACATCCTGGTCCAGCAATCCCTGTCCTGATAGGTTTGGCCAACTCTCTCCTGGCAGTTGATGTAGTCCTTATAGTCAGCAAAAAGTGTATACTTATCTTCATGCAGCAGTGAGTCGACAAGAGGACGGAACAATTCCTGATCACCGCCTGAAAAATGGCCCGATGCAATCAGGTCAATGACCTGTTTCAATTCGTCATTGCTGTTGTAATAGTCCATTGGGGAATATCCCGAGGCCTGAAGACTCATGACCTCATCCACATTGAGTCCGAAAAGGAAAAAGTTTTCTGCTCCCACCTCTTCCCGAATCTCTACATTGGCTCCATCCAGGGTGCCGATGGTGAGAGCGCCATTCATGGAGAATTTCATGTTGCCGGTCCCCGAGGCTTCCATTCCAGCCTGGGAAATCTGTTCGGAAAGGTCGGTCATGGGGTAGACGATATGGCCAATCTTGACATTGTAGTTGGGAATAAAAAATATTTTAATCCGGCCATGGATGTCGGGGTCATTATTTATGACCTGGGCCACCGAGGTGATCAGCTTGATCATTCGTTTGGCCATAAAGTAACCGGGGGCAGCCTTTCCACCAAAGACAAAGAGACGGGGCGGGACGTCTATGGCCGGATTGGCCTTGATCCGGTTATAGAGGGTGATGATGTGGAGTACATTCAGGTGCTGTCGTTTATACTCGTGAATTCGTTTAACCTGGACATCAAACATCGCCTCTGGATCGATTTGCAGATGTTCTTTTTTCAGGATTAGGTTGGCTACGTCCTGCTTGTTCTCTTTTTTGACTTTATACCAGGCATCCCGGAATGAGGTATCATCTGCCAGTTTTTCCAGGTCTCTCAGTTTGTCGAGCCGGGTGAGCCACTGTTCTCCAATAGCGTCGCATATCAGTTTGGTTAAACGGGGGTTGCTCACAGCAATCCAGCGTCTGGGAGTGACACCGTTGGTGACATTACGAATTTTACCGGGATACATAGTGTTCCAGTCGGCCAGGGTATGTCTGCGCAGCAGATCCGTGTGCATGGCGGCTACCCCGTTAATAGCCTTGGAGCCTATACAGGCAAGATTGGCCATTCGCACATACCTGGGGCCGGATTCATCGATAATGGACATCCGGCTCAGGCGGTCAGTATCACCCGGAAATTTAATCCGAACCTCATCCAGAAAGCGGTTGTTGATTTCATAGATAATTTCAAGATGGCGGGGCAGAAGATCTCCGAAGAGGTCAATCTGCCATTTTTCCATGGCCTCGGGCAGCAGGGTGTGGTTGGTGTAACAGAGTGTCTTTTTGGTGATTTCCCAGGCCTTGTCCCATTTGTAAAGGTGGACATCCATCAGGAGACGCATTAACTCCGGTACTGCTACGGATGGGTGGGTATCGTTGAGCTGGGCTGCAAAATCATCGTAGAGATCATCCAGGGATTCATTGGTGTGGAGATGAATGCGAATCATATCCTGAAGAGAGCAGGAAACAAAAAAGAACTGCTGCTCCAGGCGCAGTTTCTTGCCCTGAAACTGCTCGTCATTGGGGTAAAGTACCTTGGTGATGGTTTCGGCCATTATTTTATCTTTGACTGCTCCATAGTAATCACCGGTGTTAAAGTCCGCAAAATCAAAGGATGTGGGCGCTTCAGCACTCCACAGGCGCAGGATGTTGACATTGTTGACCTTGTAACCGGGAACAGGGGTGTCGTAGGGAATTCCGGTGATGACCCGGGCGGGAATCCAGCGTGTTCGGCGGTTGCCCCGCTCCCCGTGGTATATCTCGGTGTATCCGCCGAATCCGACGTCACAGGCCATATCGGCCTTTTTGATTTCCCAGGGATTACCCGGGTGGAGCCAGCGATCGCTGAGTTCTTTTTGCCAGCCATCGACGATTTCCTGGTCAAACATGCCGTACTCGTAACGGATGCCGTAACCGATTGCCGGGATCTGCTGGGAGGCGAGCGAGTCCAGATAGCAGGCGGCAAGTCTTCCCAGGCCACCGTTACCGAGTCCTGGTTCCTCTTCAAGGTCGATAAGTTCCTTGAGGTTCAATCCTGTTTCTCGGGTTGCCTGTTCAAACTCTTCATAAAGTCCAAGGTTGACTAGATTGTTATGCAGATGAGGACCCGTGAGAAATTCTGCGGAGAGATAACAGACTATCTTGGAGTCTTTTTCCAGCAGTGCCTGTACCGAATTAACAAAGAGATGCTGCATCCGGTCTCTTAGGGTGTGGGCCACCGCAAGGTAGTAATCATTAAGGCTTGCAGTTTTTTGGGTAACTCCCTGCCGGTAGAAAATGTTATAGGCGAAACCGCGTTTGAGTTTTTGTATACGTTCTTTTCGGGAATCTTCTTTTTGTTTTAGATCCATCCTGTCTCCTTGAGAGTGTAATAAAAGGTGTTGAAAAGTATCTTCCAGGAACCGGTTTACAGGTAGCCTGGGCCGAATAATCAGCATTTTTTTCGTTTACGTTAACTTAGCGGGACTTGACG
>JGI11705J14877_10001668_pt1 | contig 12485 bp, 7 predicted proteins | sample Etolaghawater15m_FD_14877 | JGI IMG/M metagenome (IMG submission 14877) | reverse complement strand
CATTTCGATGGAGGATGAAAGGCGCTGAAGCGCACGATCTCTCATTTCTGGACGTCCAGGGATCTCGCTACGTCTGGCCTGCTCACTACGTTGAGGAGCCATCCCACGTCCGGGCATCGCATCACCACGCCTGTTATATTGCCCTCCACCTCGTTGTCCTGCATCCTGTCGCTCTAATCTTCGCTGCCATGCGCCACCGGGTTGTTGCGGTCGCTGGCGATTGAAACCAACTCCATTCCGTCCATCCCGATCATTTCGCCTACCTTCCTTCATTCGTTCCAACCTGCGGGCTCTCTCATCACCCCGTTTCTGAAATTGCCATTGAAGGAGTGCAGTTTTTTGGGTTTCCGTGATGGCAAGCTCTTCTGCATATTCAGTAAGCAGTTGGTGTATCATCCGGTCTGCAACCACGTTTGGTACTTGCCTTCGCTGCAATGCGTCGTAGGATGAGGTTTCATTTGAGGATGCCTGACCTGCCGGGATTTCGCGTGGCGATTGTGCCTGTAATCCGGTTGTTGATAGTAGTCCAATGATGAGTGCCAATAGTGTTAAACATGCTACGCGATATTGCCGGACTTCTGTGACGTTTGTTTTCATTTGTTTGCCTGAGTTGATGGTTTTGAGCCCGATGGTCCCGAATGAGAGGGTTTCATATGAGAAGGTTCCGTTTATTTTCATTGGTTAGACGGAGGAGACTCACAATGGTTTTACTGTGGTTTGCAAAAAAAATTATTCAAGTTGAGTGGTTTTTACGATTGCGCCTGCTCTTCTATCCAACCGGAAAAGTGAACCCCAAGAAGTAGTCCGATTCCCGTAATCATCAGTTGTGCTGATATTTGATGGAGGAGTGTGAGAAACGCTGGCACATGGTAGATGAGTGTGAAAGCCCCTGCAGTATAGCTCAACAGCGTTACAGTGAGCAGGAATACAACCAGATGTACGATGATCAGAGGCCGTTGCTTCATCAGAAAGGTGTGTACCCATAGCATCAGCACTGTGAGGAGGATCAAGAGGGCAAATAGCCGGTGCATCCACTGGATCGTGACCAGATTTTCGAAAAAGTTTCGGTGTAGAGGGTCAATAACCCATAGCTCTGGGGGGATCCATTGGCCGTACATGGAAGGGAACGTGTTGTATACGTGGCCGGCGTCCAGCAGGGAGGTGAATACGCCCCAGTAGATTTGTGTGCCGGTTAGTAGCAGCAGAATCAGGAGCAAAGTGATCTGAAACGGGTTTCGCCGGTGGGTGGGACCTCGTGTGGAACGGGTTGATGTAGCAGAGGCATGCACAGCGATGAGAAGCGTAGGTATCATCACTCCGAAATAAAGCAATGCCAGGAGGGAGGGAGATTCCGGGATGACACCGAGTTGTCGCGCCAGTCCGAGCAGGAGTTGCATCAACCCGAATAAAAGAAGGACTGCAAAGTGTGTTTTACGATCACGAATAAGATCTTTCATGGAGTTTTAGGCGCGAATACTTCGGGCTTGCTGAATTCTATGGAATGCTGTGATGAATGCGGGTGGGTGATTAAGTGGATTTGAATGCGTAGGTGGATTTGGGTGCATGGGTGGATTTGAATGCGTAGGCGGATTTGGGTGCATGGGTGGATTAGGGTGCTGAAGCAGATTCGAATGAAATTTGGGAGATTGCCATACAGGTGACGAAGGAAAATGGGAAAATTAGGAATGATATTAAAGTGACGTTCCGAAATCCGTGATGCTTTTGTACCTTCAAGGGGCGAGAGATTTTTTCATCAGGACGTGACTTGTAAACGGGATCATAATGCCAGACGATTCATCAAAAAATAAGAGTGCGGGACAGGGCCAGGAGCAGAGAAATGGCCAGGATCAGAGAAAAGGTCAGGGACAAGGGCTGGGTGGGAGAAACCGGTTTGGACGGGTGGGATGGATTTATGTGTTTCTATTGCTGATGCTTCTGTTTTTTTATGTGACCGGGGATCGGACGGGCGGAGGAATGTTTGGGTCTGTTCCAGAGATCGAGTATAGTGAGTTTCGGTCGCAATTACGGGCGGGGAATGTGGAGCGTGTGCATGTGAAGGGGGATGAGGTGAGGGGGGAGCTGGCGCAGTCGCAGGTGTTTTTGGCGCAGCAGGGGGATTCGACGGCGTATGATCGGTTTCGGACGGTGATTCCGTCGTTTGGGGATGAGGGTTTGCTGGCGCTGATGGAGGAGCAGGGAGTTGTGGTGTCTGCCGAGCCGGAGGGAGACGGTTTTTGGTGGTATTTGCTGGTGTTTGCGGGTCCTTTGATTCTGCTGATTCTGTTTGGGTATGTTTTTTTGCAGCGGATGCAGGGGGCCGGTGGGCGCGGAATGATGAATATTGGGCAGAGTCAGGCGCACTTGCAGCGGCCGGAGGATAATAAAACAACGTTCGAGATGGTGGCGGGGCTGGACGGAGCGAAGGCGGAGTTGCGTGAAGTAATCGAGTTTCTGAAAAATCCGGATCATTTTAAGGATTTGGGGGCGACCTTGCCTAAAGGGATTTTGTTACTGGGACCTCCGGGAACGGGGAAAACCTTGCTGGCACGAGCGGTTGCCGGAGAGGCTGGGGTGCCCTTTTTCACCATTACCGGATCGGATTTCATGGAGATGTTTGTCGGGGTGGGGGCGAAGCGGGTTCGGGAGATGTTTAAGAAGGCGAAGGAGATGGCGCCCAGCATCATTTTTGTGGATGAGATCGATTCGATTGGCCGTACGAGGGGTGCCGGAGTAGGTGGCGGGCACGATGAGCGGGAGCAGACGTTGAATCAGCTGTTGTCGGAGTTGGATGGGTTTGAACCGACGGAAAATATTGTGGTTATGGCAGCGACCAACCGACCGGATATTCTGGATAAGGCGCTGTTGCGTCCGGGGCGGTTCGACCGCCAGGTAACGGTGGATCTGCCGTCCCAGGAGGCGCGGCTGGAGATTCTGAAAATTCATGCGAAGAAGAAGCCGCTGGACGAGTCCGTGGATTTGGATGCCTTGGCGCGAAGTACGCCAGGATTTAGTGGGGCGGATCTCGCGAATTTATTGAACGAGGCAGCGCTGTATGCCGGGCGAGCGGAACGGAAAATCATCCTACCGGAGGATATCGAAATGGCGCGGGACAAGGTGGTGATGGGTCTGGAGCGCGAAGGTATGCGGATTGACGATCAGGAGCGGGAGTTGCTTGCGTATCATGAGGCGGGGCATGCGCTGGTTGCCGCGGTGTTGCAGCATGCGGATCCGGTGCACAAGGTGACGATTATCCCAAGGGGTATGGCGATGGGCGTGACGCAGCAACTGCCGGTGAAGGAGAAGTATTTGTACAATAAGGAGATGCTGATGGATCAGCTGGCGGTGATTATGGGAGGGCGGGCTGCAGAGCAGGAGGTGTTTGGGACGTCGACCAGCGGGGCGGAGAATGACCTGCAGCGAGTAGCGAAGCTGGCTCGCAAGATGGTGATGGATTGGGGGATGAGTGATGCGTTTCATCATATGGCGTTTCAGCACAGCCAGGAAGAGGTGTTTTTGGGGCGGGAGATTACACGGCAGCAGGAGTATAGCGATGCAACCGCTCGTGAGATGGATAAGGAGGTGGAGAAGATATCACACGCGGCGTTCGACCGGGCCGTGGATGTACTTGCATCAAACCGAAACGCATTGGACCGGATTGCAGCGTTGTTGCTCGAGAAAGATCAGGTGAGCGGGGAGGAGGTGGAGCAGGCAGTGCGGGAGGGAAAGGCACAGAATGGGAAGGCGCAAGTTGAGAAAGCGCAGAAGGGGAATAAGCAGGAAGGGGAGTCGGGTTGATGGGGATGCACAGCAGCCCGGATATGTACACGTTCAGGTATGTTTTTGGTGTCTTTCAGAGGCAGGCTTTGTATCTTTCAATGTTGAAAAAATCAAGAAACCGATCTTTTTATGAATATACTTTCCGCAGAAAACGCAGTTCAGCTCATCCGTTCTAACGATCACATCTACATTCATACGGCTGCTGCTGCGCCTCAGCAATTGGTAAAAGCGATGACCGCCCGGCATCATGAGCTGAAGAATGTGAATATCTATCATTTGCATACCGAAGGTGTGGCTCCGTACACGCAGCGGGAGTATCGCGAAAATTTTAATACGTTCGCGTTCTTTACAGCGAAGAATGTGCGGCAGGCGATGAAGGAGGGGGATGCGGACTATGTACCGATTTTTTTGAGTGAGGTACCGTTGCTGTTTCGCCGGCGTATCATTGAGCTGGACGTAGCGATGATTCAGGTGAGCCCGCCGGACAAACATGGGTATTGTTCACTAGGTGTTTCTGTGGATGCTACGCGTGCTGCGATTCAGAATGCTACAACGGTGATTGCTCAAATCAACCCGAATATGCCGCGTACGCATGGGGATGGGTTGATTCATGTTCGGAATATTAACGTGGCAGTAGAGGTGAACGACCCGATTTATGAACATGCACAACAGCCATTGAGTGATGTGGAGAAGCAGATCGGGGAGAATTGTGCGGAGCTGATTGAGGATGGTGCGACGCTTCAGATGGGGATTGGGTCGATTCCGGATGCGGTTTTGGCGGCGCTGGGTGATCATCAGGATTTGGGAATCCACACCGAGATGTTTTCGGATGGGGTGATTCCGTTGATTAAGTCGGGTGTGGTGAACAACTCAAAGAAGAAGATCCATCCGGACAAAGTGGTGGCCACCTTTGCGATGGGGACGCGGGCATTGTATGATTATATGGATGATAATCCGCTGATTCAGATGCTGGATACGAGTTATGTGAACGATACCGCGGTGATTCGGCGGAATCCGAAGGTAACCGCGATTAACAGTGCCATTGAGGTGGATTTTACAGGGCAGGTTTGTGCGGATTCGATTGGAACGTATCAGTTTTCGGGGGTTGGCGGGCAGATGGATTTTATTCGGGGTGCGTCGTTGTCGGAGGGAGGAAAGCCGATTATTGCGCTGCCGTCACAAACCGCCAAAGGGGTGTCGAAGATTGTGCCGTATCTGAAGCAGGGAGCCGGCGTGGTGACAACCCGTGCGCACGTGCATTACGTGGTGACGGAACATGGAGTGGCAAATCTGTTTGGCAAGAGTTTGCGGCAACGCACCCGGGCGCTCATCGATATTGCACATCCCGACCACCGCGAAGAGCTCGAAAAAGCGGCCTTCGAGCGGTTTAACGTGCTTTGATAGTCCAATTTTTAGGTTGAGGATATGTAAAAAAGCACCTCTTTAGAAGGAGGACCGGCAAAAAGATTTTCGCTAAAAGGCGACAGTAGCCCGCACCCGGTAATAGATCTCTTGATTCCGTTCGGTGCCGAAATCTTCGAACGGTTGTGCATATCCGATGCTGTGCAGAATCGGTACTCCAAAGAGGTTGAGGACATTCTTTAGCTCAAACCCTGCACCGGCCCGTGTAACCGTTCCGTCTGCGGCATCGTTGGGGAGCAGATCGTCGCTCCAGACTGCACCCACATCCAGAAACGCGCTCAGCGTTGTGCGTCCGAAGCCAACCAACCCGAGAATTTGCGTCTCCAGGCTAGGCAAGAATGGCAACCGGTACTCCACCGTTGAGAACAACATTCGGTTTCCCGTTGCCACCTCCCGAAACCCACGGACCCGCTCCGTATCCCGGTAAAAAAGATCGATCCCCGGAACGAGCTCCCCAAAGGTAATCTCATCATACCGGCTAAACCCGATGTAGTCCTGATTGAACGCTGTGCCCGATTGCGCAAGCGCGCGCACGTATAGATAGAAACGGCTGTTCCCCAAAAACGGTAAAATAGTATACGCCTTTAGATCCGCACGCAGATACTCTGTTTCCCCGCCCAGTGCCTTTGTAGCCAGTGTCAGTTTTGGCTCCACACCCCACCCATCCAGCGGATGAATCACATTAAACGCATATGGTTTTTGTTTTTTCAGCTGAAAACCCAGAGTCAGGTCGGTCTGCCAGCCACTCTGCGGATCACCTAGCGGTGAAAATGGCGGAAGATCGTCACGCTCCCAAAACCGATCACTATCGGTGTAATCGAACCGAAGACGTGAAAACAACGACCCGGCCCCAAACGGTGAATCGATCCAGTCGCGAGGCAGCAGCCCTAGCACCGACAGACCCGAATTTGTAGTCACCAAAAACTCATCTTCATACAGCCGCGAGGTAAAACTGTTGTGATACAAACTGAAATTCAGCGAAGGCCGAAGCTGGTTGTTTGTGTAATTGAGCAGAAGCAGGCTGTTCTCGCCCGGATCCTGGAACGAAACATATCCTAGCCCGGTAATCATGTGCTTGGACAGTGGCTCGGAAAATGCCGTAAAAACGCCAACGCCGGCACCAATTTCCTCATCATACACCGGGAATGGCACCGTTGCAATGTGCGAGATCTGCTGGAACGAATCGTACGGTCTGCGCGCCTGAATTAGCGAAGGATCCGGAGCAATTACGGGTGCAATCACATTCGGCGGTCGGTGGGTAGTCCATCGCGTATACTCATCGGGCAATAAGGCACGCTCGGGATAGCTGGACACCGATGCACGCCGCGATGCATCGATTAATTGCAACTCGTTGTCCATTTTGCTGTCGCTTCTTCGCACTAAAATCCATCCATCAGCCGGGCCATCGGTTCCGGACACCCCCTTTCCGGCATCCGTTTCGACATTCTGTACTTCACCCAGTTCTTCACCTTGGCCGTTTTTCTGTTCGGGTTGATGGGACGAGCTATCGGCCCAAACCCATTGCAGGGCAGAGGCCCCGGTAAATAAGGCCGTGACACGCTCTTCATCCGAAATCGCGTAACTCCCCGTTCCCTCGAATGGCCGGATCACAAAGAGGTTCGGCACGTCATCCCGCAAACTAGTGTACAGCAAGCTTTGGCCGTCGGGACTCCACACCGGATTGCGATCATCTAGCATACCATCTGTGAGCATCCCCCCCAGTTTCGCACAGAGATTTGCCGGGCTCCATCCTTTGCGAACAAAGCATAGGCAACTACAGGCCGTGTCGGATGGACATCGATTGCACCGATCTGACTGTCACCCTCGTACGATGTGATACGGGTTTCCGACCTGCCCGATTCCGACCGATCGGACAAATTCATAGAAAACAGGTTCCCTGTACCGTTTTCGTTCACCACGTACACTATAGACTGACCGTCCGGCGTATAATCGGCATTTTTCGCTCTTCGGGAGTGCGTGAGCCGTTCCGGTTTCCCATCAACCCGAACCCTGTAAAGATCGTTAACAATGGACCCGTTCTCTCCGCGCGTGCTTCGGCCGTACACGAGTTCGCTCCCGTCGGGATGCCATTTTAACTGCCCGGTGAATGCTCCTTCGTCCAGCACCGTCTCCGCCATGGTGGAATCGTTCCGGAAAACCGAAAGTCGCTCATACGGTTTGGCGCTTGAGACCAGATAGATGGCAGCAAGCTGCGATCCGTCGGGGCTGAAGGTTGCCTCGCCTTTGAACAGACCCGGGAGTTCTAGCGGATCAGAAGCCAGGGAGTCACTACGCTCCATCTGGCCGGCCAGGGTGTAGTAGTAGATGCTCATATGCCGGCGCCATTCATCCTCAAAATCGGCAAAAGATGTACCGGTAACCTCCTCAAAAGCCTCTTCAAAATTGTGCACTTTCATGCGACCGCCGAACAGCTCTTTGCGATGGCTGAGGATTTTCGGCAGGAGCGAATCGCCATACACGGAAGCAAAATAGCGCAGCTGGGCATTGCCACTGGCATACATAAGACCTCGGTTCTGCATCGATCGGCCATCACGGAAGTCGGGCGCGCCGTCGTAGATGGAGGTTCGGAGAATGGCATCGCCGCGCAATGCATGCCAGGGTTCGGTTTGATACTGAGCGATCCCTTCCGTCCAGGGAGCCGGCAGGGCAGGGGCTGTGAGAAGCGTTCCGAGAAACCCTACGTTGGACTTGACCGCTTCGAAATGGAAGATGTGCGCGAGTTCGTGTGCGAGAACGGTTCGAAGCCATTTCTCCGGCCCCGACCAGCCCTCTGCCACATCGTTTAGGGCTACCCAGATGTTGGTGTAGGACTTCCAAAAAGGCATTGCGTACCCATTCACGATTTCATCTTCGTCGCTAAGATAGATTCGAATTTTGTAGTCGAACGTAACGCCAAGATTTTCGGAGAGGGCTTCATAGGTGGCTTCCGCAATGGATGCCGCTTGCAACTCGATCCCTTCCAGATGTTTCGGGTATTGGATCAGAAAATGCTCGGTTTCGGCTGTTTGCCAGTCGAGTTCCGGGTGATTGCGCCCGTTGAACATCGAAAATCCGAGCGGAACTTTTGGGGCGAGGGGATGATGCTGGGAATGGCTCTGATCATGTTGCAGGGAATGTTTCTGGTCGTGTTGCAGGTCGTTTTGCAGGGAATGACTCCGAGATTCCTGAAAAGGATTATCTGCCAGACGATGCTCATTTGCCATATTTTGCGCCGTAACTGCAGACGCGCCCTCGAATGATGGAGCTAAGAATAAAGACGAAGCCATAGGCGCCGCCAAGATGAACAGCAGGATGAGTACAGGTACAAGAAATACCGATTTCGTTGTCAGCAACAAGTAGCGGGTTCTGGCTTTCATGCGAACTTGAAGTTATTCTTGAAGTTGATCTTTAAATGAATCTTGAAGTTATTCTACCAGGGTGGTGTAATAGGAAAAGGGGTGTTATAGAAAAGGTGGTTTTTTTTCGGGTTGATGCAGATCCACCCCGGCCGTAAAAAACTCCTTGGTGTTCAGGAATCTATCGGTATGCCGGGAGTGGAATCGCTCACTGTGAGTGGAATTTCTCACCGGGAGTTATATTGCTTACCTGCAGTGGCCTTAGTCGCCGGGATTGGTCTTACGCACCTCGAGTGGTATTACTCACCTCGAATGGGATCAATTTTCACGTAAGCACGGATGGTGACCCTTCCCGGTCTCGCAATTAATCAACAATGATGTCGTAGGGCATCCTTGCCTGCACTCCTTGATTCTTCAGCACAGACTGCGCCTGTTCGTACAGCGGATAAAGCGGCCCTAGCTCATTTTTAAGGGTGCGGGTGCGAGCCGATGCCCCCATGTCGGAGAACAACTGCTCTACGAATGACTGCTGTGCTGGATACTCACTCACACGGTACTCTTCGAGCCCTGCTTTCTGCGCCGCAATTTCAACGGCCAGATCCAGTCCGCCTAGCAGGTCTACCAAACCTAGCTCGAGAGCACGCCGACCACTATAGACCCGGCCTTCAGCAATCTCCCGAACCCGGGACTCTTCCATCTGGCGACCGTCGGCTACTACATCAATAAACTGGTCGTACCCTTCTTCAATCAGCTCCTGGAAGATCGCCCGCTCTCCGCGTGTCATGCTTCGCGCCGGGTTTGGCAGATCGGAGTACCGTCCGGTTTTCACAATATCAGCCCGGATGCCGGTTTTGTTCTCCATGAATCCCTGCACATTAAAGAAAATTCCAAAGATGCCAATCGATCCGGTAATTGTGTTTTCATGCGCCACAATGGTGTCGGCCGGCATGGAGATCCAGTAACCACCACTCGCCGCCACGTTGCTCATCGATACAATCAGTGGTTTTTCCTCCTGCAAAAGTTCCAGATTGTGCCGGATCTCTTCCGATGCGAATACGCCACCACCGGGAGAATCAACCCGAAGAACTACTGCCTTCACCCGGTCGTTTTCCCGTAGTTTTTCGATCTCTTCTACCATCGCTGCATCTTGAATTCCATTGCTGCTTTCACTACCGATATCTCCGGTTGCATACAGAACGGCTACCCGATCCCGTGAGGTTGGGCGAGACAATTTTTCAGGGCTCTTGTTCAGATCGGAAGCAGAGATGGTTTCGAGTTCGTCTTCCTCAGCACCCGTGATCGCTTCCAGTTTCCGGATCACCTCATTGCGGTAGTGAATTGCATCGGCCACCCCACGCTCCACAGCGTCCTCCGCGCGACGAATGAGTAGTTCGTTGCTAATCTCTTTCAGATCGTCAAATTCCATGCCCCGAGCTTCCGCAATCGTTTCCAGATTGATGTTATCCAGGTCTCGCAGGAATTCGAGCGTCTGAAGCCGATCCTCATCACTCCGCTCATAATTCATGAACGTTTCCACAGCGCTCTTGAATTCGCCCACTTTGAATACTTCCGGCTCGATCTCCAGTTTGTCGAACATGCCCCGCAGATAGATGCCCTGGGAAGCAAGACCAGACAGATCGATCAGGCCATACGGGTGCAGATAGAGAGAGTCGGCAGCCGATGAAACCATGTAGCCAAGTTCGCTGTAGTTTTCGCTGTAGCTGAGGATGAATTTGTCGCTCTCTTTGAAGTCCAGAAGCTCTTTATGCAGATCCTGCATGAGCGGCCCACCGCCTGCCATCGATCCGGCTTCAAGAAAGATTCCACGGATTTTTTCGCTTTTGGCAGCTGCCCGAATGGCTTCTTTTAGTTCATCAATTCCCACACTCGGAGCGTCTCCCACATTACCCAGCAAAGGGATGGGAAGCGGGATCGCAAACTCATCGGGGCTACTACGCTCGGTGAGGATTTTGCCGTTAAGATCGAGATGGAGAACGGAATTTTCCTTCACGGTTACGGTGTCGGAAGGGGACAAGATGGCCAGGAATGTGACCATGAAAAAGAAGGAAAGGATGGAAAAAAGGATTAGTGCAACAAAGACTGAGAAAACATTTTTAAAGAACGATTTCATAGGGTTGATTGAAATGGATTTGGGTTGATTCTTTTTGGATTGACTTGATTATGGAATATAGGTAACGGGTGTGGTAAAAAAATTACAAGCATCCATTTTTTCGTGGTCGTGAGATACCGTGAAGTTCTGTCAAAATATCGCCGTCAAAAGTATCGTGGCACGGAGACGCCGATGAAAAATCCGGGCTGGTCCATGCGAAACGCCACATCTGCACGAAAGATTCCAGCGATTCGATTGATGCTGAACCCGGCTTCCAGGTGAACACCATCTGAGGTGATAGGTTGGTAGTCGAGAAAACGCCGCTTCGATATCGACTGGCCTGCGGTGGCAAAGAGAATGATTCCGGTGCCCTGATCGACCAGCGGACGGATCTTCAGACGTTCGAACAGAATACTTTGCAAGTCGTGCTCTGCGGCGATTAGCCAGTAGCGGTCGCCCTCGTAGGGCAGGTGGCGACGCGTTTTGAGGACACCAAAGGGAGAATACTGGAAGAGGGATCCATCGATTGCATCAAAGCGCTGAAGTGGCAAGTCGCCGAATGTGATTCCGGCACGGGCGGTGAGATGCAGTGCATTGGGGAAAAATCGCCGCTGATAGAACGTCGGCATACTCCATCGGATCTCTCCGTCCAGCTTGGTGAAAGTGAGCGTTTCAGGACGTTGGAAAGGAGGGGAAAAGGGTTCGGGTTGATGGGGTTCCGGCGCGAGCGTGGAGGACAGGCTATGTTCCAGGCGGACCTCAAATGCGCGCTGACTGCCAAAACCGGATGGCCGGGCTCCGGCACGTCCCTCTGGTGTGTTGCCAAGGCGCAGGGTGAGGCTGGTGAGCCGGCCGTCATCGATGCGCGGATTGGGACGACGGGGGTCGTGCGAGCCGAACAGACTCCAGTCTTGCAACAACTCCGAGTCGAAAGAGGTGTGTTTTTCCCATTGAATTCCGGCAGCGAGACGGATGCGACCCGGTATGGGCAAGAGTGCCTCCAGCTCTGCAGCCCAAGCTTCCTTTTGATAGTAATCGCCGTAGTCCTGGCCGCCGGCTGCGGTGACAGCGCTGGTAATGAGATTGGGGTACGTGGCAGTTTCCCATCGATTTTCGGAGTCGTTTGTGTAGTCTGCATACAGATAAAGGTGGAATGGATACTCTCTTTCGCCATCACCGCTTCTTGTGCCATCACTATCCCTTTCGCCATCACGGATTCTTTCGCCATCACTCCCCCTTTCATCATCCCCGCTCCGGCCGNTTCGACTGCTTCGNCTCCGCAAACGCTGCCGTTCTCGTTGCGTGTCGATTAGTGCAAGCCGTGCACCTGCCCGGATTCCAGCTTCGCCACGGTTGAAGTGCCAGACCGGGGAGAGGCTGAGCTTCAGCGGAGATCGACTGCGGTCCAGTTCTACTTTCGCCCCAAGTGTGGCCCCATCAACCCGCTGATACCGTAAGATTCCCGACACCTGGAACCCCCGCGTACGGCTTGTGTCTTGTTGTGTTTCGCCGGAGGCACTGGTTTCCGTAAAACGTGCAAGGAAACCGGTGGGTTGGAAGGCTTTGTCGAGGGTTTGTGTACTGTCGATGGTGGCATACGCCTGTTGTTCCTCTTCGCTCAGAGGTAATCGCATCTCTTCCGGTCGTTCGGATAGACGTGGGTAGGAGGTGATGAACGGGCTTTCCTGTTCGAAAATACCGGCCGGTAAGGGTTCATTTACACGATAGTCGGTGATTTGGGAGACCTGCCGAAAGCGAATGAGCGGAAAATCCAGGCCAATGATGCCGATTTTGATGGATCCGTCGATATTCATGTCGAC
>JGI11705J14877_10001667_pt1 | contig 12486 bp, 8 predicted proteins | sample Etolaghawater15m_FD_14877 | JGI IMG/M metagenome (IMG submission 14877) | reverse complement strand
AGCGACCAAAGGACGTAAAGTCCGCGCTACTCACGACGCCAGAAGCACTAGCGTAAATCAACGTATCAGCAGTCGTGAATTGTTCGCTTACGCCACTAAGAATTGCGCTATAAGCCTGGACGCCAGAGCCAATCGTTAGGCCAAGGTTGTCCCTAGCGTCTGAAGCATTTGAAGCGCCAGTACCACCGTCAGTAATAGCAAGATCCGTAATACCACTAATCGTCCCTCCGCTAATGGTTGCATTGCCTGTGGTCAACGTGACGCCGGAAACAGTGCCGCCACTAATTATTACATTTCCATTGTCCTGAGTCGAAATTGTGCCAAGTCCTAAAGTGGACCTGACGCCACTAGCTGTAGAGCCTGAAACAATAGAACGGCCAAAAGCAGTGAAATCTGCACTACTTACAACACCGGACGCGGAAGCATAGATTAAAGTGTCGCCACTAGCAAACTGCTGACTGACACCAGACAGCACTGAGCTATAAGCTTGAATGTCAGATCCAATTGCCAAGCCAAGATTCGCCCTTGCCCCAGAGGCCGTAGAAGCTGCCGTACCACCGTCTGCAATGGCAAGATCAGTGATTCCCGTAATAGTGCCACCACTTGCGACAATAGTGACGCCAGAAAGCGCAACTTGGTTAACTGTGCCACCACTAATCGTAACATTGCCAGCATCTTGACTAGACAGAGTTCCTAAAGTAGGCTTCCCTGATAAGCTTTCATAAGTGCCGCTAGTAGCAACAGCAGCAAGACCAGTGACTGATGAGGCAGTAATTACAATGGGAACACCAGTTGCCGTCGTGATAACGCCTTTATCATTGACAACAAATTGAGCAACAGTATCCGCTGCGCCATAAGTGCCAGATGCTACGCCCGTATTGGCTAAAACATTATTACTTAACTTAGTAGTAGAGCTTTGATTTAATTTAGAAAGATCAATGAAGCTTGATGGTGCCCCACTAATACCAACATTGATGAGATTGGCAACTTTAAGTTTCTTGGTTTCAGCCGCGCTAATGTCAACAACTGGAATAAGATCAACCTGAGCAAGATTGACCGAAAGCTCATTTAAATTGGAAATGCGGATTGTCATTGCTAATTCGACTCTCGTAGAACGCCTAGATCTTCCAGCGTTGTTTCATTACCTATGTTAACATCATCCTCCGTCGTAATAGCGATTGGATTGTCTCCCGCTCGCAAGAAGAATTGACCTGATGTAATAAAATCAAAACTACATTCAACAATTTGGTCCGCTCTAACAGTCATGCTAGAACGAACAAACATGCCATTCACTTCATAGTAAACACCTTCAGTAAAATTAAAGCCCTTGGGTTGATCTCCAAAGGGCTCCAAAACATAAAACTTTCCCTGAAACCTGCTGCCAATTTCAATCTTTTGTATTAATTCAGCAATGGCAAAAGGAACTTCATTGTTGTCAACATCTTTAAAATCAAACAAGCAGTCAACGCTACCGCTACCACTAATGGCCGCATGAGAAAAGCCTCTATAGTTATCTCCAAGAGTTGTTGTATCAACAGATTCACGTTCAGTTGAAAATGTAAAGCCTTGCACTCTTCCAACTTGATGATAAGCTCCTGGCAATGTTGCAACTTGAACGTCCCAGGTAGGATCAGATGGAGAAACTGGTAGAGGAACCGCTAAATACTCCTCATCAGAATTGCTTAAAGCACCAGCAAAAGTACGATACATGCGTATCGCTCCCATTGCGTCAACATTGGCAAAAAATTCAATTGGCAAATAATCGCCAGTTGGATTGTCAACGTACGTGGTATTTTCTGAGTTTGTATAAAGCCTAAAAGGCAGCCCTCTTGCGTCATTAGTGCTAATTTGCACCCTGTCGCCTGTTGTGATAGTGCCTTGTGGCAGGTCTAGTCCTCTGCGATCTGAAATCGCAAATCTTTTTCGCAAGTCCGTCAATATCTTCTGCTGTGATTTGCAAATTCAAAACACGAGTATCCGCTAAACGCTTGAGATCTAGGCTCCCGTAATGTCCAGCAAATACTGTCATGTTAAAAAATATACAAAAAAATCAGAGACGATCAACACCAGGCTTCCAAGGCACGTCAAGCAATGCACCATCAACGGTGAATGTAGTGTCAATTGTCACAACTTCTCCATAAGCCACTGAAACGCTAGCACCGGTGACGTAGGCATTAAACAGGAAATTACTCTTCATTAGCTCAGCATCACCTTCAATTATACTTGCGTCTACGGCAAGATTCATGATTACCAATGGAGCAACGTCTCGGGGAAACAAGATGTCTACAAGCTCGTAAACGTCTTTCTCACGATTAATACTGCCTTGTTCGTTGAAGTTGTCTTCATAAAACAATAATGTAGCACTACCTTCACCGGACGTAATGGATGGTGCGTATGTTCGCGTTGTATCACCAAGTGCTGTCGTGTCAACCACTTCAGAGGAGCTATTAAGACTCCAGTTACGAATTTTGCCATATAAATATTTGTTTTGACCAACAATCTCCAGTTCACTGTCAATACCACGGGTTGTAATGGAGCTTATTGAAAAATCGTCTGTTTTTCGCACCCAAGTATTTTTAACCCTTTGAGCAATATAAACGCGATCACCAACTTCATAAAACTGACCACTCCTCACGACTGTAAAATTGCATGGTCCGGCGCTCTGAGTTTGTAAAGCTTTGACGGCAGCGCCGCGCCCCTCTCCGGTTCGAGTGCGAATTGAATAGATCTCGTTGTTTGTTACACGCTTTGTCCCTCCTGTTGCGACATTTGCAGTGATATTCCCGGTCAGCCCGGATGATTCCCTACGAGCGATATACAACCGCCCATTATTGCCAGTGTAAACCGTCATAGTAAGCTGAAGATTGTTTTGAAACAATTCTAGCTGATTTTGAACAATTCGTCGCTAAAGTTTGCCACTTTGCTTAAAACATTTCCTCCGCTTTCTTCGCATGGATGTTCAACTGCGCTAACTGTAACCTCACCTTCTGCTGCCATGGAAATTGAAATCACGCGAAAAACCCTCTTAGCACTTACTTTTCTGCCAAGTACAAACAATGCGCCTGTACCGGCATAATCATTGAAAAACGAAGATTGTCCTTTACTGTAACTGACGCTATGTTTTGTTGGTTCTTTTCCTGGCACGTAAACTAAAGTGTCAAACGTGCCGCTGATGCTTTCCATGGCAAATGGAATATTAATTGATCCATCGTCTAATACTTGACCAGAATGAATATTGTCCCAATTGTTGTCATCAATTTGAACGTAGATATAGGAACCAGGTTCGATTGGCGCTTCCGTTGGAAATGTTTGAAATTCTACTAATCGCCGCACATGACGCTGTTGTTGCACTAGGAGTTTACCGTAATCAATTGCTTGCTGCCGTCGTGTAACAAAGTCTGAAACATCAAATGTTTTACGAATTGCCAAGGCACCTTTAGTGTCTCTCCGTGAAATTTCTACGGTGTCGTTTTTAGGAAATGGATTGGTTCTGTTATTGATCCTGTCTTGATTCCTGAAGATCACTGTTGCAATCAAATCCTGCGAACTGTCTCCATAGTCAATGAAATCTTCCTTGTACGAGCCGTCTAAAATATTGCCTTGATTGAATAATGCACTAATTTGAACCTGGCGAGTTTTGTTTCCGGCTTGGTCATACGGAACGGCTGGCACTAGCGTTTCCTTGCCTCCAATTTTTGCCAATTCAAGCAATGAATACGGTGCAACTTCAGCCCAGAACTGTCTCCATGGCTGCTGACTGGCAATGACTCCATCCATAAAATATTCGTTTGTTTCGCAAAACACTTTGGCAGTGTAAAGCCGATCAATGTCAATGCCTTCCGTGTTTATGTATTGACCAATTCCGTTTTTGTCGTCCAATAAGGTGTCAAGAAAAATTTCCGGTGGTTTATTCGAGTGGACATTTGGAAGCGGCGCATATCCCTTTGACCCAATCGATCTTATTTTTTTGCCGTAATCAACAAATGCGCTCAATGATCGCAATTCAGTGAGACCTGGCCCGCTAAAAGCATTGACGCCAAGTAGCGTCATGTTTTCATAAAGACCCGATGGATAAGATTCATTTTGTTGTTCAGTGACGCTGACAATAGAAAATTCAGGTCCACTGTCAAATGATGTGCGAAGTATCGTGTCGCTACGCAAACTAGAAATCGTCCATTCGTCTAGTCCTTTTGGTGACGTATTAATTGGAGGGTTTTTATCTGAGTCAGACCGTGAAGCACGACTGGTTCCAATAAAACGAAATTTTGAATTGCTACCTGTTCCTTGGGGCACCCCGGCTGATTCTATGTAATGATAAGCAACACTACCTGCAATATTTTGGGCACCTTGCCTTTCCATTTCTGCGTCTGGGGCAATAACTGGTTCAAACATGAATTCCCATCGCGTAACTGGTCCAATACCAGCGTTGAAAGAAAGGGAAAAATAAGTTTCGGCTTCAGTTGACCTTCGTACGCAAAAAATACCAGGAGAGGTTTCCCAACGTGTTGAGCCAAGCTCTCGATAACGAGCGATGAACATTGCAGTTCGATATTTGTCTCCATTTTCGCCTTCGTTAAATCCACTGTCGCTTACTTCGCTGCCATAGCTTGCCCGACGACCTTGCACATTCATGAAAACTCTAGCCTTGAAACAAAAAGTTACATGTGAAACTGGAGATACGGTTGTGTATGTCGCATCTGTTATCTTTGCAATTTTATCCCTGTCGTAGTTACTCTTGAATACTGGATAACCAGACACTCTTTTAAACTCTGCGATTACATCATTCTTTGTCACATCGTATCCGCCAAGTATATTAATAAGGCGTGCCTTTGTAGAGCCAAGTTTATACAAAGAACCAATCTCTAGGCTTTGAACGATTTGATCAAGTACTTCGTTTGATCTGGCATCAGCACTTCCGCTGCTAGCGGCGCCATAATCTACTCGTTTAAATCTGATATTGAACCTATTGCTATTGATTTTATCACCTCTATTGCGTATTTCTTGAAGATCCTCCGTGCCTTCTTTCTTTCGCACTACAACTTTTTCTTTTAATGGGATTGGCTCTGTTAAACCAAGCTGAAGGGACGATGGAGGGGAAAATGCTTGAGTATATCCACTTAACGGTCTGTGTTGTATCCAAGCTCGCATGCCATAAACATTTTCATTGCTTGCTGACGCTTGTCGGCCAGGGTCGGAATTGTTTCCGAATCTTTTCTCGTTGTAAGTTGGAATTTTATCACGGGATTCATAAATCCAGATCGTCTCACTTGGGAGTTGAGTGATTAAAGTTTGGCCAAAAGAAATCGTCCTTGGATTGATGGGTCCAATATCTCCAGCCCCAACTGCTGCCATTAATTGCACATATTGATTTCTTCCAAAGCTATACACTGCAGATCTCAGCAATACAGTGTTAACTCTCACTCCTCCGCTAGAGTTGAAAGCACTGTTTGCGTAAATTAGGGCAATAGTTTGACCATAATCGGCCAATGATTGAATTGTATTAAAGCTAGAACGAGGAGCAATGCGCCGAGATACTTGAGAACTACTTTCATCGACATCTGGGATGTCAATGGTTGGAATATTCGGTTTTGGAGCCAATAACGCAGCTCCAACTTGAAACAATACACCAACGGCAGCGACGATAAGCGCCGCAACTGCAGTGCCATTGCGAGCGTCAAATATCGTGCCTTCCTTAATGTCGTTGTATTCTTGTTGAGCCTTCCTGAACAAGAAATACTCCTCTTCTGTAATGCCAAGGGCATCAATCAAGGCGTGTTCATAAGGGAGTAGTTTCCGCATCTCTTTATTTCAGCTCGTGTATTTTAAACAGTTTAGCTTGCTTGTTGTTGCGTGTCCATGTTGACATTTTATCGATAGCAATAGACAGTATGCCTCCATTAACGTAAACGCCAATTCCAACTTCCTTAAACGAAACGCCGACCAACGCCAAGTCTCCCTCCTCCGGCTCAGTGGTGGGAGAAGCAATGGAATGGATAGTTGATAAAATTTGCTTGACTGGGAATTTGCCACTTTGATAATACTTCTCAAAAACCCACATAAACTGCTGCTCATTGTCTTTCTTGCCAAGTCTTTTTCTAGCCTCAACAACTAAAAAGAAACAGTCAATTTCTTGACAACCAGGGTAAAACTTGGCTGCTGTTTTGTGGCGTAAGCCAATCAAATCATTAAACATCAGCGTGTCCTGATTTGAGCTTCAATAGGCAAACGTCCAGCATTTTCTTTCGTGAACGTTGCGGCAGGGAAACGACCACCTACGCTATCCATCGCGCTTCTGAATCTTAGTTCAATCACTGTATCGGAAAAACTGGCGCCAATGCCAAGAAAGTATTCAGTGTAACGACTCAAGACTGCATACTGACCTCCTGCGGGGTCATTCGTTTCAAGCCATACTGTTTTTAATTGAAGCTTTGATAGCCTATTTCCATCGGCCTCTTCTACTAAACGCACGCCAAATGTTGAAAATGGAAACAACAAAGTCATGGCATCATTGTCGCCATTGATCTGAGCAGTGGAGCCTTGTGGAGCAAATGGCACAAACGTGTAAACAGAGGCATCTTCTCCGCCCAATGGATCTGATGCAAAAATTTTATTCCTATCCGGCATTTGAGTGCCACCAGTTTCGGAATGGAAGAAATTCTGAAACCTATTGACTTTACCTGCTGAGGTTTCAATGACAACAAAATGAGCAATATTGATCATGGTTATTCAGAATACTTAAGCTCTCCTACAAGCGTGATACTAACATTGCTAAATGAAGTGGAAATGCTTTCGATGGAAGGAGGTTCAGCATAGTACCATTCAATTGAATTCATCCGATTAATGCGATCAACAAAACCTTCATCACGCCCAATTTTTGCATTAGTTCGATACCCCTTAAAAACAATATCTGGCAGCGAGAAACCATTGTTTAGATTCCTTGTATCGTGATAATGATCCCAGAATTGAGCAAGTTTTGCTTCTGAAACACCATTGAATTTAAGCTCGACTTGATAATTTGCTAGTTTATTGCCAAAGCTTCGACGCACAACTGTGCCATTCAATGAACGATAAAGCTTGATGGGTGGTTCTCCCATCTTAATGGAACGCTCAGAAGGAGCAATGGAAGGGAAATTAGACATTAGCGTATGCCAAGTTGACGACGAGTTGATGGTGAATTCTTAAGCTTATCAAGCGTTAAGCGGCTGCCTTGCGAGGCGCCTTCACGAGCAGCTTCTTTACGGGTTTGAGCCATTGCTTGTTCTAGTTGCTCTCTGCTGACATATTCTACTCCATTGATGTTAGTAGTTTCAAAATTCATAGACAATACAGTAGGTGACATTTTTCCTCGTTGTTCTTTGGCAGATAGCAATTCACGAGATGATTGCTGGTTTCGCATTTGCACTGGAATGCTCTTGCCGTCAGGGAGAGGCACAATTGCTTCGTTGTAACGCCCTTCGCCCACGAGGCCAAGTGTGGGGCCATTTACAATGCCGCCATTAGCAAATTTCCTGATGCCAAAATCAGGGCCAAGCGTACCAAAACCTTGTCCGCCAGAATTCTGCAAAATACCTCCTCCGGCACCGAATCCAACTCCAGTTGGCATTTTCACCTGCTCGCCAATATGTCGCTCCTCCTCCAAAACTTCCTCCCATTGGAACACCAAGAGCCTTCAAAATGACACCAAGCGCCACCATTGCCACTTGTTTCGCGATAATTTGCGCTGCCATTGCAACAAAGCTTTGTCCAATGGATTGAAGCATGCTTGATAATGCTTCTTGCATGCCCTTTGATCCGTTCACTACGTCCTGGAAAGCTTGTCCAAATGCGTCACCAATAGTTTGAGCAACGTTTTGATAAAGAGCTTTGATTTCTTCTGCTTTAATGGCAAGCTCTTCTAATTGAGCCAATTGCTCAACTCGTTCTTCCCCAAAGCCTTGCTGTCGATAGCCTTCGCGAATTTCTTGGCCAGGTAAAATGGCGCGAGCCATTGACAAACGATCTTGCAGTCCAGTCATCGCAGTGTCAAACTTGGCTTGCTTTTGAAGTTCATTACTTCTGGCGAGAGTAATGTTGAAGCTATCGAACGCTTCTTGCAATCCGTTTATCTCTTTTTGAGCTTTTTCCTTGCTATAAACTCCTTTTTCTAGCAACTTATTAATTGCGTCAATACCAAGAGCAACTCTTTGTTCCGTTTCGTAAAGCTTGATTCTCATATCAATGTCTTCTTGAGAAACACCCGCTCTCAAGAGTTCCCCTCTTTTTTCGAGAAGCTTGTTTTGCAATTTTGTTTCTTCGACTGGTGCAATGGATGCAGCGTATTTTTCCAGCGCAACTGCTGCTTCTTTGTTTGCCAATTCTTCCGCTTGCTTTACAACAAGAGATTCTTTGGCAATGGCAATGCTAGTCTTCATGTCAGCCAAAATTTCACGTCTTTCACTTGAGGAAACCTTTCTTGCATCACCAGCGCCACCAGCGCTAGCAGTGATACCTCCTCCCGTAAAGCCAGCGCTTGCAAGAATGCTCATCACACGACGAGATAATTCAACTTCTTGACCAACTGGCACTTGACTTGCCGGAATGTCAAATGCTTGATCGCTGTAATGATACGAGCCTGGCGCATGGCGTCCATCATTCATGCTTCCAATCTGAATACCTTGAGCCTCTAGTGCGTTCTTGGCCGCATCACGCTGTGCCTTTGTTGCAAAAGCAAGGTGTTCGTGATAATTCATTCCGCCATAATCAGCTCTGTAGTAAGGGCTTGATGGATCGCCAGTAAGTCTTTCGATGATTGAACCACCTCCGCCAGGACCAGTCATAGTGCCACCAGCCCCACCGACGACAGACTCACGAGCTTTTTTTATATCAAGAGAAGCTTTCAATACGGCACTCTGTCGTTTCAACTCAATATTCATCAATTCGCGTTCAAGTCGAATTGCTTCTTTTTGATGCGAATTTGCTCTTGCTTCTTGCAGATCATACACTGCATTGATCATGTTAATGCGATGCTGATGAATAGCTTCCTCGCGTTCAATGGCGGCTTGACTTTGTGCTTTTGCAAGCCTATCTTCTAAGTTGTAATAGCTTTCAAGATCGCCTTCCCCTGTGATGTCAACTTTTTCCAGTTTTTCTTGCGCTGCCATTGCGTTTCTTGTTGCTTCACCCATTGCCTCTTCGGCGTAAGCAGTTCTATTAATTTGCTCAAACAATTCTGCTTCCGCTTGTTTCCTCATCTTGCTGGCTTCAGTCGCTTTGTAGGTAAGCAAATTAAGCTCTTTCAGTAAATCTCTATCCGCTTTTGTGAAGCTCATTACACCAGTACCAGCCTCTTGCTTCTTAAGTAAAGCAACAGCTCTTTTTAAATTGTTTTCGGCCTTAACTCCTTCAGTGAATCTTTCTGTAGTACCTATTACATCGCCTGCTTTCGCCATCGAAATCAACTCCGCCCGAAAATCGCGAGTTTCCTTCCTCATGTCTTTAATTTTGCTTTCAAGTTTTACAAAACTGCCAAGCAACATTTCGAGGCCAACCATTACAGCACCACCAACAATTCCCAGTAAAGCGATTTTGGCAAGCCGACTTGTTGTTATTAAAACTTTGAGATTAACGATCGCCGTTTGCGTTTGAAAAACCAACTGCGCGAGTCCTCTGACCGCAGCAATTAATCCAGCTTTCGCCATCAACTGCAACGCAGCAGTGGCTAATGCAGTTTGAATCGCGAATTTCGCTAGCCACTGCCCAGCGCCAGTATTTAATAACCTTGCAATTGCCTCAACAACAGAAAGGATAATTTTACTCAGCAATCCAATTGAAGGTGCCAATGCCTGAATAATCCCAAACAAAGATTTGCCAATTTCCGCAACTTGCAAAAATGCGTTATAAATTTCCAATCCACGAGAACTTAAAGTTGCAGCAGGATCATCAGCCCCTTGGACTCCAGCAACAAATGCCTGCACAGCTTCTGTTGTGTCACTAATAATTGAAGTCAATTGAGGGAAAATTTGAGCAGAAGCAAGTCCAACCAAAGGCTCAAAGCTTTCGTACATTTTTTGTACGGAGTTGCCGAGATCGTTCATGCGACCCTGTAAGGTTTCTGCAGCCCCTGCGGCGCCTTGAGCAAACTCCGTATTCATAAGCTTTGCAACGTTGCGAAGCAGAGCTTGGAAGGCTTCGCCCTTGAATGCTCCATCCTCCAAAGCTTTAGTAAATTCCGGGATGCTCATTTGAGCAGCACGGGCAAACAATGCAAGAGAACCAGGAAGCACATCACCCAACTGCCCCTTAAGTTCTTCACTCATTGCCTGGCCTTTACTTGCCATTTGAGAGAACGCATAAGTAACGCGATCAACTTGATCAGCGCTCAAGCCAAATGTTGCCGCAGCTTTAGAGATACCAGTAAACAGCCCTTCGATTTGTTCTGGGGCAAATCCCGCTGGCTCCATCGAAGCATAAAGACGCACAAAACCTTCACGCGCACTATTTAATGGAACGTTAAATCGTTCTGCGAGGCCATCAATAAAACTAAATGCCGAATTAGCAGCACCAGCACTACCAGTTACGGCAAGCAATTGATTATTAAATGTTTGAAAGGCAGTGGCTGCACTAAGCGCCTGATTGGGCAGGTCAATAATGAAAGCAAGAGCTTTATATGCCGTGCCAAACAGCAACACTTGCTTAACTGCATTGCCAACCTCTCCGCCAAGCTCTTGAATGGCACCAGTCAATGGAACGCGAGATTGCTTGAGGTACTGATCAGCGCCTTTAAGTGCTTGCTGTATTTTTCCTCCGGCTAAATAACCAGGAGGCAGTTCCGTGCGAGGAGCATATGGAACAATTGCTCCTCCTCTATCGCCGCCGCCTCCACCGCCTCCTCCGCCAGTGACGCGATCAAATGGATAGTTGGGACCTCCAGCCGCAGTTGTCATGCCAGCAGGCGGAAGAGCGCGTTGCACTGGATAGCCAGGTACTTGAGGTCCTTGACCAAACGCAAAACCTCCGCCTCCTCCAGCAGGCACTGTTCCAGCGCCAAAGGGACCCTGCCTAAAAGCTTCTTGGATGCGACGAATGTATTGACCAGGAGATTCACCTGCGCCAGGCAAGTCAGAAGTGTTGATTTTCCTTGCGCGGAAAGAATTTAAATATTGAGCAACAATTGGAGCATCTTTCGAGAAAGCAATCGCCGCCTCTCGCAAACGATTGGCAATTGGTTGTGTCCCTTTAAATGCTTCATTAACTTTCTTGAATTGTTCTCCAATAGCAGGAGCCCTGAAGGCTTGCGTTCCCTGAATCGCTACTCGCTCCGTAAGGACTCGCGCATTCATGAACGGCTCAAACCCTCCACTGCCATACATACCTCTACTGCCAGGAGACCAAGGTTCTGCGCTACCAGTTGGCAATGGGCCAATTGGACTTGTATAGCCTGCGATCCCAGTTCCCGTGTGCCTAATACCAAGCCCTGGACGACGTGGTATTGCAGCCGCAGCTTCTCTCAAGGATCGCGTAAGTTCCCTTCCGGCCTCTGCAACTCTTTCTTGCGATTTTGCCGCTGCTGCTGCAGCCCTCATCTCAGTGCTTGGAAGAGCTAGTTGCGCTCCTCCCATGCGATAAGTTTCGATAGCAGACGACGGCAGCATTGACATTGCGCCAGTGGCGCCAGTAGACGACGCAACCCTCGGCATGCTTGTCGGTATCTGCCTTGCATTCAGGTCAAGTCTTCCTATTCCAGCGGGAGGAAGGATGCCTGCACGACCGGCAATAGACGAAGGGCCAACTCCCGCTCTCGCTCCGAAGTTGATATCGCCAAGCTTCATCGCCTCAAACCTCACCGCTGCGACGATGCCACGCATCTCTTTAGTTGCGCGATTTTTTATCAACTGCAAATATCCAATCAGGCCAATTTCTAAGCCTTCGCCAGCATCCTTGCCAATCTCTATGAATTCCTTGGAGGGCGAAGCAATGCCTAGTTCCGCCTTGATAGAGGCGATTAATTTTTTGCCAAGTTTTTTTGCGGCGTCTCCAACATTTTTTTCTTTACTTTTTAAACCATTTAGCAAGCCTTGAACGGAATCTTCTCCTGCCTGATTTAAGGCCGAAACCATCTTGCCTTTATTGTTGACAATTGCCTCGTCAAAAGCAAGGATTCCAGCCTCTCCGGCGGCTTCATATAAAGCTTGCAGATTTTCCTTGCTTTCTTTCCCTAAGGCAGTAAGCCTTTGCCTAAAAGTGCCTGTTCGAGTAGTTGATGCTTGCGAAGTTGGTGCTTGAGAAGCAGCGGGACCATCACCAGCGACTTCTGCCTTAACCTTGACTGAAATGCCGGAAAGTTTGCTTTTTACTTTTTGTTTAAATGCAGTTATGTCTTCTCGTGTTATCGCAGGGCGAATTGTTGTCGGTATTTGAAGCTTTCCTTTTGTTTGCCTTAAAACACGACTACCTTTGATTTTGCGATTTAATTGGGCTACGGTTTTAGTTATTTCATCTTGATTAGCT
>JGI11705J14877_10001666_pt1 | contig 12486 bp, 10 predicted proteins | sample Etolaghawater15m_FD_14877 | JGI IMG/M metagenome (IMG submission 14877) | reverse complement strand
ACCGCCAGATTTGAATACCCACGTGTTTGCAACGACGAGGCAATAGTCATGATGCTGTTTCTCTCATTCGGGAGATTGCTCATGAGTTCTTCAAAAAGTTTTTGGGCTTTTTTCTCATTTCCTGTTTTCTCATAAACATAAGCCTGATCGATGAGATACCGGTAGTTTTGCGGATATTCCCGACGTTGTTTTTTTATCACCTTTTCGGCTTCCTTCAAATCATTCAGTTCCAGCAAACAGTTTAAGTAATACATGTAAAGGTACTGTGTTCTTTTTTGCTCAAACAGTGGCTTGAATAGTGCGGCAGCCTGTTCGAATTGCTGGTTTCGGTAATAATTTATGGCCAACTGTTCTTCCGACTGGGTTTGCTGCTGTTGTTGTAATTTCGGGTTAAGAGGTTTTTCAATTTGTGAAAACAGTTGGATGTTTATACTCAACAACAAGAGGAGTGTCAAAAAAACCCGGAAAGTTGCCGATGTTTTCGGCAGCTCCTTTGGTGTGGACGATATGAATAACAGAGGAATCATTCTGCTGGTTGAGGATTGGGTAATCGCAATGTGTTTAACACGGAATCGGACTGGGTATTCCAATTCTTTATCTGACGGAATGTACTCTCCATTCTAATTGTCAACGCGTTCACCTCTTTCTCAATGTTAGCCATATAAATACTGAACGTAAGACTGTCGTATTCATTATGCAACAGCGACTGTTTAAGCAGTATTGTCCTGGCCAGCAGTTTTTTTCCTGTGCTTCTGATTAGTCTATCCTCTCGCATTAGTTGTTTCAGCTGTAATTTTAGGCTGTCAATTTTGGGATAGTCGAAGGCAAGTCCCGCGTATTTTTCAGTTTTCACGAGGGCTTTGAAATCTGCTGCCAGGGCCGTTGTATCAATGTGTTGATATTGGTCGAATGAACCTTGCAACAGGGTAATCAGGCTGTCGGTCTTGCCGACTTCATCGATATATTTTGCCTTTTGGTCACATCCTGAAAGAAGGAGGATGATCAAAATCAACAATATATCGCCTGATATCTTCATTCCCCGATGTAGTTAAACCGCGTATAAGGCAGCAAGGCCTCCGGTATTTTTATCCCTTGATCAGTCTGGTTGTTTTCGAGCAGTGCGGCCACGATGCGGGGCAATGCCAAAGCACTTCCATTAAGTGTGTGTGCTAACCTGGTTTTTCCTTCTTTGTCTTTAAAGCGGAGCTTCATTCTGTTAGCTTGAAAATCTTCAAAGTTAGAAACGGAGCTCACTTCGAGCCACATTTTTTGTGCAGCTGAATACACTTCAAAATCATAGGTTAGCGCCGAAGTAAAGCTCATATCGCCTCCGCACAGGCGAAGAATCCGGAAAGGCAGCTCCAGCTTTCGCAGTAAAGAGGCTACATGGTTTTTCATTTCTTCCAAAGTTTGATACGAGCGATCAGGATGTTGTATTTGTACGATCTCTACTTTGTCGAACTGGTGAAGACGGTTTAATCCGCGAACATCTTTTCCATAGGAGCCCGCTTCACGCCTGAAACAGTTGGAATAAGCCACATTTTGTANCGGCAATTCTGCTTCTTTTAGAATAACATCTCTGTAAATATTGGTAATTGGCACTTCGGCAGTGGGAATAAGATAAAGGTTGTCTTCAGGGGCAAAATACATTTGTCCTTCTTTGTCGGGCAACTGTCCTGTGCCATAGCCCGAAGCTGAATTTACGAGCAAGGGAGGTTGGTATTCAAGATAGCCGGATTCGATGGCTTGATCGAGAAAAAAGTTAATGAGGGCACGTTGCAGTCGGGCGCCCTGTCCGCGATAAAATGGAAATCCTGCACCAGTAACCTTGTTACCCAGTTCAAAGTCAATTATTTGGTATTTGGAAGCCAATTCCCAATGAGGCAAAGCTTCGGGGGATAAGGCTGGAAACACTCCTTCTTCATGAATTATTTCATTGTCTTCGGCGGACTTACCATGAGGCACAGAGGAATGGGGCAAGTTTGGGAGTTCTACAAGCCGGTTGTTCAGGGTTTCAATGGTTTCGTTTAAAACTGGTTCCAGGGCTTTGGCCGAGGCTTTTAGTTTTCCGGATTCTTCCTTCGCTTTGTTGGCGTCATCCAGTTTCCCCTGCTTAAATAATATCCCGATTTCCTTGGCAATGATATTACTTTGAGCCAAAATATCGTCCAGTTCTTTTTGTGTTGAACGGCGTTTGTTGTCGAGGGCAATGATTTCGTCAACCAATGAGGTGGCGTTAAAATTCTTTACTTTCAGACGTTCGATCACGAAGTCCCTGTTTTCGCGGATGGTTTGGAGTTGAAGCATGCTATTTTTCTTTTGTGCAAATTTATGCTAATTGGACGAATCCACATCTCTTGGATGAAAAATCATGGATAATTGGGGTGTCCTGTTAAAAAAAAAGCCCGGTTACAAACCAGGCTTATATCAAATCTGAAATTAATCTCTAATTTGCGGCAGCTTCAGCAGCTACTACACTCACGTAGGAGCGGTTGTCTCTTTTCTTTCTGAACTCAACAACGCCATCAACAAGAGCAAAAAGCGTATGATCTTTGCCCATCCCAACGTTTAAACCGGGATGATGCTCAGTGCCACGCTGACGGATAATGATATTACCTGCTTTTGCACCCTGTCCACCGTAAATTTTTACACCAAGGCGTTTGCTTTCTGATTCGCGACCGTTATGGGAGCTACCCATTCCTTTTTTATGTGCCATTTTCTTATATTTTTACAGTTAAACAGTGATTTTTTCGATTAAGACTTTGCTTAAATCGGCACGAAAACCATTTGATTTCTGGTATCCTTTTCTTCTTTTTTTGTGGAACACAGTTACTTTATCGCCTCTTACGTGGGCAACGATTTTAGCGTCTATTTTAGCTCCGTTGAGCATTGGAGTACCAATTTGTACTTTGCCTTCGTTGTCTGCTAAAAGCACTTTGTCGAACTCAACATGTGCGCCTTCTTCTCCTTCGAGTCTGTTTACAAAAACTTCCTGCCCTTGTTCAACTTTGAACTGCTGTCCGGCTATATCAACAATTACATACATGCTTTTAAATCTTTAGTTTAAAAATGCTTACGATTTTGGAGGTGCAAAAATAGAAAAAAAAACTAATTAACAAGCATTTGTTGTTAAATTTTACTTTTTCTTCTGAATAAAATGAAACTACTGATGTTTCCGGGTCTTCCGGGATGGGCATTAACTAAAAATACACCAAACAGGATCATCAAAAACCATACAATGTCGAGCAAGGCAAAGACTTCACCATCTATAATGCCCCAAATAACTGCAACTACCGGTATCATGTAGGTAACTGAAGAGGCAAATAATGGGCTGTTTACCTTGATCAGGTTGTTAAAGGCTATCATGGCTAGTCCTGTTCCAACCACAGAAAGGATACCTACATAAATCAATCCTTTCAGATTTTCGGTATGTGTTATTAGTTTGTCCGGTATTCCGCTGAAAAACAGAATGTATAAAAACGTGGGAATACCTATGAAGAAAAATGTGAAAGCAGTAATGGTCATCGAGTCAAGGTCTTTTAGATAAACCTTAATGAAATTGACATTAAAAGCGTAACAGATGGTGGCGATGATGATGAGTGCCGCGTAGTTGAAGTTAAACGAAAAATCGTGGCCTCCGTTTTGGTTAATAAGTCCGAGAGCGCCAATGAGCCCGATTATTACTCCCATGACATTGAACCACCTGCTTTTTTGTTTGAAAAATAGCAACCCCAGCAGCAAGGTGAAAAGGGGAGTGAGAGAATTGAGCGTGCCTGCAAGCGAACTGTTGATTCCGGTTTGTGCAATGGCGAACATAAAGGCAGGGATAAAGCTTCCAATCAGGCCGGCGATAAAGAGCAAGAGCCCGTCTCTTTTCGAAATCCGGCTAAATTTTTTTATCGCAATGGGCAGCAGAAAAAGAAAAGTTATGCCCACCCGCAGTAAGCCTACCTCAACGGCAGTGAAATACATCAGCGATTTTTTTATCAGAATGAACGAGCTTCCCCAAATAACGGCTAGCACTGCAAGGGTAAGCCACGAAATCCACTGTCCGGTATTTTGTTTCATATACTGATTTAAGTGTGCAAAATTAACAAATATTGTGGTCTGCCGTTGATTCGCATTTTTCCCCGCATCTGCAGTATTTTTTGTAAGGAAATTCAAATACTGTGAATTGCAATTTGTTTAAGGGTTTTCATAACATTATGTGGTAATTAAAAATTATCTTCTACTTTTGTGGAGGAAAACCAGTTTTGGATTGTTTCATTTTTCTGGTTTAAAGCGGTACTAAAGTTAATTAATGGAAGATACGCAGTCGAGATATTTAGCAGGACTAAGGGCTGGTGACAGATCAGTGTTTGAAGAGATATATAAGGAGTATTTTTCACCACTCTGTCATTATTGCATGCGTTTTGTGGGTAAACCAGAAGAGGCTGAAGAAATTGTTCAAGGCTTGTTTCTTAAACTTTGGGTAAAGCGCGATGAGCTTCAAATCAACACTTCTGTTAATTCATATTTGTATCGCGCCGTTCAGAATTATGCGCTGAACCATTTGCATCAGCAAAAAATCCGAGGTCGGTTTAAAGTAAATGACTTAGCCGAGACGGAAGAACCCAATAGCGATGCGCAAGGTGTTCTGGAAGAAGATGAGCTGAATACCTGTATAAGGAAAGCCATTGGCGACTTGCCCGAGAAACGGAGAATTATTTTTGAACTCTCCCGTTTTAGCGATATGAAATACCAGCAAATTGCTGAGCATCTGGATATTTCTGTTAAAACTGTTGAAGCACAAATGGCCAAAGCCTTGCAATCACTGCGGCATAGTTTAAAGGAATATTTGCCGCTTGTGTTCTTGCTTATTTCATCAGGATTTTTTAACAAATGAAAAAAAAATTAAAGTGAAGTAGGGGTAAACCGAAAAAAAATTGTCTCATGGTAAAATAAATTTAAGTTTTTGTGAATTTTAACGGAAATCATATCAAATTAATCAGCCGGGTTGTTACCGGAAACGCTTCAAAGCATGACATGAGTGCTTTGCAAGAGTGGATTGATATGTCCGAAGAAAATAAAAACGAATACCAGGCCTACAAAAATATTTGGGACATTTCAAGTGAGTTTTCTCCAAAGGTTGAATTCGATGCGCAGAAATCCTGGGACAAGATGTCTACCTTGATTTCCTGTATCGATGAAATGCCCGAAGAGTCAGGCATTTATATAGAAACAATGGCAAAGTCAAGACCAAAGATTGGTTTTTATCTTGCCCGCATTGCAGCAGTTTTCGTGCTGGCCTTTGGCTTGTATTTTCTGTTCAACCTGACCGGAGAAAAAAAGGTTGTTACATTGGCATCTGCCGAAGCCCCTGAAAGTTCATTTCTGCTCCCCGATGGTTCATCAGTTACTTTAAACCGGGAAAGTTCATTAATTTATCCGGAAGAATTTGCTTCAGCTCAGCGTTTGGTGGGGTTCGAAGGTGAAGCTTTTTTTGAAGTAGCTCCAAATCCCGATGTCCCCATGATCATTCAGGTTGAGAACGTCAGAGTTCAAGTGCTGGGTACATCATTTAATCTGAGCAATTACACCGAATCAAACGAAATAGTGCTACACCTTAAAACCGGCAAAGTGCTTTTTTCTTCCATCGATCCGCTTACCGAAGAAATCATGGAACAGATTGTCTTGCTGCCAGGTCAAATAGGTATTTACAACAAAGTTACACGTCAAATTTATCGCGAAACATACAGTAACGAGAATTTCCTGGCATGGAAAACTGGAGTGTTGGTATTCGACAGAACACCGCTCAGCGATGTGTTTAGCATGATAGAGAAAACCTACAACATAAGGATAACCGGCGCAAAGGCTTACAACGAAATGTTGCTTACTGCTACTTATACCGGCGAATCAGTTGAAAGCATATTCGAATCGTTGTATGTTATTTTTGGTATCGAATACAGCATCTCTGCCACCGAGGTTACTATTCAGTAACACTCCTTTCATCACCCTTGTCGATCCATTATTTTTTTTTATACTTTAGCGGCTGAAAAAACGTGCACTTTGCTATTGGATTGCTTATGAGAATTGATGTGTGTCTTCCATTTTTTCCTCACTTGAATATTACCCCATTTTCTGCCTGTAAACGTATTCTTATTTTATGGGTAGTAGTATTTATTTCGTCCATCCCGGTGCTTAATCAATTGGTTGCGCAGGAAGTCAGCAACAAACCAATTCCGGTTTTTGAAGTAAGTGATCAAACCCTTGATGCCGTCCTCAAACGACTTGCCTACGAAAGCAAGTTGCGGTTTACTTACGAAGCCAACGACCCGGTGATGGATACAAAGGTGACTTTGAAATGTCAGGATGAGTTTCCTCTGACTATCTTAAGCCGCTTGCTGGCAAACACCGGTCATACCTTTAAACAAATCGGTAATCAGATTGTAATTTACCGAAATCCAGATACGTCCAATCAGGACAAAGTGGAGACCGTACCGGCAGTTGTAACGAAGCCGCCGGTTACCAAGCCTGCCTTGTATGAAAACAATGAAATAGTTCACACCTTAATTCCCGTTGATACCGTTTTTGTCATGGATACAATCTTCCGGGTTGACACCCTGCGCCAGGTGGATACGGTTTTTGTTTATCCCGAAAAAAAGCCTCTTTCCAGTCCTGAACTGCCTGCCTTTAATGTAGACCATTTTCAGGAGAACCCTTTCAGGCAACCGGGATGGGCCTTGGACTTGTCGGTTTCTCCTATATTGATTGAGTAATTTTTCCACCATCGAATCTCTGGACGATTGGTCGCTGAGGAGTTTTGCGATAGATGGCCGTATAGTACGCCACCAAAAGCGCTGGTCGTTTTTTATGGGTTTGCAATTCAGTCAGTTTTCACAAAAATTCAATAACCAATATCAGATCACTTCAGGAGGATTTTACCAAAAAGACACTTTGGATCTTTATTATACTGTCACCGGAATTGATACCACCTGGATAGCGGTAGTCGATTCGAGTTATTTGCCGTTGAACAGCGAGTCGTATAGCGTAGATCGTGTGAACAGACTCGGCTACATTAGCTTAACGGGTGGGGTGGACTATATTTTCTTACACCGTCCGGCATTTGATATCAGTGCTAAAGCCGGTGTTCTGGTGAGTTCTCTGTTGTACCGAAATGGGGTATACATGCAGTCTTCAAAAGAAGTTCATGGGACAGAACTGGGAGACATCGCCTTTTCATCACCCAATATTGGGTTGTATGCCGGAATTGGAAGCCGTTGGCGGCTTACCGACCAACTAAGTATGGTGCTGGATGTGGGGTATCAGTTTTATTTAAGTTCAACCATGTCAGCGCAGATTTATGATCAGAATTTGAAAGCCATGCGGTTGTCCGTTGGGGTGAGGTATTATTTGTAACAAACCGGAATACAATTGTATAAATGAGTTTCCCAAGTTTCCATATGGTCCTATTAAAACACAGCAAAAAGTGGTTCACGATTATGTTGATCTGTTGGTTTTTGCCATCAGTTTATGCTGATATTATTGTTGTTGGAGGGAGTATGGCTGAGAGTCAGGTTTGGACGGAAGATAATATCTATGTCGTAGTGCAGGATTTACGTATTGGGCCTGGGATTACGCTCGAAATCAAACCCGGAGTACACGTTTTAATCGATCAGGGGCGTGGAATTCATCTTTGGGGTGGCAATCTGGTGGTGGGTGATATACTTGGAATGAACACCGATACGGTTTATTTTTCGGGTAACTATAAAGCAACCCGCGAAGATTGGAAATGGAAAGGGATAAAAATTCAGGAGGCTGGTGAAGAAAACATTGTTTTAATAAACTATGCCTGTGTTGAGGATGCTGAGAAGGGCATCGAGCTCATTGACTGTTTTAATGTGGAAATCATGCATTCCTCTGTTTCCAGAAATCAAATTGTGGGCGTGTCCATGACAGATTGCTCAAACTGTATTGTAGAAAGCTGCCGGATCGAGCAAAATTTCAACGGAATGGAAATGATTACCACTCCACAAAAGCGTTCCAGAGAGAATGTGGTTTTTAATAATCTTTTACTCAATGTGAACCACAATATTTATCTCCGGAATCAGGATAACGGCCAGTTTACTTACAATTACTTCTATGGTAACATCATCGAAGGGGCGAACAACGGTATTTGGATGGACAATACTGATTACGGACAATCCAACCACAACCAGATTCTGAATAATGTTTTTTTGAAAAACGGTTCTGGTTTTGGCTATGGAATTTTGTTGGCAATGGATTCCACCATTATTCAGAACAATATTTTCTGGGCAAACAACATCGCACTAAGCTATGATCCGTTTGGAGATAACGCCCAGGTAAGTGGAAACAGCTTTTATCAAAACGTCAGAGGAGTCCAGATAGGTGGCCGGGCCACTGGAAATTTTATTTTTCAGAATACCCTTTCTCGTCAATCCATTGCCTGTTTTGAGACCAAAGAAACGGATAACATTCAATTCCACGACAACAATCTTTTTCCGGACGGTTTTGATCATCCCATTGCCTACAACAATACGCCCAACGACCTGCTGATTACTCAAAACTGGTGGGGGAGTTCGGATAAGGAAGTTATTGATGATCTTATTTTTGATCATCATGATGACGCAACCCTTGGATACTTTTTCTATGAACCTTTCAAGGTTGAGCCTGATACGATAAATCCGATTTCTCCGCCTTCCACGGTAAAAAAACAATTAATCGCCGGAGAAGTGCGCGTGAGCTGGGATAATAATCCGGAAGAAGACTTGGCTGGTTATCAGGTTTATTCTGGCCAGTTCAGGCATTATGCCTTTGATGAAGTAATGGATGCAGGAAATGTAAACTCATTGAGTCTTCCAGGTGTACTTATCACTGATTCAATTGCTGTTACCGCCTACGATAGTGGTTATCAGTATCAGGAGGCACAAGTCCGTGGATTTGAAAGTCCGTTTGCTTTTGCCATTTACTATCCCTTTGCTGGTTTTGATGGTCAGTTTTGTGTGAATCAGGAGCAATATTCTCTTACCGAAGGTTCTGTTCCGTTTCTGTACGATCTGATCTCCTGGAAAACCACTGGTGATGGTCTTTTCAGCGATCCATCACTGATAAATCCGGTTTATGTACCAGGATTGCAGGATCGGCAGAATGGATCTGTGGTGCTATCGCTCAATGTGCTTCGTCAGGGCGAATGGTTGTCCGACAGTCTCACCCTTCACATATTCGATGATCCAACTGTGTATGCCGGTGCTGACACCATTCTTTTTGCTGATCAGGAACTCCTTATTAATCACGCTAATGAAAGCAATGCGACTGAGCTTCTGTGGATAAGTACAGGAGATGGTTTCTTTACTTCCGATACTTCCTTAATAACTACTTATCTTCCAGGAACAAACGATTTGGCCGCAGGTCAGGTTGAGCTGATATTGTCTGGCTCAAATGTATGCGATCAGAGTTCAGATACACTCCTTGTTAAACTGGTCTCTCGCTTTTCCCTTAATGGAACAGTTTGGATGGGCAACCAGAAAGCAGAGTCTTGCTCAATACTGGCTGTCGACCGATTGCTACCCCATGATCGTGCTGTAACACTAACAACGACGAATGTCGATGGAAATTTTCAGTTCAACACCTTGTTTCCCTCTTCTTATATCCTCTATGCTGTCCCTGACACCAACCATAGTGGCGATTATTTCCCCGGATATTATGCAGAAGCTGTAAGGTGGCATAATGCCTATGCTGTAAAACTTGATGCCGACATTTATGATGTGGACATCCGTCTGCCGGAGACAAATTTCCCCCCTGTGACCGGATCAGGAAAAATTTCTGGTAGGTTTGAACTGTCAAAAACCAATTCCCTGATGTCGGATGTTTATTGCATGTCCTGGTTTGACGACGATACCATTATTGAGTATTGCAATGGAGGCGAATCGAATGTGACTATCCTGTTATACAACAGCACCAACGAAAAAGTGCTTGGCTACACCCTAACAGACGCCGAGGGCAAATTCTATTTTAACAACCTTCCTTATGGGCATTATCTGTTGAATGCCGAAAAAGCCGGTTTTCTTACACATGGATCTCCGCTGATTTCACTTACCCCCGAGCAGCCAGTTGTTGATGAAGTGGTGCTTACCTCCGACAGAAAAACTATTTCTATTGAGTTAAAAAATCAGCAAAGTGGTTCTGATCTGACTCTTTTTGAGGTCTTTCCAAATCCTGCAAGTGAGATCATAAACATTGGTGCGGGTTTTAACCTGACAGGTGAATACTTGATTCGCATAGTGAATCTCTACGGAATCACTGTTTCTACAAAAATTTGGCAAATAACTAACCCGGAAATTTTTCAACGAACAGTGTTGGCCATCGAACACCTGAGGCCTGGATACTATCAGTTGATTTTATCCGGACCCAACACTTACCATACCCAATCGCTTGTTATTTATTAGTTTCTGAAACCTAAAACAGAGCCTCTGTGTTCAGACAGGTTTATTACCTTAAAAAGCAGAATATTTTTAAAAAAAATCATCTTTTTGAGTAGGGGTAAACTACCTTTTAATTGTCTTATTCACGACAATATTTTGGGTTTATTATGCCTGAAATTGCTGAGTATGCTGATAATCAGTCAAAAAACATTGATTTATCGGTGTTTTTTGTTGTGTTTTTAGCTGTAGTATTTGTGTTCATATTGGTAATGAATGCTCCGTTAGCCTGAAAGGTCAGGCAAAAAGTGGCCAAGTGTGGCCATATAATTGTTGAATCACCTTATTTATCCTTTATTGGAATCCCGCTGCTAATGTGTTTAAATTGTTGTTTTACTTAAAGCTTAACCCAAAAGGGTTTTAAATCGAATTGAAAAATAATTTTTTTATTATTAACTAAATCTATTACGTATGAAATCATTTACAAAGTATCTTTTGTTGTTGATGACACTCGCGTGGTCAGGTTGGATGTTTGGACAAACCAGTCCGGCACAGACCGAAGAGCAGAAAATCGCTCTTGATAACGCCAGTATGTCGACAGAGACTGCTATTGTACCTTTTTCAACTTACGCCGATGAGCCTGCTTCAAGCAGAGCCCTGATGGCCGAAATTGGAAATGGAACAACTTATGGAACCTCTCCTGCATACTATGCAGATTGGTCTAACTACTGGGAAAATTGCCATACCCAAACCTTGTATCTCGCATCTGAGCTTGGTGGCGGTATGTTAATTACCGATCTCCAGTATGTATTCGAAAGAATTGCAACACCCGACAATTACTTGTTGAATGTTGAAATTCGCTTTATGGAAACTACTGACAACCAATTGACAACTGGAGCTTTTTATAGCACGGCTGGTTCAACTTTGGTGTGGTCATCAGCTAATTATGTGCCTGCAACTGCTACCGGTTGGGCCGATTTAATTGACATCAATGACTATGTTTATACTGGCGTTAACAATTTGATTGTTGATATCCTTTGGGGTGATAACGGCTATTACGAAAGCCCTTATTACAGAACATACAGAACTGATGGTGGTGTTCCTCGTGTTTTAGTTGGCTATGCTGACAGCGAAACACCTCCAAATTATGATGGCTATTCGAATTACTATTCCAACATCCGTTTTTATGGTGATCCTCTTACCGCTCCTGGCGATATCGAAGGTCATGTATACAACACCGGCGGTCTCTCAATTGGAGGCGCTACTGTTGGTATCGAAGGTTATGGTTCAACAACTACCGATGGTACAGGTTATTACCTGTTAACCGGTATGCCTAGCGGCGACCAGGAACTGGTTTGCTACAGAGCTGGTTATAATGTAAACATTGCTAACGTTAATGTAGCTTCAGGTGGTATCATTACCCATGATTTCACCATGACCTCACCTAACTTAACGGTATCCCCGTTACGCTTAGACGAGACCTTAGCTCCTAACGAATACCTGACCAGATTTATTGGTATGTTGAACACGGGTTCAGGTCCTGTCGACTGGACAGCTGAAGTTATTTACCCCATTACCTCACAAGCAGTTACCAACCTGGAAGGTGGAGAAGATTTCACCCAGATGACCCGTTTCGACGGCAAATTTGGAGCCGGATCATTCTTACCCGCAGCAGGTCCAGCCATGAGCGATCGTGGAACCATGGACTGCCCCGATGGCGCTGTATTCAACAATCCTCCGGTTGGTTCCGACAATGGTTACACCAGTGATGCTACAGCAGGCTGGAAAGTATATCAATCATTTTCAGGTGTACCCGCTTCAATAAGCACAGTTACTTTCTGGACTATCTTTACAGCAGCACCTCCTGCTACAAAAGATTACCTGATTGAAGTATACGAAGCCGGATCGACCCCAGGTGCACTTTTAAGCACAGGTACCTACACACTGACCCCTGTTAACACAGGCGTACAAGTAATAGGATACGACACCTATGTATTCACCGCTGAAATTCCTTCAGTAGCTGCTACCGATGGATGGGTAATGGTACAAGGACTTGCCGGCGCACCGA
>JGI11705J14877_10001665_pt1 | contig 12487 bp, 5 predicted proteins | sample Etolaghawater15m_FD_14877 | JGI IMG/M metagenome (IMG submission 14877) | reverse complement strand
GTAGTGTCTCTAAACTACAGTGATGGCTACTCAAACTTCATGTTAGACTTTGCAATAAATATGGGTAATTACGCACGAGTAAAGTTTGAAGAGTTTACACAAGAGGTAGATGTAAGAACTACAGCATATAAAAGAAGATTAGAAATTATGAATGGGAAGTCTAAAATAGCTATAGATATGGTTACAAGGGCTTTAAAGAGTGGTGTTTATGCAGATTATCTTCTTGTTGATAGTTGGTATAGCAAACCTGCTTTTTTAAAAGAGATGAAGGAATTAGGTTTAAAAGTTATCTCACGCATTGCAAACAATAATAAAATATGGAATTTTACAGCCAAAGAGAAGACTCTTAATGCAATTTATGAAAAATATAAAAAGATAAAAACCGAGAAAGCTGGCAGCTATGCAAAGAAGATAAAATTTAAATATTTCTCTGTTATTGTAGAGCATAAAAATGCGGGTCAAATTAAAATAGTCTTCATCAAAACAAAAGAGAAATTAATCCCTATTGCATCAACAGATTTAGAAATAAATGATGAAGAGATTATTGATATTTATAAACGCCGATGGGATATAGAACAAGGATACAAAGAGCTAAGAGAACACTTCGGCTTTGGTAAAGAAGAGAATAGAATCTATGAAGCTTTAATAGCTAGAATCACTCTTTCATTCTTCTCTTACAACGTTGTCAGCTATATAAATAGAATGAGTAATGAACCAAAAAGCATAGGAGGTCTCTTCAAAGATTTAGAGTGTGAATTGCATACACTCTCTAGTGCTATGCAAGCATTTATAGAGATTATGGAAAAGATAGCTCGTATTGATGAGATTGTAAAGAACAATAAGGATTTTACCAGTATAATCGCTACACTACGAAGTACCACACAAGAGTTGCTTGGATTTAGGTGCGAAAGTTAAGTAAAAGATGATAATACATCTAGTTAATTATACCTCTATCCGAGCCTAATAATGTTTTCACATATGACAATATTATTATTGAGATATGAGTGGACGATTTTTACGAGAAGTTGGATTTTTTTAAAAAAATAATGAAAAATATTATAAAAGTCGCCAAAAAATACAATTAAAAATGTTTCTGGGCTTGGATAAAGGTATTAAACAGTGTTATATGATAAAATCTATATAAAATTATTGATAGCTCACTTTTTTGAGTTATAATACAAACTGAAAATAACTTATATTAATTTAATTGAGAGAGAAGAATGCCAAATAACAATTTTCCATCATTATTGTTGTTAGGGTCATTGCTGACTTTTAATCTTTTCGGATATTCTTTACAAGAAAGTGTCGTGGATGCACTCAATACAAATCCTGTCGTTCAAGAAAGACTTAAAAATTTTAGAATAACACAACAGGATTTAAATATTGCAGAGGCGAATTATTATCCACAGATTGATTTACGTTTAGCTGCAGGGTATAACCGAGCAGGTGAAATAAAAAAAAGTGGAAATGATGACTGGGATCATAGTGTGCAACATAGTGATTACAGAAACTATGAAAGCTCACTGACTTTTACTCAAAACCTTTTCAATGGTTTTGGAACAATGTATCAGGTGGATTATGAACAAGCAAGAATTCTAGCTGCAGCATACAAATATTTAGAATCATCAAATGATATTGCTTTTAAGATGGTAAATGCTTATTTGAAAGTGTTAAGAACAAGTGAGCTTGTCGGCACAGCGGAAGAAAATGTGCAAACAAATCAAAGTATATATACAAAAGTTCAAGTACTCTTTGATTCGGGATTAACTACAGATTCGGAAGTGAAAAAAATTCAAGCGACACTTTCTTTAGCAAAATCAAACTTAAGTGTTAAAAAAAATAATGCAAGTGATGCAGAATATGAATATAGACGTATCTTAGGTCGTTTACCAGATCCAAGTGCGATGCAAAGACCAGTCATCAATGTGCAAATGCCTCAAAGTATAGAAAGAGCTGCTTTATATGCAATAGAACATAATCCATCTCTTTTAGTCAGCCGCTATAATTTAAGGGGCGCAGAATCACTGTATAAACAAAGAAAAAAAGATTTTTATCCAAAAGTTGATTTAGAAGTGAGTCAAACCTTTAATGATCATGATGAAGCCGGAAATGGTTTTACTCAAGCTGATGACCGTTTTAATGCGCGTGTTGTTATGACATATAATATTTTTCGTGGAGGGGCTGATAAGGCAAGTGTACAACAACATGTAAGTAAAATAGCGCAAGAAGTTGAGATTCAAAGAGATTTGAAAAGACAAGTTGTAGAAGGCTTAGACCTTTCTTGGAATGCATACCATATGATTAAAGAACAGCTTAAAGACTTAAGGGATTATTCTGCATATTCAGAAAAAACATTGGAACTTTATAAAGAAGAGTACGATTTAGGGAGACGTTCCTTACTTGATTTGTTATCAGCACAAAACGATGTGATAAATTCTCGTTCTCAGATTATTGAGGCAGAATACAATCAATTATTTGCAACATATAGAATTTTGGATGCCATGGGTCTTTTAGTTGTGGCAGTTAATGGAACAGCTGATGAGTTCACATCAAAAGTAAATCTTCAAATAGGTGCTTCAGCGGAAGAGATTTTAGATGTTGAACCTATTGAACTGGATGCAGATCATGACAATATAACTGACAATTTAGATCTTTGTGANAATTCACGTAAAGAAGATAATATTATGCCTTATGGTTGTAAAAAAATTAAAAGAAATGATGATAAAGACGGTGNTTACAAGGAAAAAAATGAATCTCCACTTAGCTCACTTAATGCTAAAGTAGATAGTATTGATTACACAATTNAAGAAGAATACCTTATAGATACAGATGTTAAAACACCTCTGGATTACGATGTAGATGAAAGCGGACGTGCCACTGGACTTACNTTATNTGTGAACTTTGAGAAAAATAGCATAAAGTTGCCAGCAGACTTAGCTGAGAAAATTTTGGAGTTTTCTCAATATTTAAAAGATAACCCAGAGTTAAAAGCTCGTTTAATAGGGCATACAAGTAGAACAAAAGTAAGCGGAAAAGCTTATAATATAAAACTCTCAGAGCAAAGAGCGCAAAGAGTGGCTCAAGAGTTGGAGAAAAACGGAGTAGCCAAAGAAAGATTGGCATATGAAGGAAAAGGTTTTTCTCAACCTATAGCTGATAATGCCACTTTAGAAGGTAAGATGCAAAATCGTAGGGTTGAAATAAAAATAATAAGAGAAAACGAGAAATAATTATGCTGCGTAGCCTAGTGAACTTTTTTGTATTATGCACATTTGCACTTTAGCTAGGATTCATTAAGAGAAGATTCTGCAGAGTATTTTAAAGCACTTCTAATGCAAGAAAAAATATTTAAGGGGAGAGAAAATAATGAAGTTTTATTTACTAAGTTTATTGTTTGCAGGTTCATTATTGGCTGGAATATATGATGATAGCTATTCACTTACTAAAACAAATCATAAAGTAGTTATTCAAGAAGAAGATTTATTTATGCAGGGTGAATTTATAGAAATCAAAAGATTTGATAAACTCATCTTTAGTGAAGGCTTTTTAGATGAAAGTTCCTATGAAGACTTAGGAATGATTATGAAGGATATTAAATCTTATATTAAAGATGAAAGAAACATAAGAATTACAATCATTGGTCATGCTGATGAAAAAGTTGATATATATAATGGAGTGCTAAAAAATGAAGAAGCTTATTTATCATCATTTAAAGAGAGTGAAAGTTATGCAAAAGATATCGCAAAAATTTTTGAAGACAATGGTATTAGTAAAAAATTCATGTTTGTGCAACATAGGGGGGCAAAAGATTTAGCATATACTAATCAAACAGCAGGAGGACAAGGTCTGTCTAATCGTGTTATGGTGTCTATGTATGTACTTTCTTCTGCAGATAAAGATAGTGATTTAGATGGAGTATTGGACTCTAAAGATGAATGTGTAAATACTCTAAACGGTGTAAAGGTAGACCTAAAAGGTTGTCCATTGGACACTGATAGCGATGGTATCTTAGATTATCAAGACAATTGTCCAGAAACTCCAAGCAATGTTGCAACAGATACACAAGGTTGCCCATTCGATAGTGACTTTGATGGTGTTTTAGATTATAAAGATGAATGTCCCTATACTATCCAAAATCTTCAAGTAGATACAGATGGATGTGCTATCGATAGAACATTACAGTTGAATTTTGCGGATAAATCTTCAAAAATTCCGAATGATGCATATTCAAAGGTAAGAGACTTTGCAGAATTTCTAAGAGCAAATCCGGAGTATAAAGCCAAAATTATGGGACATACAGATAGCATAGGTAAAGCTGGGTATAATATGAAGCTTTCTCTTGAAAGGGCTTATTCTGTAAGGTCAGCATTAGTACAAGAAGGTATAGATGAGAGCCGTCTTGAGGCTATTGGCCGTGGTGAACTTAGTCCAATAGAGACCAATAGAACAAAATCTGGCCGTGCAACAAATCGCCGTATAGAGGTTAAACTTTTTAATTAAATTGTAGAAAAGGTAAAATATTGGCTAACAAATCGATTCTTATAAAACAAGATTCTCTTCTTAAGTCTCTTGTACTATATACAAAACTGTTTCATAAACCATTTTCAGCAGAAGCTTTAATGGCGGGTTTGCCTGTGCATAACTCACAGGAATCCCAAGAACTTTTTTCAGTTGGAAGCTCCAAATCACTTTTTTCACGTGTAGCAGGTCGTGCAGGGCTTAAGTCAACGCTGATAAAAAGACCGGTGAATGAAATGCTTCAGCTGCAACTTCCAATGATTTTACTGCTTAGTAATGACTATACTTGCATACTGGAAAGTTTTTCAGATGATAGAAAGCAAGTGAAAATCATTTATCCCGATGGTAATGGTATTGAAGAATGGATGAGTGTTGATGAATTAGAAAGTGAGTATTTAGGTTTTGCTTTTATGCTTAAACGTCAGTTTCAATATGGTGAACAAAATTCCAGAACACTGCAACTAAAGCAAAAGCATTGGTTTTGGAGTACTATAAATCTTTCGAGGGGAATATACAGAGATGTTCTATGGGCATCTTTACTTATAAATGTGTTTGTATTGGCAACACCGCTTTTCACTATGAACGTGTATGACCGGGTTATTCCAAATAATGCACAAGAGACTTTAATGGTTTTTAGTATAGGGATTATTTCTATTTATATATTGGATTTTTTCTTAAAATTTACCAGGGGATATTTGCTTGAGATTGCAGGTAAGAAGAGTGATATTATAATGTCTTCTATTATCTTTGAAAAGGTACTTGATTTAAAAATGGCAGTGCACCCTGCATCGGTGGGTTCCTTTGCAAGTAATCTTAAAAACTTTGAATCTGTCCGTTCCTTTTTTACCACAGCAACAATGACAGCAATAATCGATTTACCTTTTGCAATAATTTTCTTGGGGGTTATCTATTATATCGGCGGTAATTTAGTCTTAGTGCCTGCCACCACGATGCTACTCATGTTGGTATATGCCTTGTTGATTAGAAAACCATTACAAGAAAGTATAGAAAGTTCACATGAGGCAGGGGCGAAGAAAAATGGAATTTTAATAGAAACTTTACAAAATATTGAAACGATAAAGACCATGAGCATGGCCGGTAAGATGCAATGGGAATGGGAAGAATCAACTGGGGAAATAGCAGAAAAAAATCTTAAGTCTCGTTTACTTTCATCTTCAATTCCAAATATTACAAACTTGCTAATTCAGTTAAACACAGTGTTTGTAGTTGTTTTTGGTGTTTTTATGATTCAAGAGTTTGAACTTACTATGGGTGGGCTCATTGCAGTTGTGATTTTAACATCTCGCACAGTTGCTCCTATGGGTCAAGCAGCAGCACTAATATCTAATTATTCAGATGCACGTACTTCTTATGATACTCTAAACGATATAATTTCTCAACCAGCAGAGAGACCATCAGGGCATCAATTTCTTGAACGTCCAGCTTTAAGTGGAAAGATTGAATTTCAAGATGTAACATTCACATATCCTGGGGCCGATATTCCAGCACTTGATAAGGTTAGTTTTAAGATTGAACCCGGTGAAAAGATTGCAATTATAGGTCGGATAGGTTCTGGAAAGAGTACTATTACTAAACTAATGTTAAGACTATATGAGCCAGATAGTGGAACAATCTTAATTGATGGAATAGATATAGCACAACTTGATCCTGCTGATTTAAGACGTTCTATGAGTTATGTTCCTCAAGATATTCATCTGTTTAAAGGCACGCTTAAAGAAAATATTATATCTTCTGAAAGACATCCTAGTGATGAAGAGGTTATAAGAGCTTCTATTGTAAGTGGAACTTATGAGTTTGTACACACACATCCAAAAGGTTATGATATGCCTATTGGTGAACGTGGTGCTGGACTATCAGGTGGTCAAAGGCAGAGTGTAGGTGTAGCACGTGCTTTACTTGGAAGTGCAGAAATTATGCTCTTAGATGAACCAAGTAACTCTATGGATCAAACTAGTGAAGGGCAGCTAATAAGACATCTTAAAGATGAGTTAAGAGATAAAACCATGATTTTAGTGACGCAAAAATTAACTCTTTTAGATTTAGCAGATAGAGTAATGGTTATGCACCATGCAAAATTGATTTTAGATGGTCCTAAAAAAGAAGTAACAAACAAGCTAAGAGAAGGTTCAAATGTCTAAAGGATTAGAAAAAAAACTAACAGAAAAAGATTATGAATTTATGCATTCTCTCAGTGCAGCTGTACTGCAAACTGCTCCTAGTAAAATTAAAATTGTTTTATATTTTTGGCTTATTGCTATTGCAATGTTTTTGACATGGGCATATTTTGCACAAATAGATGAGATTGCAAGAGGCGATGGTGATATTGTCCCAAGCGGTGAAAATCAAATGATTCAAAATCTTGAGGGTGGAATCGTTGAAGAGATTTTAGTTAAAGAAGGTGAAAGTGTTGAAAAAGATCAGTTACTGCTTAAAATAGACAATCAAAAATCTCAGTCTTCTTTTAGTACAAACACTATTAAAGCGGATGCGTTAGATGCAAAAATTATGCGTTTAACAGCTGAAGCAAATGCACAAGATTTTAAAGTGTCAAAAGCAATGCTTGAAAAGAATCCACAGTTTATAGAGAATGAAATAAGTTTATATAACACAAATAAAGAACAGTTGAATTCGAAGCTTGATGCTCTTAATGCACAATTGTCACAAAGAAGACAAGAGTTATCTGAAGCTAAAAGTTCTCGAAACAGTTTAAAGAAATCTTTAAGTCTTATAAATGAAGAAGTGACGATGACTAAACCGATGATTGCTCGCGGAGTTAGTTCTAAAGTAGATTTTTTAAAGTTGCAAAGAGAGGCAAATGAAGCTAAAGAAAGGTATAACTCAGTTAGACTATCTATTCCAAGATTAAATGCTGCAATAAAAGAAGTTAAGAGTACTATAGAGGAGACGACTTTACTTTTTCAAAGTGATGCAAAAATCAAACTTAATGAAGCAGTGTCAGAACTTCGTGGATATAGAGCAAACTCCAATGCACTTCAAGACCAGGTAAAAAGGACTCTTGTCCGTTCTCCAATGAAAGGAATTGTTCAAAAGATGTTTGTTCATACTGTTGGCGGAGTGATTCAGCCGGGTGCGGATATTGTAGAAATTGTTCCAACAGACTCTACTCTCCTTGTTGAGGTTAAGATTAAACCGTCTGATATTGCATTTATCTATTTCGGACAAAAAGCAATCGTGAAATTTTCTGCATATGATTTTGCAATCTATGGTGGACTCGATGGTGAAGTTGTGCATATTAGTGCGGATACTATTACAGATCAAAAAGAGAATGTTTTTTATACTGTCAGAATTAAAACAAACAAAAATTATCTTGAAAGACAAGGTAAAAAGCTTAAAATCATTCCAGGTATGACGGTAAGCGTTGATATTATTACAGGTCGAAAAAGTGTTCTAGACTACATACTTAAGCCAATACTTAAAACGAAACAATATACTTTTACGGAGAGATAAATGCAGATTGTATTATACAGTGATGATATTTTACTGATTGAACATTGGGAACAGTCATTGCAGCAAAACTCTCTTTTAGTTGATACGCTTGAAGAGTTAAAAACTATAAAAAATTCTCTTATTATAATTAATTATTCAGCATGTGAGGGTCAGTGTGAAACCTTGCTAAGAGATCTTAGTATTACAAACAAAGTACTTGTTTTACATAGAACCCCTAATATTCATATTGCGAAGCATCTGCTAAAACATGGTGCAAGAGGGTACGGAAATGCACTTATGAGAGATCATTTCATAGTTTCTGCAGTAAAAACTATAAAAGAGAATATGATTTGGTTGTATCCAGAATTTACCTCAATGCTTATTGCAGATCTTCCTCTTAAAGAGGAGGATAATAATTTAGATAAACTTGAAATTCTAAGCGGAAGGGAAAAGGAAGTGGCACTTCTTTTAAGGGATGCTTTGACTTATAAAGATATTGCTAAAGAGTTAGATATCACACCTAGAACTGTAAAGGCTCATGCTGCAAAAATATATAAAAAACTATCTGTAAAAGATAGGATTGCTTTAGCGCTTCTTCTTCGATAATTATTAGTATTTTTTATCTATTGTCCCTATGGACAATAGTAATATTTCTTTTTTTTTCATACACTACTTACAATTACTATAAATTTCTTCTAAGGTTGTTATTATGGCTGCAATAATTGGTGTTGTTCAAGGTATAAAAGGTAAGTTCTTCGCTAAAGATAAAGATGGCAACATCATAGAGCTCCATAACGGAGATGAAGTTACTGAGGATATGCTTGTCTTTGGTGATGATAAGAATTCCAAATCAGCATATATAAAGATTTTTCTTCAAGATATGCAAGAAGAAGTTCTTATTGCCGGCAAAATGGGACAAATCTTTGATGCATCATTATACACAAGTGAAACATACGAAGAAGAAGCTTTAGCGGAAGAAAGTGTTAATGGCTCTGAGGGGATATTAGCAGCGTTAGAAGAAGGAAAATCAGATGAGAATGAAGAAGACTTAAGTATCCTCGATGAAAGTACTGCAGCTGGTGAAGAGAAAGATTTAGAAGACTCTATTAATAATAAGTTCGCTTTAAGAGAAGGTGACTTAACTGATGTTGAAGCTGGTTTAAGAGGTGCAGATTTTAGTGGAAGTGATTTAAGCATTCTTGATGAAGGGACAGAAGCTGGAGAGGATAAAGAACTCAAAGACTCCTTAGTGGGCAGACTTGCTTTAAGAGAAGGTGACTTAACTGATGTTGAAGCTAGTTTAAGAGATGCAGATTTTAGTGGAAATGATTTAAGTATTCTTGATGAAGGGACAGAAGCTGGAGAAGGTGAAAGATATCAAGATTCTTTTGGTGAAGGTCGTCTTGAATCAAGAGATGGAGATTCAACCGATATTAAAGCAGATGTACGAGATGCAGGTTTTGACTTTCAAGAAAATACTCGAGAACCTTCAGGGGCTGAGACTATACCAATTCAAGTTGTAATACCTGTAGCTCCTCTTGAGCCTGTAGCACCACCACAAGCAGATTCTAGAAACAATGCTCAGTTTACAGATAATTTTGTAAATGGTGTTGAATATGAAACATCTTCAGGTCTAAAAGGTTTAACAGGAGATACTGGCAAGCCAGGTAGCTTCCAATACCGAGATGGCGATACCATTACTTTCAAGGTTGGCGATGTTATAGTAGGTCAATTTAGTGCAGATGTTATAAAAAGTCCTACTGCTGGGGAAGACGCTATCTTATTTTTACAAGATATCGCTGGTACTGAACTTACTGATAACAACTCTATGTATGTTGAAAATATGGCTATTTTCCTCCAAGCACTTGACAGTGATCTTAAAGATTCAGATATGAGTGATGGGATTCTTAAAACGAATGACTTAGTTGATATTGATGTAAGTTATGCAACGAATATTGATATCAGTCAAGCTACAAGAGACGCATTTATTGGCTATAAAGACCCAAGAACAGAAGAAGCTTTAAATATTAAAGACTCTGGTAAGGAGATGATCTCCGATGCTCTTTCTAAAGTTGGAATAGAATTTACTAGAGAATCTGAACGTGGTGATGATGGTGGTGTTGCTGATGATATAGGAGTTGCGAACACATTTGAATCAATTGCTATGAAACACGTTGCAGATACAATACAAACATATGCGGGAGATAGAACTCCTAATGTTGAAGATGTTGAAAGCCGAGTTTTAGACATTTTAGATATCGAAGGTTCTCAAATCAAATTTGATTACTCTCAAGCAAAAGAACTAGTTACTGATGATGCACCAGGTGGTACTATTTATTTTATGGGTTCAGAACTTTTAGGCAATGCTACGGCTAAGCAAGTTATTGGTGAAAACCTTGTTGCTAAAAATGTACGCTTTAGTGAAGAGTTTGATGCTCTTAATCTTGCTAGTATAGAAAAAGTGACAGATGTGACTGCTATAAAAGCAGCATTTAATGCAACTATTTTTAATCCTGAAAAATTAGCTGAGATTGCAGATGGTGTCGATGCATATAGACAAATATTAACCGATAAAGCTATAGAATTAGGTAGAGATCCAGAAGAATACATTGCAGAACTCCAAACATATGAAGAACGATTAAATGATGGTAATATACCAGCTGATTTACAAGATTTTTATGCAATTAAACTCAATGAAGGTACAACAGGTAAAGATTTAGAAGACTTGAGCCTTCTTTATAGGGTTGAAGATTGGACAGTATCTCGTGATATGAGTTCTGGCACTTTAGACACATACAAAGGACACCTCTCTGCAGAAGTGCAAAATGTCCCTGAAGACACACCGTTTAATCAGTTTACAATTAAAAGTACTTTAGCATTTGATACAGATCAACAACTAACAATGAAGTTTTCACCTGAGACTAGCGGATCGAATTTCGCAGAGTACTCGGATGACTTTATTGTTCCTATTGAATATTCAAATGATGGTGGAACTACTTGGAAAACGATGGAGGTAGTTGGGAATTACACCAGAGATGATTATGATAAACCTCTCCCAATTTTTGCTTTTGAACTCACAGCAGGGAATAAAGAAGTTGTAACTCGTATACCTATTTTTGATGATCCATATAACGAAGATCCGGCTGGTTCTATTGATGCTGCTAGTGGGCAAGGAATAGAGCTTATAGATATCCTTGTTGAAGGTGATAATTTTTATTCAGAAAACTTACAACCTGGTATTATAGATAATGATCCTAGCACAGACTTGCCAATAGTAGAGATTGATTTTGCTGTTGTAAGTGAATCTGATGGTGAAGCAGTTCTTACACTAAGTCTTGTAGATGCTGATAAAAACCAAATTACTACGACTGAAGCAATCACTGTTGGTTATAAAACAGCAGATTTAAGTGCGAAAGCTGTGGAGGATTACAGTGCTATTGAAGGTAGTGTAACAATACCTGCTGGACAAAGTTCTGTAACAGTAAGTGTACCTATAGTAGATAATGATGTTTTTGAAAATACAGAGTTTCTTCAGTTACTTCTCACATCTGTAACATCTAATGCAGTGCTTGGAGATCCTGAAGCATCTGTTCGTATTTATGATAATGATGGTATGACTATCACAGGTGCAACAGATTTTGAAAATAATGATGTTGTATTTACTGTTAATGTTTCAGATAATATTCCAACAGATGCAACTTTAAAACTTCATCCAACAAACTCTGGCGCTACAGCAACACAGAATGCAGATTATGAAGCAACAACGCTTCGCGCATATTATATAGATGAAAACGACCAAGAGCAAACTTTAGTTGAAGATAAAAATACCGGTTTTACATTACCTGATGGAATAAAAGAGTTTTTTATCTCTTATGAGAGTGTTGATGATACGATCGTAGAATCTAGTGAAACAGTTAGAATACAAGTATCAGCAAGTTTTGAAAATGTAGATGGTGAAACTATCGAGGCTTTCGCTCTTGGTACTGCTACTATTTTGGATAATGAAAATATAGTGACCATTACAAACACAAGCCCAGTAGATACAATAGCTACAGAGGCAGATAGTGCAAACACAGCTACATATACAGTGAGTAGAGTAAGTGATGATGGTAATAAGAGCGCTACAACAGTTGATATCTCTGTAGCAGGGGATAGTAGAAGCGATCCAATAGAGAGTGGAGATGCTACACTTCAGTATCACAACGGAACAACTTGGACTGATGTAGTAGGTTCAAAGGTTACAATCCCAGCAGGGGAAGATAACCTTCAAGTAAGAGTAGTCGCAACGGATGATAGCGAAGTAGAGTCTACAGAAAGCTTTGAGGTAGTTATATCTAATGCTACAAATAGTGCGACTATAGATAATGATATAGTGAGTGGTACAATTGAGGATGATGATACGGTGTCGCCAACCACAGTAACAATTGGTGATGCGACTGTTAATGAAGATGCAACTTCTGCAACCGTATCTGTGACATTAGCTGGATACGACTTTAGTGCG
>JGI11705J14877_10001664_pt1 | contig 12489 bp, 11 predicted proteins | sample Etolaghawater15m_FD_14877 | JGI IMG/M metagenome (IMG submission 14877) | reverse complement strand
ATTGAAAACGAATGCTTATTCTTGTACAAGTTTGGTGGGCTTTTGCAGTCTGGGTCATGGGCGAAATTTTTTTCCTGTCAGGGAATAAAAGCAATCCATAAGTGTATATCTTTATAACGACGTTGAATTTTAGACCAGCCGGGTTGTTTGAATAAACCACTAGCGCTCTAAACTGATTAAAGATATGGCTCAGATCAATAAGTTGGAGTAAAACTCCTGATGTTCTTAGACTGAAAATTTATTTCATGAGCGATATAAAAAACGAGATCGTACGTCATATCCCGCACCTCAGGCGATTTGCCCGGGCGTTGGTGAATGGCGTCGAGGTGGCTGACGACCTGGTACAGGACTGCCTGGAGCGAGCCTGGGCAAAACGTGATAAATGGGATTCGCGCCGCGACATGCGCCCATGGCTGTTTTCCATCATGCACAGCGTGTATGCCAACAACGCGCGTCGCTATAAACGCACGCCCTCGATGATTTCGTATTCAGAGCTGGACGACGCGGCGGCCGCGCCTGACGAACATGTCGAGCTGACGATGACCGATCTGCAGCGTGCCTTAGACCAGGTGTCGGATGAACATCGCGAGATACTGTTGCTGATTGGACTTGAACAGATGAGTTACAAGGATTCAGCCGAGGTGCTCGGCATTCCAATCGGCACGGTTATGTCGCGCCTGATGCGAGCGCGCAAGCGCCTGCGAGAATTGATGACCGATCCAACCATGCCCATGACCATGATCCGGAGAGTGAAATAACATGCCCGCTTCTGCCAGGACTGTAACAGATACTCATTTGCAGTCGTATGTGGACAAGCGACTGAATCGGCTGCAAGAGGCCGAGGTCGAAAAATTTCTGTTCGATCACCCGGTTATCAAAACCGAGTTGCGTGAATACCAGTTATTCAATCGTTCGTTTCATCATATGTTCGATTCCGTGCTGGATGAAAGGTTGCCCAAGCGACTGGTCGAGTTCGATCAGGAAGTGACGAAAAACCGGATCTCTCTGGCGCAGGCAGCGGTTGTTTTTATCGCGCTGAGCGTCGGCCTGGTGGCGGGCTGGTTTGGGCGTGGTGAATTTGGCCCAGTGGGCGACCCTGTTGCCGGCGAAACTACCCTCGCCATGGTGCGTGATGCGTTTTCATACCACGCGGTGTACACGCCCGAGGTACGCCATCCGGTCGAGGTGCCTTCCTCGCAACAGGCGCATCTGGTTGGCTGGTTGAGCAAGCGCCTGAAGACCAAGGTGACCGCCCCCAACCTGTCGGAAACCGGTTTTAATCTGCTGGGTGGGCGCTTGTTGTCCAGCGGTAACGCGCCTGCGGCGCAATTTATGTATGAAAACGCCAAAGGACAGCGCGTTACCCTGTTTACCCGCAAACGGCAAAGCGGTGAAGCTGACAGTGCTTTTCGCTATGCATCCAAGGGCAAGGTAAACGGGTTCTACTGGACGGATTCTGAGTTATCGTTCGTGCTGATTTCGGATGCGTCCAAAGAGCAGATATCGAAAATGGCACACGTTGTGTACGAAAAGCTGAATAAGTAATGGGCCGGTAAATGTGTTGGAATTTACATTGGCTGACTGCCTGTTCGGCATAATGTTGGGGGCTACTAACAATGAAAATGGTTACAAGGATAGGTAACAACAGACTGGAATCAGTCAAGTTTGCCTATAACACATCCCGCGTTAGCAGGGATGTAATCAAAACCTTGCTGCAGGGCGAGCGTAAGCCCAGAGTGGGCGACCTCGTATTGGCGCAGATTGTCGAGATGGGTCAGCACAATCGCCTTGATCTGCCCGAAGGGCGGTCGGCGCATTTATTTCTGGGTGAAGAGATCGTCGTCTGTTATGGCAACAGCTATGTGCCAGACCAGTACGAAGCGGTGGTGCCGTATTCGCTCGACGTATGCAGCCTGGTGTCTGGCGGTGGCATCGCCGCCAAGATGCTGTCATATCACGACGACATGAAAATGCCGACCACCATCAAACCGATCGGCCTGTTGGGCGATGAAGCGGGCAAGGCGATCAATCTGTCGCAGTTCGGACTGGATTGCATGACCAGCAATTATCAACAAAGGCCGTTCACCATCGCCGTGGCCGAGACCGGATTGAATGCCGGCAATACGATTTCTGCGGCTTTTCTGACCAGAGGCTTGTCCCGCTCGGGGTTGTCGGTTGGAGCGGCCAGGGTAACCGGAACGGGTACAGGTAAATACATCTGGCACATGAAAGATGCCGGGGCAAAAACAGTTCTGGATATCTCGGATGCCGGGTTGCCCTCGACCTATCTGGCATCTGGTGGTGATGTTGAAAGGGTATTTCTGAACTTGAGTTCCAGTTTGAGTCAATCAGGGCTGGATGTACTGGTGCTTGAGATAGCCGGCGGTATCTTTCAGAAGGAAACGGCGGCATTGATGCGCTGCGACAGCTTCAGGAGTCGGGTCGATGCCATCCTGTTTGCTGCCGGTGATTCGATGGGGGCGGTAGCGGGTGCGCGCTGGTTACAGGAGCATTCGCTGCCGGTCGTTGCCATCACCGGCAGTTTAACGCGTTCGCCGCTCGCGGTGCGCGAGGTCAGGGCGACCAACGAATTACCTGTGCTCGATTGTGAAGGCTTGACCGCAACCGATTGGAAGAGCCTGCTGAATCGGCATATCGTTGGCAACAATGCAGCGTCGGATTTCCGCATCTCGCTCGACCGCCTGCATGCCATCATGGCGATGCCGCAGCACAGCTCGCTGTTGTGTTGATCAAATCGGGCGCTGTTACGGAATGTTATCCGTTCAGCGCCTGTTTCAGTCGCGCTTCAGCGAGCCTTCTCGCTCAGGCGCGTTGGTAGTAGATATTCTGTGGATGGTTGGCCTGGGCGAAGAAGAACCAGCGTTCGGCCAGCAGTCCGAGGTATTGCAGTCCCGCCGCGAGCATGAACAGCAGTGACAGCTTGATGATAATCGCGGTACTCAGCAGTATCAGCGGTGCGACAAAAACCAGCAAAAGAAACATCCATTTAACCAGCTGTACCACGTTCAGGCTCTGACCGTGAAAATATTCACGTGTATTGTACGAACCTCCCATCGCGCCCTGCGCCATCTGACGAATCTTTGAGTGACGCACACCGATCGCCGATTTAACCGTCGATTTGGGTTTCAGCCGCGCGTTGCGGTACAGCGACAATAACCGAGTCAAGGCGGCAAAAGCCGTCAGGGTGATGGCCCAGCCGGCGAACAGGTTGATCAGCTCCGGTGCTTGCAGTGCGGCATACACCGAGGCCACCGAGAAGCCCGAGGCGCTGCCGAGCAGGGTGAAGTTGATTACCGTCAGCGGCGTCGCCCACTCCTGCAGGAATTTGATGCATGCGTAAATCATGCCGGTGCAGATGAACAGGGTGAAGCATAAGAAGGCGCCAACGAGCCCGAGCGCAAGGGTGAGGCTCAGGCTGGCTGTTTCAGTGATCTGGATCAGCGTGAAATCGAGCTGAAAGTAATGCGTCGCGCCATACAGGGCAACAAATGACATGAACGCCGGCAGTGCGATGACCTCGCGCGATAACCACGAGGTGCGCCACTGGGTCACGGTGCGCCAGGCGCGTTCCGGACGACCCAGATGAAAGAACGAGGCAAACAGTCCGGCGCCCAGAAAGGCCAGCGAAATCAGCGTGCCAATGGCGTAGAAGCGGTCCGGTTGATTGACGGGCACCAGGTTGACGGCGATATACGCCTGCGCGGTGACCAGCGCCAGGAAAAAGCCCTGGCCGATGCCGAGCAGGGTGGTCAGGAATATGACGGAAAAAGCGGGATGCATGGGATACCTCGTTATATCCAGGAGCTGTCTTCCAGCGTGGCGTCGTCGGCGCCGGGTTTGGTGAAATTCTCGTCCTTCAGCGGGTTGTCGATGCGCTTCAGATCCTCTTCCTGAATCTGGACGCGTTGCTTGCGCCGCGGCAGGTAGTGATTGGCAGGGTTGGTACCCCACTCGGGCATCAGCTGGTAGCCGCCCTCGTCACGGATGGCGTTGGATACCTCCGAGCTTTCATCGTGTACGTCACCGAACAGGCGCGCACCGGTCGGGCAGGCCAGCGCGCAGGACGGCTTGCGCCGGGCCTCGGGCAGGCTGGTGTCGTAGATACGGTCGACGCACAGGGTGCATTTCTTCATGACCCTCTGGTTTTCGTCGATCTCGCGCGCGCCATAGGGGCAGGCCCATGAGCAATACTTGCAGCCCACGCACTTGTCGTAATCGACCAGCACGATGCCGTCTTCCTCGCGCTTGTAGCTGGCCCCGGTCGGGCAAACCGGCACGCACGGCGGGTCTTCGCAATGCAGGCAGGACTTGGGGAAATGCACGGTCTGGGTGTTGGGGAATTCACCTATCTCGAAGGTCTGCACGCGGTTGAAGAAGGTGCCGGTCGGGTCGCGGCTGTAGGCATTGTAGTCGGTCATTGGGCCGGCTTCGCCCGAGGTGTTCCATTCCTTGCACGAGGTGACGCAGGCGCTGCAACCGACGCAGACGTTGAGATCGATAACGAGTGCGAGTTGGGTCATGCTTACTTCCCTCTCTTCAGCAGACGTTTGAACAGGCCCTTGCCGCTCTGGTAACCGAGTGGCCCCTTGTTGGCGCGTACCTGGCCCGGCAGCGGTTTCATGGTTTTGAACTGTGGCCAGGTCGAATGCGGTTCGCGCTCATCGACCTTGTAAACCTTGACCCGAACGTCGTACCAGCCGGCCTGGCCCGTGACCGGGTCGGAGTTCGAAATCTTGCGATTGGCGCCGCGCAACGGGATTTCCTCGGCGATCAGATGGTTGAGCAGAAAACCGGTATTTGACTCGTTGGCCTTGTTGTCCAGGCCCCAGGCGCCGGAGGCCTTGCCGATGGCATTCCAGGTCCACACGGTGTTGGGTTCGACGGCCTCGCTGAAGCGGCACTGGCAGCGCACCTTGCCGTGGATGGATTCGACCCAGATCCAGTCACCGTCGGCAAAGCCGTTATGCGCACCGACGCTGGGGTGCATATAGAGATGGTTATGCGAATGGATCTGGCGCAGCCAGGCGTTCTGCGAATCCCACGAGTGGTACATCGCCATCGGGCGCTGGGTAATCGCGTGCAGCGGGTATTCGCGGCGATTGGCGCAGCCGCATTCGAGCGGTTCGTGATACATCGGCAGCGGGTCGAAATAGGTCGCCACGCGTTCGCGCAGTTCATCCGGCGGCTGCTTGCCGGGGCGCTTGCCCTCGGCGGCGCGGCGGAAATTCATCAGCACCTCGGAGTAGATGTTGATCTGGATCGGCTCGGCGTAACGTGTCAGGCCGTGGTGCATGGCCCATTCCAGGTAACCCTCGTTCCAGTTGCGCATGTACTGGTAGGACGGCGGCAACTGGTAGTGGTAAACGCAGTTGTTGTTGGCGTACATCTCCCACTGGTTGGGGTTGGGCTCGCCCTTGAGGTGTTTCTCGCCCGACTTGCCGCGCCAGCCGGCCAGGAAACCTATGCCCGAACCCGGTGCGGTCTCGTGGTTGATGATGAAATCCGGGTAATCGCGGTACTTGCGCTGGCCTTTGTCATCGACGAAGGCCTTCAGTCCCAGCCGCGTGCCGAGTTCGATCAGCACCTCCTGAAAGGGCTTGCATTGACCGGTCGGCGGCACCACCGGGATGCGCACCGAGTCGACCGGGCCGTCGTATTCGGAAATCGGTCGGTCGAGCATGGACATTACGTCGTACCGTTCCAGGTAGGTGGTATCCGGCAGAATCAGGTCGGCGAAGTTGACGGTCTCGGACTGGAAGGCATCGCAGACAATGATATTGGGAATCTTGTACTCGCCGTCCTCGTCCTTGTCGACCAGCATCTTGCGGACCTCGCTGGTGTTCATCGACGAGTTCCACGCCATATTGGCCATGAACAGCAATAGCGTGTCGATGCGGTGCGGGTCGCCGCGCCAGGCATTGGTGATGGCGTTGTGCATCAGGCCGTGGGCGGACAGCGGGTGCTCCCAGGAGAAGCCCTTGTCGAGACGAATCGGCTGGCCGTCGTCGGTGACGAACAGGTCGTCGGGTGACGCCGGAAATCCCAGGGGCATGCCATTCAGCTCGGTGTTGGGTTGCACGTCGCTGGCGTCCTTCGGCGGCTTGGGGCAGGGGGGAATCGGCCGCGGGAACGGCGCCTTGTGGCGGAACCCACCGGGCCGGTCGATGGTGCCCAGCATGGTCATCAGGATCGATAAATTTCGAATCGAGTGAAAGCCGTTGGAATGCGCGGCCAGACCGCGCATGGCATGGAAGGCCACCGGGTTGCCGGTGACGGTTTCGTGTTCCTCACCCCAGGCATCGGTCCAGGCGATGGGCAGCTCGATCTTGCGGTCGCGCGCGGTAATGCCCATTTCATGCGCCAGGCGGCGGATGGTATCGGCCGGTATACCGGTGATTTCCGATGCCCATTCAGGGGTATAGGCATCGAGGCGCTCGGATAACAGCTGGAACGCGGTTTTGACCTTGCGCCCATCCGGCATTTCATACGTACCGAGCAGGTAAGGGTCGGCGCTGCGGTCGTTGCTGGGCACGGCCTCGTCGCGTTCGCGGTCCCACCACAGCTTGTTCTGTGGATCGACGCAGCCCTCGCGCTCGTCCTCGGTATGGCGCACGAACAGGCCGAAGTTGTCGCTGTCCTCGTTGACGTCGATCAGCTCGGCGGCATTGGTGTACTTGATGAGGAACTCGCGGTCGAACAGGCCGGTCTTGAGCAGTTCGTGGTTGAGCGCCATGAACAGCGCGCCGTCGGTGCCGGGGCGGATCGGAATCCATTCATCGGCAATGGCCGAATAACCGGTGCGCACCGGGTTGATGGAGATGAACTTGCCGCCGTTACGTTTGAATTTCGCCAGCTCGATCTTGAGCGGGTTGGAATGATGATCCTCGGCGGTGCCGATCATGACGAACAGCCGCGCCCGTTCCAGGTCGGGGCCACCGAATTCCCAGAACGAACCGCCGATGGTGTAGATCATGCCGGCGGCCATGTTGACCGAGCAGAAGCCGCCATGGGCGGCGTAGTTGGGCGTGCCGAACTGCTTGGCGAACAGGCCGGTCAGGGCCTGCATCTGGTCGCGTCCGGTGAACAGCGCGAACTTGCGAGGGTCGCTGGCGCGAATATCGGCCAGACGATTTTCCATCATGTCAAAGGCCTTGTCCCAGGAGATCTCGACGAATTCACCCGCGCCGCGTTCAGTGCCGGGCTTGCGCATCAGCGGTTTGGTCAGGCGCGCCGGGCTGTACTGTTTCATGATGCCAGATGAGCCCTTGGCGCATATCACGCCCTTGTTGAGCGGATGGTCGGGGTTACCCTCGATGTAGCGGACCTCGCCGTCTTCCAGCGTCACATTGATGCCGCAACGGCAGGCACACATGTAACAGGTCGTGCTCTTGACCTGAAGATTTTTCTTTGGGGCTGTCTGGTTGGTCATGGTGTTTGCGGACTGGTTACTTCATCGGGCCACGGCCAGGCGCTGCTGCGGGTTCATTTCAGTTGGCCTATCGATCAGCTAAGGTCGTTACAGACGCTTGCGCCAGGCTGATCGACATACTCAAAACGAGAAGCCTAACACCTATATTAGTAAGTTAGAATATCCCGAATAGGCAAGGTTGTATTCGTGCAGCTATCCCTTCCAGATGGGGGCTGCGCGACTGCTTCAGTTGCGGCGAGTTGCGAAGCGCACCAGCGAGGCGTCGAGATCGGGATTGTTGCGTAACAAGGCTGGCAGGGCGCGGCAATAACTCGTGGGCAGGCCAATCGCTTCGACCAGCTGCGCGGCCATGATCGGGTGTTGCAGTTTTTTCAGGTACCAGCGTATGCGCGCCTGGGCGGCATAGGGGATCGCTTCGAAACGCGGTGGCTGAATGCGTAGTTCGTCGCCCAGGTGCAAGACGCCTGAGTACACGACCTGGGCCAGGTAGCCACGCTGGTGTATCAATGCGGATGGCGTTAGCAGGGGGCGCAGTTTATTGCAGGGCTCGCAGTGAAAGGTCAGGCGTAATTCGACGTCGCGTGCCGAAATGACGCTGCCGGAGTTCAGTTGGTGAATATCCCTGTCGCCTTCCAGCAGTATGTTTTCGCGCAGCATCGAGGGTTCGAGCTTGAATTGGCGCAGGACCCGTTCAGGCAACAGCAGCACCTGGCGCCACGGGCTGCACGGACGGTTGTCCGCAATGCCCTGCTGCGTTAGCTTCAAGGTTTGCTGGCTTTGCGCGGTGCCGGACGGGTCGTAGGTATACAGGGCTTTAATTCGCATGGCGCCAGTTTACAATTAAGCTTTGCACGCATTGCATGTTTTTTTCTCCGCTTCGAATCCATCGCCTACTTTGACGCCGCCTGATCGGTGATATAATGCGGCCCTTTTTGCAGCGGTAGACCGCGCCCGAGCCTGATGCCATGAAATTCATCGATGAAGCCAATATCCACGTTCGCGCCGGCAAGGGCGGTAACGGAACCGTGAGTTTTAGGCGCGAGAAATATATCCCGATGGGCGGCCCTGACGGTGGCGATGGCGGTGATGGCGGATCGGTGTATGCGGTGGGTTCGACCGATCTCAATACGCTGGCCGATTTTCGTCACACGCGCAAGTTCATCGCCGAAAACGGGCGTCCCGGCCAGGGCCGCAACAAAACCGGGCGCAAGGGCGAGGATGTGTATTTCAAGGTGCCGCTGGGTACGACCATTTCAACGCTTGAAACTGGTGAACTGGTGGCCGATGTGTCGGTTCCTGACGAGCCGGTCCTGATCGCCCAGGGGGGATTCCACGGTCTTGGCAACACCCGCTACAAGAGTTCGACCAATCGCGCGCCGCGCCAGTTTTCCGAGGGTACGCCAGGCGAACAGTTCGACCTCAAACTGGAGCTCAAGGTGCTGGCCGACGTGGGCCTGCTGGGCATGCCCAACGCGGGTAAATCCACCTTCATCCGTTCGGTTTCGGCAGCGCGGCCCAAGGTCGCGGATTATCCCTTTACCACCCTGCATCCCAATCTGGGCGTGGTCAGCGTTGCGCCGCACAAAAGTTTTGTCATCGCCGACATTCCGGGTCTGATCGAGGGCGCGTCCGAAGGTGTGGGTCTGGGTATTCGTTTCCTTAAACATCTGCAGCGCACCCGTCTGTTATTGCATATCATCGATGTCGCTCCGCTGGATGAAGATCAGTCGCCGGTTGAAGATGCGCACAAGATTCTGGCCGAGTTGCGTAATTACGACGAGTCGTTGTATGCCAGACCGCGCTGGCTGGTGCTCAACAAGCTCGACCTGGTGCCGGAACAGGAGCGCGAGGCGCGTTGTCGCGCGATCATCGAGGGGCTCGACTGGCAGGGGCCGGTGTACCGCATCAGCGCCATCAACAAGGAAGGCGTCGAGCAACTGTGTTACGACATTATGGAGGATATTGACGAAGCGGCCCGGGTAGCGGTGGAGGACAGGTCCGATGTCGACGATTAGACGCTGTGTTATCAAGATCGGTAGTGCGCTGATCACCGATGGTGGCAAGGGCCTGGATCATGTGGCCATTGGCAACTGGGCTGATCAGATCGCGCAGCTGCGGCTGGACGGTGTCGACGTGGTGCTGGTGTCGTCGGGCGCCGTGGCCGAGGGGGTAAAACGGCTGGGGCTAAAAAAACGCCCTGACAGTATTCACGAATTACAGGCCAGTGCGGCGGTGGGCCAGATGGGCCTGGTTCAGGCTTACGAGGCCTGTTTCAACCGGCATGGCATTCACAGCGCCCAGGTACTGCTGACGCATGAAGACCTGGCCAATCGCAAGCGTTACCTGAACGCACGTTCGACCATGCGCACGCTGCTCGACTACAACGTGGTGCCGGTGGTCAACGAAAACGATACGGTCGCCACTGATGAGATTCGTTTCGGCGACAACGATACGCTGGGCGCGCTGGTGGCCAACCTGATCGAGGCCGATCTATTGCTGATTCTTACCGATCAGCAGGGCCTTTATGATGCCAACCCGTCGCAAAATCCGAATGCAAAACTGATCGAAAAGGCCGATGCGCGTGATGATCGTCTGCTCGAATATGCGGCGCCCACTGGCGGTGCGCTGGGTCGGGGAGGTATGCAGACCAAGGTCATAGCCGCGCGCAAGGCCGCGCGCTCTGGCACCGATACGGTCATCGCCTATGGTCGCGTCGACAATGTCATCAGCCGGGTTATGGGCGGAGAGGCCATTGGCAGTTGCCTGTGTGCCGGCAAGGGGCACCTCGCGGCGCGCAAACAGTGGCTGCATGGCCACATGCGCTGTGCTGGTGAACTGGTTCTGGATGAAGGCGCGGTCAAGGTATTGCTCGGCAAGGGGGCGAGCCTGTTGCCAATTGGGGTCAAAGCGGTGAACGGGTATTTCAAGCGTGGTGAAGTCGTCGCCTGCCTGGGGCCTGATGGCCGTGAGATTGCGCGCGGACTGGTCAATTACCCGGCCGATGAGGCGCGCAAGATCATCGGTCATCCAAGCAGCCAGATCAGCGCCCTGCTGGGCTATGAAGACGATGCCGAACTGGTGCATCGCGACAATCTGGTTATACTCTGAGCCCACCAGTTATTACAAACCAGGGGGAGCGCACATGATCCGGCTGAATGCCAATCTGTCGATGCTGTTTAACGAGGTCGATTTTCTTGACCGCTTTGCGGCGGCGTCGAACGCCGGTTTTGCAGGTGTTGAATACCTGTTTCCCTACGACTATGCGCTAGCCGACATTCGACAGCGGCTGGATGACTTCGGCCTGCGCCAGGTGCTGTTCAACCTGCCTGCCGGCGACTGGGCCAAGGGAGATCGCGGCATTGCCTGCGATCCGGCGCGTATCGGTGAATTTCGCGATGGCATCGACAAGGCCATCGAGTATGCACAGGGCCTGGGTTGCGACCAGTGCAACGTGCTGGCCGGTATTCGTCCGCCCGATTGTGATGAGCATCTGGCGCATGAAACCCTGGTCGCCAACCTGCGACATGCGGCGCGGCGTTTTCGTGAGGTCGGCCTGCGCCTGTTGATCGAGGCCATCAATACCCGCGATATTCCGGGTTTTTTCCTCAATCGCTCTGCCCAGGCGATCGCCATCATGGATGAGGTGGAGAGTGACAACCTGTTTTTTCAATACGACATCTACCATATGCAGGTCATGGAAGGGAATCTGGCTGAAACCATCCACAAGCTGCTGCCGCGCATAGGCCATATGCAACTGGCCGATAACCCGGGACGCCATGAACCCGGTACTGGCGAGATCAATTATGAGTTTCTGTTAGCGCATATCGCCGCGTTGGGATATACCGGCTGGATTGGCTGCGAGTATATTCCGCTTGCGACCACCACGGGGGGACTGGGCTGGATCGAGCCGTACCGGTCCCGTTGAACGCATGGCGCTTGAATGCCGCGCCGATCAGTGGCTGCGATAGTAAGGTACTTCGTATTGCTTTTCACTGAGCAGGTCGATGCCGCACTCCTCGTTTTCGACCCAGTCGATAAAACGCTTGACCATCTCCGGGCCCTCGAACCAGGCGCCATGCTGCGGCACGATACATTCGATGTTGAGCTTGCGCACCATGTTCGCCCATAACTTGCCGATCTTGCCCGAGGCCATATGGCGGCGGTGAAAGCCCTGCATATGATGTTTGTGCTCATCGAAATCTTCGACCGCATCGCCCGCCCCCGCGTGTATCGAAATGGACGAGCCGAGGTCGCCTGAAAACAAGATGCGGCTGACTGGATCGTAGAACTGAAAGTTGCCATCCGAGTGCAGGAAATGCGCGGGCAGGGCAACGATGTCACAGCTACCCAGGGTGATGGCCATGCCTTCATCCGGTATCGAGACAAAGCGATCGGTGAACATGCTGGCGCGACAGGTGCGGCACAGGTGCGGCAGGAAACGCGCCCAGACCTTCGGTGCAAAGGCCTTGCAACGGGTATTCATCATCCAGCTCGATAATGAGCTGGCGACATCCGGATCCTGGTGCGACAGCAACAACAAATCCAGATTCTTGACATCGATTTCATCGCCGATGGTGGCATGCAGCGATTGATAGGAGATCTCGCCGCCGGGATCGAGCAGTGCCGAGACCCCGTTGTCGACGATCAGAAACTGGTTGCTGGCGACGCCCTCGGCACTCTCGGTGCCGTGGTTGTGGTATGCAATACAGCGATGGTTTCCATTGTTGAACAGCTCAGTACCCATCTTGCCCCCTCGAATGCTCCTTTGGTACGTATATACGCGATGACTGCCGAATGTGGAGGCAGCTAGCTGTCCGATCGGGTCTGTTTCGCTTCACAACACAATGGTTGGAGGGCATGGTGAATCGGATGTTGAGCCTACACCTGCCCGGTGAAACTGCCTGCAAATCTACACCTGGCACCGAACTGGCAAAAATTAAAGGCCTCGTCAGAAAAATTCGTGGGTAGTTTTCGGAACAGGTAATGCGCCAAGCGCATGAAATAACGCAATTTCTGTCGCATAAAACGTTCGGAATCCA
>JGI11705J14877_10001661_pt1 | contig 12497 bp, 16 predicted proteins | sample Etolaghawater15m_FD_14877 | JGI IMG/M metagenome (IMG submission 14877) | reverse complement strand
TTAACATAACCAACGATCAAATTGAAAGCTGCCTCATCTCTGATTTCAAAAGAAATAGAGAAAGAGCTTTTAGCGTTAAAGAGACAGCAGAGCTTGTTCACAGGCATCAAAAACACCTGTACAGACTTATTCACCAAGGCCTAATTCCTCCCCCTGTTGGAGCTACCAAGGGCGGGGAAAGGGCTTGGAGAATCAGGGCATACTATTCAGAAACAATGGTTAAAGAAATTCGTGATATCATTGCTAAGCAGCATATGGGTAGACCAAGAAAAGACGGCTTGATCACCAATGATTCAACTCCTACCGTTCAGGAGTTGACAAGACGTATGGGGGATGGTATCCTGACTTATACGAGAACAGAAGACGGTAACTTTGTACCAATTTGGACAGAGTCTATTTAGAAGGGTATGAGATGGAAAACAGCAGTGCTAAGGTAAGCGTTGCATTGGGCTATACGCTCAATCTAGGAAACTTTCAATCATTGCGTATTGATCTGGGCGTAGAAGACTCAGAGCGCGATGGAGAAAACATTAGCGAGGCCTTTGATAGGGTTTATGCTTTTGTAGAGCAGAAGCTCACAGACAAGGTTAAAGAAGCATCGGCAGAAGTTAGTCAATAATGGCTGACCGCAAAGACCGAATGGCTTTGCTCAGCAGATATGCAAAACTTTATACATTTAAGTATAATACAAAGCCGACACACAACATTAACAAAGAGCAATGGGCAGCAGACTCTTTGATAGAGTCTTATGGTCTGCCTGGGTGCTACGACCTTTTAGAGTACTACTTTGATGTAGCGCATACGCCAAGCTGGAGTTATTTCGCTAACTATGCAGAGAAGATCTTGCAGGCAAAAGAACAGTTTGAAGAAGACCAAAGAGAGAGAGCGGAGAGACGTAAAATGGCAAAGGAATGGCTAAATGGATAGCGCCGAAGCAAAGGTCTTATCTGCGGTTCTAAAAGACAAACAGATCCACGTACTCCTACAGGCTAACGCAGACAACCTGATGTCAACGCACGGCGACATCTGGGAATTTATTAGACGATATACCGAAAGTAATAGCGAGCTTCCTCCGGTAAATCTGGTACAGCAAAAGTTTCCAGACTTCCACCTTGTAGAAGACGTAGGTGCAACAAGGCACCACCTAGAGGAGTTGCAGTCAGAGTATCTTAGTACTACGCTTAAAGAAATTATTCGCACAGCAGCCTCTGAGATTCAGGATGGGCAAAGCGGTGGGGCATTAGAAGAGCTTATCAACAAGACTTCAGAACTTAAGAAAAACACTTCAGTAATTAAAGACATTGATGCAACGGATATCGAAGACGCAGTAGCCTACTTCCAGAACGTGCAAAAGCAGAAAGAGCTTGGCGTACTAGGGATTAAGACTGGGCTTCCAGGATTTGATAACTATCTGCCCTCTGGCATTATGCCAGGACAGCTCGGAGTGTTTCTTGCATATCCTGGTATTGGTAAGTCCTGGCTGTCTCTCTACTTTGCTGTGCAGGCATGGAAGCAGGGAAAGTCCCCACTAGTCATCAGCCTTGAGATGTCCGAGACAGAGGTTCGTAACCGTGTGTTTACCATTATGGGCGAGGGGCTCTGGTCACATCGCAAGATAAGCAACGGCGAAATCGAGATAGAAGATCTTAAGCGTTGGCACCAGGCGCACATTAAAGACAAGCCACCATTTAGGATTGTATCTAACGACACAGGCGGAGACATTACCCCATCTGTTTTGCGAGGAAAGATGGACCAGTACAAGCCAGACTTCGTAATCGTTGACTACCTGCAGCTTATGAGTCCTAACCAAAAGTCTGACAACGAAACTGTTAGAATGAAGAATCTGTCTCGTGAGCTAAAGCTTATGGCAATTTCAGAGGAAGTTCCCATTATTGCAATTTCTTCTGCAACACCAGATGATGCAACTAGGCTAGACACCGTACCGACCCTAGGGCAAACAGCCTGGTCCAGACAGATTAGCTACGATGCCGACTGGGTCCTAGCCTTGGGAAGAGCTAGCAATAGCGACATCATCGAGGTCGCCTGGAGAAAAAACAGAAATGGAATGATGTCTGACTTTTATATCCAGGCAGATTTTGATAAAGGTTGGTACCGTTACAAAGATATAGAGGAAGACAACTAGCAATATATTGTGCTATACTTTTTAAATGAAAGAATGTACTCGGTGTCACAAGGTCCTAGACGAATCTTTCTTTTATAAAGACGGAAAAGGGCTTATCTCTAGATGCAAGAAGTGCATAAAAGAAATTCGTGCAGAGTATTATAGACAGAACAATATTCTAATTAAACAAAAAAGAAAAAAGTATGTAGAAAATAATAAAGAAAAAATTTCCGCTTTAGATAAAAAGTATAAAAGATCAGAAGTCGGAATAAAAAAAAGAAAAGAAAACTATAAAAAGAATATAGAAAAACATAGAGAAAAAGATAGAGACAGATACAGAAAATATTGGATCAAAAGAAGGCTTTCTCAAATTAAGTCAAAAAGTCTAAGGCTCGGAGTAAGCTTTGACATAACCGAAGATTGGGTTTTAAAACAGTTAGAAAAACAAAACTGGACGTGCTACTGGACCGCAGTTCCACTAGACGTAAACAGTGTTTTGTTTAGGCCCAGCTTTGACAGGATAATTCCTAGCGGCGGTTATACAAAAGACAACGTTGTTATTTGCTCTTTCTTTGTTAATATGGGAAGAAACAATGCCAGTACCGAAGAGCTGGGCCTTATGATCAATCAAATAAAAAGAACTTATAGAGGATTTAGTTTAAACTAGCTTATATAATGGTGGTATGACAAACGTACACCATAAGCCACTAAAAAGGTTTGGGCTAGAAGGAACTATATACGACGACTCTGCTATTTGGAGATTAAAAATAGAATACATGAGACTGATAATCTCAGAAATGCGTTTGTCTGGTTATGTTCCTCGAATTGACATTGCGCCAGACTTTACTATGGGCTATAATGAGAAATCACAAAGCTTTAATTTTGAATTATCCCTATACGGGATCTATGTGGGAAAGAGAAAGAGCGAATGGATATTCGGGGTAGACGAAACAAGGGTCATACCTATACAGCAGAACAAGTTAGAAGAGTACTTGCGGGAAGCGGCATAGACGTAGAGTCTGAAGTAGACACAGACTTCCTGATTTTTTGTCCATTCCACGCAAATTTCAGAACTCCCGCTGGTGAAGTTGACAAGGTAAGAGGCACTTTCTTTTGTTTTTCCTGTCACCACGTTTCTAGTCTTGTAGAGCTTGTCATGCACCAGACCAGAAAGACTTACTTTGAGTCAATTAGATTTGTTAAATCTATGGAAATTGAAAGTGACTTGCAAGAAGAGGTTGCACAAAGACTAAACAAAAAGCCAGACTACGTACCATTTGACGAGCTGCTCGTAAAGAGGTTGGCTGCTACGGCATTAGAATCACCAAGAGCCAAGACCTATTACTTTGGTAGAAAGATTACAGAAGACTCTATGAAGAAGTTTGATCTTGGATACTCAGAGAGTCAGGACATGGTTACGATTCCCGTCCACTCACCAGACGGTATGCTGGTTGGCTTTGTGGGCCGCTCTGTAGAGGGTAAAGAGTTTAAGAACACTCCTGGACTACCCAAGGGCAAAACACTTTTTAATTTATATAGGGTTAAGACATCTCGTAAGGTCTACGTCGTAGAGTCCTCATTTGACGCCATCAGGCTTGATCAGTGCGGGATGCCAGCGGTAGCAACACTAGGATCCAACGTATCTAATATCCAAACAGAGTTGCTAAAAAAATACTTCAATGATATAATTGTCATTGCAGATAATGATGATGCAGGAAACAGTATGGCTAAGCGGCTTCAAGAAAAGCTGGGGGCTAAGATTTCTGTTCTTCATTTAGAAACAAAATATAAAGACATTGGCGATATGGATGATGCAGACATCAAAGCTCTAAACTTTGACTTCGCAGATTCGATATCATCAATTCTAAACTAAATATATATAAAATATCAATCAAGTATCAACTAAGTATAGGAGAAAATATATGAGCGTAGTAAAAGGGTTGAAGAATATCAACGCACTACTCGACAGGCCAAAGTATGACAGCGACAAGCCCCGCGTAAAGTGGCTGAAGCTTGCTGATGGTCAGTCCGTCAAGATCCGCTTCCTTGAGGAGCTGGATGAAGACTCTGCAAACTATGACGCAGAGCGTGGACTTTCACTTGTTGTGAGAGAACACACTAACCCCAAGGACTACCGCCGCAAGGCAGTAGACACTATGGAGACCGAAGGTCGTGACTGGGCAGATGAGATGCACAGGAAAGACCCCAAGGCTGGCTGGGGTGGACGACTCCGCTTCTACTGCAACGTGCTAGTAGACGACGGAATCGAAGAGCCATACGTGGCAATTTGGTCCATTGGTGTTGGAAAGCAGTCGCCTTTCAACGTCATTCGTGACTACGCACTTGAGACAGGTAGTATTTCTAATCTTACCTGGAAGCTCAAGCGCAATGGTCAGGGAGTGGACACAAGCTACACCCTCATTCCTGGTGCTCCAGACAGCGAGCCCCACAATTGGGAAGACATTAAGCCCTATGACCTTAATGTCGCTCTTAACCACATACCATATGCAGATCAGGAAGCCTACTACCTTGGCTTTGACTCACCTTCTGCTACCACCGCATCTAATGTGGAGTGGTAATCAGGTATGACATATAGTGGCTTACATGTTCACACTCATTTCAGTCTTTTCGATGGAATTGCTAAACCGGAAGAGTATATTGATAGAGCCGTAGAGCTTGGAATGGGTTCTCTGGCGATTACAGATCATGGAACACTTTCTGGTCACAGAGAGTTTTTCCGTGCCGCCAAAGAAAAGAACATTAAGCCAATTCTTGGCGTGGAGGGCTATATAACCGAAGATAGGTTCGATCAACGCGATCGGGATAGTAGAGAAGGGCCTTTAGACCTTGTTTACAACCATATAGTCCTCCTTGCTAAGAGCCAAAAAGGCTTGGAGAATCTTAATAAGCTAAACGAAATTGCTTGGACAGAGGGTTTTTACAAGAAGCCACGCATTGACTATGAAGTTTTAGAGAAGTACAAAGAGGGCATTATCGTAACCTCTGGATGTCTTAGCGGAACTATTGCCAAGGCCATTGAGGCTGGGGAGTTAGCAGAAGCTAAGCGTCAAATCGAGTGGCACCACAAAGTATTTGGGGACGACTATTACATCGAGGTAATGCCACACAACCCAGCAGAAATGAATCACCAGCTGCTTGCCCTAGCAGATGAGTTTGGAATTAAGCCAGTAGTAACACCAGACTGCCACCACTCTGATGTGGGGCAGAAAGAGATTCAAGAGCTTAAGCTAATTCTTAACACTTATAGCAACAAGATTCAGAAGGATGCTACCTTCGAAAAGTCTAAAAAGTTTGACAACCTTAAGGATAGACTTAATTATCTTTACGGAGATCGAGACATCTCTTTTGATAATTTTGACATTCACTTGCTTTCAGATGAAGAAATGAGAGCCGCCATGACTTCTCAGGGTATCGAGAGAGAAGACATTTACGAAAACACTGTAGAGATTTCTAACAAGATCACAGACTATGATATTCGAGATGGCCTAGACCTTCTTCCAGCACAATATCAAAACCCCTATCGAGAGCTTGCTGAGCTAGCCGTAGAGGGTCTAAAAGAGCGTGGAGTGTACAAGACAGAGGGCTATATGGAACGCCTAGAAGAAGAGATGGGGATTATCGAAAGCAAGAACTTCGGCCCCTACTTCTTGGTTGTTCGTAATATGATTAACTGGGCAAAGAAGGAGGGTATTCAGGTTGGTCCCGGTCGTGGCTCATCTGCTGGCTCGTTACTCTGCTACGCACTAGGCATTACCGACATTGACCCAATCAAGTATGGACTTCTGTTCTTCCGTTTTATCAATCCAGATCGTAACGACTTCCCCGATATTGATACAGATATTCAGGATACTCGTCGTGAAGAGGTAAAAGATTATTTGGTTAGGCAGTATCGACACGTCGCTTCTATTGCAACCTTCCTGGAGTTCAAAGACAAGGGTGTTATTCGAGACATTGCCAGAGTGCTACACATTCCCCTTACGGATGTAAACAAAGTAAGCAAGCTGTTTGACACTTGGGATGAGTACTTAACGTCTAAGCAAACGAAAGAGTTTAGAGAAAAATATCCAGAGATTGAAAAGTATGGTGACCAGTTGCGTGGTCGTATTCGTGGTACTGGAATCCACGCTGCAGGCGTTGTCACCGCTAAGGAACCAATCTTTAGGCACGCACCAATGGAGACTAGGCAGGCTCCTGGATCTGGAGAGCGTATCCCAGTGGTTGCGGTAGATATGGAAGAGGCAGAGCGTATTGGTCTTATTAAGATCGACGCACTCGGCCTCAAGACTCTGAGTGTTTTGAGAAACACTCTGGATATCATCAAAAAGCGTCACCGTAAAGAAATTAATCTATTAAATATTGACCTAGAAGATGAAAAGATTTATGAAATGCTTTCCAATGGTCACACCAAGGGTGTCTTCCAGTGTGAAGCAGCACCATATACAAACTTGTTGGTAAGAATGGGTGTTCGCAACTTTAACGAGCTAGCCGCCTCTAATGCTTTGGTTCGACCTGGTGCCATGAACACAATCGGTAAAGATTATATCGAACGCAAAAAGGGTCGTCAGGGTATAACCTATCACCACGATGTTATGAAGCAGTTTACAGAAGAAACCTACGGCTGCATTCTTTATCAGGAGCAGGTTATGCAGTCCTGTGTTGAGCTTGGTGGCATGTCAATGGTAGAAGCCGATAAGGTTCGTAAGATTATTGGTAAGAAGAAGGACGCCAAAGAGTTTGATATTTTCAAGGACAAGTTTGTAGAGGGCGCTTCTCGCTACATGACTCCCAACGCCGCCAAAGAATTGTGGCACGACTTTGAGGCACACGCGGGGTACTCTTTTAACAAGTCGCACGCTGTGGCGTACTCTACCCTGTCATATTGGACGGCTTGGCTAAAGTACTACTACCCTCTTGAGTTTATGTTCGCTATTCTTAAGAACGAAAAAGATAAGGACGGTCGCACAGAGTATTTGATTGAGGCAAAGCGTATGGGTATTCCGATTAGGCTACCCCACGTCAACGACTCAGACATCGACTTTAAAATCGAGGGTAAAGGTATTAGGTTTGGTTTATCTGGAATTAAATACATATCAGACAATATTGCTGGAAAGTATTTAGAGGCTAGGCCGTTTAATTCATACAAAGAGCTAGAAGAGTTTAGTATGAGGAAGGGTGCTGGCGTAAACAGCAGATCTCTGCAGGCGCTTAGAGTAATCGGTGCGGCTAACTTCGAGGACAATCCTCGTAACGAAGAAGAGATTCGTAGCAATCTTTACGAGTATTTAAACCTGCCAGAGTTTAACGTAACGGTTCCATCACACTACTATGCTTTTCTAAACTCCGTAGAAGATTTCGAGGAGAAGGGCTCTTTCATTTTGATGGGAATGGTAAAAAGCATTAAGCGTGGAAAGGGTTGGTCTAGAGTAGAGGTTCTAGATAAGACTGGCTCTATCGGTATCTTCGATGAAGAGCAGACGACGATTGAAAGTGGTAAAACTTATTTGCTACTTGCGAGTGACAATAGGATTGTTTCTGCAATACCCTCGGATGAAATCAAGACTTCAGATGCGGCACTTGTTAAGTTCTTAAACTACAAACAGTTGCCCTACAAGGATGACGAAATGTTCGTTGTATCTTTCAAGCCCCGTATTACAAAAGCTGGGAAGAAGATGGCAACGCTTACCCTTGCAGACTCATCAAGAGACATGCACTCTATTCTGGTGTTTCCCACCACGTTTGCAAAGGCATATATGAAGATTCAGGAGGGGAATTCTTACACGTTCTCTTTCGGAAAGACAAAGGACGGCACAGTGATATTGGAGGATATAGATGCTTGACACATTGGCCTACGGGCTACACCAAACTGCGGTAGACAAAGGATTCTGGCCCGACAGGGCAGACGATATCTTTATGGCAAAGCAGTGTATGATGATTGTTTCAGAGGTTACAGAAACAATGGAGGCTATTCGTAAAGATAAGAGTAGCCAGGAGATCGTGGAAGAGATTGCAGACATTGTTATTCGCACGCTTGACTTATACCAAGGATTGCTGAATAATGGATATGTCTCAGAATCACTGAGCGATACTCTTAGAAATAAAACAGACTACAACAAGACAAGACCAGAAAGGCACGGTGTCCGTTTTTAATGACTACAATTGAAGAGGCTATGGCCTTGCTGGATCCTAAGATTCGTAAAACAATTACAAATGGTGAGGGGATTAAGATCGATCACCAGCCCACTCCCAGCTTTGGAATCAACAGGGCGCTTAATGGTGGGCTTCCCTTTGGAAGGCAAGTGCTTGTTTGGGGAAGCAAGTCTAGTGCAAAGTCTTCTTTGTGCTTACAAACAATTGCTATGGCACAGAAAAAGGGAAAGCTTTGTGCCTGGATCGATGCCGAGATGTCCTACTCTGAAGACTGGGCAGTCAAACTGGGGGTAGACCCAGAAAAACTTTTGTATTCTCAAGCCAGAACTATTAACGAGATGGTGGATGTTAGCGTAGCCTTTATTGAGGCAGGAGTAGACATTATTGTCGTAGACAGTATCACCTCTTTGCTACCCGCAATTTACTTTGAAAAAGGTACAGAAGACCTTAAGGCACTAGAAAACACCAAACAGATTGGTGCAGAGTCTAGAGACTTTAGTAATGCTTGGAAGATGATTAACTACGCAAACAACAAGGTCAAGCCCACACTGTTTATTCTGATCTCACAGTCAAGAAATAACATTAGTGCTATGTATACGTCTCAGCAGCCTTCTGGTGGACAGTCTACGAAGTTTTATTCGTCTACCGTGATTAAGCTGTTCTCGTCTGAATCAGAGAACCAAGCAATCAAAGGCAAGATTGCTGTGGGAGATAAGCTAATTGAAGAAAAGGTTGGTCGTAAGATCCGCTGGGAACTTCAGTTTTCTAAAACATCCGCAGGCTTTCAGTCTGGAGAGTACGACTTTTATTTCAGGGGTGACAAGATTGGGATCGATGGTATCGGAGATCTCGTAGACACCGCAGAAATGAATGGCCTTGTAAACAGAACTGGTGCCTGGTATCAGCTAGACGACGGCACCAAGGTGCAGGGTAGAGAAGCATTTATTGAAAAGGTAAGAGAAGATGAAGAACTCCAGAAAAAGCTTGTGGAGCAGCTTAATGGCTAAATACTCTGTGCATCATGGTGTGTTTCCTTGCCACGAGTGTAAAGAGGCAACACACTCAATTAGGTTCTATCCAGAGTCAAAGGACATTACCTGGGTGTGTAGCAAAAGACACATGAACAGGGTTTCACTACAAACAAGAAAGCGTAAGCAAGACTATGACCGAAAAGTCTGAGGGTAAAAGGATAGGCGCTAAGCTCCACAAAAATTCAGGTCGCAACACCAAAAAGGGTGACGCATCTTGGTACAATTTCGTAATTGACTTCAAAGAGGTTGGCAAGAGCTTTACTTTAAATAAAGATGTATGGGCAAAAGCTACAACAGATGCCTTGAAATCTAACAAAGACCCTGCTATAGTTGTAGTTCTGGGTTCAACACAAAAAACAAGGCTGGCAGTAATCGAGCTGTCTTTGCTAGAACAACTGCTGGAAGAGAGAGAACAATGAAAATCTTAATGCTAGATATTGAAACAACACCTATGCAGGTTTACACCTGGGGTCTGTGGGACCAGAACATTGGAATTAACCAGATCATTAAGCCCACTGAGATGATGTGCTTTGGTGCAAAGTGGCAGGGCAAGAAGAAGGTTACCTTCAAGTCTGTCCACCATGATGGCAAGAAGGCTATGCTAGAAGAGCTGCACGCCATGATGGAAGAGGCAGATGCCTTGGTAGGTTGGAACTCAGCAGCCTTTGACCACAAACACATCAAGCGTGAATTCCTTGAGAACGGTATTGCCCCACCATCAGTGGTTAAAGATCTTGACCTTATGAGTGTCGTAAAGGCAAACTTCAAATTCCCATCTAACAAGCTAGACTATGTTGCACAAGCTCTTGGCGTAGGTGCTAAGTTCAAGCACTCTGGCTTCGAGCTGTGGATTGATTGTATGAATGGCGATGACAAGGCCTGGCGTGAAATGAAGAAGTATCAGGTCCAGGATGTTGTTTTGCTAGAAGAGCTGTACCAGGTTCTTCTTCCTTGGTTGCCAGGTTCTGGAAGCGTTACCAGCAAAGAAAGGCGAGAAATCGCGGGGGCTGATGGAGTGGTACAATAGTATGGTGGAAAATAATGAGAGCAAGACAACCCTTGACATGGTCAATGGCCTTGCTGAGATATCTGAATATATGAAGGATGACGAGCTTGATACTGCTTTGACAATGATAGCTAAGCTTATTCTTCGACCAGATATCCCAATTAATGTAGTCACCATAGAGATTGTCAGATTGCAAGCAATTGCGGCAAAGATGTCCTTTAAGGCTACATGGATGGCAAACGTAGAAAAGGGAGATCGAGCAAAAAAGAATATTTACTTTACCGCTGCTGCTGCAATCAACGAGCTTGTGGCTGCTCTAAAGTACATTACTCGATAATATTTTATGACTAAAAACTTACTTAACCAAATAATGACCAACACAGATAAGCCTGCAAAGGCTTCTGAAAGTATGCAGGCATTGATTGAAAAGATTAATTCTGGATACATTGCTAAGCGTGGTCCAAGGCATCAGCAGAAAAAGACTTTTGCCCCATCGACTATCGCTTATGGTCATGGCGAGTGTGCTAGATACTGGTACCTGGCTTTTGAGGGCGGTACGTTTGAGGATAACGCAGACGCATTCGCTGGTGCCAACATGACTAATGGTACAAAGTCACACGAGCGTATCCAGCAAGCAATGGCAGACTCTGGAATGCTTATTGATTCAGAGTTTAAGATTCTATATGATGACCCACCTATCTTTGGATACGGAGACGTAATCCTTGATTGGGAGGGCGAAGAGCTTCTTGGTGAGATCAAGACAGCCATGCAAGAGGGGTTCGAGTATCGGAAAAGAACTGGTAAGGCAAAGACGGGCCACTTAATCCAGATTCTTATTTACATGAAGATTCTCAAAAAAGCAAAAGGTGTTCTCATTTATGAAAACAAGAATAACCATGAGCTATTGGCTATTCCTGTTGTTGTAAATGATTACTATATTAAGTGGGTAGACCAAACATTTGAATGGATGAGGACAGTTCGTAAGGCTTGGGAAGATAAGCTCTTGCCTAAAAAGAACTACCGTTCAAATTCTAAAATCTGCAAGTCCTGCCCTTTGGTAAAGGTCTGTGCAGATGCTGGTGAGGGAGACATCAAGATAAACTCAATGGAGCCCTTAGATGAAAACTTGTCAATGGTGTGATGACCCTTTTGAAGCAAAAGTAGGTTATCAAATTTACTGCTCTTCTAAATGCAGAGAAGAAGCGACAAAAGAAAAGATTGCACAGAGATATCTCGTTGCACGACGTAACCGTATGATGGGAAAGAAACGCAGCTGTAAGGCTTGCGGATCTCCTCTTTCTGCATATAACGATGAGCCGATTTGTCAAACCTGTATTGTGAATCCCGCAGAGGTTTCTAAGGCTCTTAAAGAGATTAAGGGGAACTCTGGTGGTAGATCTAAGCGTTCTAAATAGCCCACCACAAAAGCTTTGTGCTATTGACGCTAGCACAAACAGTTTAGCCTTTGCTATCTTCGACGGTAAAAGTCTTGAAGCTATGGGCAAGATTAATTTTTCAGGAAGGACTGCCTATGCAAAAGCTGCGGATGCATGTAATAAGATTAAAGATTTCTTTGTTTTGTTTGAGATTGAGGCTGTGGTTATTGAGCAAGCTATTCATTTAAACAGCCCAAAGACAATGTCAGACCTTTCAATCATACAGGGCGCAATTGTTGGAGGAATAGCAATTTCACAAAAAACATACTTTGTTTCTGTCCCACCAATAACTTGGCAAACATATATAGGAAACGGAAAACTCTCTCATGAAGAAAAAGGTTTGGTTAGAAAATCAGATCTTAGCAAAAGTGAATCTTGGTATAAAAATAAAGAAAGAGAGTTTAGAAAACAAAAAACCATAAATTTTGTAAATACTTATTACGACAAGACCGTTTCCGACAATGATGTTGCTGACGCTGTTGGAATTGGTCATTACGCGGTGCATAATTCAAATAAGCTGTTTTCTATGATATAATGTATTTGTGCGAACTCGACAAATATTACCAAAAGTAAAGCAGCGAAGGGTCAGCAAGTACCAACACCTGCTAGGCAAGGTTTTGGGTTCCAGAAAAGTTTTACAGTCTTTGCCCAGATCGCTTTTTGAAGTCCAGTGTATTGATTGCAATCACCTATCGGTACAAAGGGGTATTGATTTAGAAAAATTAAAAGACACC
>JGI11705J14877_10001660_pt1 | contig 12506 bp, 9 predicted proteins | sample Etolaghawater15m_FD_14877 | JGI IMG/M metagenome (IMG submission 14877) | reverse complement strand
TAGATAAGTTAGATGCTATTATAGGAACTGTAGCTAAAACTATTTTAGTCTTTATTCTTATGGGTGTCTTAGCTTCTGTAGTTAAGTTTGGAGTTTAATTAAAAAGTAGTATACATAAAGGAGAGAATATGTATTTTAGAAAAATTAGTCTTGATGAACTTTGGAATACTCCAGGGTTTGTCAGATTATGTTTAGATTATGAAAAAGAATCTTCACTTGAATATCTTAAAGATGTTAACCCAAAATATGAAAAATATAAAGAGATAGAAAATAATAATGAACTTATTATAGTAGGTGCTTATTCTGATGATGCTATCTTAATAGGATTTACTGTTACTACAATAGGTTACTATTTACACTATGATGTACTGGCAGCAGATACAGAATCTTTATATGTTGATGATAATTACCGCAAAGGGAATACAGGACTTAAACTAATACGTACAGCTGAAGAATATGCTAAACAAGCAGGAGCTGAGTTCTTTTATATTACTGCCCCAGCTGGTGGTAGACTAGAAAAAGCAGCTAGACTGTTCGGATATAAGAAAGCTAACGTACAATTTATTAGGGTATTGAAGTAAAGAATTAAAGGAGAGGGTATGGAAATTAAAATTAAACTTGTTACAGTAAAGGAATTATTTTCTAGTAGTAACTGGGATAATGTTGTATCTGCATACATAAATGAGTCTAATAATAAAGTACTTCCTAAAGCTAACGTACAAGAGTATGTATATCAAGAGTTAGAAGATACTGGAATGTTTAAAGTAATTGCGGCTTATGAAGAAGATAAACTAGTAGGTTTTATAATGGCAAGTTTTAGTATTTTGCCACATTACCTAGTAAAGTCTGTGTCTACATCTGCTATTTTTGTATTACAGGAATATAGAAATACAAATACAACTAAACGGTTACTTAATACTTTAGAAGATGTTTCTAGGAAAGCTGGAATAAAAGCCTTTATTATGACTGCACCCAAAGAAAGTAGATTAGAAAAAGCTGCAAGAATATTTGGCTTTACTGCTACCAATACTTTATTTACTAAGGTATTATCATGAGCAAGGTAATACTAAGACAAACACAAATAGTACCTTCTTCAAAAGAAGGCCTTGAAAAAATAAATAATCTTGAAGCAGTATTAAAAAAAGAAACCCAATTAGATATTACTACGTGGCATACTTTACATGGAGGTATCTATACCAGAACTGTTTTTATACCAAAAGGCGCAGTTGCTGTAGGTACAATAATAGAAGTTCCTACCACAGTAACTATACATGGAAAAGCAAAATTCTCTCAAGGAGATTCTGTTTTTATAGTAGATGGTTTTAAAGTAGTGCCTGGTAGTAAAGATAGAAAACAAGCTGTAGTTGCTTTTGAAGATACTTATGTAGCTATGAGCTTTACTACTAAACAAACAACAATAGAAGGAGCGGAAAAAGAAATGACTTCTTCTTATGAACAACTTATGTCGAGGAATATAGATGCAATTAATTATATTACAATCACAGGAGAGTAGCTTATGTCTGGAGTAGCGGTAGCAGTAACAGCAGCAACAGCAGTTGTAGGTACTGTAGCATCTATACAGGCAAACAATGCTGCACAAGACCAAGCTAAAGAACAATATAAAGCACAACAAGCTGCTTTTGCAGATGAAGTAGAAGGTGCTATTACTAATGCTAAATGGGCATTTGATGATAACCAAGCAAATTATTACAATGAAACACAAACTGCTCAATCTTATAGAGATAATACTATAGACCAAGCATATGATTCTCTAGCAACTAAAACTGAATATAATGATTCTTCTGCTTTATTAAAACAGATAGTCAATATTGAAACAACAGATGAAGAGCTGGCTAGGTTACGNGATACTACATTAGCTGATTTAGCTCAGATGCAGAAACAGGCTGTTATTGATGCAGAGTATGCTATTGAGTTAGGTAAGACCAATGCAGATTACTATACTACTAAAGCTGCTATTGATGCCTCTACTAAACTACAATCTATTAACAGTACTATTAACTTACTAGATAGAGATGTAAGTTCTTTACGTTCTGAGTTTTCTCAAATTAAACAAGGTATGGATATTACAAGTGATGAAGAGATAGGTAAGATTGTAGCTCAAAACTCTTTGTCTATGGCTGGTGGTAATAACAATGCAAGAAAAACTTTATCTAGTCAAATTAAACTTGACTTGTTAAAAGCAGAAACAGAATTAAAATATGAATCTGCTATTGATAAAGCTATTGCTCAACAATCAGAAACTAAAGCAACAGGAATGTCTGAGATTAGAAACACTCTTTTTACTGCTAATGAAATGGCTAGAAAAGAAGAAGACAATGCAATTCAATCTGCTTCTCGTATATTACAATCAACAAAAGTAGATACTCAAAATAAACTTGAGAATCTTGTAACTACTAGTGATTACATTGCTTCTGTAAGTAATATTACAAACAACCAAATTAGACAAGAAGCTAATATTCAAAACCAAGCAGCTATATCTGATACAGTAAGTCAAGTAGATAAGTTATACGCAGACTCTACTACTGAACAAGAAGCACGTACAGCAGAATATAACCAGACACAATCTGAGTTACTACGTGGTATGGAGCAGTCTATTAAGACACAAGAGAAAACATCTTCTACAAAAGCAGCTGACAATAGAAGTGTATTATTTAATAGTACTAAATACTCTGGATATACAGACCTAACAACAAGAGGTGATGGTACAGTAGAGACTTCTGGTTTGCAAGGGAATATTACATTTAATGAGGGTACTACAAATACAGTACCTGGACAAACTTCCTTACCAGTTACATTTCAAAATTTAGCGGTAAATAACATTTCTCAAGCTAATAGCGGTTTTTTAGAAATGATTTCAAGAGTGGTTAAAGGTCAATAATAGGAGATAATATGGCGATTGGCACAAGTGGATATATGGAATCCATACATTTTAAACAAGCACCTATAGCTCCTAATGAAGATATGTATCTGTACCGAAATATTGGCGCACTTGCAAACCTTACCTCTTCACTAGTAGGAGCTTATCAAAAGGTACAGACAGCCCAACAAGCTGAAACCGTATCCCAACTTAAGACTAGTTATAGCAATGCTTCTGCTGCTGTAAACTCTTCTGCATTAAGTGATGTACAGAAAGCAGAGCAGATTAAACAAATTAACCTTTCTTTTGAAGCTAAATTACAGCAGGATGGTATCCAGTTTGCTGTGGCTTCTCCTTTAAGAGATATTATGGGTAAACAAGAATTACTTAATAATAATGTGGTTGCTAAACAAAATACTGAGACTTTATACAGACAACAAGCAGAAGGTGCTGCTACAGTATATAATGCAAATAAAGATTTAGGGGAATTAAATAATATTGTCAATACTTCTGGGCTAGACCCAAGAGAGTTAAAGACACGTATTATGAACTCTATTGTATCTCAATCAGAACTTGCTTTAAAAGATGAAGCCGCTAAAGGTGGAGGCTTAAATACTTTTAATATAAGAAAACAAGAACTTGTAGATAAAGTAGATGCTTTAAGAAACGACCCTAAATGGTTAGGCGATAAAAGTACTTATGGTGCAGAGAACGTGCTTGCACTTGAAAACCGTATTACTACTTCTATTAGCCAGTCTGAAAAACTTTTAGGTGATAATACTGCAAAAGAAGTTCTTTCTATTTTTAATAATAGTGGTTCTGAAGGAATAGACTTTAAAGTACTTCAAGATAAAGTAGATACTCTTTCTTCGTTAGGGCATAGTAGTGCTAAGACTTTTCAAAAGAAAGTTGATAATCTTAAAACTACTTTAGTTGCTAAACAGAATAATTATTTTGAACCTACTGTACCTGTATCACCAGAAGTACAGACACTTGTAAATAATTCACCTAATGCCTCAGAGTTGAAAAAGACACGTAATACTGCTCAGGTAATTGGTATAGGAGAAGCACTTACTCCTCAATCAGTAGACGGTACTTATTTACCTCCTAACACAGAAGAAGCACGTAATATTATTAATGCTGCTACTTCTTCTGATTTAAAGAGTATTAGAGAGTCTAATTCAGCACGTATAGATAGTGCTAAAACTATTGAAGAAGTTGGAAGTCATATTTCTAACGTACAGAAACTAGGTTTAAATGCAGCTTCTAAAATATATAAACCAGAAGACATTGCTAAATCTACTGAGGTTATGTTACTTAATGATTACTATGGTGGTAATCTTGATATCAATCAACTAAAAGAAAAGATAGCAGGTGCTACAGAATTAGAAAAGAAAGTATGGGGTGGTAACTTAAAGCAAGACTTTAATGACAACGTAGTATCTTTAGCTAATGAAATTGGTAATCCTAGTATGAGAGCTTATGCTTTAGGAGCAGCTAAGAAAGTTACTGTCCTTACTGGAGACTCAGGACAAGGTGCTAAAGTAATTGAAGAGTTTTTAAATAATAAGAGTGAGACTTCTGGTTTTGAGACTTTTAACTATATGAACTCTGAAGCTGGAGACCCTATTGTTGTTGATTCTATGATGAAGCGTTATGCTCAAGAACGTGGTGTTAAGTATAAGGATTTAAAAGAAAACTCTTATATTGAAATACTACCTAGTGGTGATTACCTTATCTATGAAAGAAATGGCGATACACAGTATGTTAATGGTATTATAGATAATAGAGAAGCTATTAACTTTGTAAAAGAAGATGCAGATAAAGCTGCAATGTTAAAAAGTATGAATGTTGATGCTCCTTTTACTGACTCAACTGTTATGCAAGCAATAGAAAACTTCAGAGAAGAAGGGCTTATGTTCTTACCTAACGCTGCTGGTAGAGCAGTAACTGATTTTAATAACCAACTAGGTAAAAATATTATTGACCTTGTAAGCCTTCCTGTAGATGTTTTTAGAGATGAGCCTAACAATACAGTTATTAATGCAGTAAACGATTTAGGCGGTAAAGCATTAGATTTCTTTATCTCAGATGCAGGGACTAACGCTGACGTACCTGATTTACCTAATCGTTTTGAGGTAGCTTCTGAAGCAGTTAAAACAAGTGAGGCTTTCTATAAAAACTCTACTGTTAAGCCTGTGTATCAAGTAACAGAGATTACTGCTGCTAGTACTACTGATAAAGTTATGGAAGGTATTTCTAAAGCTAAAGAGCTATTAGGTGGATACTTCTCAGATGTAATTAGTAGTAATGTATCTTCTATGTTAGGAGAAGAAGGACTACCATTACCTAATAGTAAACCTTTATCTAGTGGAGAACTTTCTAACCTTGGGAGAAATGCTATGAACTTTGCACCTAATGATATTTCTATGCAAGATGCTGAATTTCTAGAGTTACAAAGTGACCCTGCTTCTTATATTAGTACAGATAAGATTAAGACTATGCAGAAATATATTAACTCTAAAGGGTATGATATTGATGTAGATGGTATTATGGGAGAACAGACTAGACAAGGTATCATGAAAGCAATGAGAGATGTCTATCAACCTAAGGCAGCTGCTAATGTTGCATCTTCTGGTGTAGATTCTTTTGTTACTACATTAGGTAATTTGGAAGGTACTGCAGACCATGTTGATACGGTAGGCATTAAAACAAAAGCCTATGGTTTGGTGTATGATACTAAAATGAACCCTGCTGCGGCTAAAGCTAACGCAAATGCTGCTAAAGAACTAGGTTATGATTTAGTTAATGCAACACCAGAACAATCAAAAGAAATTGCAGCTCTTGTAACACAGAAAATGGATTCAGCATTATCTAAAGAACTTCCTAACTATTCTTCTTTAAGTCCAAAAGCAAAAGCTTTAGTATTGGATGGTAAGTATAATACAGGAGAAACTTTTAAACTTTTGACTAATGCGTTAGAAAAGTATGAGGCTGACCCTTCTATTGAAAACCTTAAACAAGTAGCTATTCAAAGTAGACGTAAAGAAAAGGGTAACTATACTACAGGTATGGACAATAGAGTAGGAAGATTAATGTACTTATTAGGCTATGTTGAGAATCCTAACGATATTAAAAACCTAGGACTTGATAAAGTTGACATTAGTGATGGTGAGATATCTGCTTTAAACAAAAAGAAAAATAGTATGTAACAAGGAGAAGTAAATGGAAATATTTGGTGGGATTAATCCCGAAATTGAAAAACAAGGGAGAGATTCTACATTATTAGATTATTTTAATGTAGTTAACCCTGCCGCTATGCGAGTACTTCATTCTGATTTATTTGATGCAGATAGAGATGATTCATTTGTATTAAATGACCATGTTGATTTTGTATCACAACAGACAGATGAAGTACAGCGTAACTTAATGGCAGAACCACCTAGGTCTTATGAAGATATGCTTGATAGGGTTGGACGTATTAATAAGTTCAATGAATCTGCTCAAGCTATCGGGCAAGACAGTCTATTAACTTCTATTCCTTTAATGTTAGGTGTGGGGTTAACAGACCCTACTAACCTGATACCTATTGGTGGTGCTGTAGGATACGCCACAAGAATGGGTCGTACAGCCAACAGGGCGCTTAACGTAGGTAAGGCGGTAGGTATTACCGCTGCTGCTGGTGCTGCTGGTGCTGTAGCTTCTGAAGGCTTATATGATGTACAAAACCTACCTACTGACTACTCTAATGCTGCACTATTTGGTATGGCGTTAGGTGGTACTCTGGGAGGTATTGGGGAAGCTTTAATCAAAGCCCCTCCTGGGTTTAGAAAGATAGCAGCTGGTAAGATTATGAGTGAAGATGATGCTCTTGCATTTAAAGACTTCAAAGTTTCTTTAGAACCAGAAGCAAGTCCTATCTTTACAAGTAAGGTTACAGATGATGTACAAGAGTTTATTAAGAATGAGAGTATAGAAAAGGCAACTAGAACTGGTGAACGTATTAGTACTATGTTACCTAAGTTTATGCGTTCTAACGTAATGACTGCTTATGCTTCTGCTGATAAGGGTGTACGTGATATTGCTTCTCGTATTACTAGACCACAGCATGGTAAAGGCCAGTTCTCTGGTGATACTATGCGTACTTATGCTTCTAGGTTAAATGGTAAGTCTAATGAAGCATTGACTGAATTAGCTGTACTGTACAAAGAACAAGTACGTGCTGGTTATAAAGGCACTAAAGATGATTTCTATAATGAGCTAGGTACTCAATACAAACAGCTTGCTAGTCAACAAGATATGGCTGTACGTGGAGACCAGGACTTTATACAACTACGTAAGACTTATGAAAAAGAAACTGCTAAAAGCGATAGGAAATATAATAAAGATATTTCAGTTTTAAAAGAAGAAATCAAGAAAAATAAAAAAGATGCTGCTTTTGTAGAGCAAGCAAAGCTTAGACTTGATGATTTGGAAAAAGAACGTAGTCTTGTAAAACAAAAACTATTAGAAGAAAGATATAAGAATGAAGATGTTATTTGGAAGAAACACTTTCCTTCTAATAAAATAACTAAACTTAATTCACCTGTACATAAGTACTTTCAAGAGATATTAAAAGAAGCCAAAGGTGCGGAGATGCCTGAGCTTAAGAATATTTCTGAGAATAGATTATATATGCCACGTCACCTTAACTCTAGTAAAATCAAAGAGTTATCCCAAGACAAGGCTAAGAGTATGATTGAAAGAGCTTTAGTTACACATCCTAATAACCAAGCACTAAGAGACGATAAGCTTCTATTAGAAGAGGCTGTTAATGAGTATTGGTCACGTGCCGCTAACTCTGCTTTTGGTGCTGATAACTTACAGTATATGTTAGGTAAAGAAAAGTTTGGTGTAGATACAGCGTTACAAGGACGTAAGATTTATCTTAATGAAGCTGAACTTACTGATATGTTAGAGACAGACATTAGTTCTTCTATTGGACAGTATCATTATTGGATGAGAGGGCAGATTGCAGCTAGACAAGCTTTACCTGAACTTAGAGGTGTAGAGTCTAGTAAGACTATGGAAGTTTTTAGAGAGAACTTTACAGACCCTATTAGAAGTAGATTAGCAAGCTCTTCACCAGAAACTAGAAAGCTATTAGAAGATGACCTTGTAGCAGTAGATGAAATGATGCAAGATATAATGGGTACATTACGTATTGCACAAACACAGAACTCTGCTTTATGGAAAGGTACTCGTGTGGCTACTCAAGTTAACTCTATTACTATGGGAGGTATGTTTGGTATTATACAAGCATTAGAGATTCCTGCTGCTTTGTGGGCTACTGGGTTTAACCGAGTTTTCCATAAACAGTTTGGTGCTTTGTTTGGTGAAACTGTTAGAACATTAGGTAGTAAGAAGTTTACTCCATTACAAAAAGAGTTAGTACAGATGGGTTATTTAGCTCAGCTAACTGACCAGATGGGAGTTAACCGTATTGCTGATACTGAAGGTGCATTTAACGTAGGTAAACTAGAGAACAAGCTTATGGGCTTCTCTAATAAAGTGTTTGCTTTTAATGGTATGCGTGTTATGACTAGTTGGCTAGAAACTATGGTAGCTAGTAATATTGTAACTAAGTTTAAAGATATTAATCCTAAAGCACTTAACCCAGAAGATGCAGAGCTATTCCTACGTTGGGGTATTAATGAGTCAGATGCTAAACATCTACAAGAACAAATCCTTAAGCACTCAGACATCTCAGATGATGGTATTGTTAAAGCTATTAACTTTAAAGCCTTTGATTCCAGAGGTGAAATATTAATGCAACGTGCTATTTCTGAAGGCGTAGCTTCTGGAGTAATTCAAGGAGATACTTGGGCTGTACCTACGTGGATGAAGAATTATGCTAATAATCCTTTTGTTAAACTTATGACACAGTTCTGGCGTTACCCATTAGCTGCCAATGAACAGCTCTTAGCTAAAGGTATTAACTCTGATAGAGCTGGGCTAGCTGCTACTACTGTGGCTGCTTCTATGATGAGTATGGGAATGTTCTACCTAATTGAACAGGCAGAGCTTGCTTCTGGTGCTAGAGAGGCTTCAGAGACTTTCTATGATATCTCAACAGAAGAAGGTATGTATAACTTAGTACTAAAAGGTTTATCTTTCTCAGGTACTTTATCAGGTTCTACTATTCCATTAGATGTAATGGGTTCTTTGTTTATTGAAGGTGAAGTACCTTGGTCTCCTTATAGAACAGGTACACCAGAGAGTTTAGTTTTAGGAGCATCTGGACAGATACTTAAGGATGTTAAGAACATTACTTCTTCTTTAGTCAAAGGGGAATATGATAACGAAGACTTGTGGGATAGCGTATGGAATCGTATGCCACTACATAACTTTATTGTAATCAACCCAGCAGTACAAGAACTTATCGAAGACAATACTAGGAAATATTAACAATGGCTAAGGCAAATAAAACAGAAGTAGAAGCATTACACAATCTACTATGTATGTACTATGCCGACCAATTAGCATCAGGCGAAGAACTTTCGTCTGGTACTTTGGCGGCTGTTAATACATTTTTAAAAAACAATGATATTAAGGTAGACGTATTAGAGCAAGACTCACCTCAAAATTTATCAAACATACTACAAAACTTAGTAACCAATAATGAGGTACAACAATAATGGCTACAATTAATACACTAAACAATGGTGTTACTGGACTGTCTTTTAGACAAACACTAAACGATAACTTCAGTAACCTAAACGATTCTAAGGTTGAGTTATCTGCTGTAAACTCTCTTGATACTAGACTAACTACTGCTGAATCAGAGATTAACTCTTTAGATACAGCAACAACAGCGTTAGACTTAAGCCTATCATCTTTAGAAACAGACGTAGAAACTTTACAAGGTTTCCATTCTTTTAACTATGAGGCTATCAGTAATAGAAATGTAGTAGGTGATACATATGAAGATATTATTAATGCTACATATGCTAACCTAGCTGCTGGTACTTATACGTTAACTTTAAGTATGGTGTTCTCTTTAAATAATACTAACACCTCTTCATTCTTTAGATTTAGTACTGATGGTGGAAGTAACTGGCTAGAGATTAGAAAAGAAGTTAAAGATATTACAGATTTAGAAGTAGTTTCTTATACTAAACCAGTTGTTCATGCTGGAGGTAACTTTACTTTAATTGTACAAAGTAAAAAAGAAAACGCAGCAGATGTATTAAACATCTCAGAAATGTCTTCTATCTTTGAAAGAAAGCAATAGAAGCTCATAGAGAGGACTTCTCCTGTAGAGGTATGCACTAGTATACCTTTATGGAAGAACTCTTCTTAGAGACCCCTAGGATTTGATTTAAAGGAGATATATGCCAAAACAAACAACAATAAACAATTTAAACAGACAAGAACTAACAGAGATAATCAATAGCTTTCCAAAGTACCTTGAGTATGTATATACTAATATTAACTTACCAAGCCCTACACCTCTACAGAATAGGATAGCTGATATTATTGGGGATAACCCAGACAGACTTATCTTAGAGGCTGCACGTGGTACTGGTAAGTCTTGGATATCTGCTATCTATACTACATGGAGATTATTACGTAATATAGATGAAAAGATATTAGTTATCTCTGCATCTGGTGTTAAGGCTATTGAGATAGCTACCTTTGTACGTAGACTGTTTGAAGAAGTACCTTTACTACATCACCTTAGACCTTCTAGTGAACATCGTGATAGTGTACTAGCGTTTGATGTACAAGGTGCTAAACCTTCTATTGCTCCTTCTGTAGCTGCTGTAGGTATTACAGGACAGATTACAGGTAGACGTGCTACATTAATCTTAGGGGATGATGTTGAAGTACCTTCTAACTCAGCTACTGAATTAATGAGAGAGAAGCTAGTACAACAGGTATCTGAGTTTGAAGCACTACTAATACCTGATTTACCAAGTAGCGTACTAATGCTAGGTACTCCTCAGTCTATGGAGACTATATATAATAAACTTACCTACCCTACTACTATACTACCTGCTCAAGTACCTGAGAAGCCTGAGCTGTATAATGGTAAGCTAGACCCTTGGATTCTTGAACAAGGTAATCCTGGAGATGCTACAGATAAGGTACGTTTCCCAGATGAAGTATTAATAGAACGTAGGGGCTTTATGGGAGCTGCTAACTTCAAGTTACAGTACAACCTAGATACTACATTATCTGATGCTGAGAGATTCCCTCTTAAGCTTAAGGATTTAATTGTACATCCTCTTGATAAAGAAGAAGCACCACTATCTATTACTTACTCTGGTTCATCTGATAATGTAATTAAAGAATTACCTAACTATGGATTTACAGGTGACTATTATCATAAGCCTCTTAGAACGCACTCAGAGTACGCTCCTTACGACTTTAAGATGATGTCTATAGACCCATCAGGTAAAGGTACAGATGAAGCCACATACGCAATCCTAGGAGTCCTTAATGGGTATGTATATATCTTAGATGTGGGTGGTACACGCTTAGGCTTCTCAGATGAAGCTCTAATGTTCTTTGCTAATAAAGCTAAGGAGTATAAAGTTAATACTATTGTACCTGAAGCTAACTGGGGTGGAGGTATGTTCTATAACTTACTTAGTAAAGTAATAGCTACTGTATATCCTTGTACTATAGAAGAAGACTTTAAGGTTAAAGGACAGAAAGAGTTACGTATTATAGAAAACATAGAACCTTTAGTATCTAACCACAAACTAGTTATTAACTATGATGTAATACAGAAAGACTCTGAGATGGTACAACAAGAACCTACTAACTTAGTATATAGTTTAATACATCAGTTTACACACTTGACTAGAGATAGACAATCCTTAACACATGATGATAGATTAGATGCTTTGGCTATTGCCTGTCAATATGTTAAGGATATGGTTATGGTTGATACAGAAAGAACTATAGATGAGCTTAATAAGAGTAGGATGGAACAGTTCTTAAATGAAAAGATATATGGTAGTTATAATACACCTAAAGTAAATTATATAAATAACTACTAACTATATGAATACAAAGGGAATTGATAGGAGTAACTACTATAGGAATAAGATTCCTGGGGGAAACGTCTATATATACTATAGTATAGTATAAGTAATAGTATAGGATACCTGAGCATAGCGAAGGTATCCGTTCAGTAATACTTACGTATTACTATTATTACTACTACTATTATTAAGACTTCATTAGTAATTAATACTACTACGTATACTTATTACTAATACTCCCTTAATGCCCCCGAAATAGTATCTAGTGTACTGCCCTCTTAGGGAGGTGCTTAGTATAGGGCTCAAAAAATGACACAAAAATCTTTGAGGTGTCTCTCTTTATACGCGCTACGTAATTCCCCCATGCCCCCCCGCAAGAACCATGCCAACTTCCCGCCTCAGTCCCAGCCCTAGCAAGAATCATGCCAACTCTAGCCCTTAGCAAGAAGTGTGCCAACCCTAGCCCCTAGTAATTGTACTTAGTGTACTACTTAGCCAAGCCCTTAGCAAGAATCGTGCCAACTTATCCCTTTGCTTAATAAGAATGATTCTCATTTGCATTAGATTCCTATTTGATAATAGTTCTTAATTGA
>JGI11705J14877_10001657_pt1 | contig 12519 bp, 12 predicted proteins | sample Etolaghawater15m_FD_14877 | JGI IMG/M metagenome (IMG submission 14877) | reverse complement strand
ATTTTAGATATTCTCCAGATCCAAACATGTTATGCAAACATTGACTGAACATGTGCTATTTCTCGTTTAGATCTGTGAGGATCCATTTCGAATCTTCTATCTTCAGATAGACATAACGGGTCATGAACAGCTCGTCGTCTTCGCCTTTATATGGAAGGAGAAGAACCCGGAGAATCTTTGGCGGTTGCAGCATGGGTTTTTCAGGTTCTTCCAAAAGATCCGTCAGGATTTTGTAGCGGTTGTCCTGGATGGCTTGTTTATTTTCATCAATTACACCCTGCTCAGTACTTGATTCTGGCTCAGGATATCTGGCTTTTTTATACGCCGTTGGAGTATCAATGCATTCACCAGTATCATCTTTTGCTTTGCATTTGAAATTCTCTTCGTATGGATTGATTGCATCCTGCAGGGGGGCACAAGCCTGGAACAGAAGGAGAAAAACGAAACAGCTATACTGCAAGATTTTGGTATGTGTTTGCACTGACCACTTCCCGAAAGGTAAAAGTTTATCTTGATGATTGTTCTACTTTCCTTTTTCGGAGGGGATGACCTGAGATTATTAATGAGGGGCAGAGAGACACATTGTGCCATCCATGCCCTACACGTCAGGAATGAGCCTTAATCTTGTTATTCTGAAAGAGAAAATAGAAGATCAACTAACTACAATTACAGATAGTTATGTTATGTTCTACTGGATGTGATATAGGTTGTCTGAGTAGTTAGTTTACTCGCTGTGAAAGCGATTAAGATGTTATTACGTATATTCTCTGACATGTTTCTTTACTATCAAAATCAATTCCCTCCCAGTAGCCCTGTTATTATTCGTCGCAGTTGTAGAGCAATATTCTTTTTTGGTTCGCTATAGTGCGAGGATAGTCGTGCTGCCGAATTGTAATATAAATAGTGATCACAGGCGAAAGGTGATCTGAATCTATACGAGAGGGATAGGCCATGTGTTCAATAAAAGGTTTTACTTTGATAGAAATGTTAATCGCTCTAAGCATAATTGCAATTTTTGCTGTTATGACAATAGGAAATATTATGCATAAAAAGGAGATGAATTCTCAGGCTCCTATATTTACTGTTCAAGGCACTATCACCGCATCGGAACTACCGGAACGAATTACTCCTGAGTTGCTTAATCTTCAGACACAAGATGCCAGAGAAGTATTGAATGATATTGAATCAGAGTTGAGACGCGATTCTGGATTTGTCCCTCATCAATAATCCTTCTTGTCCTATCCGTCTGTGATACCTGCCTCATACTTGTGGTATAGCCAGGTGTCTTATAGCCTGCTAAAAACAATATTGTAACCATATGGTCGGGCAAAAATTTGTCAGACTGAGGTGCAGTATGAAGACCAGCCGAGATATATCAAAATTTGTTCTGAGATATTCTGAACAGGATGAAAAGCTCATTCGATTGAAGAGTAATGGCCTCTTGGGACAGTATTTTGTAGATGAGAATCAAGCTTTCCGTGATGCCGTCATTGAAGTTGTACTTAAGACCCAGAAAGCTGTGCCAGTTATCCTGCTGAGAGATTTGTTTCGTGCATTAACAGAGAGCGCACTACACGCATGGTCACTGGGGATCGTTTGGCCGGGTCATTGGCAAATGCAATGATGACTCATGGCGGTGTATCGTTCTTGGAGGATTTCATTACTGGTTGGCAGGTAAGTTTTGACACTTTCGTGGGGATTAATCTAGAGGATTGCTCTGTAACCTTACAACAGGATTGCCTTGTTGAAATTGAACGAAAACTTGTTGACCTTATAGATGAAGAATCTAGAGAACGTTACAACGATGCCCAAGAAGTTTTCACTGAGTGGATAGCTGATTGCAACAACAAGGTCAAAATCAAATAAACGAAGTAACGAAATGGGAGGAATAAAAGTGTCTGCCAATAAACGACATGTTCGACTTCGAAAGATCTTTGGGGTTGATGAATACGGTTTTCCGGATATCCCCAAAAGAATAAGTAATGTATTAATTGCACGCATCATCCATCACGAAGAACGTGGCGGATGTAGCATCTGTTTTCCACATGGTATTGACACTACAAATGCCACTTGGAAAAAGAATCGGCAATCATGGAAAAATCATCGTCGTACTCAGTATCATGGGTAGATGTCGAAAAGGAGACATGTAACACGATGAAGATACATATAATTACAGACACTCATTTTGGTCATAAAGATTTAGCAACAAAGCTAAAGGTACGACCTGATGATTTTCAGGAGAGGATTATAAACGCATGGCGCTTGGTAGTAGCGGAGGATGATTTGGTGATCCATTTGGGTGATGTTATGGTCGGGAAACCTACAGATTGGTTATCTGGCATCCCAGATCTTCCAGGCAGGAAGGTCCTCATTAAAGGGAATCACGATAAAAAATCAGCCCAGTGGTACATGAATAATGGATTTGAATTTTACTGCGAAACTTTTTCCTGGCAGATGTTCGGGTACCAGCTCTTGTTCTCGCATGAACCAGTTTTCTCTGGAAATTTTGATCTTAATATTCATGGCCATTTGCATGGCGCTGCCCACCGAGATTACCCGAAAAGTGAGCGTCACCTTTTACTCTCACTTGAAGACAGCGGGTATCGTCCCCATTTACTGAAGACGATTCTGCAATCGTGGGAAAAAGATCGCAATAAAAATAGTATTACTAAAGAAGCCAGAATGTTCGACTCATTGCAATCGATCCGCAAGAATCCCAGTTTGTATTTACCCCAAATTGGTGCCGGGACTCATCCTGATGATGCTATTTATATCATGTTTAAAGAGATCGTTGAAAATGCAATGGATGAATTTATTGTTGGTAGGACTCAACAAATTGATATCTGCCTGTCAGAAGAAAAAGGTGTCACTGTTAGAGATTACGGGCATGGGATCATTCCGAGGAGACTCATTGATTGTTTCACGCAAATAAATGTGGGAGCAACATATAGTACTGAAGTTTATATTTTCTCTCTTGGGTTATCCGGAATGGGAGGGAAAATTGTTAATGCACTCTCGGAGCGTTTTAAAGTTACAACATTCCGTAAAAGACAGTTTTATTCCGCAACATTTCAAAAAGGTTTGCTGGTTACTCAAGATCAGGGAGAAACAGATGAAAGGGACGGTACCTGGGTGGAATTTCTTCCGGATAAAGAAATATTCCCTGACTTTTCATTCAATGTGGAATTTCTAGAAAAACGGTTACGCCACTATTCTTTTCTTCGGCCTGGTCTCACTCTTCGCATGGGAACAAATATTTACCAGAGTCGTAATGGTCTCCTCGATCTTTTTCATTACGAGTTTGCAAAGGACGAACTGTATCCCCCAATCTATTATAGGGACGAAACCCTGGAATTCGTATTTGCACATACCAAAAAATCGCCAGAGCACTTCTTGAGCTTTGTTAATGGCAGTCAAACGAAAAAAGATGGCACGCACCTATCAGTTTTCATGAAAGGAATTCTACATGGTATCAACAGGTATTCAGGAAAGACCTTTAAAGACACGGCTGTGATAACGGGCATGTGTGGCGCTATTTCTATAAAAATACTGGAGCCACAATTTGACGATAATAAAAGGCAGGATAAACTTTGCAGCAAGAATGTCTCCCACTATTTCGCTGAGAAAATCCAAAATGGTGTGCACAGTGCACTGAAAACTTCCCCAGATACTGCCAGGAGACTTCTTAAGGTCATAGAGGAATCTTGAAATGTTCAACCAAAGGGGAAAAGGTTCGTTGAGCTTGCAATTGTTGGTCGAGCAAGAAGTGCTACATTGTAACAATACGAAGAATGTTTCTCAGGTATCCATCATGGTTTAAAATGGATATTTTCAGGCAACTGACGGAGACATTTGGATAGCATCTGGATAGTTCCTGGATAGTATAATTCTTCAGCTGTTATATAGTACAGATGGTTGTTCATGTCTATTCTCCAGAGAGTAAACTTTTGTAAAATGATTTCGGGTTCAGTGATGACAAATTCTTCATTATTAAAAATCAAGGGATTGACCTCCCAGTTCACATTGAGAGACAAGAGTGTACTGCGTGCTGTTGATCAAATTGATCTCGAAATAAAAAATAATGAAATTCATGGATTAGTTGGCGAATCCGGTTGTGGGAAGTCTGCTACGGCCCTCTCCATCCTGCGTTTGATCGAATCTCCAGGCAGTATTGTCGGAGGCACTATCCTGTGGAAAGGTAATGATTTGATAAAGCTTTCCAAAGGTGAAATGAGAAAGGTTCGAGGACGGGATATTTCCATGGTTTTCCAGAATCCCCAGGCTTCGCTCAATCCATTATATACAATTGGAAATCAACTTGTTTCCGTGTTGAGATTGCATAGAAAACTGACAAAGAAAGAGGCATTTTCTGAGGCAGTTCAGCTCTTGAAGTTGGTGCAAATCGTTGATGCAGAGCAACGCATGGATTCCTACCCCCATCAATTGAGTGGTGGCATGTGTCAACGTGTAATGATAGCCATGGCTCTATCTTGTCGGCCGAGCCTTCTGATTGCAGACGAACCAACAGCAGCACTGGATGTGACGATTCAGGCTCAAATTTTGGATTTACTCCTTGATCTCCGGGAACGATTCCAGATGGCTATTCTCTTAATCTCTCATGACATGGGAGTGGTCGCCAGAATGTGTGATACCGTTTCAGTTATGTACCTTGGGCAAGTTGTAGAATGTGCTGAAGTGAAAAAACTGTATCATTCCCCCAAACATCCTTACACGCAAGCATTGCTGAAGTCAGTTCCTGTTGCGGATCCCAACATAAAACAACATAGTACTATTAAAGGCGATATGCCCAGTGCTCTGAATACTCCTAAGGGATGCAAATTCAGAACACGTTGTGGAGATGCATTGGAGAAGTGCACGGAATTTTCTCCGAAGTTGATAGCAAGAGATGATACTCAAGCTAAAGTCGCGTGCTGGCTCTATGAGGGGAATAATGCTTAATCGGTTGGACTCCAGCCTTGTCACTACTGACGTCCCCATTGAGGAGTGGCTGCGGCTTGTGCATGAAGCAGACGATAAAAGTGCGCAAGAAGGGCTACGGCAGATTTATCGAAACAATTATCCAACACAAGCCGAATTTATTTTTACAGCCGGTTGTGAACTCGAATGTGCTCATTGTATTTATCCGCCGGATTACGTCAAGTATAACGCCAGTATTTCCACAAAGGAATGGGTGGAGATTGCAGAACAATTGCTTAATGAACTTAAGATTCAAACATTTGTTTACGGAGGCCGTTCTCTTACGAGAGGAGGGGTAGAGTTCCTAAAAACACTTCGTGAAAAGGCTCCACACGCACATATCGGATTAATCGATAACGGAATGTCGATTAATAGATTTCGTGAAGAACTTGCAGAGATAAAACTTGACTGGATCGATATTTCTCTGGATGGAATCGAACACGATCATGATATTCAGCGAGCTAAAAAAGGTAGCTTCCGCCAGGCACTGGAGAGCGCACTTTGGTTAAAGGAACAGAGGATTGCGCCAAAGGTAAATATATTAACCTGCTTAACCACAATTAATCGTAATTCTGTTATTCCAATGATCCGTGAGGTCAACCAACTCGGCTTCAAGAATTTTTTTATTACTCCTGTTACCGTGTATGATGGGTATCGTCCAAAACGGTCACTAGTTGTTTCTAACGCTGAATTTGCACATTTTATCCAGGAGCTCGAAGCTGCAGTACCAGAACTTAATGATTCGTGGGTAGAACTTAATATTTTCGATGTTGAATATATGGAGTACATTGGAACGGAATACAGGGAATTATGGGAGAGCTTTGCACCACAGCATGATTGTCTTGAAAGAGTGATGAGTTCTGGGGACAATGATTTTAGGGTACATTATTATCCATCATCTTTGTCAGGAGTGACAGAATTTATCATAAATTCAAACGGAAATGTTATTTTACCTAAGGTAATGGCAAAAAATAAAATGACTGAAAATGATATCAAAGGATCTCTCCTTGAGATGAAATCGTATGATATTGTCCAAAACTTTCCAGGTTCAGAACAATTCAATTTTCATGGCCTGGAAATGATAAATGAGAAAAGAATCTTTAAAGCAATACTGGAGAAATACGATGCCAATGTCAAATAGTGGATCAGTGGGTAGAGGTAAGTTGTTCGCAGACTATGAACAAACACGAGGTAGTAGGGTAGATAGCGTAACAATGCAAAAAAAAACACCTGTACCGCGGGAAAAAAAAGTAAACAGTCCCTTGGCGCAGCCTTTAGAAGTTAGGGGCTGATGCTGTCTTACAAAGGTTTACACTTTAAATCGCATATCATTATCAATAATTGTAAAGGATAAACAATGAGTAACTTGCTTAAGATACTTCAAAAAACTAACAGGCAACAATCTGTTGAGGCTGATTGTTCTCAGAATCTAATTCATATAAAAACGAAGTATAACTCATTGTTCTTTATAGTGGCAATTGCCCTCCTTGCGCCTTTGTTGACCGCTTGCTCAGATACAAAAAAAGAAAATCAGGAAACAAGTCAGTTTGTCATTGGAATAGCAGCTGAGCCTGAACGGCTTGATCCACTCACCATGAAAAACCCAAAGACTTTCATTCTCTCCTGGCAAATATATGAAGGGTTGCTAGGGTTGGATGACGAAGGTCTGATAGCCCCAAGACTTGCTGAAAAATGGGAAACAGAGGACTTTAAAACATGGACATTTCATTTGCGAGAGAACGTGTATTTCCAGTCGTCTGAAATTTTCGACAATAGTGAAAATACGCGAAAAATGACAGCCGAAGATGCTCTTTCTACGTACACTGACTACTGTTCCGCAGATGCATATTCCTCATTTTTATTGACTGACTCCATTAAAGGCTGTGCTGACTATAATGCCGGAAAGGCAGATAGTGTAGAAGGCTTACAGGTGATTGATGAGCATACTTTTCAGATAACCTTGTTGAAACCAGAACCTTTCTTCCTGAACCGATTAACAACAGCATGGATTGCCATATTCCCAAAAGAGGCACGCAGTGCTGCCCATAAAGAGTCCTGGGGATTGCAAACAGCAGTAGGAACAGGTCCGTATCGTTTGGAATCAAAAACAGATAGTGAAATTATTCTGGTGCGAAATGAAAAATATTGGGACAAAAGCAGGCAGCCAGCTATTGGAAAACTTATCTTCAGAGTTATTAAAAATAATCAAATCAGACTGGCCGAACTGAATAAAGGCACCATTGATTTGATGGTTGTACCAAACACACTGTTTCCTACTATTCTCAATCAGGATGGGAGTGTGAAAGAAGAGTATAAAAAAGATTTTCAGACAGAAGTTTATACAACATACAACTCAAACATGATTGGCTTTAATCTGACAAGCATGACAGATGTGCATCTTAGAAGAGCGATGAATTACGGTACAAACCGTGAATTGATAGTAAAAAAACTGCTGTTTGGCCACGCAGATGTGACAGGTGGAACTGTTCCCCCCGGCATACGCGGGTATGTACCTCCTTTCAAAGAAGATGCACTTTTCGACCCAGTGTTAGCTAAAAAAGAACTCCAAAACTCAAAGTATGATGGGGAAGAGATCGAGATGCTTGTCCATGAAGTAGCAAATAGTGAACAGGTCGGAGAGATTTTCCAGAGCCAAATGAAGGATCTCGGGGTGAATATCAAACTAACAAAGATGGATTATAATAGTGTGATAGGTCGTATGATCAAGGGTGACGCACCAATGTTTGGTATGTTTTTTGATTATGTCTTCTCCTCTCCAGAGCCAATTTTGTTGAATCTATTCACAAGTGCTAAACGTCCGGTGCCCAATTTCATGCAATACTCTAATGTGAAAGTGGATAAAGCAATTGAAGACCTCAGAAGGATTGGCGATAGCACCGAAGCCAACAAACAATGTGCTGCGATAGAAGCAGAGATTATGGAAGAGGTTCCTGCAATCTTCTTATACCGGGAGAAATACCTTACACTTTACTCAAAGAAATTTTCAGGGCTTTCCATTAATCAGCATGGGCATTTTCAATTCGAACTGGTGAAATCAGTACAGTAACAATGCATGTACTGCAAAGGAGCATCTATTACCTTTCGCTGTGGCTCGGCATTGTACTGTTTTCGTTTATTCTATTCCATGCCGTACCCACCGATCCAGCAAGAGCAGTACTAGGACCCAATGCTGGAGAAGAACAGGTTCAGTCCCTTCGAATCCGAATGGGGCTGGATCAGCCATTACCAAAGCAATTCACCTCTTATCTTACCGAAGTACTCCAATTTAATTTCGGAACCTCGTTTGTAGATAACCGTTCTGTTCAAGTCGAAGTAGGGCAGAAGCTAAAAGTCACACTGGCACTTATTGCAATCAGCCTTGTTATGACACTGCTCTACGTCGGAATGACTATAACGTTCGAGGCGTTTAATATAGCAATAATTGGAAGGCTGCTTGATTTTATATGGGTGTCCCTACCGACAATGTTCAGCGGCTTGCTCATAGCGCTGCTTTCCGCTCATTACTATCCATTCACACAATTTTCCGGATCATTGAGTCGTTGGACAGACTTGCTGTTTTTACTTCCACCGGCGTTTGTCCTGGCTCTATATCCCATGGCCATACTTTCCCGAATAATCAGAGATGAAATTGCAAAGGTTAGACATTCCCAGTTTGTTCTTGCAGCCCGGGCGAATGGCCTGTCAAAGAGGGACGTCCTGTACCAGCATATCCTGCGAAATGCCATGATCCCCATGCTGGCAGCCCTGGCCAATCAGATACCGATGCTATTCACCAGTACATTTATTATTGAAATAATGTTTTCGATTCCGGGTATTGGCTCACTCCTTATCAGCTCACTACTACAGCGGGATTTTCCAATGCTGGAAGGCATAGTGATACTTAATGGCTTAGTGGTGATTCTGGTTTATATGGTCTTTGAATTGCTTTACCCCATAATTGATCCACGGATAAAGTCCTCCAATGCTGAGTAATAAAAATAGACTTCTTGGAACCTGCTTACTGGTTCTATTTGCATTGAGTTACCTGTTGCCGTTCGCGGCGACACAAGATCCTGTAAGTTTGAATCTTGACAATCGTTTTCTCGCTCCCTCTCTTGATCATCTATTTGGTACAGACGATCTGGGGCGTGATGTTTTGAGTCGTGTGCTGCACGGATTTTCAATCACAGTCATGGTGTCCCTGGCGGCTCTTGTTTCCGCTCTTCTTATTGGCATATTTTTTGGGAGTATTGCTGGTTATTTTTATAAACGCTGGGTGGATTGGATATTTAACTGGGTGACCAGTCTCATTATTTCAATTCCTTTCCTGCTTATTATGGCCTCCATACTCAGCTTGACTAAGCCAAACATTATCAAGGCATACCTGATTCTTACAGGTATAATGTGGGTGAACACAGCAAGACTCGTTCGCGCAGATGTTATTACACGCATACACCTTGAATATGTGGTTGCCTCAAGAGCATTTGGCTATCCAGAGTGGTCTATCCTTATAAGGGGGATTTTGCCAGCCAGTATGGCATCCGCAATTCTCTTTTCGATCAGTTACCTGCCTGAAATAATAGCACTTGAAGCAGGATTGTCATTTCTCGGCCTAGGAGTTCAACCTCCTAATCCAGGATTGGGAAAAATGATTTTTGATGGATTGAATTACATATATACAGCCCCATGGATTGCTCTTTTCCCTGCATTTGCATTATTTCTGCTGGTGCTATGTATTAATATTATACAAGGCCTTTTAAAGGATAAATAATGTCCCGTCAAAACCATATCTATTCACAGAAAATGACGGATGAACAGTTGCTGTTCGCCGATGAAATTTATGCGATCCACAGGGTATTACTTGAAGAGAATTTTTACAATGATAATGGTATGATGACTGTTTTTCCGTCGTTGTTCAGTAAACATAGCCGTTCTTTTCATTGGATGGCTGTTCAACCGGAAATATGGACATGGGATCCTGCGGACGAGAATGGTTTTATTGAAATATGTGATGCGTTTGAGGAAGCTATAAACAGATACAGGGATGATGGTGATGACCCTGTAAAGGCCTGGGAACGTTTTTCAGCATCAATGCCTCGTTTATTACGTTTTCAAAAAGCCCTAAACAATTTAACACCTTTGATAAAAAGATTATGCAATGAAGGGACACCCTGCGAGTACAAAGTAAACACAAAATATCTCCACAGAGATTTATTGTCTTTGTATGAGGGGTATCAAAACAATCCGCGACTTTTTCTTGATGGCATTATTTATCGGAATTTAGAAAAACTCAGACAGAATTCTGCTAAAAGTAATATCGGCATCGAGTATATGCAGGGAGAAACATGCCCTGAAAAAAAGCGTCATAACGGATCCCCCTGGGTACTAAGCAACTTCAAACTTACCGAAAGTACAAATGTTGAGATTTTACCTATGCAGTGCCAGGAAAAGGTAAGTGAATGTAGTCGAGAGGAGAAACTAGAAAAACCAGTTAAACAAGCGGAAGCATATTTCAAGAGTGCATTAGTGAAATTACTGTTCCCGATTCAAAATGAAGAAAAAAAATGGTTATATAGTGCACCATATTACGATGCTCAATTTGCCCAAACTCAGTGGGGAAGTATATGGGGTAACTTACAGTTTGTATTTGAAAAAGAGGAGGATCTGGCAGCATTTGTCGAGAGAAAGAATCACAACAAACATAGAAAAAAAATAGAGGAAACAACCTATCTAATAGTTCGTGAACTCCGACATTCAGCAATTACAAGTATTTTAAGTCAACCCATAGAACCACCATATGATCTCATTAGTCATTTTGTTCACCATCTAAGTATTCTACAAGATTGGGAGCGCGTTACAGTGTTCCACGAAGAGAAGAAGAATGAGAAGAGCATAGATTATATCCCCCAATATTCATACCGGTGGCATAAAGACACAGAGAACAAAAAACAAGAATGGAATGCATGTGATTGTATCCATACAAACGTGCCTGCTAACAGTGGATGTTGCAAGTCGTGGGATGAGATACGGGAAGCGGAGAAGGATAAGAATTTTCTCCATTGGGAAATAGACTTTTGGAGCGAAAAATTTCTCCCCGGTATTTCTTCAGAAGAAAAACAGCAATACGGTTCAGTCCGTCTCGTTTTTGAATATCCTGTTACCTCAATAGTACCATCAGACAAAGAAACAAAAAAAGCCCTGGATGAGCTCTATATTCGTCAACAACTACAAGTATTACGAGGACTGCTCAGTATAATCAGATCCAGACGCAGTGCCCTGCGTAATGCAGTGGTATCAATCATGGGCCGTAACATGTCACACAATATCGGTTCACACGTCCTGGCGCGATATGCAGCACAGGGGGCAGCAGACAATCCGATACAGGTTAAACAGTTTTTGAGATATCTCCAGGAGAGGATGGATTTTATTGCAGATATCAGTACTACCGAGGTGTTTTATAATCTGCCGGTTCGTTTTTATGCCGATACCATGGTGGGATTAACAGGAAAAAAAAATAAATGCGGTACCTACAAGCAGCAGCCGCAAGAAATCTTATTACAGAATATCTCTGGGTTGAATAAAGTTGTTGTTGATGTCGTTTCGAAAAATGACCCCAATCAGGATTTTGTATATGACTCTGCCGGTGGACGGCTTGGTATGCAGGCGGTCTATGTTATTTTAGAGAACATCGCCCGTAATACTGCCAAACATGCTCAGTCCGACAACACAAACATCAAAGCCAGCGTTGAGCAGCAATCCGATTCTCGTATCCGCCTGACTTTTGATCCCATCCCTGGCTGCACCAGACAAAATACCTTCTTGTTGCAGGGAGAAGAATTAGAATCCCATATCGCGCCGAAGAACATTCAGTCAGTTTGGCTTAACGGGGAAAGGATACAACCCTATTACATGCGTCAACTGGCAGCAAACGGGACTGTCAGAATAGAAGGGGATAAGGTGGGGTGGAAAACCCAGGGTCAGAATGTATTTGAAATTGAGTGCGTTTCAGGATGTACGGCAGAACATTGGGAGAATATAAGTCTTGCTCCGGAGAATAATATAATTCTCAACATTAAAGTGGAGGAGGGGGGGACTGCAGGTACGAATGAATTGCTGCGTGTCGTGGTCTGGGATAAACGAGGGAGTTGCATTTCAAAAGATGAGAAAGGAAACAGCATCTGGCTGCCGGATGTCATCAACGACAAACTGCAGCAACCCATGATAGCATCCCATGGTGGGATTGAGCCAAATAACTGGGGAATAAGAGAAGTTTTTCTGGCAGCCTCCTATCTGCGCGAAGTCCCATTGAGTGATTTGGAGTCACGTGAAAACTGGCCCGGAAAAAAGCAGAATGGTTGTCCACCAATTGTTGAGGCAGTTGCCGTGGATCTGGAAAATGATAACGTTGTTCAACAGAAGGATATTCTCAAGGAAGTCCAGAACCGATACAGCCTGGGCTACTGTTTTTATCTTAAGAAAAGACAACTGCTGCTGGAGGTTGCCACGCAAGGTGATAACTGGGCAACAGAAAATGAGGGACTG
>JGI11705J14877_10001656_pt1 | contig 12526 bp, 12 predicted proteins | sample Etolaghawater15m_FD_14877 | JGI IMG/M metagenome (IMG submission 14877) | reverse complement strand
GAGCCACGACGGAAGGGTCTTGGAGGACTCTAAGGCTGCGCCGCAGCTCCTCCCGCGCCAGGCGAAAACCTTCATCAAGAGGGTCCTGCAGAACACCAAAGGGGGTCATGGCGTAGGTGCGCCAAATAACCCTGGGAGGTCGAGCCCGTATAGCTCGACCCAGGCGGAGGGGCTCTAAGCGAAGGGTGGTGGTGAGGTTGAGGCTCGCGTTACCAATTGCCTCAAACAGGTGAAAGTAGACGTGGTGCGACCTCAGCTGACGTGCGATTGCAAGGCTATTGAGGACTTGAACGATTGAGTTTCCCAATCGGCCAATGCCGGCGACCAGGACCGCCGGCGGAGAAATTGCGTGTCGCATTCCGATGCGTTCGTAGGCCCGACCGGCGGGGCAGCCGGGGATTGCGGCGTCGAGCTGGCTTTGGATTTCGGCTGTGAGACTTTCGGAAACTCGGTACACGCCGCCAAAGGCTAGGAAAAAACGCCTCCCGCGAGTGAACAAATCTCGCCACTTCTTCGCATCAACAATCCCTGTCACGCGTATTCCCTTGCTGCTAGCGAGTGATGAATTGTCGGGACTGGGTCATCGCAGGTCAGACCAAGTGCGCGCCCAAGATCTTCTTCTTCCGACCTGTTGGTAAAGAGCCCGGCTTCCTCGAAGAAGGTTAGCTCGCCAAAGTAGGGGGTGTCACCGATGAGATAGAAATCCACACGGACGTAGTGAAAAGGTTTGGCAAGAATTTCTACGAGCGGAAAAATTCGGTCGCGAACAGGTGCGAAGTCGTAGCCGACGATTGGCTCACGATAAGCCTTAACCCTGAGACTCAGTGGGTGCCCATCAGGTGAAAAGAATGCCTGTCGGGAGTTGGATTGTCGGCTGTCAATGATGTGGACCAGTGCCGGTCTACCTTTCACGCAGTGAACCTTAATGTCTGCAGGGCCAACATGGGGTGTTGCGCCAGGAAGTCGCTCCTCCACGATGAACCGGGGTTCAATGCCCCGGTAGTGCCACTCGCCCTTGCCTACGCCGTGTTCTCGCGCGAGTCGGCCCGCATAGCGTCGTTCCAACGTGCTTATCTGTGTGTCATCGAGGTCGCCGAACAGGGTTGTCGTCCCCGAGTCGTGACTGCACTTCAGAACTCCAGGTCCTTGGTGCAAGGCCGGGACAATGTCCGCCCAAGAGTCAGCCGTAGCCCTGAGAGGGATCAGATACTCGGGCCCTATTGCGTCTGAAACATATTCTCGAACCCTGATTTTGTCTGCACACAGTGGCATGAGCTGGTGTTGAGCGAAGAGCATTAACCACTTGACCTGGTCGTTGTAACCGACGGGGTTTCGGAGATTAGGCAGACGTTTCAGGCGAAGTGCAGACGCAACGTGGATATCGAAATACAGTATCCAGTCGTGGGTGTGCAGAGGCAGGAATGTCCTGTCTGAGAGCCATTTGAGCCGGACGATAAGCAACAGCACGACATACATCAGTCTTTTGAGGAAGGCCGGAAGACGTGGCGGATACATTCCTGACCGATACACCCGACCAAACTATCGCAGTGGCGACAGAAGACTGGGCCGTGAAACCGCGAGGAGCTCGTGGGCGATACTGGGTTCGAACCAGTGACCTCTTCCGTGTGAAGGAAGCGCGCTACCACTGCGCCAATCGCCCGTGGCACTTATCTTGCCACAGAATGAAGAGTGCTCTCTGGCCAGGAGAGCCAACACTCCGGTGCTGAGGTTTGTGCGTCTTTCTGGATATCGGCTAGAGTTTGGACTCACACAGCGATGTGTGAATGCGGATGTGGCGCAGTGGTAGCGCATCACCTTGCCAAGGTGAGGGTCGCGAGTTCGAATCTCGTCATCCGCTCGGTGAAGCCTCGAGGTGGGGATTCACACGCGGTGGTGGTGTGGCCGAGAGGCGAGGCAGCGGCCTGCAAAGCCGTTTACACGGGTTCGAATCCCGTCGCCACCTCGGTGGGCAATTGAATATTGGGCGATTGGCGCAGCGGTAGCGCGCTTCCCTGACACGGAAGAGGTCACTGGTTCGAACCCAGTATCGCCCACAGAACGCGGGATCCAAGCGAGGTGAGAGACCATGAGAAACGGCCTCCTCGGTGCCGGATTCTTGGTGCTTTTTAGCCTGGTTGTGCTGACCTATCCGTCCTACGCCGACAACGATCTCGCCGTAGTCGCGGTAGTTGCGGGACTTTTGAGTGCTGGGCTTGGGGCAATTATTCTCTCGGGGCGGGGTGGCCCCCGCCGGCCCGAGTCTCCATGACTAAGGGTTCGTCGGCACTAGGGTGGGGAGGGCACCCCCTGATCTCGAGAAAGCTTGATTCACCGTGACGCCAGAGCCCTCCTCCGAAGCGGCAAAAGTTGTGTCCGAAGCTACTATCGGTGCCGACCTTTTNCCCTCGCCGGACGTTGTCGCAATCCGGGTGAATGGGGAGCTGAGGGATCTACACACCCACCTTGACGCCGGAGTGANGGTGGAGCCTGTTCTTTTGGATTCTGCCGATGGATTAGAGATTCTCCGGCACTCCAGTGCTCACGTTCTCGCCCAGGCAGTGCAAGCGTTGAATCCCCAGGCAAAGCTGGGAATCGGCCCTCCCGTCACGGATGGTTTCTACTACGACTTCGATGTGGCGGAACCGTTCTCTCCGGAAGATTTGAGTGCTCTGGAAAAGGAAATGCAACGGATCGTGAAGAGCGGCCAGCGCTTTATCCGACGCGTGGTGAGTGCTGATGAGGCACTCGCTGATCTCGCGGGGGAGCCCTATAAGTGTGAGCTGGTGGGGCTGAAAGACTCAGCCGCAAGCGTCGACCAAGGTGAAAGCGTTGAGGTGGGGGCTGGGGAACTCACCATGTACGACAACGTTGACCACAAGACCGGTGAGACCGTCTGGAAGGACCTTTGTAGAGGCCCGCACATCCCTTCAACGCGGATGATGGGCAATGGCTGGAAGCTGACCCGCCTCGCTGCGGCCTATTGGAGAGGCAGTGAGAAGAACCCTCAGCTCCAGAGAATCTATGGCACAGCGTGGGCGTCGAAAGATGATTTACGCGCTCACCTGGAGCGCCTCGAAGAAGCGGCCAAGCGAGATCACCGAAAGCTCGGACAAGAACTCGATTTGTTCTCGTTCCCGGATGAAATTGGCTCCGGCCTTGCCGTGTTCCACCCCAAGGGCGGAATCATTCGTCGGGAGATGGAGGACTACTCGAGACGTCGCCATGAACAGGCGGGATACGAATTCGTCTATACCCCGCACATCACCAAATCTGAGCTTTTCGAAGCCTCTGGTCACCTCTCCTGGTACAAAGACGGCATGTTCCCGCCCATGCGGATGGATGAGCAACGCAATGAGGCGGGCGAGATCATCAAACAGGGCGCGGACTACTACCTGAAACCGATGAACTGCCCCTTCCACATCCTGATTTACCGCTCTCGGCAGCGGTCCTACCGAGAATTGCCCTTGCGGATGTTTGAGTTCGGGTCGGTCTATCGATACGAAAAGAGCGGTGTCGTCCACGGTCTGACGAGGGTCCGCGGGCTCACCATGGATGACGCCCACATTTTCGTGACTGAGGAATCTTTGGAGGACGAACTCGGCGCACTCCTTGATTTTGTCCTGGGATTGCTCGGTGATTTCGGTCTGACCGACTTCTACCTGGAGCTCTCCACCCGTGATGACGACAGCGAGAAGTTCGTGGGCTCCCCCGAGTTGTGGGAAAGGGCTACCAGCACGCTGGCGTCGGTTGCCGAAAAATCGGGTCTGACATTGGTTCCTGATCCCGGTGGTGCTGCGTTCTATGGGCCAAAGATTTCTGTCCAAGCTCGCGATGCGATTGGGCGGAGCTGGCAGATGTCGACAATTCAATTGGACTTCAACCTTCCCGAGAGGTTCGAGCTCGAGTATCAGGCAGCTGATGGGTCGCGGAAGCAACCCATCATGATTCACCGGGCGCTCTTTGGCTCAATTGAGCGCTTCTTCGGGGTCCTCACCGAGCACTATGCGGGAGCATTTCCCGCCTGGCTCGCTCCAGTCCAGGTGGTGGGAGTTCCGGTCGCTGAGGAGTTTGCGGACTACCTCGGTGAGTTCATCGACGAATTGCGGGCTGAGGGCATTCGCGCTGAACTCGACGATTCGGACGACCGGATGCCCAAAAAGATTCGGACCCACACAAAATCAAAAGTCCCGTTTATCCTTATCGCCGGTGAAGACGACCGCAGCGCGGGTGCGGTCAGTTTCCGATTCCGTGACGGCTCCCAGAAGAATGGTGTGCCTCGGGAGGAGGCTCACGCACTCATCCGCGAGGCGATCGAGCAGAAATCCCATGCCTGAGAGCGTGGAAGGACCAAGTGCGTCCTTCGACGCGTCGGGATTGCCTGGAGTTCCTGACGCCTTTCAGCGGCTGTGGACGCCCCACCGCATCGCCTATATACAGGGGGAGACCAAGCCCGAGGATGGCAGTTGCGTCTTCTGTACTGCGCCGTCGCGACCGGAGGAGGATTCCCTCGTGGTGCACCGGGGGGCGTTGACCTATGCCGTTCTTAACCTTTATCCCTATAACGCTGGCCACCTCTTGATTTGCCCCGTGCGCCATGTTGCGAATTATGACGACCTCACGCCAGCAGAGCTCCAGGAGATGGGGGAAGCTGTGCAAGACGCCATTCGCACCCTTCGGGCGGTTTCGGGCGCTCATGGATTTAACGTCGGAATTAACCAGGGAAAGGTTGCAGGCGCTGGGATTGAGGAGCACCTCCACCAACACGTTGTTCCGCGCTGGGGTCAGGATTCCAACTTCTTTCCGATCATCGCTCGGACAAAGGCAATGCCACAACTCCTAGGGGAGATGCGCGACATCCTGCGCGCGAGCTGGCACTCAGGTTCCACGGGTTAGACTTTCGACGCTCACGATGGAGCATCGCTAGGAGAGGATTCCGATACACCATGACCGAACCCACCACCGGAGTTGCGTCAGGAACAGCCCGTGTAAAACGAGGCCTGGCGGAAATGCTTAAAGGCGGCGTCATCTTGGACGTTGTCAACGCCGAGCAAGCCCGGATTGCCGAGGATGCAGGTGCGGTAGCAGTTATGGCCCTGGAGCGGGTTCCCGCGGATATTCGTGCCGAAGGTGGCGTTGCGCGGATGAGTGACCCGGATTTGATTCAGGGCATCATCGACACCGTGTCAATCCCGGTGATGGCAAAGGCACGTATTGGTCACTTTGTGGAAGCTCAAGTTCTCGAAGCCCTCAAGGTCGACTACATCGATGAGTCTGAGGTCCTGAGCCCTGCGGATTATGTCAACCACATCGACAAGTGGCGCTACACCGTGCCCTTCGTGTGTGGTGCCACCAACTTGGGTGAAGCGCTCCGTCGCATTACCGAGGGTGCTGCGATGGTTCGCGCCAAAGGTGAGGCTGGAACGGGCGATGTGTCCGAGGCCACCAAGCACATCCGCACGATTAGGGGCGAAATCAACCGTCTATCGTCGATGACCCCGGATGAGCTGTATGTACAGGCCAAAGAGCTTCAGGCCCCGTATGAGTTGGTTGCTGAGGTTGCACAGACTGGCAAACTTCCCGTCGTTCTCTTCACCGCCGGGGGCGTTGCAACACCCGCCGACGCGGCCATGATGATGCAGCTGGGTGCGGATGGGGTATTCGTGGGCTCTGGTGTCTTCAAGTCGGGAAACCCGGCAGAGCGCGCAGCAGCCATCGTCAAGGCCACCGCTCAATACACCGACGCCGCAGTCATTGCTGAGGTGTCTCGAGGCCTCGGTGAAGCCATGGTGGGTATCAACGTCAATGATCTCCCTGCGCCACACCGGCTCGCTGAGCGTGGCTGGTAACACCACTCCACTGATCGGTGTTCTCGCTCTCCAAGGAGATGTGAGAGAGCATAGCCAGATGCTGGAAGAGCTCGGCTGTGATGTCCGTGAGGTTCGAAAGCCTGCACACCTTGTCGGGCTGAACGGGCTCGTTCTCCCGGGAGGCGAGTCCAGTGTGATCGACAAGCTGCTGCGGATCTTTGAGATGTCCACTGAACTCCGTGACGCCATCGCCTGTGGATTACCCGTCCTTGGAACCTGTGCGGGCCTGATCATGCTTGCCAGCGAACTGGAGGATGGGATTACCGGGCAGGAAACAGTCGGTGGATTAGACGTGACCGTGCGTCGAAATGCCTTTGGATCTCAGGTGGATTCCTATGAGACGGACGTCACAATCTCGGGCGTGCAGGGACCCCCGGTCCGTGTTGCCTTCATTCGAGCCCCTGTGGTGACTCGAGTCGGTCCCGGGGTTGAGGCGATTGCCACCCTTCCCGATGGCGACGTGGTGGGAGTTCGACAGGGGGCGGTCATGGGGGTCGCCTTCCATCCCGAGATCACCGGCGATGACCGGCTGCACCGAATTTTTGTGGAGAGTGTCCGGAGCGCAGGGTTTCGCCTCGCCTCACTGCAGACTGCCTAGAATGGTGTGTCGATAAGAGGAGAAAGATGTCCGGCCACTCTAAATGGGCGACAACGAAGCACAAGAAGGCTGTCGTTGATGCACGGCGCGCAAAGTCTTTCGCCAAGCTCATCAAGAACATTGAGGTTGCCGCCAAAGTGGGCGGCCCCGATATTGCGGGGAATCCGACACTCGCCGACGCCATTCAAAAGGCCAAAAAAACAAGTGTCCCCAACGACAACATTGACCGAGCAGTTAAGCGTGGTGCTGGACTTAGCGGAGACGCTATCGATTACCAGACCATCATGTATGAGGGTTACGGCGCTGGCGGCGTTGCTCTTCTTGTGGAGTGTCTGACGGACAACAAGAACCGTGCGGCGGCCGAGGTGCGCATCATCATGTCGCGTAACGGCGGAACCATGGCTGACCCCGGCAGTGTTGCCTATAACTTCTCCAGAAAAGGTGTGGTGTCTATCTCCAAAACCGATTCCCTCACGGAAGACGACCTGTTGCTGGCCGTCCTGGACGCCGGGGCCGAGGAAGTCATCGATCGGGGCGGAGGGTTCGAGGTCATTACCGACCCTTCTCAACTCGTTGAGGCCAGAACCGCTGTTCAGGCCGCGGGGATTGATTATGACGCGGCGGAAGCGGAATTCGTGCCCAATGTGAAAGTCGAAGTGGATGTAGCCACCGCGCAGAAAGTTTTGGGACTCGTCGACGCGCTCGAAGAGAGCGACGACGTTCAAAACGTCTTTACCAACATGGATGTGAGCCCCGAGGTGGCGCGCGCGCTCGACGCACTCGACGAGTAGCGTGTCGACATGACAGTAATCCTCGGTATCGACCCGGGATTAACGCGTTTGGGCGTGGGAGTCATCAGCCACGGCCCTGGTCGCACTGTGGCGTTACTGCATGTGGATGTCTACACAACTCCTCCCGGGGACGATTCTGCGGCTCGTATCGGGGCCTTGTCCCTCCAGTTGGAGACTGTTCTTGATACCTACCAGCCAGACGTTGTCGCGCTGGAGCGGGTGTTTGCTCAACACAATGTGCGCACCGTGATGGGAACTGCTCAGATCAGTGGGGTCGTGCTGGCGCTCGCGCATGCTCGCGCCATCCCGGTGTCTCTTCGGACGCCCAGTGAGGTGAAAGCTGCAGTCACTGGTCATGGGCGCGCCTCCAAGGCTCAAGTGGGGTCCCTGGTTCAAGCAATCTTGGGTTTGGACGAGATTCCCAAGCCAGCGGATGCGGCAGACGCGTTGGCTCTGGCCATCACCGAAGCGTGGAGGGGTGTTGCACCGGGTTCCGGCTCTGGGGCTGGGGTGCTCACTCCGGCCCAACAGGCGTGGCGAGAAGCCGAAGCGAAAGCGAAGCGACCTAGGCTGAAGGGGTGATTGCGTCTCTCCGCGGGTTGGTAGCGGACATTGCCGGTCCCGAAGTGGTACTCGAGGTTCAGGGGATTGGCTACCTCGTTACGGTGCCGGATCGAAGTGCCCTCCATTTTTCGTTGGGTGAAGAGGTCCACCTGCACACCTCAATGGTGGTCCGAGACGATCACGTCGCCATTTTTGGTTTTGAATCTCGCGAGGAGCTGGGGCTCTTTGCGCTCCTGAGGAGTGTCACGGGGGTGGGACCCAAAATGGCTCTCGCGGTTCTCGGCCACATGACCCCTGGAGCAATCCACGACGCGGTGGTGTCCGAAAATGACGCTGCGTTCCGCGCCGTGAGCGGAGTGGGCGCCAAAACGGCGAAGCTCATCGTGTTATCCCTTCAGGGAGCCTTTGACCATGTTCCTCGTTCGAGCGATAGCTCATCTGCGTCTGCGTCAGTGCCCGACGTCCTGAGGGCCTCCGTCATCCAAGCCCTGGTCGGCCTTGGCTGGTCCGAAAAGATTGCCAAGACCGGCGTGGATCAGGCTCTTGACCAGCGACCAGAAGAGCCTGTGGATGCTTCTACACTCCTGCGAGAGGCACTGAGTATTCTGGGGCCTCAGACGAATAGAGAGCCCCGACGGTGAGCGCAGAGTTAGACCCCGCAGTCCCCGAATCTGAGGGCGAGGTCCAATTCGAGGGCGCACTCCGACCAAAGTCTCTCGGAGAATTCGTGGGCCAAAGCAAGGTCCGCGAGCAACTGGTGTTGCTTCTCGATGCGGCGAAGAAGGAAAACCGAACGCCGGATCATATTTTGCTCTCGGGGCCTCCAGGGTTGGGAAAGACAACGTTGGCCATGATCGTTGCTGAGGAAACACAGCAGTCCCTCCGCATTACCAGTGGCCCAGCTATTAATCACGCTGGCGACCTCGCCGCAGTGCTCTCCTCGCTCGTTCCCGGTGAGGTGCTGTTTATTGACGAAATCCATCGGATGGCGAGGCCAGCAGAAGAAATGCTGTATCTCGGCATGGAGGATTTCCGTATCGACATCATGGTGGGGAAGGGTGCCGGCGCCACCACGCTTCCTCTCGACTTGGCTCCCTTCACTCTTGTGGGCGCAACTACAAGGTCGGGACTCTTACCTGGCCCGTTACGTGATCGCTTTGGCTTCACCGCACACCTTGAGTTCTATTCCGAAACTGAACTGACCGAGGTGGTGAAGCGCTCGAGTGCCGTTTTGGGTTTGACCTGGCCCACGGAAGCTTTGGCTGAGATTGCCTCTCGCTCGAGGGGTACCCCTCGCATTGCCAACCGGCTTCTGCGACGAGTGCGGGATTACGTTTTGGTACATGACACGCCACCCGATGTGTCGTCGGTGAAGGCTGCCTTGGTGCTCTATGACGTTGACGAGCTAGGGCTTGATCGCCTTGATCGCGCTGTTTTGGACACGCTGATCCGCAAGTTTGCCGGGGGACCGGTGGGCTTGGGCACACTGTCAGTGAGTGTGGGAGAGGAGGCGGAGACGATCGAGTCTGTGGTGGAGCCGTTCCTGGTGAGACAGGGCTTCATTCAACGCACTCCACGGGGTCGACAGGCAACTCCCGCGGCCTATGCCCACATGGGCCACGAATCGCCCAGCCGTAATGACCTATAGTTACGGGGTAGCGCAAACCGTTTAGAGGCAATGGAAAGGCACGTGGTTCGCCATGGATCCCATCTCCCTGTTTATGATCGCCATCCTCGGGATGCTGATCTATTTCATGATTCGCAACTCCCGCAAACAGCGAAAGACTCAAGAGGAGCTGCAGGAAAAACTCAAGCCTGGTGCTGACGTGATGACCTCTTTCGGCCTCTATGCACAGCTGCTGGAGCTCGACGACGAGAACAACGTGGCGACCCTCGACGTGGGTAATGGTGTCCTCATCAAAGTTCACCGTCAAACTCTCACTAAGGTTGTCGAAGACGAGCCCAGCGAAGTGGAGGCTTCCACCGAAGAAGCCTCTGACAAGTCGTCCTAACTTCTCTCTTTACGGAAAGTTCCTGCTTTGGCATCTAATTCAGCCGTGTCTTCTGCGTGGCGGAGGCTCCTATGGCTTGGCGTCATATTCCTGCTGCTGATCGGCGGTAATGCGCTCGCGGTATGGCAGGGCACAGGATCGTGGGTTCCCAAGCTGGCACTTGACTTACAGGGTGGAACGCAAATCATTCTTGCTCCGCAAATATCTGAGAATCAGACGGTGTCAGAGGAGCAACTCGACCAAGCTGTTGCGATCATTCGTCAGCGCGTCGATGCCGGAGGTGTTGCTGAGGCGGAAGTGAGCACCCAGGGTGGCGCCAACATCGTGGTGTCCATACCTGGGGTGCCTGATGAGGCGACACTGGAGAGAATTCGCTCGAGCGCCAAGCTCGAGTTCCGCGCGGTCCTTCGGGTGGGGGCCGCGACCACAGAGGCAACGGCACCCGTGGAGGGTGTTGAGTTCGTAGAGCCCGATCGCACTCCCGACAACCCCAGTGATTTGGCGTGGATCACCGCAGACGTGGATACCGCCTACAACAACTTGACGTGCGATCAGCTCGATGGTTTAGGTGCGAATGTCGCGGACCCCACTCTTCCCCTGGTCACCTGTGATGATTTTGGCGCCCAGAAATATATTTTGGGACCTGTTGAGGTAGGCGGAGAAACCATCGAGGATGGCATCGCTGGTTTGGTGCCGGGACCGCAAGGCACCGTCACTACTGAGTGGGGGGTTTTTCTCGAGTTTGACGAAAGCGGTTCAGAGAGTTTCCGAGAGGTAACGGAGCGCTTGGTGGGCTTGCCAGGCGTGCAGAACCAATTCGCCATTGTGCTGGATGGACGAGTGATTAGTGCACCAAGAACTTTGGCCGCCATCACCGATGGCCGTCCCCAGATCAGCGGCTCGTTCACTCAGGACTCCGCAGAGGTTTTGGCGGACCAGCTGAAGTTTGGTGCTCTTCCCATTGGTTTTGAGGTTCAAAGCGCGGAGACCATCACCGCCACATTGGGTCTGACTCAGCTGCAGAGTGGTCTTCTGGCGGGAGCAATTGGTCTGATCTTGGTGGTCCTCTACTCTCTCTTCCAGTACCGAACCCTCGGGTTCGTGACGGTGTTCTCTCTGACGGTTGCTTTTATCCTCAGCTACTTCGTGATTACCTATCTCTCCAACTCTCAGGGCTACCGCTTGTCGCTCGCAGGAGTGGCCGGTTTGATTGTGGCCATCGGTATCACGGCGGATTCGTTCATCGTGTTCTTTGAACGTATTCGGGATGAACTCCGAGACGGCCGAGTGCTCGATTCGGCAATTTCCGCGGCATGGAAGAGAGCCTTCCGCACGATTTTGGCGTCTGATGCTGTGGGATTCCTCGCGGCCGCCGTCTTGTTCCTCTTGGCGGTGGGCAATGTGCGAGGCTTTGCGTTCACCTTGGGCATCACGACCATTGTCGATCTCATCATTGTGGCCCTGTTCACGCAGCCGCTGATGACTCTGATGGGAAGGACGCGCTTCTTCAGCTCTGGTCATCCCCTCAGTGGTCTCGATCCTCGTGCTCTAGGAGCCGTGTATCGGGGGCGTGCCCGATTCCGTGATCCCGTCGATGTTGACGCCACCGCACGCAAAAAGAGCGCTCGCGAGGTCAAGCGTCGCCAGACCATCGCTGAGCGCAAGGCAGCTGAAGAAGCTGCAGCGGAAAGGAAGAGCTGATGTCTCGTTTGACGACGTTTGGTAACGCTCTCTATACCGGAGAGAAGTCCTTCGATTTCGTGGGCAACCGAGTGCGCTGGTACGTCATTGGAGTGTCTATTGTCGTGTTGGCAATTGTGCTCACCATCCTGAGGGGTGGATTCAGCTTCGGTATTGAGTTCCGCGGCGGTTCAGAATTCCGCGTGTCCGCGCCGGCTTCGCTGTCCGAGCAGGTAGCCATCGACACCGTGACGTCGGTGGCCGGAGTGAGCTCGAATCCCCGGGTTTCCATCGTGGGTGGCGACTCGGTGAGGGTCCAAACCGAGCAGCTTACCGACCAGCAAACCACGGACCTGCGCGGAGATCTCGCCGAGGCGTATGCGGTAGATGTTGAGCAGGTTACCGCGTCGTTTATCGGCGCCACATGGGGCCAAGACATTACCCGCCAGGCTCTGATCGGGCTCTTTGTGTTCTTGGTGCTGGTGTCACTAGTGATGGCCCTGTATTTCCGAACGTGGAAAATGTCGGTCGCAGCCCTGACAGCACTGGCGCACGACCTCATCGTGACGGCCGGTGTGTATGGAGTGCTGGGCTATGAAATTACCCCGGCTGCGGTGATTGGCCTGCTCACGATTTTGGGTTACTCCCTGTACGACACCGTGGTGGTGTTTGACAAGGTGAGAGAAAACACCTCCCAGGACGGGGAGGAGAGCAGGCGGACCTTTGCCGAATCCGTTAATCTCGCCGTGAACCAGACTTTGGTGCGCTCCATCAATACCTCCGTAGTCGCGGTCCTCCCGGTGGGATCGATCCTCTTCATCGGGTCAGTGTTGTTAGGTGCCGGTACTCTGCGCGATATCGCGCTCGCTCTCTTTATCGGGATGCTGGCGGGAACCTACTCGAGCGTTTTCATCGCCGCTCCTTTGTATGTGCACCTGAGGGAAAACGAACCGGAGAATAAGAAGCAGGGCCGCCGAGTGAGGGANGCAAGGCCCGCGTCAGGCGCTGTGCGCT
>JGI11705J14877_10001655_pt1 | contig 12527 bp, 8 predicted proteins | sample Etolaghawater15m_FD_14877 | JGI IMG/M metagenome (IMG submission 14877) | reverse complement strand
GAAATTAATAATTGCATCATCAATTCCACCGTTACTTATTATAGTTGAAGCATTTGATACCACTTTAAAATATGGCATTTTGGGTTTATAAATATAACCCTCAGTNGAAATTTTAAGTCCTTCCGTATCACTATTCATGGTTCCCTCAGATCCGTATTGAATACTCAGTTTATCATTGTCATTTAATCCTACTTTCCATGAATTGGAAGTGCCCGTATCATCATTTTGTATTTCCACATAACTTTCCCCACCTTGTCCGTTTATCACCACAGAAACATCATCATCCGACTGAAAATGCGCGATAGGTTCTGCGGCAGCAGTGCTATATACATTTAATTTTGTATCAGGAGTGCTTGTACCAATACCTACTTTTCCGTCAGATAGCACCCGAATTCGCTGATTGCCAGACCCGTCAGCAATTATAATATTATTGCTTAAGTCGGAATTTAAGCCTGTAATATTGGCACCAATTATTGTGTTGTTATCGCCTGTTGTAATACCTTTACCAGCGTTATATCCAACGGCCGTATTATTGTTTCCTTCGGTAAGGTCTGAAAGAGCATATCCACCGATGGCAGAATTGAAATAACCCGTAGTATTTATTTTCAATGCTTCATGCCCCAAGGCTGTATTTACTGTTCCGGAGTTTTTTCTAAGCGCATTATTACCAACAGCAGTGTTTCTTGATCCTACATTTTCCTGAAGAGAACTGTTGCCCAGAGCAGTATTATAACTTCCTCCAACATTGCTATACAATGCACTATCACCCACAGCCGTATTCTCCACACCTCCGTCGGTTTTCTTCATTGCAGCGACACCTATGGCAACGCTATGTCCTGAAATGGTGTTAGCAAACATAGCGCCATGACCTATTGCCACATTTAAAAATCCTGTTGTATTTGAGTACAGGCTACTGTCTCCAACACTTGTGTTATAGCCTCCGGTTGTATTACTATTAGCTGATCTGTATCCAAATGCCGTATTGTAGTTGCCCTCTGTATTATTGATCAATGCTTTGCTTCCAACGGCTGTATTTCTGCCTCCGGTAGCATTAGTCAATACCTGATACCCAAGGGCTGTATTGTCACCTGCGCCTGTTGAAGAGCCCAATGCTGAAAACCCCAGCGCTGTATTGTTATCACCATTTATGTTTGATTTCAGCGTGTTAGAGCCCACAGCGGTATTATAAGCACCGGAAGTGTCTGCATACATCGAATAATACCCAATAGCCGTATTGTAATTATTTCGTTTGTGATCGCGCATGGCGTATGCGCCAACGGCTGTATTATAATGTGCATTCTCACTTACATACATGCTTACAGCTCCAACAGCCGTATTGTAACTGCCTGTGCCAATGCTTTCTAAAGTACGGCTACCCAATCCTGTATTATAACTCCCTTTATTATTGAATAAACTATTGCTGCCCACAGCGGTGTTGTTGCTTCCTGTTTGATTTGAATACAAAGTGCGGTATCCAAAGGCTGCATTATCTTCACCAGTGGTATTAAAACTACCTGAAAGAAATCCGACAAACACATTGTTGTTATTCGAAAGATCATCATTGAATCCGGCAGCATCACCGATAAAAACTGAACCACCGGTATTTTTTATGCTTAACCTTCCATTTTGCATACTGAAAAACTCTGTACCACCCATGTCGAAGTGGATTGCATCATCATCATTGGTTTTTTCAACTTGTATTTTCGTGTCGCCATCTGCATCTGATAACTGATTGTTGTTGTTGCTTCCTTTAAGTTCGATCCAGGCGGTATTCACTCCGTCAAAAAACCAGAAGCTTTTTGTGTCGGCATCAAAAACAAGCAGCCCATTGACAGCACCACTGATGGCCAACCTCTGCGTTGATGTCATGCGTGGAATCAACACGCCTTTTTCGGTGGATTTTATTTCGAGCAAGGCGCTGGCTTCTGCCTGACTGCCATCGGTGTTAATGGCCACCTGGGCTGAAGTATTTACTGTTATTAATACAATAAATAATAGTGTAATTACATTTTGGTTTCTCATTTTTTTAATGCTTTATTTATTGTTTTTTAATGAATAAATGTTTTACGAATAATTAAAATGATCTAATTTGAAAATATTGATAGCTATTGACCTTGGTCGTTACTGTACTTGCTCCTGTAGAAAAATCAATGCTCCAGGCATTATTGGAATCATATTCAGAAGAGGACCAAAGGCTTGTACTGCCTCCAAGCATTCCATTACCACCAAATTCACTGATAGCATCATAGATAACAGCTTTGTTCTGATAAATTTGCTGCAACTCATCAATCGAAGGCAAATACCAATCACTGTAAACCCCGGCAATTGAAATCGTGTTTACAAAGTCGTAACAAATACGGGCTGCCGATAAAGGATCTGAGCAATCTGAAACTATATCCAAAGTGTTTTGTAATCCTGTACCAATCGCTGTTCCATTAGCACCGTTAATATTATTACCATAACAACCCCAGACGCTTTGGTCATTTGAAAAGCCGATGTTACAAACCAGGCCTCCACCATTTCCGTCAAGATAAAACACAACGCCTCCGTGGGCGACTTCCCCAATATAGTTTTGACCTGTATAGCTTTTCCAGTTTGATCCGTCAAAAAACATAGGCATTTTTAAGGTTGTATTATAAATTACTGAACCCTCAGGTGGGGCCCCGTCAGCCATCATGTTATATTGTAAATCAAGCATGGTTTGGTTGTCAACACGGGGAAGGACAAAAGTTTTGTTTTTACTGCGAATTTCAAGTGCCACATCTGAATGCACACCTTCGCCTTCATCAGAATCATAGCTTCTTAAACTTTTTACGCAAGTGCGCCCACTAATGGTCACTGTCCTGTCAAGGCGATAATCTCCATATTCCCGCTTTGAAAAATAGCCTTTTATTAAAGGATTGATTGTGTCACTGTTATCAATGTACAATGTATTATCACCAGTTTCATTGTACCCTGCTTTGTTACCAATAAAAATATTGCTGTCCCCTTTAGCGTGGTATCCGGCCAAATTTCCAATTGCCGTGTTGTTGCTGGCACTATCAGTTGAGTGCAGCGACTGGTAACCGACTGCTGTATGTCCGGAGCCGATTAAATTATTTCGAAGTGAATACATTCCAAAAGCACTGTTTTTACTACCGATTGTGTTATTTTGCAACGACCGGCTACCCGTTGAGGTATTTTTCTCGCCGGAAAGGTTGTTTTCTAATGACCTCTCACCAATACCTGTATTAAACCTTGAGGTGTCATTGCTATATAAAGCTTTAAAGCCCATTGCGGTATTTGCCTGCCCTTTTGTGTTATTATACAGCGACAAAGAACCAATGGCTGCATTTTGCGAGCCTAATGTGTTTAAAGACATTGATTTTGAGCCAACAGCAACATTACTATTAGCATATTCCCCTGAAGAAACCCCAGCACCGTTGCTATGTAAAGCAGAATCACCAATGGCAACATTATTTGAACTCATGGTGTTTGAATACAATGATGCTGTACCTATGGCTGTATTTTTTAATCCAGATTGGTTGAAATACATACTGAGAACCCCAATTGCTACATTTTTGTTACCGGTGGAATTATTGTTCAAGGCATTGCTTCCCATACCCGTATTCCACTCTCCAACCGTGTTGCTGTTCATTACCTGATTGCCGATGGCCGTGTTAAAACTACCTTCTGTGTTATTATAAAGACTCTGGTAACCAACAGATGCATTGCCCTCCCCAGTGGTATTATTATTTCCTGCATAGTGCCCGATTAAAGTATTGTTATTGTTACTCAAATCATCAATTGCACCTGCTCCTTCACCAATAAAAACTGATTTTCCTGTATTTTTAACTTCCAACCGGCCATTGCTCATACTGAAGTGCTTAGTTCCTTCAGTATAAAAATGAATAACATCTTCATCGGCTGTTTCTTCAAGCAAAATCCGGGTATCATCATCATCGTCGGCAATAAAACTGAATTTATCAATTTCCTGAAGTTTGTTCCATTTTCCATTATCATAAAAAACAAAGTAATGGTTTGATATATCATACACCAATAATCCCTGTGCCGGATTGCTGATGTTTGAAATTTGATTTTCATCTAGTCGCGGGATTAATAATCCTCCTGTTGTTGATTTAACATCCAGCATGGCCGAAGGGTTTGGGTCGGTGCCATCGGTGTTAATGGCCACCTGTGCGTTCAGTTGACCTGAACCGATAAACAATACGTACAGCAGAAAGCTGATAATAGAATTTGTTCTCATTTTTTGCTACCTTGATTAACTTCCAAATATATTACCTCATCATCATAAATCTCTGCCAGAAATAGGGAATAACAACCGGAAATTTTCCTGTTTATTTCTAGGCATTTTGCTTAGAAATATGGTGCATTTAGCATGGGCTGTTTTAAGTCTGTTTGCTTTTTGGATTACCTTACTGCTACAATTAACAAACAATTATAACCCAACAGATCGCTTAAACAGTCATAATTGATTATCTTTAGTCGGTACTCGCCATCCCGAAACGGGTTGAAAAGAATGGTTGCGTTGCTGTAGTAGTGTTTATCTCTTTTTATGGTGTTTCCATGGTTATCTTTTAAAATCAGGTCAATATCACTTACATCAGGATGCTCGCTGAAAGCGAGTATTTTATAACTGTTCTTTGAGCAGAAATTGTACTCAAGCTCAAGTGAAGATTGTTTACAAAGCTTGGCTGATATTGTACTTTCAATTTTGTAGCCCTGCTGTCGCAACTCTGTCGATAGCTGATGATGCAACGACTGACTGAATAGAGCGAACGAATACAGCATAATTAAAAGCATTGTGTTGGTTTTTATGATTAAAACGTGGGTTTTTTTCATAACAATATCTTTGGTATTACTTGATAATTAATGACCTGACTGATTTGAATTCAAGTTCCATATAGGGTGTTTATTCTTTTTTTTACGCCTTTTTTGTAACAGCAAAACTGTTGGTATTTTCTTGTGAAGAAACACCTGTTTTTTTTAATAATCTGAATAACAGCCACAAGCAATACTTTTTCTTTAATACTCGTCATTTCACTAAAGATTATTGCAACATGTGTGATAACATCCACTTCAGTTTGGTATGAAACGTTTCGTCTAATTCCTTGCTTGAGTAATACTTGCGTCTTTTTGCCTTTTCAATTGCATCGTATGTCATGAAACGTAACTGAATGGTAGTTTTATCAGTGAACTTTAATTTTCTGAGAGCATGAGTTGTCTTTTCGGTATTTACATTCAACGCTTCAATATTGCCTTTTGCAAATTGATAAAGTTTAAATATCAGAATACACATCACGCCTTCGTGCAGACGCTTTTGAGCTGATGCACTGAGCCGTGGATAGTGTTTTAAAAACGCTACATAATCATTACAAAATACATTTTCGAAATACCAAACATCCAATTCATTATCACCAGAGTATTGCACATATTCCTTAACATAACTATTAAAAAGCACGATGTCTTGAAAAATTGTTTCCAGTTTTGTTTTTCGAAAGGAGCGGCAACTTCGTTTAAATACGTTCAACATATCAATTCATTTATAGTCCAAAGATACCTTTCGGAGAAAAGATGTTTAAGCGGTGTTTGCCTAATTTGTTATGCGAAAATGACGGAAATAGGACTATGTAAAATGCCTATAAGTCTGTGAGCGGAGTTTTTATCTTTATCGATAATTTGAAACCATTCCCGGGAGAGCTTTGAACGTTGATTATTCCATCCAAAGCTTGCACACGGTTGATGATGTTGTTTAGCCCCATTCCTTTTTTATCCTGACTTATTTTTTCATACTCAAATCCAATTCCATTATCCGCATAGGTAACAATGAAAAAGGAGGATTTCTGTGCAAACGAGATGTTTACTTCCGTCGCTTGGGCATGTTTTATCGTGTTGTTTATCAGTTCGGTAAGTATCCTGTACAAACTTATGTCAAGCGTGTTATTCAACGAATTAGGAGCGTTGAAGGCATGAACTCTAATTTTCAGGCTGCCCGAGCGGCTTATTTTTTCGGCAAATGATTTTACCGACATCATCAGCCCGTTTTGTTTGAGTGAAGCCGGCATGATATTATTTGAAATGTTTCTGGCATTGAGGATGGCTTCGTCGATGATGACGTTGCATTGTTGCAACAAAGTAGTGTTTTCTTTGGGAGTGTTTTTGTTATCTATTTCGTTAATGTATAATCTAAGGGTAGAGAGCAACACACCCAGCCCATCGTGTAAGTCTTCTGCAAATCTTTTTGCTTCCTTTCGCTGTTCTCGGTTTCGATAATGGCGGTAAAGATGTTGCGTTCGGCTTCTTGTTGCATTTTTCTTTTTTCGGCGTTTTGTCGGTATCTGAACGAACGGTATGAAATGACAATCAGTACGAGTAATAATATCAGGATGGTGATTACCGAAAAATAGATGATACGGTTTGTTTGGTTATTAATAGCCTGAATCTCTGATTGTTTTTTAAGTAGTTGAATAGCTTTTTCTTTCTTATCTGCCTGATATCTTGCTTCTACATCTGCGATACGTTCATCGCTCTCGGCATTAAAAATACTATCGCGCATTTTACTTCCTTCAACGAAATAGGAATAGGCTTTTTCATAGTTTTTTTCTTCGCGGTAAACCTCGGATAATTTCTCTGAGTTCATCATGATAAACCGCTGTGAGCCTGTTTCCCTGGCCAGTTTAAGGCTGTTTTTAAAAAAAAGAGCGGCTTTATCGTAAGTCTGAGTTTTTTGATAAAGCTGACCAATCATGTAATTGCAATTGATTTGCCCCTCGACCGAATTCAACTCAATGCTAAAGTTCATCGAGAGATTGTAAAAGTAGAGGGCTGAGTCGTATCTGCCCAATTCTCGCATGACGTCTCCCAGATTTACATAGTTTTTTATGAGTTCATATTTATTTGTGTCGGCCAAATTGATGTGTGCGCTTTTTTGGAAGTAGTGATGAGCACTGTCGTAATTTGGAATTGAAAAATACACAGACCCCAGGTTGTTATAACTTTGTGACAAAGAAAAGCTGTCACCGGTCAATTTTGCGAACGAAAGGGCTAAATAATTGTATTGGAGTGCTTTTTCATAATTGTGAAGGTCCATATAAGCACTGGCTAAATTGCTTGAAGTAACTCCTGCACCTTCAACATTTCCGATATCATCAGCAAGTTGTAACGATTTCAGGTAACTGTTGATGGCTTCATCGTATTTCCCTTTGAAATAGTAAATATTGCCCATATTGGTGTAAATGGTCATTACCCGCCGTTTGTATTGATAACTTGAGGTATCTGAGGCAAGTAAATCGTTGCCAATTTCAAGCCCTTTGGCTAAATAGGCCAAAGCTTGATAGTATTCTGCTTTTACAATATAAACTACCCCCATGGTATTGTACGCAGATGCTTCATCAAAGCGTAATTCTGCGTTGTTGGCTTTGGTAAGGGCTAATCCGGCAAAGTAGACGGCACTATCCTGGTTTTCATACATATAGTTCCAGGCCAGATCAAGGGCTGCTTGTATGTAAATGGAATCAGCAGGTGTATTTTTGATCACAGTTTTCAGGCTGTCGTTATTTGCAGTGGCAACAAAGTTAACAAGCAGGAAAACCACCAACGTCAAGGGGTGTTTTTTTAGAAATGTTATGTTATACGTTAATCTCAATAATTTTATTCTTAATGGCATAAATAAGTAATCCGACGATATTTTTGGATCCGGTTTTAACAATCAGGTTGTTCTTGTGTGTATCTACAGTTCGTTTGCTAATAAAGAGTTTTTCAGCAATCTCGTCATTTGATAGCCCATCGCTTACCAGCTGTAAAACCTCCAATTCGCGGTTAGTCAGTTTGAGATCGTCATCGTCATTCTTCAGGTATTTTTTTGTGAAAAACGGCAGCAGTTCAGGCGAGAAGTAGTTTTGACCATTGTGAATCAATGTGATTGCCCTAAAAAGTGTTTCTTTATCTACATTCTTAAGCAAAAACCCCTTGGCTCCAACACCAATCATTTGGTGTAGAAACTCTTCTTCGCCGAAAGTAGAAAGCACCAGAAATTGTAGCTCTGGTTTAAAATGTAACGCTTTTCGGATGGTGTCAATTCCTGTTAACCCTTTCATTTTGATGTCCATCAGTATCACATCACAGACCAGCGAGTTTAAGTGTGCTATAAACTCTTCTCCGCTACCTGCTTCGCCTATAACCTCAATTTGATCTGTTTTTGCAAAGACAAGCTTTAAACCACTACGGAAAATCTCATGATCGTCAACAATAAAAATCTTAATAGGCTTCGTCATTTCATTCTCTGTTGCGCCTCAAAGATAAAAAAAATGTAGAAATTATACTCACAATCATTTATTTGTCGAGTCTGAGGCCAAGATTTTCCGGTTCAGCATCTGTATTTGTTGCGGTAATTAGTTGATCTCCTCCCAGATACTTCCTGTAAACACCTTAAGTTTATTGGTTGTGCTGTCGTAGTATATCATGCCTTCGGTATGTGGCAACGGAGGAATCAAAGTGGGTTCAAGTTTGAGTAAACTGCTGATATGCAAGGTTGCTTGCGGGTTTTCTGTTCCGATGCCTACCAATCCGTTGCCACTAAACCGGACTAAACTACCACGTACAAAGGGAGCTGATTGACCACCCAGGGAGCAAAAAGTCATGTTATACTCACTGCCATTCATTTCTATAAACAGGGCTTTGTTGGTTGGGTTAATCTTTTCGAAAGTGGCATCATTTCCTGATGTTAACATTGCATTATGCGAAAAAATACCTTGATACATTAAAGTGTTGTTGTAGTAGAGTCCGTTTTGTACAACGGCTGCCCTGTTTGGTTTTCCATTTTCGCCAATTATGATATGGTTATGCGTCGCCCCACCATTTCGCAAAAGCATATTTCCGTTAATCTCAAGTTTTTGTGACGGGGTGCTTGTATTTGCTCCCACACCCAGATTTCCGCAAAGGGCGTTGTACATTTCGTTGCGAAAAAAAAGCCCCCATACTTTCATTTCTGTGTTGTTTTCCGATGGGGTAGGTACATTAGCCTTTAAAAGGATAATGGTATCGACTTTTGATGTGTTGTCGATGACAATGCTGTCGTTGAGAAAACTGAGCACATTGGCGTGCGAATTATTATAGGTTGTGGCGGCGTTCGACCTATGAACTATTAGCGGTATCGGGCTGTTTTGTTTTACCTGAATAGAATCGACAGAACCAATGATGTGTGTTGTGGAAGCACTGGCCGTTGAATCATTTATGATGTTGATATGTAATGCATTCACGTGTGAGGCATTCCCGTAATTGGCCACGGAGTTGTTTGCGTTGGTAAGCTGAAACTTTTTATTGTTCAGATTGCCGGCATATTGGTTATCGGATAGTTGATTGCTACAGACTATAGAGGTTGTGTCTACGTTTAAATTTGTATTGGCTGATATGTGCCAACTTGTGTTTATGGACGAATTGTAATCATTTATTGCGAGTAAGCTGTCGTAAATGATGTTGAATGCAGTAAAGTTGCTGTACAGGCCATCTTTTTTCCCTAAAGTCAGACTTCCTGTTTCGGTAATTGCGAAGAGGGTGTCGGAGTTTGCTGTTCTGGAAATCATCCCCGTTGGCTTTTCAAACCAAAACAATTCATTTGTCCAGGTTGTCCCATTAAAAATGTTGAGGTTATTCATTGTCAGATCGAAAGCGGCAAGTCCGGTGGCAGGTGAGCTAATATTTAATATTTGTGTTTTCGCCATACGGGGGAAAAGCACGCCTTTTGAAGAAGAATTAATATCAAGAATGGATACAACCTGGGGTTGCGTATTTTGGTCATTTATCCCCACCTGGGCATTCAGGTAACTGAATGTCAACAGGTAAACTAAGGTAAACAAGTGCTTCATCTTACTCCGTTTTAATTGAGGTTTTCCCATATCGACCCTGTAAATAGTTTTAATTTATGGTCATCCGAATCGTAGTAAAGCATTCCTGCACTTGGAGAATCCGGGGGATCGCTTTGTGGTTCCAGTTTCATGTGTCCCGCCACATGGAGATCAGCTTCCGGATTATCTGTTCCAATACCCACTTTCCCATCATCTTTAAAAACAGCTAAATTTCTGTATGAATAGGGTGTAGCAGACCCTTCCAGGGTGAAAAGAAAAATCCCATTATCATGTTCGCTCATGCGAAGGCCATATGCCCCCATATCGTTTCTTAACTTCTCAAAATGAGCATTATCTCCGCTTCCCAATTTGATGTTGAATGAAAAAAGGCTTTGGTAATTTAGGCTGCCTTGGTAATACTCGCCATTTTGTATAATTACACCTCTGTTTGCGGCTGTGTTTTCTCCAATTTGAATGAAATTATGCGCATTTCCTCCATTGTGAATCAATACATTGCCCTCTACTTCAATTTTCTCAGAGGGCATGATAACACCATAGCCCAGACCCAGGTTCCCCATCAAGTGGTTATACTGATCTCCCTCGAAATGAAGACCCCAAACTTTTTGGTCGGCGTTGGTGGCATTTGGCTGAGGTATCCAGGCCTTATAAAGGTAAACAGTATCGATTTTACTCGTGCTGTTTATGGATAACTGATCGTAATTCATCCAAAGTTGGCCTGTATGCGAGCTGTTTTCACCCCGAAAAATACCATTTCGGAAAATTATTGTACCGACCGTATTGGGAGAGTAGTTGGTTATTGTGTTGGTCATACCCGTTATCTTTTCCACTTCGTTACCTGCTCCTGTATTGTTGCTTACACTGTTTGAAAGTCCTACCAATCTGGTGGCATTTCCTGAATTTGTCAGAGCAAATCTTCCGGCAGTGAGAACCAGTTCTTTGTTGTTCAGGCTTCCATTGAAATGGTTACGCACGTTGTTGAAGGTTGAGCTTATGTAGGAGTCACCTCCGCTGTTAGTGCTCTGTTCATCAACTGTCATGCCAATCATGGTCCCAAAAAGAGAACCACTCCCTATCGAGCTCAATGTGTCAGTAATATTCAAAAGGACATTGGTGTCAATTTTTCCAATGCCAACTTTTCCTGAATTGGCAATGGTAAACAGCGTGTCGTCACCATAAAGACGCATTAGTGAGTTGTTCGATTCGGTCCAGGCATAATCGCTGTTTAAAAGTTGCCAGCCGTCTTCAACAGTGTAACAATATGCCCTGCGCTCTGTCGTGTTAAACACCATGAGACCTTGTGCGGGATTGGTTATACTATTCATCTCACTACTGGATAGTCGTGGCATGAGAAGCCCTTTGTCGGATGATGAAACATCCAGAATGGCTGATGGATGCGGCAAAGCACCGGTGGTATTGATGGCCACTTGCGTGTAACTATTCTTGCATATAAAGAACGTGGCGAGAAATATAGCTGTAAACAGGACACTTTTCATGCTGGTTGGTGTTTTAGAGGTTACTACTAAAATGTTTCATGTTAATACTTTGTGATTTAGGTAAAAAAACCGTCAAAATTGCTCGTGCAATTTTGACGGTAAACCAAACTCCTACCTTTGATTTGTTTATCTTTATTGCCTTTGTAATAGGTGAAATTGAAGTTACTTTTCAACGACACAAGCGATATGTTTGCGGTGACTTTTTGCAAAGTATATGGTCCGTATTTATGTGAGAGTGTAATCATAAGATGAAAAACTGGGACAAAGATATAGGGCAGCCAGGCCAATGTTTATGAGCAATTAGCTTAAATGGCAGTACGGGAAACGCTGAAAAAAACTGGGTAAAATGCCTATTGCCAAATACGCACCGATAATGACCGACGTCCGGTTTGATTGGTATGCGTACAAAAAAAAGTCAGGCCACTCCTAAGAGTTATAGCCTGACCCGAAACCAAATATCCTACCTTCGGTTTATTTATTTTTCAGTAAATCAATTTGTTGTTGAAGTACTTCGATCATCTGTCGTTGCTGTTCGATCATTTCCTGCTGTTCCTGCACGGCTTTAACCAGAGGTACAACAAATTCGGCGTAGCGTACCGAGTATATTGACTGATCGTTTTGTGGATGTACCACTCCGCTGAAATTGTAGCCAATTTTTTGTGCAGCAGCTTCCACATCCTGAGCCAAAAAGCCTGTGTAGGTTCGCTTTTGCTGATCCTCTCGGGATTTAAGTGCTTCCGGATTTCGATTGACCTCCTCGTCAACACCCCAGTATTGGTCTAATTTTTCTACATCCCAGTTGTAGGTTACAGGTTCCAGGATCATGATGAAATCCAAGCCATGTACATCGTGGTGAATGTTTTTCTTAAATCTTTTATCGGAATAGGTGCTCCAGGAAACATTTCCGGCAATCTCGTTTACTGTGCTATTTCCCAGATGAATGGTGTTGTGAGCTGTTATGGTGGCGTTGTAGCCAATGGCTGTGGTATTGGTGAGTGAAGTGGTTGTTGAGGAAGGACCTGCATTGTTGCCGATGGCGGTACTATAGGATGAACCCGTTGCAAATTGCATGGCGTTGTATCCGATGGCTGTATTACCACCCGCCGTCATATTCAGCGCGGCGTTGGCGCCGATAGCCACATTACTGTTTGCCCCAATGGCACTTCCCAAA
>JGI11705J14877_10001654_pt1 | contig 12541 bp, 14 predicted proteins | sample Etolaghawater15m_FD_14877 | JGI IMG/M metagenome (IMG submission 14877) | reverse complement strand
AAAAGTATAAAGTACTCCATTATTTGCGACTATATAAAGTTTATCCTCTTTGTAAGCCAACCCTGATAACTCTTTATAGGTGAGTTTTTTTGTATCAAGTACTTTAATTGTTTGTGGGAAAGTTACTTCTGCAGAAACTATGCAGAAGATAAGTAGCAAAATGAGCAGTTTTATCTTTAAAACCTAATAGTATCTTTTTTACCACCCTGTTCAACAAAAATAGCTGAACGCAGTATGTAAAGTTCTCTACCAGTTTTTTTACGAACAATTTGCTGATAAAGTTCTTTAGAGTTTCTAGGATCGTAACCGATAGCTTCAACCTCTGAACTCTTATCAAGTATGACACAATCATTTGCTATGCTATACATCTCCAGAGACAAAGCATCCTTAGTATCTTCTTGCTTAATTTTTTGAAGCAAAACTATAGAAGGACAAGCAACTGTTTTTTGCAAAATTTTATCTGCACTCACGAACACAGAGAGTAAAGATATAAGAAGTAAATATCTCAATACTAATCCAACTGATATTTAATGATAATACTTGCATAACCAGAGGTCATGTTATTAAAATCATATGTTGTTGTACCTTGAGTAATTGTATCACTTATGTGCATATATTTTACACCAAGTTCGAGGTCTATAAGCTTTGAAGCATGATAGTTAAAACCAANATCGCCACCCATATAAGGAGCTTGTGTAGAAACAGATGGCAGTAGTCCATCATCACTAGCTCCTACTTTCACATATGCAAGACCTCCATTCACACCAATAAAAAAATCAACAGGTTCAGAAAAATTAAACTTATACTGAAGTTCTCCACCTGCTGCTGCAACTGTATTGCCCTCATCTGCTAAAAAGTAACGACCACTTAAAAAGAGTCTATAGTTTTTTCCTTGAGCACCTATCTTAAGACCAAAGTGTCCCATTCCAGCATCTTGAACGGAGTAGCCATTTTGGTTAGTATCGGCACTTAAACGACTATACCCACCCTCTACTGCAAAAAGTGAATCTGTTGTATTTGAATAGCCACCAGCCATTACTGGAACACTTGCTAGCACTGTAGCCAATACTGCTTTTTGTAAACTTTTTCTCATATCTTTACCTTTTTTCATTTTAGTTTATTATATCTAACTTTAGAGATTTTGCACAAACATACGCACTACTAAATGCCCACTGAAAGTTATAGCCACCAAGCTCTCCTGTCACATCGACAACTTCGCCAATAAAATGAAGTCCTTTTACTTTTTTTGACTCTAAAGTCTCTTTATACAGTTCCTCTGCCAAAACACCACCTCGACTTACTTCTGCTTTAGAAAAGCCAAAGTTTCCTGCGGGAGAGAAGCTATAATCATGTAAATACTTAAGCTTTTTTTTATCATCTTGTGTGAGTTTTTTACACTCTTTGTCTTCTAAATCGATGGCGTTTAGTAGTTCTTTTGAGAGTCTTTTTGGTAGTCCTAGGAGTGAGCTTGCTAGTTTTTTACTTCCCTCCAGCTCTTTCACAATATTCCTATTTGGTAAAAAATCTATGCTTATCGGACCTTTTTTCCAGTAAAGCGAAGCAGATAAAACGGCTGGTCCACTGATGCCCTTGTGAGCAAAAAGCATCTCTTCATTAAGAATTTTATCCTCTACTTTTATGTTTACATAACAACTAAGCCCACTAAGTTCTTTCATCCAAAACTGCTCTTTTTGCAAAGTGAGACCAACCAGTGCAGGAGCAAACTCTTTAAGTGCAATATTAAAACTCTTTGCGATTTCTAATCCTATCTCGCTTGCACCTATTTTTTCATAACTTTTTCCACCAGTGGCTACGATAACTTTTTTTGCTCTAAACTCTGTGCTTGTAGTTTTTAAAGTAAATACATCATTCTCTTTTTTGAGACTCACTATCTTAGTGTTTAAAAAAGTATCTACTCCTTTGAGTCCGCGTTTAAGAAGTTCAATAATATCCTCAGAGCTATTTTTACAAAAGTAGTACCGCTTTTTTCTTACCTCAAGCTCAAGTCTGTTTCTATCCAGAAAGTTCAAGAGTTTCTCTTTGGAGTACTTTTTAAGTGCATACTCTACTAGTTCACTCTCTCCATCAAAGTTATCTTCTGAAACATTTACATTGGTGATATTGCATTTTCCACCACCAGATATACGAAGTTTTTTAGCAAGTTTATCATTTGATTCTACGAGAGCTATGGAGAGTTTTTTGCTTAGATGTGTGGCACACATAAGTCCACTAGCACCACCACCAAGGATTAAGACATCATATATTTTCATGAGTCAGATTATAGGGTATAATTACAAAAATATTTATAAAGTAGAATTATGAACAACAAACTCCACATAGTCTCCCTAGGCTGTACTAAAAATCTCGTCGACACAGAAGTGATGATGGGAAAACTTCAAAATTTTGAACTCACAGATGACAACGAAGATGCAGACGTCATTATCGTTAACACTTGTGGTTTTATAGATGCGGCAAAAGAGGAGTCAATAAACACTGTTCTTTCTCTCCACGATGCAAGAAAAAAAGACTCTGTTTTAGTTATGGCTGGTTGTTTAAGTGAACGCTACCAAGATGACTTACAAACGCAGATACCTGAAGTTGATATCTTTACAGGTGTAGGCGATTATGACAAGATAGATGAGCTACTTGTAGAGAAAAAGAGTAGGTTTTCTAAAGATGTTTACCTTATAGATGGAGCTGAACGTGTAGTTACAGGTTCTACTTACCATGCTTACATAAAACTCTCAGAAGGGTGTAACCAGAGCTGTAGTTTTTGTGCTATACCATCTTTTAAGGGTAAACTAAATTCTCGTTCTTTAGACTCAATCGCTAAAGAAGTTGAAGGACTTGTAAAAAAAGGCTACTATGATTTCTCTTTTGTATCTCAAGACTCTAGCTCTTATCTTCGTGATCAAAATGTTAAAGATGGACTCTCTTTGCTTATCCAAAGGATAGAACTCATCGAGGGTGTAAAATCTGCTCGTATTTTGTATCTTTATCCATCTACAACAAGTATGGCACTTCTCAAAAACATCGCAAAAAGTGAAGTATTTCACAACTATTTCGATATGCCAATCCAACACATAAATGATGATATGCTACGTTTTATGAAACGCGGCTTTGGCAAAGATAAAACTATAGAACTTTTAAAATTTATGAGAGAGCTACCAAACTCTTTTGTACGAACAAGTTTTATAGTTGGGCATCCAAATGAAACGCCCGAGATGTTCGATGAGATGTGTGAATTTGCAGAATCATTTGGTTTTGACCGTATAAATGTTTTTGCTTACTCAGATGAAGAGACAACTCCCGCGTTTGACATGGAGTTAAAAATCTCTGCCGAAGTAATTGCTGAGCGTGCACAGATTTTGGGCGACATAGTCTCAGAAGTTACAAAAAAATCACTCAAAGCTGAAATAGGCAAAGAGTGTGAACTTGTCATTGACGGTGAGAGTGATGAGCATGAGTTACTTTTAAGTGCTAGAAAACTTATCTGGGCTCCTGAGATTGATGGTGAGATTTATGTAAACGATCAAACAGACGATGGGGTTGAGCTAGAATTTTTCAAACCTTATAAAGCAAAAATCACTGAACTTGTTGGAGATATTTTAACTGCAACAGTAGATAATGCTACAAAATAAAGAACTTCTAAAAGATAAAAAAAACCTCTTAGCCTTCTCGGCTGGAGTTGACTCCTCTGCTCTATTTTTTATACTTCTTGAAAACTCCATCACTTTTGATATTGCAATTGTTAATTATGGTAAACGCGAAGCTTCTAGAGAAGAAGTGAAGTATGCTCAAGAGCTTGCAAAAGAACACAATCTTATATGCCATGTTTTAAACGCTAAACCAATAGAATCAAACTTTGAGGCAAACGCGAGAAGATTAAGGTATGATTTTTTTGAATCGCTTATTGAAGAGTTTGAGTATGATAACCTTTTAACTGCACACCATCTTGGAGATAGATTTGAGTGGATGATGATGCAGTTTTGTAAGGGTGCAGGTTGTTATGAACTCTCAGGTATGAAAGCAATTGAGAAACGCGATAGCTACCAACTTCTTAGACCTCTACTGCATCTTGATAAACAAGAACTCCTAGAGTATCTGCACACAAATAAGATTCATTATTTTGAAGATTCTAGTAATAACGATGAGAGCTATAAACGTAATGAGTTTCGACACAACTACACAAAACCGCTTTTAGAGAAATACCTTAGTGGTATTAAAAAAAGCTTTAAATATATGGATGAAGATGTTCAAAACTTAGTAGACAAGATCGAGGTACAAAGAGTAAATAGACTTGCTTATTTTAAGACCTCACAAAACAAACGTAGTGATATTATTGCTATTGACAAATATCTAAAGTCACAATCACATCTAATCACTGCACATGAGAAAGAGCTTCTCAAGTCACAAACTGTAACTGTTTTGGGAAGAGAGTATGTCGTCGCAGAGCAGGATGAGTATATCTTTATCGCCCCTTATCTTGAGGCAAAAAATATGGATAAGAGATTTAAAGAGAAGATGAGACTCTTAAAAATAGAGCCAAAACTTCGAGCTTATTTAGCCACCGACTCTGAAGCTGTTGCATTGCTATCAGGGCTATTATAGTAGACTTTCATCGTAAAAGATGACTTTATGAGTTCTCCCTCGCGTTTGAAATTTATGGGAAAATTGATATCTATAATCCAATCGCTCTTATTTACAGCATCTAAAAAGCTATAAAATGTCGTAGGTGTACTTATTTGAGAGCTTGTATTTACCTCGTAAACTGCAAAACCTTCCTCTTTAGCAACTGGTTCAACCTTGGAAATATTGAGTGAAGTAAAAAAAGATTTGTGCTGTTTTTCAAATCTCTCTATATTAAAGATAGTATCAAATGCTGTGATTATGTGTCTGTTTTCGCTCTGAAGATTTTTAAGTACCTCATATGTTTCATCGTTAAAATTTTGGTAGCGTTTAAGCTCTTTAAGCTCTTTTTTTAACTCGACTCGTTTTATTCTATACTCTTTTCCCTCAGGTATTAAAACAGCAAAAGAAAATACAAGGACAAACATTAATAAAATAACAGAGACAACAAGAAGATAAATATGTTGACGAGAGAGATTAGTTTTCATCTATACTCTCCTCTTTATCACTATAGTTTGTTGAAACAAAACGCAGCCAACCATTTTTTGCTGGATAAAAGCTACTATATGTTCTATGAAAAATTGAACGCAGAGGCGCTTGAAGCATAAAGCTGTAAACATCCTTGCTGGGTGTTATACCATACAAAATTAGTCCATTTTCCAAAAGATTTGCTTCGGAGAGTATAATTCTTTGAGGCACCAAATCAAAGAGATTGCTTATAGAGTCTTTTAAGACACTGTTGTTTGTATATATAGATTGAGAAAACTGTTTTTGTTTCTCTATAAAGCTTATCTCTGTTTTCATTTTTTTGAGATTTTCTTCAAGAAGAACTCTCTCAGTTTGTATGATATTAGTGTCCTTAACAAAGGAGTAATCTTTATAAGCTAAAAATAGATATGTGCATACAAGCATAAACAGTGTTATACCAAAAAATGTAAATGCAAGTACCATTTCTGGTGTTATAACACTCTTTTTTCTTGGTTTTATATAGCTGTATGTCATTGACTAAACTCCATTTTACTTAGCTTACAAACTTCCACTGCTATATCTACTTGTCTTACATAGACATTTAAAAACATCTCTTCTTCTAAGTACTTTTTAAGTTCTGAACTTACACCGACACTATCTGCTATGTATACATTTTCGATAAATTCACTCTCATATTTTTCATCTTTATAATATGTACTTATGGAGTCCTTAATAAGAGTAAAACGAAGATAATCTTTAGTTGAATCTGATTGTATATTTTCTTCTGTTGCATAATCCGATGCCTTTTTCGTAGCTTGATAAAGTTCCTCTTCTAAATCTCTATGTACTGAAAATTCATCTATGTCCTCAATTGCATCTAAATCTTCAATATCACCAAAGTCATCTATAAAATCAATATCACTACTCTCAAGAGCTACATCTTCTAAGTCTATACCGTCGTCTAGTTCTAAATCAAAGTCATACTCTAAATCCCCACTACTTAGTCCATCGGTTTCAGAAATATCATATAAGTTGCTATGATTGCCAAAAAGGAGTTTATCATTATTAAAAACAGCGATTGATAAACTAGATGCTTCTATGAGAATATACATAGAAAGCGTTGAACTTATTTTATCTTTAAAAAAATGTACCAATATAGAAAAAGGAGAAAAGATAAAATCAACTCCAATTTTATGATACTTTTTCTCTGTAGCATAGAGGTCTGTTTTAGAGGTGAAATAGGTCCAGTCATGTTGAGTACACTTGTACTCACTCGCACTTACATCTGCAAAGTATGAAAGACGATTTTTTTCACATGTTGGAATTACTCCTTGTTCTAGTGAAGAATCAAGGACTGAGATATAAAAATAAGGAGTCTCTTTAGTGTATGAGTTTATGAATTCTAGCATTTTAGAATTTAAACTTGCGGTCTCAAACTCTGCATATGCATTTGTAATAAGTTCTGGTTTTACATTTGAAGAACAAATTTCTACATAAACCATACTCTTAGTACCTTGAACAACTATATTTACAAAGACTTTATTGTATAAAGTCTTAAGAAATTTATTTAACACTACATCTCCTCCTTACAAAGAGGATGTGCTTTGTTATAGTTTTGTTGTTTCAATGCACTGCCTAGTTTAGTATATATTTGTGTCGTCGCCATAGATGCATGACCCAAGAGTTCGCTCACATCAACTATGGGTGCTCCACTATTTAGTAGTGAAGTTGCATAAGAGTGTCGAAGCTGGTGAGGAGTCACCTTTAATGCTACATCTTTAAAGAGTTTAGTAACGATATATCTTAGACTATTTTCGCTTAATTTTTCGCTATTTTTCTCAAAAAGGAATATTTTTGGATAATTACTTGCCAAGTATTTATCTAAAAGTTCTCTTGTTGAGCTAAGAAGTGGTACATCTCTATGCTTCTGGCCTTTCCCCAAAACCCTAACCCACTCTTGACTAATATCCGCGAGTTTTAAAGAGGATAACTCTGAGATTCTTAATCCTAGTGTATAGAGCATAACGACAACTAAACGCTCCATTGTATCTGCATTTGAAAGAGCAGATACTATATGCTTATGTGCTATAGGTTTTGGTAGTGTCTTAGCCACTTTTATACTCTCGTCTGCTTTTAAAACTACCTTAATCCCATCGTCATTGAGATATGTTACAAAACTTCTTAGCGCACTTAGTTTTTTACTAATTGTTTTAGCATTAAGTTTTGATATATGAATTCTATAGGGCATAAGATTGAAAAGCATATACTTATCTTCTTCAATGATTTCAACAAGTCTAAGTGCTTCTTGAATGGATGCATCATAGCTTTTTATAGTAAGCTCTGAGTAGCCTCTTAGCTCCTCTAGACTCTCTAAGAATTTGACTCTTTTTTTATTTAGTAACTTTATCAAGGAGTTTCTCAAAGTTTGCATGATAAGTCGCAGCCTCTTTTATAAGCCCACTGTTTGTAACAACACTTGGTGCAAGTTTTACATATGAGTCGACAACAATCTCGCTCATAAGTCTTATCTTTGCACGCTGAGCATCACTTATAGAGTCACTCTTTGCTATCTCATTTATCTCCACCATAAACTCTTTTGCTTGTTCAATATAAGCGACATACTTCAAAGATGTTTTTGATTGTGCCATAATAGTAGATGCCATTCTGTTATAGACATCTATGCCAAATGCTTCATTTGCAAGCCTATATGCCTCTTTATAGTCTCCAGTTTCATAATAGTACTTCGCTTCTATAGATTTTTGATAAGAGGGATTTGTGAAAAAGTATATGGCCATAAATAGGAGTGTCCCGGCTGCAATAGCAGGAAATAGTATCTTAGTTTTCATGTGCTAATAATCCTTTTTCTAAAAGTTCTCTAGCCTCTTGCAACTCTAAGCCTGAGATATCTATCTCCTGTGTTGCATAAAAGTTTATTGTCCCAAAAGGTTTTGGAATAACAAACTTATCCCAAGAGTTAAGCTGCCAATATTTTGTAGGTTTTATCTCTACTAGGATGATTTTTGCCTCTGTTTTTTGTGCCATGACTATTATACCATCTGCAACTTCATGACGAGGTCCTTTTGGTCCATCTGGTGTTATACCAATGTCGTAACCCTCTTTTATGGTTTTTATGGCTTGTATAAGAACTCTTGCAGCACTTTTATCACTAGAACCTGCTAATGTCCCAAGTCCAAAGTACTTGATAGTACGAGAGATAAGCTCACCATCAAAGTGTGGAGATATAAGTACTTTTGCATGTGGTGTTTTTCTGTAGTGAGAGTAGAGATAAGGAAGCATCAAAAGCTCTCCATGCCAACAAGCGAAGATGATAGGCTTATCTGAGATTGTTTCAGGAGAGTGAAAAACTGTTTTATTTGTGAGCTTTAAAAACCTTATAAGAAGCGACCCAAAAAGTGGAGCCGCAAAAAGTGCAAATGCACGAAGAAACTTCTTACGCAAGAATCTCGCCTGTTAAGATAGTACGGCCAGAAGTCGTAATTTTCACATCTTTAAACTGACCTAGAAGCTCTTCTGAGCCTTTGACTTTTATGACAAGATTGTTATCACTTCTACCTGAGACATATCCATCACGGATAAGCTCTTCAAAGTAAACGCGGTAACTCTTACCAATAGATGAGGCTTGAAGTTGATCTAGTATCTCATTATTAAGTGCTTGAAGATAACTAAGACGCTCAGAAGCTATCTCTGCATCTACCTCTTCTAAGTACTGTGCTTCAGTCTCAGGACGTGGTGAGTACTTAAAAGAAAAAATCTGATCAAAACGCACCTGTTTCATCACATCAATAGTATCTGCAAAATCTTCGTCACTCTCACCTGGAAATGCCACGATGATATCTGTGCTTATAGATACTTCGGGACACTCTTCTCTAAGTTTGTTTACACGGTTAATAAACCACTCTTTTGTATAACCGCGTTTCATTGCTTTTAAGATATTTGTACTTCCACTTTGCAGGGGCATGTGCATAGATTTACATATCTTTGGATTTCTTGCGAACTCTTCTATAAACTCATCATCCATATGAAAAGGATGCGGAGAGGTAAAGCGAATACGCTCAAGTCCCTCTATCTTAGAGAGACGTCGAAGTAATTCTGTGAAGTTTACTTTCTCTTGATCACCTGAAAATCTTCTTCCATAGTTGTTGACATTTTGTCCTAGAAGAAAAATCTCTTTTGCACCTTTAGCAACTACTTTTTGTGCCTCTTGAATAATAAGATTATCAGGTATAGATATCTCTTCACCTCGTGTTTTTGGGACAATACAAAAAGTACACTGCTTATCACAACCAATCGAAATGTTTATAAAGGCTTTGTAGGGTGAACTTCTAAAGTCATCAAATGCAAATTGGCTTTCGTCATAGTTGATATCTATCTCTACAGCCTTATCTTTGTGAAGTACTTCAGTGATTTTGGATACATTTCTTGCTCCAAGGACAAAGTTTACATAGGGAGCACGTTTTATGATTTCCTCTCCAAGATGTGAAGCTGTACAGCCGCATACACCTATTTTTGCAGAGGGTTTTTTCTTTTTGTTAAAACCGCCAAGCTCGGAGAAAAGCTTATGAACTGGACGTTCTCTTACTGAGCAAGTATTTATCAAAATCAAATCAGCAGTTGTGAAGTCATCTGTCATTTCATAGCCCTCTTTCTCACGAAGCTGGGCTATCATATGTTCAGAGTCGCGTGAGTTCATCGCGCAACCCAAAGTTTCGATAAATAGCGTTTTACTCATCTTCTCTCTAGCTCATTATGTGAACTTGGTACATATAGTCATTGTCAGAAAGACCATACTTTACCTCATTCATGTAAAAGCTTTTACCCTTTGCTTCAAAGTGATCTTGAAGTGAAAGTAAATCTTTGTGAGAGTTCTCTTTGTCGAAGTAGAAGATAACACTCTCATCTTTCTCTACAGCAGCTTCTATCTTTGCTAGGTCAATTTTTTTTGCCTTAGCATCTATGTCTGTTCTTGCTATTTTTAAATCCATATCTGTTGTTTCCTTAGTCTCATAATAAAGTTGTGCATTATACTAAAAATGTCATAAAAATTGGGTTAAAGATGTTTTTAGCAGATTTTGAGTATAATTGCACACTACGTAAGAAATCCCCCAAAATTACTTATTAATGTCATATCAAATTTTGGAAAATTCAGGAGATACAACTATGGAAAAAATATTAGATATCGCAGAAGCAATCGCACATGAAAAAGGTCTTACACCAGACAAAGTACTCGAAGCACTAAAGACAGCATTTGTTCAAACTGCAAAAAGAGTTATAAACAGAAACTTTGCCTTTGTAGCAGAGGTAGATGCAAGTACCAAAAGCATCAAAATCATCCAAACAATTACAGTAGTTCCAGATGAGGATGCGAGACTTCAAGATGAAGAGATTGCTCCAGCTTACATATCTATAAGCGATGCAAGAGAGTACGATGACCAAGTAGAACTTGATGATCAACTCCAGATTGATCACTCTTTAGAAGACTATGGAAGAACAGGTGCATCACAACTTCACCGTGAGATAGAGTTTCATATACAAAGACTTGTAGAAGATGAGATATTTAACAAGTACCAGTCAAAAATCGGAACACTTGTAAGTGGTCGTGTAACACGTGTAGATGCACAAAACGCGACATATATAGAAGTAGATGAAATCCGTGCAGTTCTTCCAATGAAGAGCCGTATTAAAGGTGAGTTTTTTGATGTAGGTGACCATATCAAAGCAGTAGTGCGCCGTGTAAACATGGACAAAGAAAACGGTATGCAGATAGAACTCTCTCGTACTTCTCCAAAGTTTTTAGAAGCACTTTTAGAACTTGAAGTTCCAGAGATTGCTGAGGGAACTGTTATCATTGAAAAAGCAGCACGTATCCCAGGTGAAAGAGCAAAAATCGCCATTCTTAGCACACACCCACAAGTAGATGCTGTTGGTGCAACAGTAGGTGTAAAAGGTGTACGTATAAACGCGGTAAGTGATGAGCTTATAGGTGAGAACATCGACTGTATAGAGTACACGACTATCCCTGAGCTTTTTATCAGCCGTACTATGAGTCCAGCTATCATCTCTCATGTAGAGATAGTAAAAAATGAAGAGGGAGAGAACGAAAAAGCGATCATCACTCTTCCAGCTGACCAAAAATCAAAAGCAATTGGTAAAAGCGGTATCAATATCCGTCTTGCCTCTATGCTTACAGGTATGCAAATCGAACTAATTGAGAGCGATGAGAAAACAAATGAAGATGGCGAGATAGAAGAGAAAAAAGATGGTGTTGATGCTCTAGAAGCGTTGTTTAGTTAAATTTCACCTAAGTATTTCTCATTCCCTATGTCCTCATTGGGGATGCATACAGCAACTCCAAACTACTAAAAACATCACAAACACGAATATAAACTCCCAAGCTGGAACTTGGGAGCGAGAGACGGAACGCAGCAATCTGAGACTTACCCTCTTTTCATATATGGGTTTAGTTTTAATAAAATTAAATCCGCTATCATATTTCCCAAAAGTGTCAAAAATGCGGTAATCATCAATGTCCCCATAATTATAGGATAATCACGTGAGAGTGCCGACATAAAAAAGAGCTGTCCCATTCCCTCTATACCAAAGATAGATTCTAAAATAACACTTCCTCCGATAAGTCCCGGTAGAGAGAGACCAAGAAGTGTAACTATTGGTGGTAAGAGATTTGGGAGGAGATAAAAACGGAGCAATTCTTTAGAACTAAGACCACGTGAAAGTGCAAAATAGTAATAGTCGCTCTTGAGTATCTCTAAAGTGAGTGAGCGAATGTATATTATCATACTCCCAAGCCCACCAAATATCATAACACTTACAGGCAGAGTTAGATGCCAAGCCATATCTATATAGTTAGCCACTCCCTCTTTGGGTTCAACAGAGTGCAAACCAGAGATAGGAAAAAGATCAAGTTTTAAAGAAAAAAGAATGATGGCAAGTAGTGCGAGATAAAAACTTGGCATGGCAAATGAGACTAAAGAGAGTTGACGTATAACATAGTCACCTTTTTTCTCATAATGTAGTGCTGCTTTTATGCCAAGATAGAGTGAGATGACAAATACTGCTATAAGAGAGACTATGTTCATAATAAGAGTCACTGGTAGGCGTTTAAATATCTCGGAACTTACATCAGCCCCACTTACAAAAGATACTCCGAAGTTCAAACTGAGCATATTGACTACCCAGTCAATATACTGCTCAAAAAGAGACTTATCAAGTCCATAGACAGCTTTGAGCTTTTCTATAGCTTCTTTTGTCATGTTAGGATTTAACTCCCCTGCTCCAAAAAAACTGTTGGGTGCTGAGTGGATTGCTAAAAAAGATATGATCGAGATTATAAAAAGCATTAGGATGATATAAGCTAGTTTTTTGAGTAGAAGTTTCATTATATAGTTAAAAGTGTTTGAATTATAGT
>JGI11705J14877_10001653_pt1 | contig 12545 bp, 15 predicted proteins | sample Etolaghawater15m_FD_14877 | JGI IMG/M metagenome (IMG submission 14877) | reverse complement strand
TTATTTTGTTCAAAGTTTGGGTCTGCTAAAAATATTTTTCCTCCAATTTGTCCGTCAAATCTGATATTTTCATCTTCCCAAAGACTACTAAAATAAGGACCGCAATAAGTGCATTTTAGATTACAAGTGTTATTAAAATATATTTCAAGTATTCTTGGAGTTACTTCAACAGCAGTTAAGTCTGTCTCTAGTTCTATAGGACCTTCAAAAGGCCACATGTCCAAGTTCGAAATTCGATCACTTTGGCCTCCAGCTTCTTCAATATCACGACAATATTCACATCCGTGTCCAGGCCATTGGCCTTTTAACATTTTTTCTCTTGCTTTAATCTTTCCCGGAGTATTATGGAAGTTAAAATCTTCTGAGATTTTCTCAAAGTCAACTCGATGGCAACTAGCTGTAGTTCCTTCTTTAAGGTATATAGTAGACCAAGACCATTTAAGTTGACAGGCTGTTGCTGTCTTTATTGGAAATACTTTAGTCTGTTTGTAGTTCGAGTTCATCTAATTTTGCGTCATCTAGTCCACTGTCGTCTTGATGATGATTGTCTGCTTCGTCTGTTTCTTCTTCAAACAAGTTATTAAACATAGTAGATGCGTTAACAGTTTTCTTACCTGTTGCACCTCGTGTGCCAATAATTGACATCCAAAATCTTGAATACTCCTCAACCACTGCCAGTGCCGTTGCCCTGTCAGGAGCACCAAAGATAGCGTCGACTATATCTTTAAATGTATAACGATCAAATGTTTCCTGTATCAACATAGCAGGATAACGTCCTTGATCATACTGTCTGTTGGCTTCCTGCACTGCGTTGATGTGTTGCCATACATTGTGTCCCATCATCAGTGTGTAACTAAAACTATCCCATGATGTCTTGCCTTCCTTGCCATTCTTATTTAGGTCGCCTGGATTATAGATACAGATATCTTTCATTAGTAAGTTGCGTGATATTGGGCTATCCTTGAATGATGTGTGATAGCCATCTGCTAGGACACCTTGGCTGAACTGTCTAGTGTCTGTAGCATACTTCTTGTCATCAGCAGTAGGTTGCATCCTGTATACCCATTTCTTACGATCTTCCGTTTCCACATCTGTGTAGATCTGACCATTTGCTGTTGCTAGGAACGGTGAAGCACAGTCAAATGATATAGTGAAGTTGGGGTTATGATACTTACGAACTGCTCTCTGTATGTCTGTTAACAGTGTAGCCCACTCTAGTTTACTAGTGCCTAGGAAGTGCATCCAATCTTGTTTGCCCTGTTCAAGTAGGCCATCATGTATGATGTTAACCAGTCTGTGTAGGACCAAGTGTATGTCACACATGTTCTGTCCGCCCATTGACCATCCATTAAAGTGATTAGTTGGATACTGCTTGGGATCGCAGTATTTCTTCATGCGTTGATACCAGTCCTCTGCTTCTGCGTGATTTTCTCCCTGTAGGACATTTAAGAACTTACAACGTCCTGTCCTGTTCTGTATGAAGTAGTCATTGTTGATGTAGGTTGCCTCAACAGCTTCCATGTATGAGTTAATACCAGTTGCTTCACGGCCTCTGGGTGAGCGACATACCCAAGCAGGTATATCCAATATCATGCCATAGTCCATGTAGGCATCCATCCATGCTAGAACTTCCTTACGCTTCTTGGACGCCTTGGGACAGTTAGGATTCTTCCAGTCACCTTCCCAAACACCCTTACCAATCTGGAAGCCACCTGAGTCACCCAGTAGCCATGATCCCTCCTCACGCTCACGGACCATGAGTTCTTTGGGGCTGTCTCTGTTGACATCCAAATCAGCATGTCCTGCTGAATATAGTGACCACTTGTAAGTGAACACGCCCTCTTTTGAGTTCAACCAGTTGATGTGTTCCATCTCTGGTAAGTTCTTAGGCATGCGATTGGGATCAACATAGTTGCCCATTGCCCTCTGCTTTCCCACAAAGGTTGCGTAGAATGAACTCAGTGCTGGAAGGAATATAGCATAGTCATTCTGTTTTGCTGTTAAGTCGTCGTGTTCTACTCTTTTAGTCATTATTTGCTCTGTGCTGGTAAGATGTAATTGTAAACTGCTAGTCCTGAATCAACTGTGATCTGTGCCGCACCTTGATCTGAGATGTTGATAGTCTTGTCACCTGTAAGATCTAAGATACTAATAAACTGTTTAACTGGCCAAGCCCACGCTCTACCCAGTTTGCCATTTACTTCTGGTTGGAATACAAAACTACCTGCGTGTGTTGAATGATCACCAAACTCTAGTTTAAGATCACCATCTTCTGTTTTAGCATTGAATGTTAGTTCTTCTGCGTTGGCCAATGCCTGATACTTTAATCTCTGCACACCAGCGATTGTGGGTTCAAATGTAATGTTCCAATCAACACCCTTGAACTTAACAACCTTAAGTTTCTCTTCAATGATTTCACTTGTCATAAATCTATAATCATTCTTAAAGTCACCTGCTGAGTTCTTAAAGTGTAAGCCTACTGGAACTTCTGCACCATTTCTCTCTTGATGTTTGATTGAAATGTCAGCGTTCTCTCTGTATGGCTCTAGTCCTAATAACACCTTAAGTTTTGATAAGTTAGGCATACCAAATGTGCCCTTAAACTCTGCTACTGGTTGTTTAAATGCCGCTTGAACAACAACTGATCTGTCCTCTGCCAAGCCATCTATGATAGTTTCTGTGTCGGTTCCACTGATCTTTACCAAATCAATGCAACCGAGATCATAGGTGTGTTCAACTAAATCTAATAAGTGATCTCTCATATTCCGTTCCTTGTGTTAAATTAATATTTGATAATACATTATACATTCTATTTAGACCGCTATCAACTATCTTTGGAATTTTGTTTACCAATATCATTGATTAGTTTTCTTTCTTCTTGAATAGCTTGTTTTCTACGTTTGATCAATAGTTCTAACTTGCCTATTGAAATAGATCCTCCACGAATCTTTTCTTCCTTGTCGATGCCCAATGCTATAGCTTCATTGATAATAGTGTCTTGTTCCTCTCGAGTATATGATTTTTTATCAGTTACGACAGCATCCTTGGCGTGTATCACTCGACCTAAACTTTGTCCGCCACGTATAGTTTCTAATTCTCCTGGTTTCTTAAGTTCCATCCATCCATGTATGGTCTCTGTCCTAAATCTCATTGTATAGCCTAGTTTCTCAATCATAGGCACTAGTATACTGCCTGGAGTAAACTGTCGGAAATTATTCTCAAAGTTTCTTACATTATGTGCGTTGTCACAGTCGTTGTATGTAAACAACAATGTGCCTCCAGGACGCAGTAAAGCAAATACTTGTGTCAGGACCTGCTCACACATGCTGAGTGGTAGATTGTTTAGTGTGTTCCATAACACTATCAGACCAAATTGATCGTTAGGAAGATCCCCAAAGTATTTTTTGCGTGGAATGAACCTATCAATGACATAGGGTCTTACCCTATGCTTATACACATCATTCATCTTTCCTCTTATGTCATCCAAGGTTGACTCATTCATGTCAACTAGATACAAAGGATCACTTGATGCCATCTCGTCAATTATCTTCTGTTCCTGAGGATGTATGATCATGCCAGGATAACGCCAGTTGCTGAGCTGGGTGATTCGATCAAAGAATTTATCTGTGTTCTCGTCATCCATAGATAATGTTCTTTCTTTGGCAGATAGTCTAGCATCTGGTAGTTCATCACTGATATATGAATTCTCAGATCGTTTGATATACACTTGCTGTTGTTCTTGTATGATGTCATCCAGCTGTTTCTTGTAGTATTCAAAGTTCTCACCTAACTCTGATATAGACTCTTCCAATCTCAACAGATCTCTATCCATCTCGTCCTGATAGACACCAGCACCAAATTTAATCTGTTGATTGGTTTCAGTATCGACCTTGTTGTCAACGTGTGCCTTGGCCTCTAGTATGGTCTTTATCAACAGACGAGAGTCTCTATGGAAATCAAACTGGTCCAAGGCTGATCTATAGGCTACTAGTTCACTAAGTTTCATTAGAATTCAAACAAGTTATTAAAGGTGTTGGCAGTCTGTGTTGCTCCCGCCAAGTTCCAATCCAACACTGACAACAGGTTGTCCACTTTCTGGTCAACGATCGTTGCCTCCATTTCCGCATCATCAAAGGGTAGTTCCTTGAACCATCCTGGTATGTGTAGTTCATCTGTGGGGTAAGCAATACTTGTCCAACCCATTGGATTTGATTTTAGTTTGCACACGATCACTTTCATGCCATCAATAATCTGGAGACTGTATTTGTCATCGTTCATGCGTTTCATCGTGTTCCAGTTCATGCCTGCCCTAACGTGTCCTGGCATGTTGGCCTTACCTAGTCGTTTCTCCTCCTTGGTATACTTGGTCAAGTTATTAACACGTTTAGGTGTGCCCTTCTCCCAACCTGGACGCTCTCTAAACTCATGTTTGAACTGTAGGATCTGTTCTACGATATCCTCACGCTCACTGCCCATTAGCACATTGTGTAATACATCACTTAGAAAGTTCTGTATCACAGGCGGAGTATCTGAACGTTTCAAATCTAAGCCCATGGCCTTGATCTTACCTGGCTTGCCCTCAACGTCTAGACGTTTGCCTTCACTGTCATATACCATGATGGCATAACGTTTCTTAGTGATAAACAGTCCTCTTGATGCTACTGATTCCCTACCACCTCGGATGATCTCTCCCATGTGCTGTGGAACATGGAATGCCCGTTCCATAAATCCTGGAAAACTTTCGTTAACTGATTCTGCTATGTTATCGTATAACTGTATGGCGGTTTCTTTTGACCATTCCATCTGCCCTGCTTCAACATCATCTTTGACCATTGGCCAAGCACTAAAGTAACAGGAATCAGTATCACCATAAATGATTGACTTACCCACGTGATCATATTCTCCCGTGATCAACTCATTGATGTGTGCGTCCATGTGTTTGGCAATAGCACGACCTGTCAGTGTAGTTGACTGTCCAATGCGTTTGTCAAAGAAACGACATCCTGGATTGAGGATGGCACCATACAATGAGTTCAAGTTAATCTTCTTAACTAACTGTCTCTTGTCCCAGAACTCTATCTCTTCTTTGGTAGTTGCTGATCTAAGTTTGGCCTGCATTTCCTTACGTTCTGCATACCAGCGTTTAAGCAGTCCTGGCACGACTGCTTCAGTTTCATATGTGAATATGGTTCCATTAGCACTCAGTATCCAGGGATTGTTTGAATCAAATATCATCTTCCATACCTGAGCCGCGGAATATGTATCTTCTCCACCTTGATTCCAATCAATGGTAACTTCAGTGCCCACATCCTGTTTCATCACTGCTTCATATTCTAAACTACCAAACAGACCTTCCCAGGCTGATGCAAATGAGTTGCCCTTGTTCATCTTTTCACGGATGTAACGATCAGTCATTACGGGACGTAGTTGTCCCACTATGGCCTCGTTACCCATGTTCAAAGCACGAATCGCTGAAGGATACAGTGAGTTGATGTCAACTGAGCCAATCCAATCGTGTAAGCCCTTGCGTGGATATGCCACATAAGCACCTGCGGCCTGTGTGTCCTCGTCTGTTAAACGCTCACGTCTGTTAGGAACAACAAGTCCACGTTCGTGTGCTTCATTGATGATGGCCTGTTCAGTAACAGCAACAGCACCCATTGTTGTCTGTAGTAGCACAGTGTTCGCATGTGCAAGTTCGTTGGCTAGATCAATGAACTTGAGCTTGTCGTCCATCTTCTTGAGCAGATGTGTGTCCTGTCTGTTATACTCAATGAACGTTTCAAAGTTATCATTGTATAGTTGATCCAATGTGCCTTCATAGTCTGTCTTGCGTTCACCTAGCTCATGCTCACCAATGGCATCCAAACTATATGAATGACGCTCCTCATAGGTATACTTTCTATAGAGTTGCATGTAGTCCAAATGCACACGACCTATGATGTCAAATGTGATGTTCTCTGCACCAAAGCGTTCAAACGTTCTCTTCTTGGGCAGTTGTTCCCACAAACAGAAACGGCGTGTGTCGTCTTTACTAAGCACCCTAGTAACACGATTGACGGTGTAGGGTATATCATAGCCCTCGGAGTTCCAACCACTCAATATATCAGCATCTTCTATTAGATCTAAGAACGTTCCTAATAGATCTTCCTCACGATCAAATAAGTAAGTGTCCTCAAACTTGGCCACCGTGGCCTCTGCTTCTGCCCAGGATATCTTCTTAGGTGGTAACACCAATGTCACTAACTTGTCCATCCAATCTAGGTAAACAGATATTGCCGTGATAGCATTAAACGGATCCGCTGGTGATGAGTATCCTCTCTCGGGATCAAAGTCTACCTCAATATCGAAAAACGCTGTATGTAGTTTTGGTGCGTCAATGTTTTGATAATTGTCTGCTAGACAGCGGAACACAGGATTGATATCACTTTCATACAAGCGTTTCTGTCCCTGTATCTTGACTTCCTTGTGGAACTCTTTTGCTGAACGTGTAGAAAATCTAGTTACGGGTGTGCCATAGATTGATCTATGTTTGCCTTTGGGATCCTCGTAGTAAAACACATAACTGGCAGGGAACTCTTTGAACTCTCTCTGTCCATCTACCCTCTCAACTATGTGTATGCGATCACCTGAGCGATCAAATAGTGCGTCTATGTAGCTCAATCTTTATCCTCTCTAATATAGTATTTTACACTATTGTATAGTTCCGTGTCAAGTTCGTAATGTTTTTCTAATCTAGTAAATCTGCCAATGTTTGTTTGGAACCATTGTTTGATCTTGGCCTTGGCTGATGTGGTGGCATACATTGATTCTATGCCCTGTAGTTCGTTTTCTACTCCCAAAACTCTGCGAACATAGTCAGCGACGTTTTGATTTAGATCTGATTCTACCTTAAACCAGGTGGTCTTGTCCGTGTCTAATCCTTCTAGGAAAGTAACTTGTTCTACAGTGTGTTCGTCAAATGCTATAGTGGTGTTAATTATCTCACCAGCAAGTCTCTGTTTTTCTAGTTGTAGAATAAATGTTTTTGTGTTATAACCATATCTACTGATGTATTCAGCCATACCTGAACACCAACGATCTAGGGGATCTCTCAGGAATACAATGGCCTCATATCCTTGTTTTAATAATTTCTCGTCGTGATAGTTAGTTTCACGCCACTCTAAATTTTCATCAAAGGCAGTCTTGCCCCAATTGGTAGCGTTCTTAGGAATGTTTACGTAGAATTTTTTGAGTTCGTCGTTGGCAAAGCACATACCATATGGATGGTTCTTGTGACGTTTCCAATACTCTTGCCAAGTCTTTTCTATCTTCAATTTTTCTCCGATCATTTATGGCTGATCAACCTCTACATGCTCTTAGGGAGCGACTCCGTTACCACCAATGGATGGCAACACCAAATCCAAATATATTTACCACCGCAAAGTAACTAGTTAACACCAACGGCCAAGCAAGTCCTCTGCGTAGGTATGCGTAGGCACCGGTTATGGCACCTACCATAAATCCTGGATACACATAACGCATATCAGGTGCATCCGCTGTCATGGCCAAGTATAAACTGGCCGCAACAGTAAAAACGAAACTGGTTAGTTCAAACCCAAATGCTGTTGGGTCTGACTTGTAACTCTTAGACCAAAAGTCTGTTATCTTTTGCTTCAAAACTAGGCAGTTCTGCCCACGGTCTGTAGAATAGTCTCTAACATTTCATGATCAGCACTGACAGATTGGAATTCTGCTTTGTATGCTACACGTAGAGCTTTTGATAGCACTGATGGTTTAACCTGTAGTTCTTCTGCCACGGCTTTAACCGTGTCCTTGAGGCCTTCTTGTAGAGTTTCTACTTCTTGCATAACACCAATGCCTTCACGCATTAGGTTATCTAGTTTTGCTTTTTGATCTGCATTGAATACTGTTGTCATATCTGTCTCCTTGTTTAGTAATTATAACAGAAAAACTAACAGTGTAAATTATTTTGGTAGAACGCCGTGTGTGATAAAACGGTAGTCGTCTGCGTAGTAGTCTACGACACGTTGCTTGAGCTCGTCATCCATAACTTCATCTATGCGACGTTGTATGAATACTTTTTGATCTCTGTATTTGGCCATGTTGCGTTTTGGTAACACATCTAGGTCCAGCAGTTCAGCAAGTTGTGGATCTCCCATCTCAAATCTTAGGAAATTTTCACTTGGATCAAAGCCTCGAACATAGTCAACTTGTCGATCACTATGATGATCTAACCTAACATCCATTAATGCTTCCTTGGTGATCTCTTCTAGATCATGACCATACCAGTATTGGCACATGGCTGAGTTCCAACGTTCCCAAGGATCTCTAACAATACAGAACACCGTGAGGCGTTCCATGAGATCATCAAACACAGGGTTTTTGATAAAGTTGGTTAACTGCCATTGCTTTTCGGTCATGATGCTACGCATGGTGGCAGTCATGTTCTTGTGCATTGGAACATACAGAAGCCTATCCTGTATGCTAAGATAACATTGTCCGTAGTCTAACATAGTGTTACTTATTTTTTGAGGATGGAGTCGAGCATTTTTTTAAGTTGCTCTAGTTCCTGTGTGTGATACTTGTCAACTAGATCCTGTGCGGCGATGTCTGCTTCTTCTTTATCGTTTTCTTTATCCAAACGTTTGACATCTTTCTCAAGATCAACGGCCAATGCGGCCACTGGATCTCCCTTGGTGATGCCAGCAGTCTTCATTTGTGCTTTCTTAAGTGCTACCTTGGTCTTTGGGTCTAGTTTCTTAGTGATGTCGTCGTCTTCTTTCTTTGCTTCTTCTACTGACTCATTTGCGTTCATATAATGCCATTTGATAGCATCGTAGTATGCTTTCCAGTTACCACCTTTTGCCATTAGGTCACGACGACCTAGTTCACTAGTGTGATATAAGTATGCTTGTTCTTCAAATTCACTTCCGTCTGGATCTAAGCCTGGTTTGATTTTACCAGCAATTACTTTTGTCATATAGTCACGTGTAGCAGGCGGAACATCACTGTCTTCTTGTGTCAATCTTGCCTTGGTGCCTAGTTTGGTCTTCATCATTGATTCCAGATCCTCTGAGCTCAACGGACCTACTGAATCCACATCCTTGCGTGTTGGCATGTCCAAGTCAATCCAGGTTTTGAATTCCTCATCTGACATGTAGTTGTATGGTGACCAATCGATGCTTACTTCCTTGCCGTCTTTCTTTGCTGTGTGGCTGATCTTTCTGTTGTCATCGTAGTCGATGATGTCTGTTTCATACTCCCAACCCTTGTAAGCCTCTTCAGCCATGCGTTTCTTATTATGTCTCTCGTCGTTGTGGTCAACATTTATTTCCTCCAAGTCCAGGACCTTGTCCTTTTGGACGTCTTTCATGCGTTCGATATCAAATTTGTTTAATCTATCTGGTGACATAGTAGCATCACGCTTCTCTAACTTACCAATGACCCAGTTTGGATCACCAAAGTATTTGGCCACACCATCACCTAGATGTCTGTTTGCCTTAAAGAAACTTAATAAGTATCTTGCTTCAGGATATGTGATAGGTGTCATTTCAGGACCAACTTTAAGATCTATGTCCTTGCCGTCCTTGACAGCGTGTAGTAGTTGTTTGATCGTTTCAACACCTGCCGCGGCACCGTATGATTCAAATAAATGATTTAATAACATCTTAATCCCTAGCCTTTAAAAAACTACGTAGCATCCAAGCGTGTTTGGCAAAAGCATCAATACGTCCTGCGATAAAGTCTGCTATGCCTTCCTGTTTTTCTTCCACTGCTACATCAAATACTCTTTTAGTAAGATCCAACATCTTGTTGGTGTCTTCTAATAATTCTTCTAGCATTAACTTTGCTCTTGGCACCTTAGTTTGGCTGTCAACGATACTTAATGATCTAAAGCGATCAAATGAGCCTGGAGCATACTCATCCAACTGTCTGATAACTTCTGCGGCCGTGTCTATACTAGCAAACACTTCTTGATATATGCCACCAAAGAAGTCGTGTAACTGTGAGAAGTCTGAACCTTCCACGTTCCAATGGAAGTAGTGAGCCTTTAATTGATAACTGTATGAACTTGCTAAAATAACTTTTAAATCTTCTGCTAACATTATTGATCCTTCGCAACCGCTTTAGCGATCTTGTGTGCCTTCTTGATAGTTGATTTCTTTAATGGTGGTTTATCGCCAGTTGACTTCATGGCCTGTGCCATGCCAACTGCATACGGACTGTCAACAGCATCAGAGATGACACCATCATCCATGGCATCATATGTCAATGATCTGTGTGCTGAATTGATGTAGTCCTGTGCTTTTGTGATCTTACTTGCTACCCAACCTGGAATGCCACGTTCTTCTGAAGCATATTGGTTCAATAGTTTGATAAGTTCCATAGAGTTCTTGGCAAGTTCGATCAATTCGCTCTTGGCCATGCGAACTTCATGGTCTAAATGGTCTTCATTAAAGTCTTGTAAATTCATAACTATCCGCTCTTTTATCCTTAGTAGTATTTATCAGAGCGGAGAGTTTTTAGATTCTTTTGAGTGGACCACCAAAGATACTAGTTCCCTTCATATCTAAGGCATTGTCTGTTGGTTTTTGTTTTTTAGGTTTGGGTGGGCGAGGTGCTTTAGTGCCAGATACGCCAGGTGTGCCAGTGTATGACTTCTTAAATCTGTCTGGTCCTATAGCAACGTGTGGATTAGCCACTGATGCAAAGTTACCTGCTGATGTTGAGCCTGCTGTTGCTGTCTCTTGTATGATTTCATTAATTTTCATATTAGTATATCTCTATAGTATCATCTACTATACGAGCATCTCCTAGTTCAACTCGCATGTTTTCCATTTTAAATACTGTCTTTGTTGACCTGGCCTTTTCTATCCTCACTGAATACTTACCTGGTTGTGCTTTTATTTGAAGCAGTTCAATTAAGTAGTCTCCAGGCTTCCAACGCCATGTCCTCTCATTCATTAGTTCATCATTGACATATATGCGATATCTAGCATCAGGCATGATACGTTCTGCTTTTAGATCAAAGAGAACTCTAACAAATTTTTCTTCCATGCAACTATTTATCGTTGATGTAGAGTAGCCTGTAAGGTTTGGACTCCTAGATATTCTGATAGATAGCAGACGATATTAGGATCTTTGGGGATAAGCCTACTGGGATTATGTGCCCGGTGAGTCCAGAATGTTTGACTAAATCCTTTAAGGAATACGCGATAGTCTGACTTCATTATGGTTTCCTCTATGGCTCGTTGGACCTCGGGTCGTTGGCTGTCATCTATCGCTATGATACCATCTATGCTGATGTTGCGTAGAGCATACTCAATATCACTCTTAACGAACTCATAGTCATGATTACCGTCAACATGTATAAAGTTATAAGGTTCCTTGACATCTAGTAGGTATCTAGAATCTTTGGTTATAAATTTAAGATCTCTAGTGATTAGTTCTTCTTTATATAGATCAACAAACTCTTTGAGAGCAGAACCATGTTCTATGTCCACAGTGGTTAAGTGTGCAGGTCCGTCAAGTGATTCAAGAATAAGGCCTAGAGAATACCCCTTCTTGAATCCTATCTCCAATATGTTTATCGGTTGGAGAGCTCCGCATATTAGATGTATCAAGATAGAGTCGAGAATAGATTGCATTGGAACTCCGTCTCCCAGGAGTTCCCTATATGCTTTTGTTTGGATCAATTGTTAGATTATTTGCTTTTGCTCATGTATGCAGTTGCACCAAAGAACATACCAATCACTGAAGCCTGTGATAAGAATAACATATCACTAAGGCTGGCTAGTGTGGCCAATCTTGCTTCTGGAACAAACGGCATAAGTGGTAGTATAGCGTAAACGCACATTGAGATCATTGCTACCCAAGCCATCTTACGTTGAGCGTCTGACTTCTCTTCACGTAATTCTAACTCAAGCATCTCCTTACCACGTGCGATTTCCTCGTCAGTGATGGTGCCGTCTCCGTCTGTGTCAAAGCGATCCCAGAGTGAACCTGGTGCTAATCTTTTACCTTCTTCTTTTGCCATTTCCTTAACCCCCTAAGGTTGTTGTATTATAGTAGTATTTATTTTTTAATACCAAATTTGATATGCTTATACCATACACGCTCATGTAGATAATATAGGATAAATTTGATTATGAGATCTGCTAGGAATACTGCACCTATTATTTTAGGTGGTAGGCCAAATGACCATGCTATCAAGGCCGTTGTTATACTTGCTATGACTCGCCAGGTTACTGCTTTGGCTAAGTGTCTTGACTTTGTGATCATTGTAATCTAGCAACTGAATTACCACGCACTCGATCAACTTTAATTTCGTCTGCTGACTGATTATATGTAACTTCAACGTTGGTCCAAGTCCATTTATCTAATGCACCAGTTGAACTCTTATCATGCACTTTTTCAATCTCCCAGGCATAGACTTCTTCAAGTGCCGTTATATAGTAGTCTCTGTTTTCTAAGCCTTCTAGATCTTCGGCTATTGCTCTGATTTCGTCTGCTGTTCTTTCAGCAATTTCAAGTGTGCGATA
>JGI11705J14877_10001652_pt1 | contig 12545 bp, 13 predicted proteins | sample Etolaghawater15m_FD_14877 | JGI IMG/M metagenome (IMG submission 14877) | reverse complement strand
ACAATTGGAACCATCGGTTATATGAAAATGAATCACATCACAATCTTCATATTTACCGCCAATATGTGCTGTATGAGATTCTGAACCTGCATATCCTGTAGCATGTATAACAAACTCACCGTCAATATTGGTCATGGTACTTTTACTCATACCTTCGCATAAGGCTCCACCGACATCAGGGTTATTAATTTTAGTATTAATTGTTAATATATTACTATCACTAACACCACTAAAGATTTTATTTCCGGCTGTTTGAGTACACCCACTTTTTTCAGCAGTGGCTAACCATTGACCTAATGATAAAAAAACACTATTAGAAAGACCACTCACCATAGCCTGTCCTGAATTTTGATGAATACAAGAAGGCCCACTTACAGTTACAGAACAATTATTCAATCCATTAAATTGTTTTGCACTGGATAATGACCATTCAGGTTTACTATAAACACTAACAGAACAATCGGACAATCCATCAAATTGAGCACTACCTGAAGGCTGTTCAAAAGTAGTATTTCTATCCACTATGATTTTACACTTAGAAATGCTACTAAAATCCTTAATTTTACAATTCGTAAAATGAAATCTTGCATAACCATTTGAAGCACTTCCAGTTACTTTATCTATTTGACAATCTCTACAATAAACTATAGCAGCCCCTTCAATTGTTATTTCAGATATAGTACAATCGAACAATCTATACATATAACCTTGTTTAACTTTCAAAGTACCACTTTTCCCGTGTATTGAAATATGTGGGTATTCATGTTCTAAATGTTTACCAGTATATGATCGTTTACCTTCTTTATCAGAGTAACCAGCAGAATACCAAATATTTTCATTATCGAATTCTGATTTTGTAGAAGGATTAATACCAGTGCCTTCATCACTTGGGTCCCACTTCCACTGCTGACCAGCTTCATCTTGTGGAGGCGATTTCTTTGGTATATCTGAAGGAAATGGATTCTTATCACTATTAGGCATTTTATGAAGTCCTTATAAATGGGTATTGCGTATTTAGAGAATGCATTGAATCGAGTAAAATGTCTTTCCATGTTTGTATTTTCAAAATCACATGTTCAATAATGGGCATATCGCTTTTTGAAGCAATAGCATAATCTTTTTCTAATTGAGATTCTAATTCAATAGTATCAGCTAAAGCTGAATTTACTGTTTCTGCATAAGTAATGAAATCTACTCCTGTTTGTGGTAAAGTTTGGCTTAACGCAGTTTGTATAGTTGTAATTAAAACTTCATAAGTATTCCAATCATATGTTAAAGACCACGCTTCACTTGAACCAGGTTCGTAAGTTAGTAATAAAGTACCTTCTATATTTTCTGCAATAGCTCCCAAAGAATCTGGAATAGAAATAATGCAATTAATCGCATATGTACCTAATCCCACCCAGTCAGTTTGCAATTCTACAGTTTCCGTATCAGTTGTAGTATCTCCAATCCAATTCAACACTGGAATTTGATTAATATGTGGTGTATCTTTAAACACATTCATATTAATCGTTAATTTGTTTGTCAGTTGATTAAATGAGGCATAAGGTTGATTTGTAGTATAATCAATCATGGATAAAGTAAACTTTGTTATTGTTTTAACTGGTTCAATGGTATTACTTCTCACAAATTTCATACTACCATATATATTCTCATTATAATGATCGGATGGACTAATTCTACATATAGCTCTCTGTGTACCTATACCATGCCATTCGTTAGTTAAAAAAACATCACTTCCATTTTCCCATTTCATAGTAGGTATAGCATTAATATAAATATCATTTGAATACGATGATAATTGTATTGTTAAATCATTAGTAGAACTATCATAAGTTAAATATGGCTGATTTATCGACTTACTTATACCTTCTGTTAAAGAAAAAGTTGATTGGATAATTTTGGCAGGGGCTGTTTCCAACATCTTATCAAGACTTTCTCTCCAATTTTGAGTAGTTTCTAATATTTTATCTATTAATTCCCTATCAGCATCAGTACCTTCTATGTAAGAATCCATTAAAGTTGTTTCTATATCTGATACCTCAGACAAAATACTTGTTATATCTTCCACAAATTGAACATTGGCACTTAAAAGAGAACTTACACTTGCCCCAGTTGCTTTGAAATCTGTTAGATCTATAATCATAACATTACCGCCTTATTTAACAAATACATTCGGTGACCCCGAAGTTACATGACCACATTCTCATTTATCCTGTTCCCTCACCATCCCTATACCTCCAGCAAATGTATGGGATGAACAAGATAGTATAATAGGATCACAATGTATATCTTCCCCATCTTCCCCACAAGGATCATGGGGTCCAATTTTTGCACCGCAAACAGCAATTAAGGAACCATTGGCAAACACAGTAGTTTGTATAGTATCAATAACAGCCCCCTTACCACAATTGTCTATTTGTCTAGTTACCCCTTTCATGTGTTTACCCCCAACACTTCCTCTAAATAGGCAATTCTTTTTTTCAATTTTTCCATTTCGTTTTCTACAGGTTCTTTATACATTGGTAATTCTTTACTCTGGAATTTTTGTCTTTCTTTAATACTTTCAGGTAAATCTTTTATAGGTTTTGACAATCTTGAATTTAGATGAATATTAGCTCCCATAGAATCCATATGTATATCATGATCCTTTGTTATAAAACCTAATTCCCCATTTGTTATAAAATGTACATCCCCATCAAATAAAAACTTTGTATCACCTTTTACTGCTATAGTATTATTACCAGAACCATCAAAAGCTATTTCCAAATTTTCTTTATCAAACCTCACCTTTAACTTAAACGGAACAATTTCCACTTCAGTTTTTGTTTCAATGGATCTAATTAAAACATCTTCCATTTTATGGACTCCTCCAATTTTTATACATCCACGGCGTTTACGAACTCAGATCTTATTTTTAAATATTCGTAACATTGTTTAATAATATCACTATTATTTAAAGCACCTATTTTATCTGAAGAAAAGAATGTATCCCAAGTATGAGAATCGACAGTTGTCTCTTTAACAACCAAACTTTCGTTTACTAATCTATAATACTTCCCGTTGGCTTCCAGATAAATAAGTTCTAAGTTTTCAACAGTCCAATCCCAACTAGCATCCGAAAGATTACGCCACTTGACCAATGTGTTTTCTTTATACTCTGACCATGCACCTGTAGGGATAGCTCCTACGGCATACATATCACCATCTTTTGGATCAACAGGTGGTTTATTTTGTTTTGCTATAACTGTTGGAACAGTCTGTGACATATATAAATTAAACTGTAATGTTGCGAATACTTCTTCTTTCGCATTTGTATGAAAAATGTCTAAGGAAAAAGCAACAGTCTGTTCTATTTTATCGTAAACAATATGTCTCACTTGAGCATAACTACCATCTTTCATAATATCTGCGAATCCCATTAAATATCCTCCTTATGTTTTAATGATATAGTTAATAACAATACTTGGTTGCATATTTTGATGTGCAGTTCCACTACCAGTTGAATCCGTAGTTGGGTTAGCATTACCTGTACTTGTTGCTCCTTGAGTATCTGTGCCTGGAGTAGCACTTCCAGTTGCTCCTGTACCATCAGCTCCAGTATTTGCAGCACTACTAGCCCCTGAGGTAAAAGATGCTATATTGACATCATGAGTATGACTAGCTGATTGATTTCCAGTAGTAGTCGTATGGGTATGATTAGCACTTATACCTCCAGTTGCTCCTGTACCTCCAGCTCCAGATGTGAATGAGGCTATATTGACATCATGAGTATGACTAGCTGATTGATTTCCAGTAGTAGTCGTATGGGTATGATTAGCACTTATACCTCCAGTTGCTCCTGTACCTCCTGCACCTGTGGCTCCTGTACCACCAGCTCCTGATGTGAATGAGGCTATATTTACTGTATGGGTATGAGCCATTGTATGACTATGATTAGCTGATGGATTACTAGTAGTACCACTATGGGTATGGTTGGCACTTATACCTCCAGTTGCTCCCGTACCTCCAGCTCCTGATGTGAATGAGGCTATATTTACTGTATGGGTATGAGCCATTGTATGGGTATGACTAGCTGATTGATTTCCTGTAGTCAAATTATGAGTATGATCTGAGGTTTGACTACCTGTAACCAAACTTGATTGATGCCCACCACCTCCACTGTTTGGCTCACCGCCAGCACCAGTATAAATAAACTGTAAACCTGATCCAGTACCAGGAATATGACCATGACCTACGCTTATACCAGATGAAGTTCCATTATGGTAATGACTAGCTGATTGTGATCCAGTACTTCCTGTACTTACACCACTACTTGTTGTATTTGGAGGGTCACAAGCATGAGTATGGCTAGGACCTGTATGAGTATGACCAGCCGATTGATTACCTGTTGTAAACGTATGAGTATGCCAAGCTGATACCGTTCCAGTATTTGCAGTGCTTACCCCACTACTTGTCGTATTTGGAGGATCACAAGCATGAGTATGGCTAGGACCTGTATGAGTATGGCTAGGACCTGTATGGGTATGACCTACTGATTGATTGCCTGATGTACCAGTATGAGTATGACTAGCACTTTGATTTCCACTTGTAGTATTTGGAGGATCACAAGCATGAGTATGGCTAGGACCTGTATGGGTATGATCTGCTGATTGATTACCCGATGTACCAGTATGAGTATGACTAGCACTTTGATTTCCACTTGTAGTATTTGGTGGATCTACACTATGAGTATGTGTGATAGTATGGGTATGACTTGGCCCTGTATGAGTATGACTATCTACCGTATGACTATGTTGAGCAATACTATGACTATGATTCACTGTTGTATGACTATGAGATGCTAATTCTCCACTACTTAAAATATGAGTCTCTGTACCTATTATATCTGTTACATTTCTTGTAGAATAAGTAACATCTTCTCCATTAGGTAATCCTGAATGATTAGCACCTATTGGAGATTTTCCTCTTAAATCAGGAATATTAAAAGTAGTTGATCCATCCCCCACACCATATAAAGTGGAAATAACGGAAAACAATCTTGAATAAGTTATTCTGCTTACAGCAGAACCATCACAAAACAAAAATTCACTTGATGTTGGTAAAGACTCTCCAGCAAATGGAAAAATAACACCAGGTGGTAGTATCTCATATCCAGGATCAGCAGTAACATAGCCTTTCAAATGTATACCAAAAGAATCCATAATAACTCCATCTATTTCAAAACCCGGCCATTAATGATTATTTCAGTATAATAATCATTGTTGTTGTTGTTGATTATTGATTCAGTTATATCTATCATATCTGTAGAAAATAAAGTAAAGGTAATATACGGATCTTGTTTTAATTTGAGCAACAAGTTATAAACATCTTCTTTTGGAAATACTTCAGAAACAAAATGAATTTCACCTGCAAATTTATTAATATTAGCTTTAAAAAAATCATAATCTTCAAATATATATTTTTCATAACCCTCAATATCAAATTTTAAAAAATCAATAGGTCTATTAATTAAATCAAGAAGATTTTTAAATGTCATAGCTTGAGTATATTGATGCAACCCTGAATGAAACATACAACTAAAATCTACAATGTTTTGACTATCATTTAACATTAAATTTAATAATTTTGTATTATTACCATCTAATCGTTTCACAAAATCTTGAAGTGTAAAAATACTGGCATCCACCCCAATATAATTTATATCTAATTGATTTTGCATACAACCAAAATATAAATCACCATCCGAACATCCTAAATCCAATACAGTATCATTATTATTTATCTCTACGGAATGAATATATTGATTAAAATCAAATGATTCTTTCTGTTTACTAAGAACCTCATTAATTTTTTCAATCACAGTTTCTGGAGAAATAGACTTAGAGCAAATAAAGTTTTGATTTTCAGGACACCAATTCCAATTTCCTTTATCGAATATATGACTGGTGGTGTTAAAGCATCCATTACAAACAGTATCATTATGTATTTTAAGCATATCTGAAGGTTCTAAAAACGATTTTGTTACTCCTGAAATCATTATGGTAGGCACACCCAATGCCCATGCCAACCAAGAAAGTCCAGAACTCACCCCTATAAATAACTTAGAATTCAATATTTGTTTTATTCTTAACTTAATGGAATGATCACCAGTTTTATCTAAAGCATTATAGGGAGCAATATTCCCCATGTAGGTTCCGCTTTCTTTTGAAATATGCATCACTTTGTATCCATTAGATACTAAGTGACTTACCACCTTTTGCCAACCATTTTGATGGTTCCAATATTTCGCTTGACAACTGCTATGTATGCTTATACATACATCCCCTTCTGATGTTCCAAGATCATCAGGTATGTCTATTTTAGGCTTAATCTCTCGATATTCTAAACCAAGTATATCTGATGCTATTTTTTGTAGTGGAATTGTCCTCCAATCAACAGGATGCCACATTTTACTATCAGCAGGATTAAAAGCTCCTATTTTATAACTTGCGTAGATATTATGAACAACTTCACCAGGTTTAATAAAGTTAATTTCAGGATATGAATTTTTATACAATTTATTCCAAAACGTTGAACAAAAAACTTTACAATCGTGTTTCAATCTAAATTCTTCAACATATGGTATCCAAGCAATAGTATCTCCTAAAGCAGAACTTTCAAGAGATATTAGTATTTTTTTATTTTTAAGATCAAATTTATGTTCAAATACCAATTTATCTTCTGACTTTACTTTTATAATCCAATTTGTAAACCACTTACGATAACATTTAGTGTAGTGGTTAGTAGGTAATGTGTCCTGATGTACTATTCTATTTGTTTCGTCATAAAATGCAATATTATATTTAGCGTCAACCTCCCCATTTAACACCTCAACAAAAGGACCATCAATAAAATTAAAATTTATTCTTTGTTCAGGTTGAATATCATCAACATTTTTTTCTACGTTGTTATAAACGTCCTTTAAAACATTTGCAAAAGATTCTTTTTGATCAACTATTGCTAGTTTAGGTAAATTGGATTTCAATGAATCTAACACTAATAAGGAATCTTTAAATAAATCATTTGTCAGATACTTTACATACTTATCATATTCGTGTTGATAAATATCTAAATAAGTCATCAACACTGGTAAACCCCAAGAAATAGCTTCTCGTGGAACTAATGGATTCAATTCGCTTTTAGAAGGGAATAAAAGTAAATCACATGCACTATACCAAGTATCTACATTTGAACACTCACCATGAACGATACAATTAAACGGTTTGTTTTGCATAAGAGGCTCCCAATACTCTTTGAAATTAGGAGCCTGATTACCAATAAAATGAAATTGTATTTTTTCTGTTTTCAATAAATATGCAATTTCAAATATATAACCTTGATTTTTTCCTGATGTAAATAATCCCACATTCAATACATGTTTAAATTCAGGATCTAATTCTAATGCCTTCAATGCCACTTCTCTGTCAGGTCTAATTTTCCGTTCTAATGGATACTCAGCTAAGTATGAAGAAACTTTAAGTTCCTTAAATTTCTCAATTTGAGATGTACTTACAAAAACAAAAGAGTCTGGTATGACTCGTTTATCTTGTACTGAAAACCTTGAATTATGAGATGTTTCTATAATTTTATATGTTCTATCTGAATTATAAATATAGTTTATCAATTCGTCAGGTAAGAAAAATTCTGGAAATTCCTCTATATGGATTATATCAAAATGTAATCCACGAATAAAATTCCTCACATATTTTATCTTAAAATTTATATCAGTTCCCTGTTCCCAGAAAATAAATTTTTTCTCAGGTATAATACTTTTTATCAAATCTTTTTGTACTTTATAAATAGGGGCAATATCTTCCCATTCTACTAAATATACATCATTATCTTTAGATATTATTTCAAGTTTTTTGTAAAGATATTGTGGCAAACCACCAGTTGATAAATGTGGAGTTAAATACAAAATCTTATTAATCTTATTCATCTTCTTTCTCCTCTACTTTTAAGCGTAAGTAGTTCAACGAGCTTTCCAATTCTATTTCATTTTTCATACCATGATAAAATACCACATTTGATGAATTATCAACAAATTGCTCTGGTACAGAGTAAACGTTGCCTTTAAAACCTTCTTTTTCTTCCACAAATTCTAAAGGATCAAAGTATAACGTGTTCAAATAAATACGTCCATAATTCTTAGTGCATCCTCTTTTCCATAGTAGAACATTAAAAGAAGTTTCATCTTGAAATGGATAAAAACTTTGACGATTTTCTAACAGATAAAAATTACTACAAAACTCTTCCCATTCTTTTAGAAAATCAATACACTTTCTATTTACACTCATAAAACACGAATATACATAAGACATAGACTTACTTGTAACACTTATATAATTCATCAATTTATGTTCATCGAATCGCATTTCCTTACCATCATGAATAACAAATGAATAAGGTTTATCCCAATTACCGATTGAAGCTAAAGGATAATTATACTCATGATAGAATTTAGACAAGTCAAATCTTTTCCCAACAATTATATCAGAATCTAAAAACACAACGTTATCATAATAATTTAAGGCATCTAAAAGTAATATAGGCTTATAAAATTCAAATCTAGGTTTACTTATATCAGTTTGCCATCTTTTTTTAACAAGATTGGGATGGTTAAGATTAGAATCGAATCCAATAGTATAATATAAAAATTTAGCATCAACTTTTTGTATATCTAAAGATTCAATTAAACACTTTGCCATATATTCAAATTTAGCATCTGTAAAAAATAATATGTTTATTTCCAATTAGTCTAAACCTCCTTACTAATTTTATTTAATTGTCCACCAAGTTCCAAAAAACTCATTTGTCGTATTCAATTCCAGATTATACACTTTAGTAAATTCATCAACAGCACCATTAACACCAAACATACCTGCATAAACTCCATTATCAAAATATATCGGTATGTTTTTATCTTTCTGAAATAAATGTCTTGGTAAATAATCATGTCCACCAATCAAACCACCAATTCTCACTTTCGGATACCACAATTCAATATCTTGTTTTACCGATTCATAGGTATGATTAGCATCAATATATATAAAATCTAATGAATGATCATTGAAAAGATTTACAGCTTTTTTTCCAGGAATACGCAACATAAATGCTCTATCTTCATATCCTAAAATATTACTTATAGCTTCGGAATAGACCTCAATAGGATTTTGTTGATTTGATATATCACTATACTCGTCAGTAGGTAAAGACCTCCAAACATCAATCATATAAAGGGTGCCATCCCAATTATTCAATATGATTTTTGAAAATTCCCCTTTATATACTCCTAATTCAACACCAATGGAATATTCATTTAATAATGTTGGAAATTGCTTCCTAATCATTCCATTCCCTTTCATAAAAGGTTATGAGTATTTCAAATAAACTACTCATAACCAATTAATCATTGTAACTTTTTAACTTTATTGGGTACTGTTGAATCTTTCGTAACTTCGGCTGTTTCTTCAGCCTCTAATTTTTTAATTTTTTGTTGTAAATCTTTGGCCTCATACTGTAAAACTTGCTGGCGTTGTTGCATAAAACTAAACTCCAATTGAATATTTTGCATTTTCAATTTTGCTTCTTCCAACTCCCCAGCATAAGTAATTCCAACCAATCCAAGAATAATACAAAATGATACAAATAACTTTTTCACTCTTATTCTCCTATTCTTATAATTTATTGTACAATGAAATCATCCTTATCTTTGATTTCATTACGAGCTTTATTTATTTCATATGTTCTAACTCGATATTTTATAAATTTAATTACTTCCGCTTTAATACATTCTTTTATTGGACCTTTACATCCATTAGCCCTAAAAGTTTCAACAATCCGTGGAACTGCTTTAGAGGGAATTGTAATAGTCAACGATACATCTTCGGCTTTTACAATATTAACTGTACCTATTAATAATATTATGATTGATATTATAGTAATAAATGTTTTCATTTTTATTCTCCTTTTATTGAGTGGAATTTTCTGTATCATGTTCTTTAATTCAGATCTGGAATTTACTCTTTTTAAAATTACTTACCAACATCAACCATAGAAAAAACAGTAGTCCCTTGTCTAATTATCGATGCTGTTGCATTAAGTAAAGTTATTCCTATTTCATTTTTATTAATACTGTGATTATCCCAAATCCTAAAACACAAAATTCCCCCATTAGTATCTATATGAGGTGGAGCATTGATTCTGAACACACATGAATTTCCATCACATATTGGATGATAAATGTAAAATGTTTGCAGTGTATCAGGATGCCAATCACCATTTGTTGGAAACCCAACAAATAACCTATTTGAGTATATGGGCGATCCACCGTTAAAATTTGCCCTATTGTTGGGAAAATTTGCAGCATGAACAGGCTTGGTCATTGAGATAGCATTTGCTGCGAAATCCCACGTATTGCCGTACCCACCAATATTCCACTGGTTCCATGAGTCGGCATTGATTGTATCAGCCATCCGCATATAAGCATCCATCCCACGAAAATCACCAACAAAATATTTCTGGTTATAGTTAGCGTAATTGAATCCTCCCAGCCAATTCTCACATCGAAAAATAATTCTCCCAGTAGTTGACACGGCATTAACGTAAAAACAAATAGCATCTTTAACACGATCTGAATCAATAGCTTGAGTCACAATCTTATTGCTATCCCAATTTGGATTTAGGCCAGGAGCATTAAAGTAAACTGGATATTTAAGGCCAGACAAAAAGTTGACGTAAATCTCATTACCTTGAATAACTTGATTTGCATTATTAATATAAAATTGAATCCCACTTGTGTTTGGATGATTTCCAATGCCGTTAATCTGGTGAATGTTTATTCTATTGCCAAGACAGTTGCCGTATTCACCCTTCAGGACAAGTCCATTTTGTAAACTTTGTATTGTGTGACAACGTATATCGGCAACAGAACATCCATCCAACACTAATCCCGATCCAGTATCAGTTTCAGCATTCATGCCCAAACCCTGCAAAGAAGGTATTTCAAGAGTGGCTACACGATAACCGTTAGGAGCGCCTTTGATAGTAATCATGTCAATTGGACCAGCCCCCGCTAATTTAGTCAACTTTGCTACACCAACACATCGTGTAACAATCTCTTTGCTAATAACTAAACCCTTTTGAATACCATAATTTCTTGAAAAGATTAAAGGCTTATCAGATTCACTAGCCTCATTTATGGCAGTTTGGATAGCATTTGAATCATCTGTTTGCCCATCCCCTACAGCACCATACTGTTCAGGTCTAATTTCTGTTGGACTAACACCACCAAATATCGTTGTTATCCAGCTTAGTGCTCCCATTTTTACTCCTTATTTTTAAATTAGCTTGATTAGAAAATATTAATTTGGCTCTTTCAGTAGAGAATGCTCTCCATGTTTTTTATTGAGTGGCATTTTCCTTATTAGGATTTTCCATATCAGCTTTCTTTAAAATTTCTGCCCTATCTGGTGAAAACTTAAATATCATTCCTGCGGTTGGTATTTCATATCGAGAATTGTCCTGAAGCATAAAAAATCTAGTTTGTACTTCTGGAATCAGTCCATCTGCTTCTACCTTGTCTAGTTTTTTCCAATTTTTGTCACTAACTTCTTTGTACCATACAGTGTAAGTAAACATCTTTGATCCTCCTGTTAAATGGTTTTTGGTTATACATCAATTGCATTAGTATATTCTGGACGACTTTTAAGAAAAAGATAACATTGTTTAACAATATCAGTGTTATTGTTTACTCCAATTTTACTAACATCAAAAAATTTATCCCAGACTCTTGAATCTGTTACTGTATGAGATACAGTCAATTTTCCGTCTACAGGTGTGTAATATTTCCCATTTGTTTCAAGATATATAAGCTGATCCTCAATAATATTCCAAATGGCTCCTTCAGAATTCCATTCAACTAATGTGTTTTCTTTATACTCTGACCATGCACCTGTAGGGATAGCCCCTACGGCATACCAATCACCATCTTTTGGATCAACAGGTGGTTTATTTTGTTTTGCTATAACAGAAGGTACTCTATTACCCATATTAAAAAGAAAATCTATTTTAGCAAATGATTCCAATTTCTCACTTGTATGGTAAATGGTTAGATTAAAAGCCAAATATTTAGCAACTTTGTCATATACCACATATCTAACTTGAGAATAACTTCCATCTACTATAATATCTGCGAATCCCATTTAATCTATCCTCCTTATGTTTTAATAATATAATTTAATATAAGACTCGGTTGCATGTTTTCATGGGCAGTTCCACTTCCTGTACTGTTTGTAGTTGGGTTAGCATTACCTGTACTTGTTGCTCCTTGAGTATCTGTGCCTGGAGTAGCACTTCCAGTTGCTCCTGTACCATCAGCTCCAGTTGCTCCTGTACCATCAGCTCCAGATGTGAATGAGGCTATATTGACATCATGAGTATGACTAGCTGATTGATTTCCAGTAGTAGTCGTATGGGTATGATTAGCACTTATACCTCCA
>JGI11705J14877_10001651_pt1 | contig 12546 bp, 14 predicted proteins | sample Etolaghawater15m_FD_14877 | JGI IMG/M metagenome (IMG submission 14877) | reverse complement strand
TGGTCGATCATCGCAACGGCATAGGTGTTTTCAATGGCCTCGCGCGCCTCAGCCACAAGCTCGTTCGCATCAGCATCGGGCAGGCCAGTTGCATCCTCGCGCAAATAGTCGCGCAATTCAGCCGCCGTGACTGGTTCCGCAGCCGGGGCAGCGGTTTGCACATGCCCACGGTATTGATGCAGCATGATAGGCGCGGAAAGTGCCATTACTTAGCAACCTTCTTTGGGCGACCGCGCTTTTTCGGCGCAGCCTTGGTTTCAGTTGGGGTCACGATCTTCGTTTCCTCGCGGGGATCGAACATTGCCGACGCCGCGCGATCTGCAAGCGCCCACTCCGCAACCTGCCCCGTGACAATGGTGCCGAATGAAAAGGTCTCAACAATGGCACCTTTTGGCGCGCACTTGTAACCCTCTCGCTTTGTGATTTTGGCTCGTGTCATGCAATGCCCTCCATTACCCGCCGCAATTATAGCCAAACCAGCGCAGGGCTGGCAATCGTATCGGGATCAATCAGCGACACGCCCTGCATCACTTTCCCGACTTCATTGGCATTGATCTGCATGTCATCTGCACCGCCAAGGCTCCAAGCCATCGCCCACTTTTCCCACTTGAGAACGCCGTATTCATCCACACGGGATAGGGCAGGATCAGTCAGGCGGATGTTGACGTGGTAGCGGTTATCCATGACAGGGGCAGTGAGTTCAGTACCGTCTTCGTCATAGGTGCCCGGAGTGATCACCACAGGTCCGAGGGGGCTGATATGGACGCCCTTTGCTGTTGCCCACTCACCTGTGCCTTGTTCGGTGGTTTCGCCAGTCTCCGGGTCTGTGACGGTCTCTGTGACCTCATACTTGAGTTCTGCCCACCGTGCAGCTGCTTCAAACGTAGCCTCATCAGTGGCTCTGACAACTGCATCCAGCATTCCGCCGGAGTAGTGTACCAGAACAAGGATAGGGTTTTCTTCGGTTCCGAGGTTGTGGCTCATGTGCTTGCCTCCGCGATACCAGTGTCACCAATATCGGTTGCCCAGATGCGCAGGGTCTTGATTGTCCCCATGAAGTCAAAGCCAATTTCCAGATCGGTAGAGGACAGGTCAGGTAGAGCCACGGGCGTTGTGTCTTCTGTCAGGGCTGTGCCATCCACTGCGCCGTTGATGAAGGTAGACCCGTGACGCGAGGCGATGTTGAACGGGATTAGGACGCCGGGAGCATACGCAGACGTTTTCTGCCTAGCGTCAAAAGTCCCGCTTGCGCCCTGCACAAAATACGCGTCCCCAGTGCCAGATACCGTGTCCAGCTTCAAATTTATTGCGTTGTTGTTGTCGGCTCTCCACTCCGTAAAGATGCGGGTGTTGTAGGCATTCTCATCAGCATACGTAACCTTCCCTTCCATTTGGATGGACACGGCGAGAGGGTTGATCTCTTTGACGGAGATGTTGTCCCACCGGTTGTAAGAGGATGTGTTACCATTACCAGCACCAAGCACCACATAAGTAGTCGTCGCGGTCGCCACGAACAACAAGGAAATCTCCCCCGTGTCCGTCACAGCTTCGGCCACGTAAGCCGCCGCACCATTGCTGTTATTTGACACGGCTAAGACTTCGCCAGATGTTCCGCTGCGTTCGATCACCTCTGCGCTTAGCTGGTAAATAGCCCCAATCTCTGTCGTGATACCCTGAACGCCTCCGTTGAAAGGTGCCAGAGAGTTGTCAATCTTGATCGTACCAGTCTCCCAAGATACTGCACCCCTAGCTGCGTCGGCAGCAGCCCACCCAGTCGTATCCGTATCAAACGTACCGTTGGTCACCAACTCATCACCGATCACCTGTGGCGTGGGCCAAGGCAAGTTAGCACTCGGAGCGGTCAGCGTCTCGGCTGCGCGGGTTGCTGCTGCGCCGTTGGTGGGGATGTAGCTGGAAGGTGTGGAGCCTGCTTCGGGTTGGGAAAATGCAACGGCGATTACTTCGCTTCCTACTGGGGTCCAACTAACGAAAAAGGCTGAGTCGGAGTTGTTCAACCCCACGATCATATTCCCAGCGCCACCTGAAAACGTGCCGCCAACATACGCCCTGACAAACGACCCCATCTTAGTGACACCATAAAGCGCCCCAGCAGTGACCGCTCCGGCTACCCCATTCAATAAGTCAACAGACAGATAATACGCAGACACACCATCAAACAAACGAAGGATTGCCCATCTGTGCCCGCTATACTCCAAGTCTACCGCCCACACAGATTCCCCCGCCGGGAGCGTTACTGATTTATAGACATAGTGGCTACCTGATGCTGTGGTAGGAATTATCGACCAAGCTGAAGTAAGTCCATCACGCCCAGTCCGATCTTGCGTCACCGAAGAGATGTTATTTTTTGTCCATGCCCCAACATTATTGCTATCTGCGTCAAGGTTCGTCCGGGCTTCGCTCTCATGCAGGTAGCCCGCGTCCACCCATGCAGAGCCGTCCCAGATGTGATGGCCACGCCGGGGCATGTACACAGCAGCAGAAGTCGTGGGAACGTAGCTGTCGCCGCGATCTGGATTGTTGACCATGCCGCCGAGGTCGGAGCGGTAGCATTGCCAGCGAGTTACTTTGAACGGAATAGTTTGGTTTGTGTGCTGAATAATTCCGGCCTGCCCAGAAGTGCCAGAAACCATTGTCGTCGAAACTTGATATATATTTCCAGTTACGTTAGTAACCGTATATCCAGAGGCGTATGCGGGTGAGACGCCCCCAACGACAAAAGCAAAAGGGGCGCCGGCTTGGGATGGGAATGTTGGTTCCGCACCGTTATCCAATTCAATGTATGCTGACAAAGTTAGCAAAACACCGCTGGGTATTCCCGACCAATATTTCAAGCTTAGATTTCCATCACCATCAAAATACAAAGAGTTTGAAAAACCATTTATAGGTGTTGCGGCGTCAGTTGTATCAGTGCCAAGCAGTTGCGCTTGGGAACCATCGGAATAGTTAAAGATATTATGTGGACGCCATTTGAGCAGCCCGTCACTGTCAACCATCGTGGCGTTGCTGGTGGCTGCGTGGGTCAGCGTGTCGGCAAAGGTCGAGCGAGCCAGGTTCGCGCGGTAGTATTCACCACCGAAATCCGCCACGAACTCAGGCCGAAACCCTGCAGTCTTGTATAGATCGGAACGCCCGCCGAACGGCGAACGAATGCCGCTGAGGGGCGAAACGACGTTACGCATGAGACACCATAACTTCGCCGTTTACATCGCTGTAGGCATACACGCGCACCGCAGAAATGCCGGGGAACAGATCAGCAAGCGCCGTGTTTAGTTCGCCTTGCCCCGGCGCGTATGAAATGCTGCCGGCGTCATCAGTCGGTGCAACTGCGCTTGTCGTGCCCTTGATAAGCACAGAATTAGAGCAGCCATTTTGAAACGTAATCGACGTGACATTCGCATCCGTCAATTGCGTCCATGTGTTCGCAGTCAGTTCAATCGAGGTGTTTTGCGCCATCTTTGCGGCCTCCTTGGATGGACATGCTGATATTATGCAATGCCCTGTCTTACGTGATAGCTGGACGGCTGGTCGTGGTTATACCGCGCCTCGACTTCCTGCGCTGTCGGCAGGTCGCGCGGCTCAAACGTCACTTCCCCGTTGTCAGCAACATTCACCTTGTACCCGTCAAAGCCGTAAAGCTTGCTGTCAGGGTCTTCACAAGCGTCCAGAAGGCTTGTGTTTGCGGACACGTTGATCTTGATGCCCCGCGCCCGTGCCGCCGCCAGCCAGAACTCCACACATGCCCGCCCGCGTTCCGCCTTGTGGCTGTGCTGGTAGCTGAAATCCAAACCGAACAGGCTAATGACGCCGACACGCGCGTGGATGGCAAAGGCAACGGCCCAAGCAACCGTGCTGTTGAAATACACCATGCCAAGGTCTTGCACCACGTCCTGCACCGGATACGGCACAAGGCCCGGATATCCCGGTTCAATGTGGCTGGTGTAGATCGGTCCCGAATGCCCCCGCATCCATTTCAGCATATTGGCGATGTTGCTTTTGGGTTGCGCCTCTGCCCTGCGCTCTTGCACCCGAACATCATCCATATGAAACACGCGATCGCACTGGAACACACCGCCCACGTTATTGATGCCCCAAACCTCATCACAGAACGAATGCGACCCGCCGAACCGCTTGGCGAAGTCGGTGAAGTCGTCAATGCTTGGCCCCATGCCAAGGATCGACACATGCTTGCCGCGCAACTTGTGGAGCGGGTCACGCTCACACCGTGCGACCAATGTTCGACCCGGCCTGTCACCAACGCCGCTTTCAGGCCCTTCCTGGTGCGCCATATCGCGCACCTTCCAGCCGCAATCGGTCAGCAGCTTGCGGAAATCGCTTTCCGTGTAGTGCCGATGATGAAACGCAATCCTGTCCTCATATGGGAAATGCGCTTCATTCGGGACGCTGGCATAAAGCTCCTGTGCATCAATGCCCGTCAGTAGTGGGCGAGGATCGGCAATGTGTTCGATTGTCTCAAAGCACACCGCCGCGTCAAACTCGCCCCCCGGCGCGCCCTCCGATAGATCGGTTTGGGAGTAGGACGGGCCGGGATAGTATTGGCGCGCGTATTTCAGCGCCTCNTCATTCACGTCTACCGCNACAACGTCGCGGCCCTCTGCCANCAATGCGGCCCCATATCCAACGCCACACGCGGCGTCNAGAACCCTTGCCCCTTTGGCAATGTGTTTTGCCGCCCATTCATAACGGGCAACGTGATCGGCACGGATGCCGTCGCGGGTCGGGGCAACTTGCCGCTCACCGCTCAATAAATCTGGATGATACATGCCGACTCCCAAGGCAGCAGGTGAAGGGCGGGCCATGACAGCCCGCCCGAATTGTCTTAGGTCGCTACAGGTGCGCGGTGCGCATTGCCCAGAACGGCAGCAGCCGAAACCGGGGTGCCAGCCGTTGCCGTCGAAACGATCTTGGCTTGCACATAGCGCTTGCCGCCGATGTAGCCGATCCGCTTGGCTACCTTTTCGGTCGAGCCGTCAACGCGGGTAGCAGCCGCAAGTCCCGCAGCCGCTTCGGTGCCGAGAAGATCAGCAGCCGCAGCAGATGCCATGGAACCGGTCGCATCACCGTGCAGGATGGTCGGCGTGAAGGTTGCCGCCGTGGCCGTGATGGCCCCGTAGTGCAGCACGAATTCCACGCTGTCATATCCCTTGCGGTCAATGATGGAACCGGTCTGGCCGGTGCCGGTCGTGCCAACCGCAACAGGTGCGATGCAGGTGACAACGTTGATGTTATTGTGAAGATCACGCATTGGTCAGCCCCTTACGATTTGAAGTTGATGATCTTGAGCGCGTCGAAGTCCACCACGTCACCACCGACACGCTTGGTCGAGTAGAAATGAACGTAAGGCTTGTTCGAGTAGGGGTCGCGCAGAACGCGAATACCCATGCGATCAACGATCTGGTAAGCCGCGCGCATGTCGCCCACAGCAATGGACAGGGAACCGGTCGCAAGATCGGGCATGTCCTCGAAGGTGGCAACCGGATAGCCAAGCAGCGATGCAGGCTGACCGGCAGCGATACCGGGCGACCAGATATAGGCCCCGTCGCTGTCTTTCAGTTGCCGCACTTCGGACATGGTGCTGCGGTTCATGAACCACGTTGCATTGTTCCGATACTGCTGTTTCAGCGCATACAGCGCGTCAAGCAGGGTGTCACCACCAGCCGGGGCAGCGGTGAAGCCGCCGTTGACGCCGGTATCAAACTGCTCGATTGCGCCAAGCTGGTAAGTGCCTGCCGTGGTCCAATCGCCATAGTCAAGGAAACCACGCGGGCGACCAACGCCGGTGCCGGTCACAAAGGCGGTTGCCTCGGTGCGGGCGAACTTGTCGCCAACCTTGTCGGCAAGCCATTGTTCCATGTTAATCTCGGCATCATCCAGGATCTTCTGAGTTGCCGCCGGGTTGGCATACATCTCATGGGTCGGGATGCGCCAGCGCTTCAGTTCCGGGGTATTGGTTTCGGCGCGCGAGCCGGTTTCCTCAACCCACGAAGCCGCCGCCTCGTCAACATCGTGCAGCCCTTCAAGCGCATCGGTCGAAATCACCTGCACAGACGCATAGGCGCGCATGGGCGAGGTGTCGAAGATACGTTGGACCACGCGGCCATTCATGTCCGGGTGAACGACGTAGCCGCCATCGGGGTCGGAACCGACCGAAAGCGCCTTGACTTCGGCACCGTCCAGCATCTTGTCATCGTGGCGCAGATACTTGCCGAACGCGGACTTGTATTCGTCCATGTTGGAAGCACTGTAGTCCTGCACCATCGTGCCACGACGCTTGCCAAGCGTTGCCGCCCAGTTGAACGCTTTGGCGTCAAGGTCGATCTTCTCGCCCTTTTCGTCGGTGATGACACGCTGCGACCGCTTGACCGCGAGAACAGCCTGTTCGGCAATCTCATTGGCCTTTGCAATGTCCGCGTCGATCTTGGACAGCTTTTCCTCGGTCACGGGGTCAGCCGCGCCCTTTGCCTCGATCTCCTTGAGGCGTTCGTCATTCGTGCGCTTGAATTCCTCGAACGCCGAATTCAGGTTCCCGATAGCATCGTTCACCTGCTTGATTTCAATCTCAGCCATTTTTCAGTGTCTCCTGTAGCTGATTGATTTGGGTCATGAGGGTTTTGACGCCCTCGCTTGCCGCCTCATCCGCCACAGCATCCCGCGTGTCGGTTAGGCCCTTGAAGCCGTGCAGCGCGATGGCCGTGGCCTCCTTCCGGCTGTATCCTGCATCCCGCAGGAACCGCTCGAATTCTCTTTCTGTGGTCAGGGACTTTACGTCCGTGACGGTCGCTTTCTCGTTCATCGGGAACGTGACAAGCGAAATCTCGTACAGGTCCACCTCGTCAAGACGGCGGACGCTTCCGTTGCCTTCCTGACTGGCCTGCTTGGTAACAAACCCGATAGACATGCTGTCCAGCGCGCCCATGCGCATGAGCGCCATGGCTTCGCGGCCCTTCTGCACTTCCTTGGAAATCCGGCCTTTTACGTAAAGCCCGCGCTCGGTTTCCTCGATGCTATCCCACACACCGATAGGCTGGTCTTTATCATGCTGCCAGAGCATCCGAACCTTGCGGCCCCCAAGCGATTTCTGGAATGCACCGCGCGCCACGATATCCATGCCGTTGTCGATGTTGCCGAACGTGCTGGCATAGCCTTCAAACACGCCATCCGCATCCGGCTCTTTCTTGATCTCGAATGAGATGTCTTTGTGTTCCATATTACCGCCTCACGTATGCAACTGCGCAACGGCAGTTGATTGTATTGCCGGGGCTGGCGTTTGGATCGCCGGGAAAGCGCAACGCTTCTGTGCCGCCGTTTTTATGGGGGACTTGAAACAGCCCGTTGCCGTCTTCCCGTCGCCCGTTCATCACGCGATGATTGAACTCATCAACTTCGGCGTCTGCCTCGCCAAAATCTCGCGTTCTTGCGTCCTCTGTCGAAATCCATTCGCGCGTCCGGCGCGTTCCGATTGCCTGAGAAGTGCGCCATGCGCCGTAGTTCGCCGCGCCGTGCGTTTCCGTCCTGGCGATCAGGTTGGCGCGATAGCGGGTCATGGCGGGCATAACATCCGTCAACCGCCGCCCGATCTGGTCAACGCCTTCCCCTTGGTCCTGCCCAATGGTGATCAGGTTGATGATCAAGCGCCGCGTGGTTTCTGTGATGCCCACAATCCGCCGCCTGATGGCTTCCTCTTGCAGATACTCAATCGCCAGTTGCTGAAAGAACTCGGCCCAACTCTTTTTCTCAAGTGGCGGTGCCGACTTCATTTCATGAACGCCGAAAGCGCCCATCATGTCCCCCGCGACGCCCAAGAACGCATCGGCAAGCCTGCGCTCGAAGTCATCCGGCATTTGTGGCGCGGAACCCGTCCGCATGTATTCCGCAATCATCCTTTGTGACGCGCCGTCCATAACGGACCTGTAACGCGCCGCGTATTTCCGTTCTGCCGCGTCAAGAATGCGGTTCTGACGGTTCCGCTCGTCCTGCGGTGTCATTTGTAGCCCAATACCGCCGCAATGGTTTTGGCGTCCGGTTCCGTCTGCACAGGGGCGCGCTGCGGTAGCTGATTGCCCTGACCACCATCAAGCGGGCCATACCCGACAAGCTCACGCTGTTCATCAACCGTCAGGAACATGGCCTTTCCGGCGATCTCGAATAGCGTTTGCTTTTTGGCCGCAATGGCCGGGATTTGATCCAGTTCTGGCCTTACCTCCAGGTCACCAAACTTAGGGCCAAGCCAGATTGTCCATTCATCAGCGACCCGCGTAGTCAGCGGGATAACCGTATCCTCCCAGAAGGCGAGGCGGGCCTCCTGATAGTTCGAGTAGGTGTTATCGCCTGGAATACCAAGCATCATCGGCGGAACGCCAAACGCCAGAGCAATATCACGCGCCGCGCTGTTCTTCGTTTCGATGATTTCCATATCAGCCGGGGAAAACCCCATGCCAACCCAATCAAGCCCGCTTTCCAGCAACATCGGGCGACCGCCGTTCTTGGCCCCCGTATATTGTTCTTCGATCTGCGCTTTCAGGCGGGCGAATTGATCGTCGGACAGTTCTTCCTCTGATTTCAGTGCCCCACTTGGCCGCGCGCTGTTCTGCAATAGAGCCTGCACCCAAGCCATAGCCTCATTGTGCTGATCGACGCCATACGCACCGGCCTCAACCGGCGAAAGCCCGTACCAGTCATTGACAGGGTTGAATAGCTTAGAATGCCAAATGTCGGCATCACCAGCTTCGTCAACGTCAAACCGAACCTTGCGACCACCAACAGCGTATTCGTATTGCCTCACATGGCCGTTCGCGTCGGGAATGACTTTCATGCGATCCGGGCGCAGGTTGTATAGCTCCTTCGGCTCCTGCCCGACCGTCACGCGCTCTTGATACGCATTACCGGCAATCATCTCATAGCCGACGCGCTCCATGAGGTAGGAAGCGGTTGTCTGCTTTGGGTTCGGGCGGGCGATCAGGTCCAGAAACGGCGTTTCCGTCACTTCCGTTTCCCCGCGCCATGCTGACCACTTTACCGATCCAACCGCCTCACCGATCTTATTGATGCACTGATAGGCGACGACATTGCGAACATATGCCTCTTTGGCGAAGCTGGTGTAATCGCGTGGCGTCCAGACGGCTTGCCCCGGCGAGAGAACCATCGTTGCCGCGACAGCGCTTTCCTTTGTTTCCGCGCGGCGGAATGCGTCAAATAGCTTCATAAGCGGCCCCTTACAGCGCCCGAAGTCGCGGGGCGGCTGCTGGCCCGAGAATGTCGCATATCGCGTCAATCGTCGGGTCTACTTGGTCATCATGTGCAGCGTTCGGAAACTGCGTGAATTCTGCGAGGTACGAAGACAGCCACGGCGCGTCACGCGGGATAAGCACGTTGCCGCTTTCGATCATGGGCGCGGCGTCCATTGCCCTCGTCACCTTGTCAATGTTGCGTTGAAGGGCAATGACCGGGATGCCCTCGCGCTTGAGCGTCTGGATTAGCCCCGTTCCGCTAACCTTGTCTTCCACTTCCATCTTGCGCAGCGTCCCGCGCCCGGTCATGGCCTTGTGCTTGTTCCAGAATGCCCGCGCTTGCGTTAGCAGGTCAGGCGCTTCCCATTTGCCGCGAAGCTGGTCAAGCAAAACCGCCTGCCCGCCCTCAGACCGGCCCCAGCATTGCAAAACCGTGTAGTCGTTCGCTTCTTTGGTTTTCTGCGCCGTGTCCACGTATATAGCGCGCCAGACAATGCGCGGCGGCTCGACATAGGTTCGCCACCATTCATCCTTGAACAGCCCGCCNCCAATAGGCGCAGGGCGTTGCATGTATTGGCCNGCATANACNTAGGCGTTGGCCGCTTCCATCCGGCGCAGATCATCCCGGCTGAATTGGTCAGGCCANAATGATAGGTCGTCAGCGTCAACCGCCGGAATGTTNAGGTGTTCCCATTCCTCGCCGTTGCCGCCGTCCAGAAGCCACCCGCTTAGGTCGCGCTCATGCAGCCGCTGCATNATGACAATGATCGGCGTGTCNCGCGTGTTCAACCGGCTTTCCATAGTGGTGGAAAACCAGTCAATCACATTCTCGCGCATCGTGTCGCTNGTCGCCTCACCCGCCTTATGCGGNTCGTCGATCACGATAGCGCCNCCGAACGTGTCCCGCATTTTCCCGGCCCCGTAGCCGGTNATCGTCCCGTCTGCCCCCGTAGAATAAACAATCCCGCCCGTTGCGGTCCTGAATTCATCCTTGGCGTTGCTGTCCTGGCGAAACTGCACCGGGCCAAAGATTTCCGCGAAAGCCTCATGCTGCATGATGGCCCGCGTTTCCCATGTGTTTGTGGTCGCCAGCCGCTTTGAATAGCTGGCATGGATGAATTCGCAATCCGGGAAGTTGCCCATGCACCATGCGATAAAGTTCTTGACCGCCAATTCCGTTTTCCCGGATCGGGGCGGAACGTTGATAATCAGCCGCTTTGTCTTGCCTATGACAACCCGTTCCAGCGCCGTGGCGATCTCGTCTTGGTGGCGATTACGCTTGAAAGCCGATCCCTTGCGCGCTTGGTGCATATGGCATGTGAATGCCAGAAGGTCAGTGCGTAAGGTGGCAATCTCATCAGGTGTCAGCATGTTTCCGGTTGAGCGCCTCAAGGATTGCGGCCCCGCTGTCTTTCGGCGTCATGCTGCCGTCGCTGGACGTTAGATCAAGCTCCTGCTTTTCACGCCAGCCTGCCCGTGTCTTCATCCAGAAGATCATTGCCGCAGTATCGCCGCCTTTAGCCTTGTTGAACAGTGCGCCACCAATGGTAGCGTTTGCCTTGGCGCTGGCTAGGTCCAATTCATCCCGGTAGTACTTGCGCAGCGTCTTTGGGTCGATACCCAACACCCTGGCTATGTCTTCTTGCGGCGTGCCGATGGTCGCATGAAGCTGGACAAGTTGCTTGGTTTCTGCTGTCGGTTCATGTGGCGGCTTGGTGCGTTTAGGCATTGAACAGCCTCCGAACGGCATAGCTGCGGACGACCGACGCGGTTGTATAGATCGCTGTGATGCCCCAAGCGTCAGGCGCGGTGACTGCGTAGCCGAATGCTGGCAGGACCGTGAATGTCAGGGCCAGGGAAACGACAAAGCCTAGCGCGGTGTTCGCGGCTGCTTCAATGAGGCTTACGCTGCGGCGCTGCATCGCTCTGCCTCCAGTTCCTCATATGTCTGGCCTGTTGCCTCTAGTGTGGCTTGTTGGCCTGTGAAGTCCTGCCACCGCTTGATGATGACGTCGCAGTAGCCTGCGTCCCGCTCCATCAGGAAAGCGCGCCGGTTCGTTTTCTCACACACGATGCAAAGCGTGCCGCTTCCTGCAAACAGGTCCAAGACCGCGCCATTCTGCGGAGCAGAAAGATATTCCACCGAAAACTCTATGATTTCTGTTGGCTTTTGCGTCGGGTGAACGCTTCCCTTTAGAGCCGCTCTGTTGACCGTCTTGCTACGAAGCGGGCGGTCTTCCGTCGTCCACGCAAGTTCGCCGTCGCTCATCGTCAGCCCGTCTTGCCCCTTGCTCCAGTAAAGCCACCCGCGCGTGGCGGGGAGAAGGTCTGCGAAATAATTGCCGCCCCAAATAACCGCAGGGACGCCAAGAGCGACGATGTAGTTAAATATTGAAGCGTCGGGCCTCTCGTAGTCCCAGCCCTTTTTTTCGTGATGCTTGCGGTTGTGCTTAGGGTTTGCGCTGACCGATTTTTTCTGTCCGTCAATGCCGATGCCGTAAGGCGGGTCGGTAATGATTGCGTTAGGCACGCTACCCCCCATCAGCCGCTCCACCGCATCAATGCTCGTGCTATCCCCGCACATCAGCCGATGCCGCCCCAGAACCCACACATCGCCCTCAACCGTGACGGGCTGCTCCGGCGCTTCCGGCACCGCGTCCTCGTCGGTCAGCCCTTCGGTTGGTTCTTCAGCGAGGAATGCGCCGATCTCGTCAACATCAAAGCCCGTCAGCGACAGGTCAAAGCCATCCGCCTCCAGGTCTTGCAGTTCGATCTTTAGCAGGTCGTTGTCCCAGCCTGCGTCCAGCGCCAGCCGGTTGTCCGCGATTACATACGCCCGCTTCTGCGCTTCCGTAAGGTGCCCCGCCTCGATCACCGGGATCTTGCTTAGCCCCATCTTTTGCGCTGCCAGGACGCGGCCATGCCCTGCGATGATGCCGTTTTCCCCGTCTGCGATGATCGGATTAAGGAACCCGAACTCCCTGATGCTGGCTGCTATCTTGGCGACTTGTGCATCGCTGTGCGTCCTGCTGTTCCTTGCGTATGGGATTAAATCCGCAACAAAAACGGTTTTATACACGGGAAATTCCTGTTCCTGCGTGTAATCGCTTGGCCGTCCTGATGGCATAACGCTTAACGCCCTCTGGCGTTCCTGTGCTGTTGTGTGAATAGCATTCTTCCGCGCCCGATCCTCAGTTCCGTTACCGGGGGCGCGTGGCTTGGGAATTACGGGGCGCTCCGCTATTGTGTCGGCTGTCCCTCACCCTATGGCGCATGATAC
>JGI11705J14877_10001650_pt1 | contig 12547 bp, 7 predicted proteins | sample Etolaghawater15m_FD_14877 | JGI IMG/M metagenome (IMG submission 14877) | reverse complement strand
CAACACCAAGCACATGCACTCATCGATCGGTTATGTGACACCGCACCAGATGCGATACGGTCACGCCAACGCGATCTTTGAGCAGCGGAATGCGACTTTACAGCGAGCCAGGGAGCTCAATCCGGAACGCTGGGGAGCAAGGCCTGCAAGAACATGGGAGATCAACCGGGAGGTGGTGCTGAACCCGGCCGAAAAGTGAATGTTTTTTTTCAAAAAAATGCGACATCTTTGTTGACATTGTCCGATAGCGGCTGACGGTTTGCCGGTCGCCGTACTGTTCCTTCAGGCGGTTGATGATCTGGGTCTGGGTCACCTGATCCTGCAAGGCCAGCAAACGGCCGGTCTGGCGGGCCACATTGAACCAGAACGGATACACCGCCGAGATCATCCCCCAGTGGACCGCCAGGGCCATGGACGGGTTTTCCCGCAGAAACGCCAGCGAGGCATCCCGGAACGGGATCAACTCGGGGTCAGGAGAGACCCAGATCTTCATCAGATTGTTGACGACAAAGGTCCGGGTCTGATCACTTCGTTCGCCTTCGGAGCCGTTGCCTTTTCGATCCGCGAGGAACTCGTGCAGCTCCTGGCGGATGGTTTTGGCGTCGAGTCCTGCCAGCAGCAGATTGGCTGCCTTCTGCATCCACTCGAAACGGATCGCCTGCTTGATGCCGATGGCTTCATGTCGTTTACCCATCACCGTGTTCTCCTTTCAAACTTTACAAGGGGCACGATGACTTCTTCGATGGCTACACCGCCGTGACCTACGATGGCATCTCCCGGGTTCACGAATGCGTCGCGGCCACCGGCCACCAGGGGGAAATAATCTGCGGGCAACCCGACCGGCTGCCACTCGTGGGCAAACGGGAAGGCCCCAGCCACCTGAGCGCGGAGTTCCGGCGTGGGATAGACACGAACACGCTCGCCGCGAGTCTCGGCAATCACACCTTCAGATGGGCGACCTTTACCGTCGCATTGGATGTTTCCGTGATCGGCCGTCAGCCAGACCTCATAGCCGTATTCCAGCAGTTGTCCGACCATCGCTGCCAGAAATCCTCCCTGGCACCATTGCTTGATCTGGTTGTGCATCCCGGCCGAACCGAGTTGCATGCCGTGCATGATTTTGTCCACTTTATCCACGACCAGCCCCACCACCTTGGTCTTCCCGGGGTGGATTGCGGAGTCGAGGACGCCCGCAGCTTCACCGTCGCCAAGGCCGCGCTGGTAAGCGACATCGAGCCGGGACAGGCCATGGCCTTCCCAGAACTGCTTCCAGAGTTTCTCTTCGCTGTTGGTCGAGTTGATGGATGACGGGAAATAGAGCGGCGGCTTGCCCGAGAAGATCGATTGCCGCGATACCGAGGTCAGCGTCGGAATCCAGGCGAAGGTCGCGGATTCGCGCATGACCAGATTGGCATCCTGTTTTTGCAGAAGCTGGCGGATGGTCACCCACTGATCGAGGGCTAGGCCGTCAACCACGATCAGAGCGGCACGGCTACTACCCGAATCCTCGATATCCCGAGCCAGGCGGCGCGGCACGTGGTGCAGCATGGCCGGATTGGTCGGCGGCAAGTTGATCAGACTGGAGTAGTGGTCGGCCAGCCAAGCGGCAAAGGTCGTGTTCAGTGCATCGCCGATTTCCCTGAGCCGGGTCTGATACTCGGTGCTGTTGCCACAATGAACCAGCGAAGAAAGTTCGGCCCATTTCAATGCAAAGGCGGTCCAGTCAGAGTAACGCGCTTCCGCAGTGGGCAGCTCCTTCTCGACAAGGTCAAACAGGCGGGAAATCCTAAGCGCGTCATTGTCCATGCCGGTGGTGGCGATGCCGCTACGGACCCAGGACCCGGCATCCACTTCAATATCTGTGGCCTCGACTGGGGTGAGTTTTCCCTCCAGGAACAGGTTGTCGATGTAGACCTTGATGTCCTGATGGTCGAACGGCAGGCGGTCAGGGCCGGGATAACGAAAGTGCGAGGTGCGAGGTGCGAGGTGCGTTTCAGGTTCTCGGACTGCATTTTCCGCACTTCGCACTCCGCACTTCGCACTTATGAAGAGCGGCCAGCGTTCCTGCAAAAAGGCGAAGAACGCCTCATCGTCCGGAACGATTTCAGAGAGCGGCCAAGCCTTGAATCCATCATGCCCTTTGAGAACCTGGATAAGCCGCTCGGCCAGCATCAGCGGGATTTGGAGCTTGCCGTAGTGCAGACGGAGCAAGGCGCGAAGCAGCTCCACCTCGTTAGCGATCAGCTCCGCCGCAATGCCGAACACATGACGGAGAATGAAATCCTTGGTAGCGTTGTCGCCCATGCGATCCGGCGGCGACTTGCGCTGGGCATCGAATAGCGCGTCCAGCAGGCTCCGGTCGAGCTTCTCGATGACCGGATAGCTCAGGTTGGGAAAGAGATCCCCCAAGTTGAATGAAAGCTTGCGGCCCGCCTGGAGGAGGTCGTAAGGCAAGGATTCCAGCTCCGCATCCTGCAAGCGGAGGACTACCACCAGATCGGTGTGCTCACCCCGGTCCCAGATCGAACGGTACTTTGACTCATAGGCGTATCTGAATTCGACCGGATCACTGAACTCGATCAGGTCGAACCCGCGCCCGCGAAGCTCCAATGCCAGCTTCTCCTCGGTCAGCAGACAATCCGGGTCCGCGACCAGGGTCAGCTTGCTGACGNTGGGCACAAAGTCGTTCAGGATGGCGTCTCGCCAGGAAGGCAAGTGCGGAGTGCGTGGTGCGGAGTGCGTTGTCATGCTCTTGCACTCCTATCCAGTGATGAACGAAGTCCTCCGATTGCCCGGCTCAGGCCGATGCACTTCTCAATGATCTTTAAACAATCGGACTCGGCAACATAGCCGAGGGACTTAGCTAAGTGGATTTGGCTTCTAACCTCAGCGCATGAGCCCCTTGCGAATGAGAGAAATTGCTTGAATTCTTGCCTGCTATATCGCTCAAATCCTTCAGCGATATTGGACATCACCGAAACAGATGCACGCTGAATCTGGTCCCGAAGTCCCCAATCTTTGGAAAACTCGCCATCCCTTGTTAGATCGTAAATTGCTACGGATAGGTGATGAGCCATCTGCCAGACTTGCAGGTCCTCAAACCGTTCGACCTTGCTCATAACCGCACCTCGCACTCCGCACTTCGCACTCGCAAAGCGAGCAGCGACCGGACTTCCGGTACGATCTGTCTTGCCGACTGCAGTTCATGCCGCCAATCGGATTCATCCGCATCGCAACGGAAGAGCCTGAATTGCCGCACCTCGGGCAGCCCAACCCGCTCGATGGCCTTGCGGCGCGAGGCAAAGGAGACGATTCCGCGTTCCTCCTCGCGGGCCACAGAGGCGAGATGCGCCTGCTGCAGGGCTTCGAACAGCCCCTGTCCGGCCTGCTCGGCCGCTTCCTGCAACCGCTCATGGGCGGTGATGGATTCAACCTGCCCGAGGGTGGCTTGCACCTCGGCTTCCGATGTCTGCAGCGCATCCCAGATATGCCGGGCCGTGGGCAGAAACAGTTTGCCTTCCTCGCTCAAAAACACGCTGACATAGCCACGCCGCACCATGGGGATGCGCAGGAGTTGTGTCTTCTGGTGCATTCCGGCCTGAAGGCGGATCTCAAAGAGCCCCCAGAGCCCGGAGATGCTGGCTGGCAACCCGCTCACGCTTACGCAAGGTAATAGCTGGCCAGCCGCAACCTGCGGCAGGTTCAGGGCAAGACCACGGACACGGCTGTTTTCGAGATTGAGCAGGGTTGCGTCGGTTAGACGATCCGCTTCCCGAGCGCTGAATACGGCTTTGCGGTGTTCCTGGCCATCCGGCCAATTCAGATCCCACCATGAGCGCTTGCGACTGGCTGCGCCGCCGTGTGAATTGAGGTAGCCCACCGTCATCCGTTCCACCCAGTGGGGCAGCGGATGCGAGCGCAGACGCTCAGCGGTTTGCACATCCGGCTCTTCGGATATGCCGTAGATGGCGGAGGACTCGCGCACCTGCTGAATCTCATCCCGAATCCTGGCCACCGTGTGATCGACGGAGGTTTCGATGCCGTCAGGATTAAGGATGGCCGAGGCGAACACATCCTCGAACAACTCACCGGCCTGCGCCGAGTCGAGCACGTCGCCGGTCTTGTCGATGCCGAACTCGTCGAAGATCACCGAGAGCTTCTGCTCCAGAACTTCGCGGACCCGGAACTCGACCGAATCCTCAAACACGAAATTGATTGCCCGCACCTTCTTGGGCTGCCCGATACGGTCCACACGGCCGATTCGCTGTTCCAGCCGCATCGGGTTCCAGGGGATGTCGTAGTTGATGATGACATGGGCAAACTGCAGGTTCAGACCCTCACCGCCCGCGTCGGTGGAAACCAGCACGCGGTGCGATTTGCGGAAGGCGTCCTGGGCCTGCTTGCGTTCCTCCATATCCATGGAGCCGTTCAGGGTGACGACCGATATGCCCCGGGCTTCCAGAAACTCCTTCAGCATCTGCTGGGTGGGCACGAACTCGGTGAAGATCAACACCTTCAGGTCCGGCTCGTTTTCCTCGGCTTGCAGTTCGTAGACCCACTCGATCAACGCCTCGGCCTTGGCGTCCGGTCCAGCCTGTTCACAGCTAACCGCCGCATCGAGCAGGGTCTCTACATGGCTGCCTTCGCTCTGCAGAGCCGACACATGAGACTTCAGCAGCTCATCGAGCAGCTCCTGGCCGTCCATGTCGTAGAGCTCGTCGAAGTTCTCCGATCCCTCCGCGCCGTTTTCCAGTTCCGCCAGGCGCAGGCTGGTCTGCTGTTCGCCTTCCTTGAGCGCCGCGAGCCGTCGTTCCAGCGTGGTGCGAATCGCCCGGGTGCTGGAAACGACCAGGCGCTGCATCAGAATCATCAAAAAACCGATGTGGCGCTTCTTCTCGCGCAGGGCCTGGTTGTAGCCCTCGCGCACATAGTCGGTCACTGCATCATAGAGAAGCTGCTGCAGGTGATGACGGCTCTCCCAGGCCACCGGGGCCATCTGCGTGCGCCGGGGTTTGAAGAGCGGCTTGCCGTCGGCATCGATGGCCTTGCGCTTTTCGGTACGGATAACATACGGGGCCACCCGCTCGCAGGAGACGCTGTCCATATCCGGAAAGGCATCGTCATCCAGCAGGTTCATCAGGCGATGGAAGGCATCTGTCTTCCCCTGGTGGGGCGTGGCCGAAAGGAGCAACACATAGGGCGCGGCTTCCGCCAGCCCCTTGCCGAGCTTGTAGCGGGCTACCTGGTCGGTACTGCCGCCCAGTCGATGCGCTTCGTCCACGATCACCAGATCCCAACCGGCGGTAATCAGATCCTCGAACCGGGAACGCGACGCTTCGCCGTACTTTCCATCCAACGGCCGAAAAGTGTCCATTGGAACAATAACCTGATCGAAATGGCGAAAAGGGTTGTGCGTCGCAAAGTGCACGGTGCGTGGTGCGTGGTGCGTTTGTTCTTCCGCACTTCGCACTTCGCACTTCGCACTCGAAATGCGCCGCAAGACATCCAGGTCCGGCCCAAGAACCAACTGAAATCCCTCATTGAAATGAGTGCGCATTTCGCTGACCCACTGGGTAGCGATTCCCTTCGGCGAGACGACCAATGTCCGACGCACCAGTCCGCGCAGCTTGAGTTCGCGCATGACCAGCCCGGCCTCGATTGTCTTGCCGAGACCCACCTCGTCGGCCAGCAGGTAGCGCACGCGGTCGCCGGAGATGGCCCGGGACAAGGCGTGGATCTGGTGCGGCAGCGGAATGACATTGGACTCCATGGGAGCCAGCAATACATGGCCCTCGGTGGCGCTGGTGGAACCTTCGAGCACCTCGGCCACCTTGGCTGCGGCGGCCACATAGGCAATGCGTCCAGCCTCGATCTCCGGCTGCAGGTCGGCACTCAGCGGCCGCAAGGCGGAGCGGGGCACGCGCACCACCGCTTCCTGGTTCGGCAACCAGACACGGCACACCGTCTGACCCCACAAGGTCTGTTCCTCAATGACCTTGCAGGCGCTGTTATGAACGGTGCTGAATTGCCATGGTGACTCCATTGTCAAATTAGACTTCTCCCTGAGGCGGCTGTGTCGCAAATATGGTCAATAAAAGTTCGGTGTCATCAATCAAGCGATATTCCGGAAGCCGTCCTGATATCTTTTCGCTTTCGGAGAGGATGATGGGCACTCCTTCGCCCCGCTTGTCCATAAGAAACCTGCGGTCACCCGGGAAGTCTGCAAACGGCATAGGACAGCGAGCGAGCAAGCTGGTGAGGAGTTCGTTACGAGCTGCCTGACGAAGAGGAAGGCTCTCAATAGTCATCGTATTAGGAATCGCGCCGGGAGAAAAAATTTCGAGGCGATCCGAGAACATATGTAATCGAACCTTAGAGCCTTGAATTGAATAGTCCCTATGGGCGACAGCATTTACCAATGCTTCAAATACCGCTTGCATTGCGAACTGTGGAATGTCTCGTCTTGCGGGCTCCTTGACCGCGTAAACCTTCATGTTTTTTTCAACGAACTTGTAGGCCTCTATGATTTGAACATCCAAAGGCCCAACAATATCTCTCGCGTCTAGCTGGTAGGCTGCATTCCGCTCGGTTCCCCGATATACAACAGCCTGAATGAATGCATTGGTGAGAAATTCCTGAGGTTGTCTGCAAGCCATCAATATCCCGCTGACGCTGGGACATATCTTGCCATCATCGTCCTGTGTTAGCAGTTTGAGTTTAATCAAAAACTCATCATCACTATCTGGAGACAGTGGCGTTTTAAATTTTCCCCATAAAGCTTTTTCGAGACAATCCCGGGGCGCAGTAGTGACCGACTGCTCATCAAAACGGATGATCCTGGCCTGACTTCGTTGTTGAAAAAGTCTGGCTAAAACATCGGGTGTCATCTGTCGTTTTGAACTGCCGATCCTATGGTAATAACCGCTGGGGCTTTGATGGACATAAAGACTCTTGGGGACGTCGACTCTGACAATAACCCGTTCCACACCGTCTTCGGTAACGACTGGGATCTTTCGAATCCGGCAAAAAAGCTGAGGAGTGATGAGGTCGTTGCATATGCCGCGCACCCAGGTCTCAACCACGTCCAGTTTGTCCTCAGGGATGCCGACAACCGTTCTCGACTTGTCATCAACCCCTAATACAAAAACTCCATTTGCTGTATTCGCCATCGCAGCCAGCTCATCGGCCATGCTGTTGCGGTGCGGGTCATTAACTTGATTCCCCTTGTATCTCAGATCCTTCAACTCAAGAGAAGAATCCTCGCCTAACCGGATTTGCTTTAACAGCTCGTCTGTGGTTTCAAACATTCCTAAACCTCCAACGCTATGCGATTGTAACGCTTCACAAACGCCTGACGGCCACCTTCCATGATGGTGCAGATCGACTCCCGGATGCTTGATTCCTCAAGACCGCCTTGTTGGTCGATTTGTACCTGCCCCCCGTCATATTTCAGGACGTGGACTAGTTCGGAGTCACCGTTTACGACGATGTTGGGATTGTGAGTCACGATGATAAGCTGACGTCTATTCTTGTTCTCGTGGATCTGTTTGACGATAAGGTCATAGATCAGCGCATTATCCAGATCGTCTTCTGGTTGATCGATAATCAATGGCTCGTTGCCATGGCTCAGTAAAAAGGCAAGAATCGCTGCTGCTTTCTGCCCGGCAGACCCTTTTTCAAGGTCATCAAATTTGCCAGAAGACGGGTCTTTGGAATATTTGACCCTCAGCATATCTTCGGGCCACCATGCATCGAGCTGATCGAAAATGGCCGGTTGTGTTTCCAGTAACTTTTTCAAGCGATTGTCGAACGCACCGTGATTACCGAAAACCTGCCCTCTGGCGATATCAAGCGTTCTGGCTTTGATCTGCGAGATGAGCTGCGGCAAATCAGATTCAGGTGTTTTAGCCTCTTCCCATTTGTTGAACGCCCAGAGAAGACCCTGTTTGTTTTCTCGGTCACATACCGAACTTACAAACTTGCCATCTTCAAGGTTGAGCAACGAGCGGTATTCGTCTTCCAATGTACTTACGTCACCATACTGAACCAACTCCATGCGCACAAAAGCACTGGCCCCGATGACTTTGTTAAGAAAACTTCTTCTTCTTTCGAGCAACTCGACGCGTAATTCCTGAAGCTTGACGAGGGATTCCTCAATCTGCTTTTCCGTCGACTCAGTTTCCTTGCGGACGGAATCCAATTTTTTCAATTGCTGTTGCAATTGATTACGCTGCCCCACCCATTCACCGTAAAGGGAAATACTTAATTGACTCTTCTTTTCCTCATACTCTTTGACCAGCCCATCATAGGCGGCGATGCTTGCCTGTACTGCCTCGTGCCATTTGCTTGAGGAAATGTCTTTTGTCCTTTGGGCCTTTAGTGCATCAACGCTGTCGGCGAGCTTGCTAAGCGTTTCACTGACCTTTTTTAGCTCTTGAGCTGTTTGTTCGTGAATCGCCTTGATCTCGGCAGTGGTTTCATCCTGCTCGTCGAATAAATGTGCAGGAAAGTCGGACAGCCCGGCGTTGGATGCCAGCTCTCTTATGCCAGACGAAAGGTCATCAAAAACCTGGTCATCGGGAAGGCCGTTCTTTTGCTGGCTGCGCTTCTGATACTGTTTCAGTACCTCCCCATGACCTTTTTCTTCGTATTGCTTTAGATCGTTCTCAACGTCCCCCAGCTTTGCACGAATTTGCTGTTCGCCAGCCAGTTGCCGTAATAGTTCTCTTCTTCGCTCCCTCAATTGAAGGAACTGACTCTTGACGCTTTCCCAGCGAGATTTCCATTCCGCCCGATCCACCTCTGGAGAACGGTCAACGACCTCCAAGAGCCCTCGCGGATTCGATGCGAGTTCGTTGATCTGTTTTTGGCTGAAAATGCTAATCGGAAACCGCTCTCTAAGATCACCGGCTTCGATTTCTTGCCAAGCACTGTTGGCTTCTTCCTCCAACACCGCGCCCTGGCCGTCAAATCTCCAGCGCAGTTGATAATTCTTGCCACGCCGGTGAATCTCCATCAGGATTTCCGTGTCATTCAGCATGACGCCTTTGTTCTGCGACAGCTTCATGAACTTATCCAGCTCATCTTTTACCCTGGGGGCTTCGGTCGCCAGATTCTGATCACGACGAGAAACGATACGGATCGACTCGAGGATGGTGGATTTTCCGGTTCCTCGTCCGCCGATGACTGAATTGAAATGCGGGTGCAACTGGGTGACGAATGGTTGGTCGCTAATGCGGCCGCAGTGGCGCATGGCCTTGATAGTCAGCTTCGACAGGAAGATATCAGGCAGGTGATTAGGATTTTCAGATTGGTTTTTTACACAGAACTCATGATAGAGTAATGCCAGTCGCAGACCCTCAATAGAAGGTCGGCTCATCTTAAGCCAACTGGAATGCCTCCCGATGTCGCCTGGTTTATGGGCATCGGAACCAGCCACTTTTGCGAGACGGTCAACCGCCTTTTTCAAGGTTGGTTCCGCGTTGTCAAATTTATGAAGATCGCAAAACTCTGCGGCTGATACAGCTTTCAGGCTTTTTTCGAGCTCAGGCGTTAGGGCAGTGATACCCTCAAGCAACCCTTTAGAACCGTCGATATGAGCAGGAATGGCAACCCCGTTTGCCTCGGTAATTTTTCGAACCGTCTCGACAAAACCCGTGGTCGTGGATGTGTTCTGGTCATCACCATACCCGGAAGTGATACCGCATGAACCCAGAACGCCTGTCACCTTTTGACTGTCGCAACTCGGGTCAAAAACCGCGAGCAAGTGAACCCGGCTGCTGCTGTTGGCAACCGTGATCTCAACCCCCGGGAAAATGGTCAGCTCCCTGTACCACACGGGTTTTGTGTCGCGGTCTCGAAGCTCCTTGTTCTTGGCCTTCAATACATCAATCCAGCCGCCCGAGTTGTGATCGGTTACCACCACACAGTCGAGGCCGGATTCCATAGCTTTCTGGAGCCATTCTTCCAGTTCTATGCTCTTGAAAGATTCATCTCCCCGGCCGTAATCGTTCGACTTGGGAGTATGTGTGTGGAAATCAAACTTCCACCATTTGCTTCCCGGGAATTTCCATTTTTCTGTCATTTCATTCCCCTCCTTTTTTAGGGTTGAGGGACGAGGGACGAGGGGCGAGTTTGTTGATCAGGGTGTTGGTCATTTTGTTTATCTCGATTTGGAGAGACAATAACGCTGTAAGTTTTTCCGAGTCGATGTATTTAAGCCTTTCGGCAATCAGCAACTGTGTTTCAACCTCAGCCAGTGAACCTCGGGCCATCGAGAGAAAATTTCTATATTCAGCCGTGGAATTTCTTGCATGGCCCTCGGCAATATTGGAAGGAACGGAAACGGCTGCACGGCGAAGCTGATTGGTCAACCCATAAAGCTCTTCCCTCGGAAAGATCTTGGTTGCTTCATAAACCATCTCCACCAAATCCATGGATTTCTGCCACACAATCAAATCCTTATAACTCTTCACTTGCATACTCATTCCTTTCTCGCTCCTAACCCCTAATCCCTCGCCCCTTGACCAAGCCGAGTAACGGCTTGGTCAAACCACATGAGCAGCTTGGGATCTTCTTCCAAGACGTTGTTGGGGATCTTGTCGGCCACGGCGACGATGACAGCGTAGTCGCGCTCCTGCCAGGCTTTCTTGAATCCGGCGCGGACAGCTTCCAGGCGGAAGACCTTGAGCTTTTTCTTGACCTCTTTGTATTCCTCGAACTCCTTGAGCAGCGCCTTCTCGCGCAGCTTCTCTAGGTCGCCTGCCTTGTTGGGATCGGGCACGTACCAGCGGTTCTCCGCTTCGCGGAGAAGTGCGGGGTGCGTTGTGCGCAGTGCGCCGGAGTCCTCTTTTTCGCACTTCGCACTTCGCACTTCCGCACTGATCAATTCCCGCAAAGTAGAGCTTTTCATCATCCACGAAACGATCTGTGCGGGAATTGATCCTTTGCCGTCGTAGCTGAGGAAGTTCTGGTGCAGCAGTTCGCGCAAATCAAGCTGGGCTTCGTTCTTGCTCCAGCCGCCGAGCTGCTGCATGAACTGCGGATTGATGTCGGCGAATGACTGAGGTTTTTTCCGCAATCTTGCTCTGAGCCATTCAATTGCTGTCGCTTCGTCCTTGACAAATAGTGTATCCAGAAATTCCTCAGGAACAGGAGCGTTCATCTTCTTGCGGTCGTATTCGGCCACCTGATCCGGCAGGAAGTACATGCCGTCACGCTCGATGAAGCGCTGTGCCAGTCCGATCTGGAACTCCTGGCTGGAGATCGGCACGGGGTAGCCCTTGCGGACATAGAATGCGATCATCTGGTCGAACAGGATGCGAGGGTCGCGCTCGGGTATTCCTTGCGGCTTGAATGGATTCAGATACTTCAAATGCGTGCGCACAAAATCCCACACACCTTCTTCGGTTTGCGCTTCCTTTTGGAATCGTGCTTCAAAACCACCGTTGGGTTTGTAAGCAGAGATAACAAGATCCTGTTTCACCGCTGTCGGTGTCGTTACAGCCTTGAAGCTCCCCTGCTGTTTATCGAGGGCGGACACATTGGCCACTATGAAACCAGCGTCTGTAAGAGCGACCTGAATACTGTTCCACACCGAAGCCTTGGTATTAGAAAATTCAACCGTCATCCAGCGACCTGGTTTGAGGATTCTGTAAACCTCCTGAAAACAAGCCGTCATAAGCTGACGGTATTCGCTCAGCCCTTTCTGTGATTCGCGATTCTTTTTTGAACGGTCGACAATAGCCTCCGGCTTCATATCAGTCATTACGCCGAGCCAGGACTCAACCAAGAAGTTCAATTCTGCGTAAGCAAAGTTGTCACCGAAAGGAGGATCAATAAAGACGTAGTCAAGAGAATCAGGTTCAATGTTAAGATGTGTGCTTGAACCTGTGCCGATGTGGCAACCACCAAGAGTTGATTTTGAGCTCTTAAATGCTTTTGATAGGCGAGAGAGTTTCCCGGAAAGGTTATACCACGGGCTGCATTCTGAAATTTGCGATGGGACATAATAGACGCCGGACATTTGTCTATTGACCTGAGAACCTCCATCGCGGCCATGTTGAATTGGTTGAAAGCGGTTTAGTACAGACATTCCTGGAATTGACTGATCAATCCAGAATCGGAGCATCTGCCGAATTTGATACGAATGAACCTCAGAAATCTTTTTCCATATGAAACCGACTGAATATAGCTGCCTCAAAAGAAAAAGATGGTGAACATGGGTTATCCCACGGGAGAGCATTCGCGGTGCTTCCCACATATTCTCATATGGGTACTCGTTGGCTCGAACGGAATCCGGGATATCTAATGCTGCAATTCGCTCCAATATTTTAAGGTCATCTTTGTCAGGCGACTTGCTGTGTTTGGCTTTCCCAACACGGTAGGCAATTTGAATTGGCTTTCGCTTTGGCCGTTCCTTTGTCTCATTCAAAAGCGAATCATAGTAGGACTCGAAGGTGCGGCTCATTTTCTGTTTTGATATTAATGCCTTGCAATGTGGACAAGGGTATTCTTTCATGACCCTTTTGGTTTCCATGTCCATGGC
>JGI11705J14877_10001649_pt1 | contig 12549 bp, 11 predicted proteins | sample Etolaghawater15m_FD_14877 | JGI IMG/M metagenome (IMG submission 14877) | reverse complement strand
TCTTCATCGACTGCATTGACATCATCCAGTGACTTCTCGACTCCTGCTGACCAGTAAAAACGATTGTCGAATGGTACAGGCTGTAACGATGCGTCCCAGACTAGACCGTGTGCAGTTTTCTCTGCGTCTGTCCACCTGTTCCAAGTGGCGGGGTGCTTTGTGCCTTCGCTATCAACCCAACCTCTGCCAATTCTTACTGCCTTGCCTGTGGCTTCATAAACCCACATATCATTAACTCCTTGTTCTTTCCAGATAGTCTGCCGCAGACCTTAAAATGTCTGGATCATCAAAAAAATGACCAAGACCCTTGTTGCATTTATCACACAATAAACCACGAACCTTGCCCGTAGTATGACAATGATCTACCGGAAGTTGTATAACAGTGCCGAGTCGTGTGGCGGTTTCTTCCTTGTGACATATGGCACAAACACCATTCTGTTCTTCTAGCATTCTGTCGTATTCACCTATCGGCAACCCAAAGCTATTAGCAACTCGCTGTCGATGCTTGTATGTCTTGTATTCTGGGTGATGTGCTAAAGACTTTCCGTGCTTAAACGAATGATGCAGTTCGCCCTTCTGATTGGTAAGGCATCCGCATGATTTAGTTCTGCCCCGCTTTGCATCATAAACATTGATAAATTTCACTGATCCGCAATCGCACCTTGCCTGCCACCGCACTCTGTTGTTTTCGTCGTGCGTATACTGAGCAAGAATTACCCACTTGTTGAAACGCATTTCAGAGTAATCTTGAAGCATTTAAGCTGTCCACCCACGCCCAATGCGGAGTGCTTTACCTTGATATGTGTACATGATGTCTCCTATCGAGCGAGGCTATATTTAAAGGGGTTTTCGGCGAAGGCCATGTAGATGTAAGTTGCAGATGCGTTCGCTCCTGCGTTTGTGGTTCTTAGTTTAAAACCATTTGAAAGCACATCATATCGTAAAGAATTTCCACCTTCAGCGTTTGTTAAATTAGCGTAGATAAGAGGCGTATTTATGTTATAAGTGCTACGCTTATCGTCCCACATTTCCCAATGTTCACCAGAAGCAGATGATTGCTTCACCATAATCCAAGACGGACGGAATCCGGTGTACACAAACGGCCCATCTGCCGATCCATTTCCGGTGTACGACCCGAACTTGCTGAAGCCTTCAACGCTGTGGAAACAGTACACTACAAAAGTTCTACCGCTAGTATTTAACGCTGTACCGCCTATGCTAAAAACAGTGCTTGTTGGCGCAGTATTTTGAAAAAAAGTTGTGTTTGAATTTTCAGCATCAGTATTGTTATGCCGCAAGTTTTTACCCGCACCTAACGCACTATGATAGACAAGGTGATCTGTTCCATCTGCATCTCTACGTCTAAAAACAAGCATCTCAGGTGCTTGTGACAGACCGTGAGCAATAGTTCCGTCAGAGCCGGTTCCAGTGTAGGTTACGATGCTACAACCACTTGTTGTGTTTGCGCTAAGTCTTGTTGCGGCAATTGATCCTGCTAAAGCTGATCCGTAATTTGACCCGTCCACCTTGACACTTCCTGCCGTTGGGACAGCACCTACACCTGCACTGTTATCTACCGTAGGCGCACCACCTAACCTCCAGTTCCATCCTACATAAGTACCACCAGTTTGGTTAATACCTTCTAACGTATGACTTGGGTCACTGCCTTTCTGTACTACAAAACCATCAGTTGTAAACGAATCAATGTCGCCAAAGTTTGCCCAAGCTGATCCTGCCGCAGTAAAACCTTCTGCCTGTGTGCCATTAGAACTTAAAGCGTTGAACGTACCTACGCCACGAACAGCATCCAAAAGCATATGGTCACTGCCGTTAGTTGCTCCATTTCTGCGCTTAACCCAAGTAAAGTCAGGAGTGAAATTGACATCACCCGTAATACCAGATTGTCCTACTGCGACTGTGCGGGTTGCGTTGTCGTCACCAGACCACAACAGTGTCCCAAAGTAATCTTCCGGACTCGCATCATCGGCAGGGCTGATGGTTGGCTCAGGTAGGTTGGCTGTGCTGAGTGCGAGGTAGTCTGTGGGCGGTGTGTAGGTGAAACCGAGTTGGCCGAAGTTGCAATTTGACGCACTCGTTGAATTAAAAGTACCCGCAACCGGAGTAACTGTTTCTCCTGCGAGGTTTGTAAACGCTACGCCTTGAGATACACCGTTCTTATAAAATTCAATCTCACCAACATCTAAGTCATAAGCAACGCCAATCACATCACCGTTTGTCCATGTTGCACCGTAAGCACTTGATGAAGCTCCACCGTTACGCTTAGTGCCATCGTCTGATCTGTATCGCCAAACTGTATCTGCAATTCCCGCCTCTGTTGATGGATCGTATGTTGGTTTCGCTACGCCTACTACACCCGCCGTTCCACCGCCAAAGGTGTACTCAAAATACCATTTACCGCTTGAAACACCGACTGTGCCAGTCACGCCATTCCAAGTAGAAGTTTGCGTAAACGACAAGTTTCCGTCAGCTAAAGTAATTGCAGAACCTTTGTTCAGCGGATTCCAAGTACAAAAGTTATCAGTCGGACTATCCGACACCACATCACTGGCTGTGAAGTTGTTCGGTGTCCAATCGTTGCCTTCACCTGAGATGTCGTTGCCAATGTCTGCACTGTTGGCAAAGTCGAGATGGAAGCCATTCGTGCCGTATGTCACCGATGGAGACTTCGCCACCCACACACCAGACTTTAACTCGCCAAAGGCATCAGCATCGTAGGCTGTACCGTCTGTGAAGTGGACTTCGGCCATATAATAGTCAGCGTATTCAGAGCGTGTGAAATACTGACCAATGCGATGCACATCTGTGTTGTTTAGGTTGACATCATCGTTTTGATTATAGGAAAGACTTGTTCCTAAAATTTGCTCGCCATTCAGATACATTTTGACACGATCATTGGCTGTTGCTTGTGTTGTATCAATCGCTAAAACAATATGATACCAAGCTGAAACGTCTCTTAGTTTTGGAGTCGCAAATGCATCCGCAACACCATTTCGCTCAATGTACAACTGGTCAATGTAGATACCGAAACCAATATTTCCTGATCCTGCCCCTTGAGCCGCATAGGTTAATAACCCGTGACGCTCTGCTGTTCCTGTTCCTAGTTCGCATCGTTTTACCCAACAACTAAATGTCATCGTCTTACGATTACCCGCAGATGCAGGAGTGCGTGAAAGGTACGCTGAGTCATCATCATTGAACCGTAGGGATTGGTCTATCGAGACAGGATAGAACCCTGCCGCACCGCCTGAGAAATACTGTAACGATCCTGCTCCAAATGGGCCTGACATAGATTCTCCTTACGCGAACGCTAACTGGGGTGTGCCAAGAAGAATCCGACCTGATGCCGCCACAATATATGGGACAACATCAGTCGCACTTGCCGCAGTCGATAGCGTTAATCCTGCACCACCCGCAGTCTCATAGTCAGTTCCTAGACTTACTGTGCGTCCGCCAGTCGCATCCTGAATGAACACGATGAAGCCAGACTGACCTACTTGCTCTGTCGTAGGGTTTGCCAGAGTGACATTGCCTGTCAGCGTCAGGACAAAGTTCTGGTTAGCCTCGAAATCCAGAGTGACCGATCCAGTGTTTGTAGTATCTGTATCCGTTGTAGCTAAGGCCGTTCCAGAAACTTCCACACCTGTCGTGGTGACTTCTAATCGTGTTGTCCCGCCTTGCTGTAACTTCAGCGAGCCTGTCCCTGCATCATTGATGATTGTGTCTGAGCCATCATGGAATAGTTCGCCATCCGAACCCGTACCAAGCAACACCTTGTCATTGTCAGCCATGATGATGTCATTGCCGTTCGATGCCAGATCACCGCCTAGTTGCGGAGTGGTATCGTCCACAAGATCAGTACCTTCAACCGATACTGTGTCTGTCGCTTGGTCAAAGTTGAACAGGTTGATCCATGCGTCATTATCTGAGTTACGGACTTTGAGAATGTCAGTTGTTTCGTCATACCAAAGTTGATAGGCAACAATCGTTGATGGCTCTGTTGCTCCCGCGCTCTGACTGACCAGTGCCGATAAAGACGCATTCAAGTCTGCGCGAAAGGCCGGAAAGCCTTGGTTTTCAATCGTTATAGGTGAATTTTGGCTCATGCCGCTACCTCTCCGTATCCTTTGGCAACGTAGTCGAACGTGCGATCTACTGCCGTGTCACTACTATTATAAAACGTAATTGTAAAGCCTGTCGCGCTCTTACTGGTCACATTATAATAATCGCCTGACTGTAAGTTCTGAGCCGCAATACCAACCCCCTGAAGTGCTTTGAATGCAGGGCTAAATGTGATGACTTTCGCCCCCGCACCTGATGCAATATCTGCTTCTGCAACAGATCGATCCGGCATATCTACTGTAACACTTAACTGAGACACAACCGGAGTCGCTTCACCGTCACCACTGGTCAATATCGCCCTGAATCGTAAGGCTCTGGCTTTGTAATCACCAACAATAAATCGACGATAATTCGACCAAGTAGGCGACCCCGCAGGATCATCATCTGTCGTAGATACCTGAACCTCAACATCCGTATCATCGAATGCCTGAACATCGCCATCGAATGTACCTGTACGCGCATCAAACAGCCCCACAGCGTCATCAAACAGATTCACATAGTCTCGCCTCGTTACCGACACAGAAGCCGTGACATGAGATGTATAGACAGCCGTCAAATCAATATAATTGTCAAATTCATAAGTCCCAGACGTTGAAACTGTCCCGCCACCGCCATCAAATGATCCGTTTGCATCATCAAAGTTCCCAGTGACATCATCAAAATCAATCGACGTATCAAGTATCAACTCGTTATCAACCGCGACGACTTCCGTTTTATTGCCTGTAAATGCCGGATGCTGAGTCGATGTCTCGACCTGATTGAATCCCTTAATCTCCTCAATGATCGCAACAGATGCAGTTGGATTCGTTGATGCCAAATCCAATTTATCCACAGCCTTAATGAAATACGTTCCTGTCAGCGCAGGGACGACTACATTGTTCGCAGGACGGGATAGCTTGTCGTAGATTGTGCGGGAGTTTGCATATTCTGCCCCCGTTGTCAGTGGTGAATGCCGGATGATGTAGTGAGATAAGTCGGCATCGGTTACCGGAGTCCACGATAAATGCGCCTCAGTTCCAATGATATTGACTGAAAAGTTAGTCACATCTTGGGGAGGCGCAGTCTTACCAACAACCTGATGATCTAATGTCGTAAAGGCGGAGCGAACTCCCAGAGTATTAATAACTCTTGCTCTGACGGTATAAATTTCTCCGTCTGCAATATTCACCTGCTCAAATATACCACCACCTGTTTGACCCATTGTGACGAACTCTGTTTCGCCTTGACGACGAGATTGAACCTCAAATCGCTCTGCAAACTGATCGGCTGTTGACACATTGGCTATCAGAAAAGAGATGGCTTCTTGGTTAAGTGCGCGAACCTCATCCGTCACCGATAGTACAGGAGCCTCGACTGTCAAAGGATCGGGCAGGTTGGATGCAAATGTTTCCGGCTCTTCCAGATCACTTACCCAAGGATAGATCGTCGCGTTGTGTTCTGCGAGTGCCACATTGACCGTTGCATCAAAATTAATGCTCAGAGAAATGACTCGAAATTCTTTGCTACTAAAAGAAGGCGTAGGATGAGTCACAGTAACAATATCACCGACAGAGCATTTCAACGCATCTGGCGTTGCGGTAAATGATAATTTGATACCTGCTTTTCTCGATCCTAAACATAGCGTTTTTGCGATATTCCGAGCTTGATAGAAACTTGTACAGGTCAGAAGATCAATTTCTTTTTCCAGTGGCTTATTGTTGTCCTCTGTCAAAAACGTCGAATAGTCTGACGAATCCGCCGGAGGCCAGATGACCTGATCTGGTTGATAGTTCATATCTGGATTGACGAACTTGGCAGTGACCTTGTTGTACTTCTGTGTTTTATCGACTCCAGATATTTTGAACCCAGAGATAATATTGTCCGTGTCGAAATCGAATGTACTATCGTAATCATCCTCAACGATTAGCCGATATGTGCCATTCTGGTATGGCATCATTCCCTGCATTCCTGAGAGAAATACTTTGACGTTATTGAATAAAGTTTGATTCGTGTTAATTACTGCATTACACGAGAACCGTTTGACTGTCTCTCCTGATCCATCGTAATTAGTCACATCTTCGTCGCAGGCAGTTGCGGCTAACCCAAATGAGGTATCGTCAATCAGCGAACTATCTAAGCCCTTTCCGTATCGGGTATTGGTCAAATAATCTCTGAGACACAAAGCAGGGTTGCTATCAAAAGCCGTTGTGTTATCTCGCGGGTCAAATACTTTACGACCTTGAACGACTGCCTGAATTGTAGGGATTGAGCTAAATACATCCTGATTGAACTCTAACCGAATACCAAGATAAGCGATCCCTGACAGCGTATCGTTACTATTCCAACTTGGTGCGGCTGTCAGTGTTGATGAGGCTGTCTGATTGTCTGCGCCAGTTTTCTTATCGATGGTGACATAGGGTGCGTATTCCGACCCCGTGAGCAACTCATCGTTAATGTAAATATCTCCAATTGAATTGACCTCTCCTTCACAGAGAATCAAAGCCATATAGAGAAATTTGTTATCTGCGCCAGAAGTTTCTACAAATACTCGCGTCCCCCCGACTCGTCTCGTCCCGTAAATCACAGGGATTGGTGCTATATTTGAGTTTTTGTTGACAAGAACCGATTGAGCGTCCTGATCTAAATCTGGTACTTCTGGAATATCGACAAACCATGAGATTACATCACCGACAAGATCAACGGCTAAATCGACTACATCTTCGACTACATCAATAACATCGTTAACAGTATCTTTAACGGTATTGATTGGGTTTCTAATGAAATCGCTAAACCAACCCATTATGCTTTACCCCACTGGATGTCTTTGATGGATTCTGCCGCGAATCGCATACCTGTATCGTTAGGGAAATAATATTGCTGAGAGTTCTGGTTTGTCCGCCTTCCGTTGAGTCTTTCAAAATCAGCCCAATGGGATGCGACCTTCATATTGATGACACTGCTGTTCTTTGAGTCCTGCAATGAATAACCAACAATCTCACCGTCAAACGTCTTAATAGGATCACCTTGAATCGCTCCATCTGCGTCAAGTATTGCTAAAAACACTCTGGCTCGACGGTTGACATATTCTTGATTCAGGAATATTGACAAATACGACTGATCCACACCCGATATATTGATGGTCATGCTACCAACTCGCAGATCTTGCGTTTCCTGTGTCGTATCAAGTGACAAAAAATGCCCTGCGGCAAGATAGGTATCCCCATCATAAGTGATTGGAAATGGAGCGTTTGTCAGGAACAGCGTAGTCGAAAAATCAAATCTGACCAAGTGCGCCAATCGAACTTGATCGGATTGCAATGCTGTCAGCGTTGTCGCGTTGACTGTGCGAGTCATTACAGAACCTCAATCATATCGACTTCATATTCATAATACTCATTGGCGGATAGATCGTATTGCTGAATATCGTTATCTAGCCGCATGGTAAATGGAACGTCATTGTAAGTGACTGCCTCATCATCTCCGACCGCAGAGACTAACTGCGGCTCAATTGATAAAGTGCCTGCCCCATCTTGGTCTGCTGTTACCATGTACACCTTGGTATGACCCGCAAACTTGATGAAATCACCTGCCTTAATTGTTCCGGTAAATCCATCGACTGCGACAGAGCTTGATCCTGCGTTTGCCGCACCATTAGCTAACATCGTTCCTGTTGCTGTGCCTGTCGTCGAACTAATGACGGGAGGAATGATCGAAAATGTGCCGAGCCGTCCTTGCTGACTCATAACAAATGCGTATACAGGGTTAAAGTCAGAGCGCACCATCGGATTGTATTTTGCAGAGAATGACCACCTTTGACCACCAATCGATCTAACCTGCATTTTGCCAGATACCGTTTCTGACATAAGGTTGCTATGACGCGAGTTGACGTTGATTGCCTGAAACTCAGGTGTTGATGGATATGTACCCGCCATTATACGACACCCCTTCTGCCTTGGTCATTCATTGCGGAATTGACCATATTCACAATTTGTCCTCGTCTTGATTGCAGGAGCGAGTCAAAACCGCGAGCATCGACTGTTGAAATCTGGAAAGTCACATTTGCCACGCGATTGACTGTCTGGGCTTGACCGCCCATTCCCTCATTCGGTGTGATGCGACCCCCAGAACCCATTGTCAATACTTCTGGCCCACGCTCACCAACTACATAAGATTCGCCCGATCTGACCTGCCCACCCAAGGCTCGACCCTGATACTGCTGAGATCTGATCTGCTGTACTTGTGCGAGTCCATTTGCAACCGTAGCCGCCGCGACGATAAAGTTCAAAGGAGGCGGAAGTTCCGCAAGAGCTTTTGTCGCGCCTGTATAGGTATTCATGATTGCCTGACCAATGTTGTAGGCTTTGGCTAATTTGAATGCTGTTTTATTCGACTGACCCAAGGCATTCAATGCATCTCCGGCAGATTTAATGGCAAACTCGTTGCGTTCGCGTTCGAGATTCTTGCTTGCTTCTGCAAACTGACGCTCAGAGATTAACTGTTTTGCCCTAAACTCGTTTAACTTCTGTTCTCGTCTAACGAAAGAGTCAATCTCATCGCCTTCAACATCAAGAAGACCCATGCGCTGAAGCTCTTTCTGCGCGGCTTGCGCCTCTTTCATTTTTTCTGTGCGCTGTTCTTCTTTCTCGATCTGGTCAATTAATACAGCGACTCTTTCTTGCTCTGCCGCTGTTAGGGCTAACGTAGCAGACTCAAGCAATAATGTTTCGGAACGACTGAGATTTGTTGCGCTTGCTTGTTGCTCTAACTTTTTAAGAAATGCATCAGTTGCTTTATCTGACTTCTCAACCTCTTGTTGTTTTTCTCTCATCTCAACAAGACTTTGCACAACTTTCATTTGAGCTTCGTCTAACCCAAGGAGTGTTGCTTCTCGCAAGGTCAATTGCGCGGCAGATAATCCTATTGCACCGATTTCCAGTTGCAACGAGTTGATGAATTCTGCTTGCGTCTGAAGTGCTTTGAGTTGTGCTTCAGATACTCCTCTAGTAGCCAACTCAAAATTCTTCTGTCTCTGTGTGGCAATAATTACAGCCGCAGTGAGATTTGGCACTTTTTCTGCCGCAGAATCTACTGCCGACTGAAAGCCCAACATTTGACGGGTGATGTTTTCAGTAGATACGCCATTCCTTTCGAGTACAGCCCTTTCTTCTTCAAGGCGTTTTTTCGCCTTATTTAAAGCCCTCTCGTTATCATTGAATGCCTCTGTCGCTTCGTCTGTCGCCTCTTTAAGACGAGACATTTCTGCCGCTATGATTTCCGCAGGCAAGTCAGTGATCTCTAGCCCAACATCTTCAATTTCCGACTGAAGGTCACTGAATGATTTTGATGCTAGTAATAGACTTGGCAATAAAGTGCCGACAAGTGAGGCACTGATACCAAGAATCGCACCTACTAACGGCAAGCCAAGAACGATACCCAAGTCAGCCGCTTGCTGAGACAGCGCAATGAATGGATCAGTTCCCGCTTGAACCTGCCCGACGAGTTGCTGAACCTGAATACCTGCTTGACCCGCAGATCGACCCATGCCGCCAAATGCAGTACCCGCCTGACCCGCAGAGCCTCGAATACCTTTCATCGACTTCTCGAACGATTTGAGAGTCTTGTCGGTAATCTTGCCCTGTTGGTTCAGTTTCTTGAGTTGATTGAAAGCCTGACCAATTTCCTTGGTATCGGCTTTAAATACTAGCGTTGCGTATTCGGTTGCCATGTCGGTTCTTGATCCCTGTACTTAGCAAGTTGCATCACGGCTTGGATTTCCCATTGCTCAAGTTGATGCCCTGTAACTCGCATATATGACTCTAACTCTGACCAAGTATACTCTTTTAGTGCTGTATACGCTTCCCATAGATCGTTGTGCTGAGATGACAACTCAGGAGCATTTGCCAATTCAGGCGGGGTTCTGCCTGTACTCTTTTCAACCTGCTTGAGCGTATCGTACCGACTGACCTTTGAGCCTTCGGGATAGGCGTTAATGAAAAAACACCATCTCCCGAATTGTACAAACTCATCGATCAGCCCTTGATAAAATTTGCCCGTTCAGTCAGGAAGTTGAGTAACTGGTTCACAACAGCAGGGGACTCGTTATACAACGCTAAAGCGTTATCACGAGTAAACTTGTAAGGCTTACCATCCTTGGTAATTCCTCTCCATGATACTGTCGCGTCTGCTAATGCCTCTGCATCCATCCCATCATAATCAAGATCTTCATATTTACCGCCACTGCGTAAATGCTCGTTAATCATGCTTGTCTGCTTTTTCTTTGCAGTACGCCATGTTTTCGAGTCAGATCCTTTGATCGTGACAAAGAAGTCTGTGGGCTTGCCATCGACAGGGGACAGAATATTGACTTCTGCCCCTGACTCATGGCTCTCACCCGTCATCAGATTAGAGAGTTCCATACTTACGCCTCAGAACGAGTGATTACCAAATTTGATAAGTCTGAACCTGCGTTGTATAGAGCGATAAAGTCCATCGCTACCGTTACAGCACCTTCTCCAGACACATCCGGTTGACCTGAGTTGTACTTCACACGAGGGAAGTCGAACTCGTAATCGTTGCCGTCAACGTCAGTCAGCGTCAAAACGATCTCTGATTCCGTCTCATTGATGAACTTCTCGTACAGAGCTTTGCTGTCAAAATAAGTTGTCAATGATCCAGTGATACGAGATTTACCGATTGATGGTTGATTTGTCGTCTGAGAACCGACAGAGAACAAAGGCTCTAAGCCATTCTCGACCGTAAACTCAATTGCAGTGACCGTTGCAATCGTAGACCCGCCTTCCGTAATTGATCCGGTAAACGAATCGAAAGGAACTTCTGTGCCTGCTGTTGCGTCACTAGAACCTGCAAACTGGCTTGTCGAGATTGATAAATCCTTACCGACAACCCCGAATGTGATTGTTGCCATCTGATTCGGCGCAACAGATACAGCCATTGAGTTGATCTCACAGCCTGTATGGTTGTGGAACTCTGCCGTTGCTAAATCCCCAAATCGACGCTGAATCGTAAATGAACGACGAGTTGATCCAGACTTTAGAACGTCTGTTGTCCAACTACCGCCCATTGCGGCTTCAATCCAATCATCAAGTTCACCGTATTCAAGCTCACTTGTGACATCTCCACCGATCTGGCGGTTGCCATGTCGAAAGTCTTCGACTTGACGATCTCCGCGCAATTTTTCGGATTCGATGCCGTCTTTGGACATATTGAGTGAAACTGCCGTATGAGGCAGTGGGATAAGAGTCGGAGTTGATGGCGTAGTGCCATACGTTGACTCCGCAATATAGAACAGCGAATGCTGTGCGCCATTTGCGATTGCCATAATTTACCTCGCGTCAGTATATGAATAAAAATTTATAGATACAGGCACAATCTGCCATGATCCATCAATCGTTGCGGGTAAAATCGAAACTCCCGAAATCCGCACGTTTGTCCCATTATATGTCAAAGTTGTCCCTCTTTTGAAATGGTCTGCGACTGAATCTGGAATCGCTGTACGACCACTCCCCGCACCAGTGAATACATCGACTTGATAAATCGCATCAGTCCGATCTAAACCTGTATCACCTAATCCCACTTGCTCTGTTGCGGCAGGCAGGAATGTCGGGCGTAAATATGTTTCGTTTGCCGTAGGCTCATACGGCACATTAGGCCAAGCAATATCATACCCGCCGGAAATCGTGTTGAGACGATTATCAAGTGCGGCCTGTATGTCGTTGAATACTGTACTCATCTCAACTTACTCACTAACAATGCGACATTCCGTCTTAACATTCCTTGCGGAGCTTGCTTAGAATATCCTTCTTCGATACGACGAGCATAGGGCAAATTATTAACGAACCAGAATATATTGCCTATCTTTAAACTGTTCAGTGTCGATTCTGCATCCTGCTCCGGCTTTCCTGTCTGTAATTCACCACTGGCAGGCACATTCAACGTCGATTGCCAGTTGTTACGCAGTCTGCCCGTATCGACAGGAGTTTCTCGAATGACGCGACGAGTGAACGAGAGCAATGTTCCGCGAATCGTTTTCTCGTGAAACTTACTCAGGTTGACTGATGCGCGAATCAAATCATTTTCAACACTCATGCTCTCACCTGTAAGTTGACTGACAGCAGGGTATCAGCAGGTTTGTTTTCTGATATAGAGATAATCCGGTAGTCAACCGAATCAATGGAAACGCTGTCATTGATGGCAAACTCATGCGGCTCAGCCAATAAGCGACGATCTCCCTGTTGGATCGTTGTGTTGGTTATCTCGTTATCTGCGTAATCAAATACACAGCAATACTTGTCGAATGTCGATGTAGAGTCAGATGTTTGACCTGTATTCGGGTCATACGCCCCTTTTGTTGTTCGGGTAAAGGTTAATTGCTTGCCAAACTTAGTGATGAGTGTGGTAGCAGATGTCGAA
>JGI11705J14877_10001647_pt1 | contig 12563 bp, 12 predicted proteins | sample Etolaghawater15m_FD_14877 | JGI IMG/M metagenome (IMG submission 14877) | reverse complement strand
GCCCTGTGGCATCAGCAATACCTATACCGACGACGGCGACTGGACGGAAGGGCCGGATCACTCCAGTTCGGCGTATTTCAAGAAGCGCGACGAGAAGCGTCTCATAGCGCTGGCGGCGAGGGGAGCGTACCGGAACCGGATCAAGGCGTCCTGGCTCGCTGGTGAGCGCCCGGTAGCGACGGAGCGCGATCTCTTTGCGCTACTTCGTTCGCACGGGACGGGGGATCACGACGGTGCCGCGTCGCTCCCCCATCGCGGGATGGGGTCCCTCTGCATCCATACCGGCGCGCTCATTCGGTCTGAATCGACGGCGAGTATGGTCGTTCGCTGGCCGGAAGCGGGGAGCGAACCGGAGACCGGGGGCAGACCGGGCACCGGGCCGACCGTCTGGTATACGGGTAACTCCTGGCCCTGTCTTTCGCTCTATAAGCCTCTGAAAGCCGGGCCGGAGAACGCGGCGATACCGGAACTGCGCGATGAAGCGGCGGCGCTGACACTTCACCGGCGACGGCAGGAGATAGCCGATCTGGGCAATCGTGATCCGGCGAGGTTTCACCGGGTAGTGGCGCCGCTCCGAGACGAACTGGAGGATCACTTCGCGACCGAAATCGACCGGAGGGCGGATCTGTCTACGCCCGAGGGCTATCAGGCTTTTATTTCCGACGCCCTCACTCTGGAAGAGGAATACCTGTCAAAGGCGCGGACGCTCTTTTAAAACCCGGTGGGTTAATACAGGCTCATCCGATACACCAGGTTGATAAAGAACGTTTTACCCATCCGTGCGGGCCATCCGATATTCAGTGGCGGTATCGGAATGCGCAGCGTGCTCAACGTATCGGGGACCTCGTAAAAACCATAGTTCATGTACCGTCCCTGACGCACGACGGGGAAGTAGCTGGTGTATACCGGGTCTCCCGCGTAAATTGTGCCGTCGGTCGGATTCACGCCTCCCGAAATATACACTCCTCGCCGGTATACATCGGCAGAGAAGAACGACGGTGAAAAATCAAAACTGAGTGACGCGCTCACGCCGGTAAACGGGTTGGAACCCACGGCATCGCCGAATATACCGAGGTATCCGCCGGCTTCAGAACCGGTTTGAACGCTGGTCGCTTTGCCGATGCGATGATTTGCTCCCGTTCCTCCGGAAATGAGGTTAAACCATGGAGCAGTCCCCGTGTAGTGTCACACAGCCTGTGCATGGAGGTGGCAGCTTTTTACTGCCGTACAAGGAAATGAATGGCGAAGCGGTTTTCGGCACTCGCGATAGTGTGGCTTATCTCGTGAGCGTAAAGAAATACGGTGATTCCATACACAAGGTGTAGGACACTATACAGTCCCCGGGGTTGATTGCCCCTGGTAATTCAGCAGCCCGCTTATATACCAGTACGGTCGATCGGGGAAAATATAGAGCCCGGTTATGCCGGCAGACGCGCCAAGCCGGTACGCTTCGTTTTCGTTAAAGACCGCCGACCGGGAGCCAAGCGGGACTTCCACTCCGGACGAAACGATAAATGAGAAATCTTCTCTGCCCTCGGGCCAGACGAGGAGTGCAGGCATTAGTAGCAGAACGAACGCCGCGACTGTTCGCGCGGCACGACATTTCTTCCGTTTCACGGCGCGCCTCCGTGTTGAACATTATTAAATCAGTCAGCAGAATACTATATTACTGAATATAGAATCGTGTGAACAGTAACCGCAGAGTTTTTTCATTTCTTTAGAAAAATGGCGCACCGAATCCGTGTGATTCCACCAACTCCGGGTAATCCAGGCGGCTAATCCCCCGACGGTCCGGTCCCGTTCCCGCTGTTCCCGGTCCCGCCGGCACCATTTCCTGCGTTCGTTCCCGTTCCCACCGGTCCGTCGCCGCTTCCGTCCTGCAATTGATCCTGAGTCCGGTCTCTTGTTTGCGTCCGGAGCTGGTCAGGGTCGTCTGCCGTATCCGGGGTTTGCGTACGCAGACGCGTGGTTTCGCCGTTGGCGGTGGCGGTCCGGGCGCGCATCCGGGCGGTTTCGCCCGTCCCGGCGCTGTTGCCGGCGAAGGAAACGGTGTCCCCTACGCTCAGACCTAATGCCAGGACGGCACCCGCGGGAACCTCCACTGCCTGTTCCGTTCCGTCGGCACCGAGGAGCGTGATTTCCGTCGTTGTGGCATCGATCGCAGTAATTGCAGTGATTTCTCCATCCACCTCCTCACGGTTGCCTCGTGCAGAGACGGAAACAGCGGAAAGCAACAACAGTACGGTGATGACGATGAGTGTTTGTTTCATGCATATGAGTGTACCCCCGGTTGACGTGTTTTTCCGGGAAGAATCGTGAAACGATAATCCCGGAACTCTGATAGAATTGCCGCATGAGAATTCGTCTGCCCGTTTTTGTTAAAGTTATTACCGTCGACGTACTTTTTTCCCTCCTGCTCGTTGTGGGGATATTCATTACCGTCCGTCAGGCTGTAATCGACGGCTCGCTGGAGATGACTACTACCCGGTTAAACGGAGTAGTGGAAAACCTCTCGACGACCATTGTCAGGGAGGGGTTTTCCGAAGCCGTGGCGGGAAGCGACGAAAGCATGACGGCAAGTGTGTTCCTCCACGCCCAGACGATGCTTCGGCCGGCGATCGAGGATATCTTTCTGGTTCGGGACGGTACGGTGATCGCCGCGGTCAATCCGGATGCGGCGGGTCAAACGGTCGGCCGCAGCGGTACGGCACAGACGATGCTTATTGACGAGGTAACCCGGACCGGGAAGCCCGCCGGGAGCGTGGAACAGCGCGATGATATTGAGCCGCGTTACACCTATATCTATCCCGTCTCCGGCAGGACGCTGATTGTCTTCAAATATTCGCTGCAGGCGGAATATCACGCAATCGAACATACCGTCACGGCGCTCCTGCGACGTCTGGCCATCGCTCTGGCGCTGTTTTTCCCGCTCCTTGCCTTTACGCTGCACCGTATCGTCTCTTGGCCGGTGCGCCGTCTGTCGGAAGCGGCGGTTCAGCTGGGCACCGGAAACTTCAACCTCGACCTTTCCATCCGGTCGGGAGACGAGTTCGAGCAGCTCGCCGCGACTTTTTCTTCCATGGCGCGAAAGATTCGCGCCGGGTACGAGCGGTATCTTTCACCGCAGGTGGTGGAGCATTGGGGCCGCGATCCCGCCGCTTTTACGCTCGGCGGCAGCCGTACTACCGCAACGATCATGTTTTGCGATCTGGCAGGTTTCACCGCGTTTTCTTCGCGGATTGAAACCGACGTCCTCACGGGCTTTCTGAACCGCTATTTTTCGATGGCTACGGAAATCATCTTTGCCCGGCAGGGTACGCTGGACAAGTTTCTTGGAGACGGTATCCTCGCCGTCTTCGGTGCCCCGATACCGGACCCGCGGAGTGCCGAACACGCTTTCACCGCCGGCCGGACGCTTATCACCACCTTTGCCGAATCTCTTCACGCCTGGAACGTCGAGCTGGGTATCGCCGATGAGACCACTGTTCGTCTGCGAGTCGGGCTTGCTACCGGTGACGTCTACTCGGGGAACGTAGGATCGGAACTCCGCGCGGATTTTACCGTTATCGGCAGTGTCGTCAATCTGGCGAGCCGGCTGGAGTCGGCGAACAAGGAGCTGGAAACGGACCTGCTTGCCGACGCCGCCACCGCCGGATTGCTCATGGATGTGCCGCCCGGTACCGCCCACCGTATCCGCATCCGCGGGTTCGACGAACCGGTGGAAGTCTTCAGCTGGGTGTTCCGAAAAAAACAGTAACCGAATTCGGAATCCATATGGTATACTCGCAACTAGGAAGTAGAACTTCCTAGTTGAATACCATCCGAAGGAGGAACACATGCCCCTGAGTACGGAAGAACGGAAGGAGCTCTATGGTCGCGCAAAAGGGCTCAGAAAAGATATTGTAACGGTCACCAGCGAATCAGGTGGTGCCCATATTGGTGGAGGGTTGAGCGCTCTCGATATCCTGGTGCTCCTCTATTTCAAATACCTGAATATCGATCCGGAAAATCCTTCCTGGGAGGAGCGCGACCGGTTCGTCCTGAGCAAAGGCCACGCGGCGATTGCGTACGTTCCGGTGCTGGCACGGCGCGGATATTTCTCGTTCGATGAGCTGAAAACCTTTAACAAGTTCGGCAGTCCCTTCGGGATGCACCCCGATTCACGGCGCATCCGGGGCTGCGACGCGTCCACCGGTTCGCTGGGGCATGGACTGCCCATGGCGGTGGGGATGGCTCTGGGCGCCCGCGTATTGGGAAAGTCGTTTCGGACGTTCTGCCTCCTGGGCGACGGTGAGTGCAATGAAGGCGTAGTCTGGGAAGCGCTCATGGCGGCGGCGCACTACAAGCTGACCAGGCTCGTTCCCATCATCGACCGGAATGGACTGATGATCGACGGTCCGACCGAAACGGTCATGAGCCTGGAACCGCTGGAAGAAAAACTCGCCGCGTTCGGGTTCGACGTGCTGTCGGTAGACGGCCACGACCTTGATGCGGTTGGCGGAGCCATCGAACACGCGATTGCCGCAGGCGATCCCTCTGCCGCCGGCGAGACCGTCGGGTCCGGTGGAAAACCGGTATGCATCGTCGCAAACACCACCAAAGGGAAGGGGATCGACTTCATGGAAGGTGAAGTCCCCTGGCACTACGGCTCAATCGATGCCGAGCTCCGAATCAAAGCGCTTGAGTCGATCGACCGCATGTATGAAGCGATAGGAGGACTGGCATGAGCGACGGTACCGGAACAACCTGGACGTGTTACGACGCGGCTACGATGACGGCACGGGAGATTTACGGCCGCGTACTTGCAGAACTCAGCGATACCGATCCGCGCGTTGTCGGCCTGACGGCGGACCTTTCCAAATCGACCGCAATCGTCAACTTTGAGCGGGAGCACCCGGATCGATTTTTTAATATGGGAATAGCCGAGCAGAATCTCATGGGCGTTGCCGCAGGAATGGCGAAAGTCGGGCTGATTCCGTTTGCCAGCACCTTTGCCGCGTTTGCGAGCATGCGCGCCGCCGAGCAGGTGCGTACCGACATCTGCTACCAGAATCTGCCGGTAAAAATCATCGCTACGCACTCCGGCGTCAGTTTTGGCGCGGCAGGGACTACCCACCACTGCACCGAAGACCTTGCGATCATGCGGAGCTTCGCCAACATGACGGTCATTGTACCGGCTGACGGTACCGAGACCGCAAATGCCGTCCGCGCCGCGATGGATATTCCGGGTCCGGTCTACATCCGGATCGGGCGCGGATTCGAACCGCCCTTTTATGATCGCGAAGATTACGGGTTCGCCGTGGGGAAAGCGCACAAAGTCCACGACGGAACGGATCTGACGGTTATCGCGTGCGGTATCGGCGTACTGCAGGCTGTTGAAGCCGCCCGGTTGTTGAAAGAGCAGGACGGTCTCTCTGTTCGCGTTTTGAATATGCACACGATCAAGCCTATTGACCGGGAGGCGATACTCTCGGCAATCACCGAGACGAGGCGCATCCTGACCGTGGAGGAACATAATACCCTGGGCGGTCTGGGAAGCGCCGTAGCCGACGTAATTGCCGAAAGCGGCAAAGGCTGCGCGTTTGCGAAAGCGGGCTTCCCCGATGTCTACTCCGAGGTCGGGTATCCGGAAGACCTCTACGCGCACTACGGTCTCGATGCGAACGGAATCGCGGATCGTGTCCGGAAGCTCCTGAAGGTGGAGTTTGAAGAGGACGAAGAGTGGGAGGACGAGGTCTGATGGACAGCGAACTTCTCACGGCCCGACTCTTCTTCCGGGCAGCGTTTCCGGTGATGAAGGTGCCGCTTCGCGATGATCCTTCGATGCGTACGGCGTGGGAGTCGGTAACCGCGACGGTGCAGTTCAGCGCCGACACGGGCGCTCCTGCAGCCGGGGGCGCACCACCCGCAGAGGGCGCTCCTGCAGCCGGGGGCGCACCACCCGCAGAGGGCGCTCCTGCAGCCGGGGGCGCACCCGCCCGCATCGGCGCGTGCCTCCGCTTCGATCAGGGCGAGCTTACCGTCTCCGAGCAGCTGTGCGACGCGCCCGATCTGACGCTGCACTTCAAGAGCGTGGCGGCAATGAACGCTCTGCTGCGCGGCGGCGTTGCACTTCCGCGGTTCCGCGGTGCGCTGAAGCACCCGCTGTTGCTGGTGAAAACGCTCAAGCTGCTGATGGCACTCACCCTCATGCTTCCGCGCAACCGGCCGAAAGACCCGTTGCGGCAATACCTCAAGGTGAAGATGTCGTTGTATATGATCACGACCGCTTTGAGCGTCTACAACAAACTCGGCGACCCCGTGATGAGCGCGTGGACAAAACCGCAACCGGACAGAATCTATCAGTTCACCGTTGAACCGTGGGAGCCCGAGAACGGAATCGCCGTGTTCCTTCGTGTGAAGGGGGGGCGGACAAAAGCGGGCCGGGGCGTCTATACCCGGCGGCGTCCGTTCGTTCACTTCCGTTTCTCCAGTGTGGAAGGGGCAATGAAGGTACTGCTGAAAGAGGTTGCGTTCGTCGAGGGTGTAGAGAAGGGCTACGTGGCAATTGACGGCTCGCCGGAATATTCGGCTCAGCTCAACGATTTTATGGCGATTCTGCAGGGCCTTCTTACATGAGTGGTGCGGAATGAGTGGCCCGGTATGAGTGAAACCGGCCTTTTCACCATCAGTGAGCTGGCGCGCCGCGCGGGAGTACCGACGGCAACGATAAAACACTATGTGAACGAAGAGCTGGTGGCGCCCGTCAAGCGGACCGGTAAAACGATGGCGTGGTACAACGACGAGAGCGTCAAGCGTGTCCTGTTGGTCCGGAGCCTGCAACAGGAACGCTTCCTGCCGCTCTCGGTGATTCGACGGCTCATTGGTGAAGGCGCCCTGACCGACGCCTCGGTAGAGCTGGATCACGCAATCTACCCGCCTCCTGAGCGAAATCTGGAAGAGCGCTACTTTACCGCCGGAGAGCTGGCGGCCGAAACGGGAGTCTCGGAAGCGCAGATTGACCGACTGGTCGCTGCGGGTGTGCTGCACCCGGTGGGATTGAGCGCCCCGGCCGCACAGAACGCCCCCGACCCGCGCCGCTTCTCGGAGCTGGATGCGAAGATCGTCCAGATCGTGCGGCAGCGGGAAGAGGACGGGCTGTCGTTCGACTACAGCCTCAACCTGCTGACCCAGTACAGCGACGCGATGGACAAGGCGGTCTACCAGGATATCCGCCTCTTCATCTCCATGATTCTGGCGAATCCGGAGACGCAAAATCCGCTGCCGCTTTTCAATCGCGATGACGACAGCGTGAACCTCTTTCTCTTTTACGCCCGGCGCAAGTTCAACCGGATGTATGTAAACGAGGCGCTGGAACAGGTCTCGGAATTCGCGACGCGACTGCGCCGATGGATTCCGATAACACACTCCGACCTCGAGTCGCTCAACCCGGAAACCGGTTTTTGCGACGATGAAATGCACGCGCTCGCCCGGATAGCCGATGCGGTGTCCGAGGCAACAATCCGCGACGGGTTGTTTCGTTCATCTGAATCGGATATACCCGCGGGCCCGCTCACCCTGCTCGCCGAAGTAATCTGTTCGGTTCAGGCTTTCGCTGAAGAAGGCGCTCTTGATCGGCGCTTCCAGGAGTTGCTTGCGGGTCTTGCCCGGATTGGCAGCTTTGGTGTTCTGCCGGCGGGGATCGCTTCAGAAATAGAAACCGGCGCGGGCGAAGCGACGTGGCTTCCCGCTCTGGTTGCGGCGTGGCTCACCGGAGCAATCTACCTCGCCCTGCCGCCGATTCTCGGCTACCACGAGCGGGGAGCAGAGATTCTGACGCGCATACAGGAGGCGCTTCTGCCTCGACCGGATTCGAAAAACTCACACCGGGATTTCCCGGAAATCCTGAACCGGCTGCTGGAGTTGCGGCCCAAGGAGGACAATGATGATTGATGAACGGGTACTCGCTCGAGTGCAATTGTACGGACTGTTCAAGGCGCTGGAACTGCTGCCCCAGGTGGACGCCACTGCCGCCGAGGCGATTGCCGGCAGGAACCTGACGATCGAATTCCGCGTGAGCGGAGCGGGACGGGCGCGGGTGCATCTCGACAACGGCATCGTACGGCTGGAAGCGCCAAACGACGCCGGCGCGTCCGGAGGATTCGATCCGGGATCGGTTCAGGTCATTCTGGGGTTCACGTCGCCGGCCCACTTCAACGCGATGGTAGCGGGAACCAGTCAGCCGATTCCGCTGAAGGGATTCCGGTACCTGGGCTTTCTCAGCGGCCCGTTCGGCGTGTTCACCGGGCGGCTGGAGTATTACCTCCGTCCCTCGGCCGAACAATTGAACGATCCGGAGTTTTTCGCCGCGAATACCCGACTGACCGCGTACGTTGCGTTTCACGCCCTCTCGGAGATCGGCAACTACGATGCGCTTGCCAACAAGAGTGCGCGCTATATTCCCGACGGGGTCATCCAGTTGAAGGTACTCGACGACGTCGGTCTGTTCGTCTCAGCTCAATCCGGAAAACTCACAACCGGTATCGGCGATCACCCTCAGCCCCGGTGCGTTCTCTGGTTCAAGGACCTGAAGGCGCTGAACGGGATTCTGGGCGGAACTCTCAACACCTACGACGGAATCGCGCTCGAACTGCTTGGAATGAAGGGATTTATCCCCATGATCGACTATATCAACCCGGTACTCGGCCGCATCGCGGCGTACCTGCAATAAGGAGGGAGCCATGAGTAACGACACAGGCCGGCAGACGCCGTACACCTATTCCGCTTCGCGTGAGCTTTTCAGTCGGGCAATCAAGGTTATTCCGGCGGGGATTCCCGGCCACCTGGGCCCGGTCGAATCGCAGTTCATTCCCATCGACGCATATCCGTTCTACGTGGACAGGGTGCAGGACTCACACTTCTGGGATGTCGACGGAAATCGGTTTATTGACTACATGTGCGCGTACGGCCCCAACGTACTGGGGTACAACCATCCGGTCGTCGATGCGGCGGCGCGCGAGCAGCGGGAGAAGGGCGATTGCATGGCGCTTCCCGGCCGAAAACAGGTGGAACTTGCCGAGCTTCTGGTGGATACGATCACCATCGCCGACTGGGCGTTTTTCATGAAAAACGGAAACGACGCCACTTCGCTGGCGGTAATGGTTGCGCGGGCGGCTACCGGGCGAAAGAGAGCGGTTCTGGTAAAAGGCGGCTACCACGGTGTCGCTCCGTGGACGCAGAAAGAGGGCCGCGCGGGGATTACCCCGGAAGACGTCGCGAATAACCTGTACGTCGAGTGGAACAATTACGAGCAGCTCGAACAGGTGGTGCGCGATCACCCCGGCGAGATTGCCGTGTTCATGGCAACCCCGTATCACCACCCCGTTTTTCAGGACAACGAGCTCCCGGCGGAGGGGTACTGGCAGAAGGTCGAAAAGCTCTGCAGGAGTAACGGAATCGTCCTGGCTATCGATGATGTGAGGACGGGTTTCCGGTTGAGCATGGGCGGTTCGGCAGACTACTTCGGTTTCGAGCCGGATCTGGCGTGCTACTGCAAAGCGCTCGCAAACGGCTACAATATCTCGGCCCTTGTGGGTTCGGACGCGATGCGCAGCGCGGTGACCGATGTCTTTTACACCGGCAGTTACTGGCATTCGTCGGTACCGATGGCGGCAGGAATCGCCACAATCAACGAGCTCAAGCGGATCGACGGTCCGTCGCTCATGATTGAGAAAGGACGGCGCCTCACCGACGGCCTGGCGGCCGCTGCATCGGACTACGGGATCAACCTGAAGATCAGCGGCGTTCCGTCGCTTTTCTATCAGCGGATCACCAACGACGATACGCTGATGATGACGCAGGAGTTTACCGCCGAGGCAACCAGACGCGGTGCGTTTTTTGTGAGCCATCACAACCACTTCATCAACGCATCTCTTACCGATGAAGATATCGATACGACGCTCTCCATCGCACACGATGCGTTCGCGGTGGTGGCAAAGAACAATCCGGATAAGGTGTAACGATGCGGGAACCCATGGAAAAAGTGCACGGTGACGGGCCCGAGCGGCTTACGCTCGGGACAAAAGTCGGTTTTGGCGTCGGCGATATTTTCGGCGGCGGGGCGATGGTGGTTATCGGGTTTTTTTACCTCTATTTTCTCACCGACGTACTGCTTATCTCGCCGGCGCTGGCGGGGATCGTCTTTCTGGTGAGCAAGGCGTGGGACGCGGTGAGTGACCCCATAATGGGCGTGATCACCGACCGAACCAGGACGCGATTCGGCCGCCGCCGCCCGTACTTTCTGGCGGGAGTGGTGCTGGTTTTTCTGGCGTTTTTCTTTCTCTGGTTTCCCGTAGGTTTCTCGAAGGAGATCTTTCGCTTCATCTACGTGATGGTGGCGTATGTCTTCTATTCAACCGTCTATACGCTGGTTATGGTTCCCTACTCGGCAATGGCATCCGAGCTTACCCTCGATTACGACGAGCGAACCTCTCTTACGACGATCAGGATCTTTTTCTCGTCGGTTTCGTCGCTGGTGTGTGCGGTGGTTCCCTTCGAAATCGTCAAGGGGGTCGGGGATGAGCGAACGGGCTTCATTATCATGGCGGTGGTATTCGGCCTCTTTTTCGGATTGCCGTACATCTGGACCTTTCTGGCGACGAAGGAACGGCCCGAGTTTCAGAGCGAGCCAAAACCGTTCAGCGTGAAAGAGTCGTTTGTCGACCCGTTCCGGTTGCCCACGTTTATTCCGGTTGTGCTCATGTATCTCTTTGCGATGTCGGCGATGGATATCATCATGAGCGTCATGGTCTATTTCATGACCTATTTCATCGTCCGCCCGGACGAAACCAATTACGTTCTTGGCGTCCTGCTGATCGTTCAGATTCTGGCGCTGCCGGTGTACGAGCGCATCAGTAACCGGCACGGAAAACGGTACGCATACATCACCGCGGCCGTATCGTGGCTGGCGTTCATGATTTTGAGCTTTGCGATAACCCCCGGCGCGCCGAACTGGATCATCTACGTGTTCGCGGCGCTGGTAGGCTCGGCGACCGGCGGTATGGTTATCATGATCTATGCGATCCTGCCCGACATTCCCGATGTTGACGAGCTGTACTCGGGTCAGCGGCGCGAAGGCGTCTATTCGGGACTCGCGACATTTCTCCGCAAGCTGAGCTCCGCCTTCGGAATCTTTCTGGTTTCGAACGTAATTGCACTTGCCGGGTACCGGAAGCCGGTGGAACAGACGGTAGACGGGGTGACCCGGTTGGTGAAGCAGGCGCAGACGCCCGAGTTTCTGCTGGTTCTTCGATTTGTCTTCGCAATCCTGCCGGTGGTTTTTCTGATTTTGTGCCTTCTTGCGGCATCCCGGTATCGCCTCACTCGCGATGTGCATGAACGGCTCAAGGCGCTGCTGAAACGCCGCCGGTCAGGCGAGCCCCTCGAGACGACGGAACCCGAGGCGGACGCGATTAAACTCCTCCTTCGACCGGAAAAGGGCGGCGTGTCATGATCCACCTCGCGTTCCGCTTTCACGGGAACTTTTACCACAGCTACCGGGGCGACACCCCCGATGAACTGGGCTTCGGCAAGGATATCCGCATCGTTCGTCACCTGATTGACGAGCTGGACCGGTTCAATGACGCCGGAGTTCCCGTCTGCGGGACGTGGGATTTTGAGAACTACTTCTCGCTGGAGCAGATTATGCCGCGCCACTGCCCCGAGCTGATATCGGCGATGCAGCGACGGGTCCGGGACGGCAAAGATGAAGTCGAGGTTATGTCCTGGAATAACGGGGTTATTACGGCTCACACACAAGCCGAGTTCGACGCTTCGATCGGCCGCGCGATTTCCAATGACGCCGGTTCCGGTGTGGCGGACCTTTTTGACTCCTGGGAACCCATTGTTCGCCCGCAGGAGATGATGTTTACCCCCGCGCATCTGAAAGCATACCAACGGCACGGAATCACGGCGATCAGCCTCTATTACAGCGCCCTTCCGTTTAACGGGTTCAGCACATTCGTAGCTCCATTGAGTGTGACCGAGCGCTACAACCCGCTCACCCTTGCGTACCCGGGAATCGAAGAGACGATGACGCTCATTCCCGCGTACAACGTGGGCGATATTGTCGACAACATCTCGCTCCGCCGGTGGATCAGGCGGATGCGTCGCGAACAGCTGCGGGCGAAGGACAGAACGGAGGCGCCGGATCTGCTGCTCCTTATCGACATGGATGCCGACGACGAGTTTTGGGTCTCGATGGCCGGTCCGCTCGTGCAACGTCTCTATCCGACAACCGGCGGAATCCGCGGGCTCGTGGAGAGCGTGCAGGATCTGCCGTACGTCCGGTTCACCACGCCGGGGCGCTACCTGCGCGACCATCCCCCGGTGGGGACAATAACCTTCGGGCAGGACACCGCCGACGGCAGCTTCGACGGCATCGCAAGCTGGGCCGAGAAGTACTCAAGCCAGGAGCTCTGGACGATCCTTGAGCAGTCGCGGATGTACGCCATGCAGGCCGAATCTGCACTCGGGGCAGGCGGCGCTCAACGTGCCGGCGACGCACTACCCGCCCGGGCGCACCA
>JGI11705J14877_10001646_pt1 | contig 12569 bp, 12 predicted proteins | sample Etolaghawater15m_FD_14877 | JGI IMG/M metagenome (IMG submission 14877) | reverse complement strand
GCCGAATTAAATGTCCTTGCTTATGGTGGCTCCAACGGCGTGATGAAGAGCGTCAGCCTCGATGAGTCCGGTCCTGCAATCGATCTTTGGGTTGGTGGACCACCAGTTCTTGCCATAGCGATCGAGCCGCAATCAGAAAAAATGGCGTTTGGTACAGCCGAAGGTCGAGTCGTCATCGCTGATGCGTTGGTTGGTGAAATCCAGCATGACTTTCATGCGGTTAAAGGACCGATTTGGGCGATGCAATTAGGAGAGAATGCGGAATCCCTGTACTTCGCTGGCTTGGACGATTGGATCACGAAAATCAACTTGGGTGACTTCATCGTGCCTCATCCGCTCGCTGATCGAGATCGCCGGTTTCATCCGGATGAACCGATTGATAATGGACAAAAGCAGTTCGCGCGAAAATGCAGTGTCTGTCATACCTTAACGCCCTCCAGCAAGCGGCGCGCGGGTCCGACGTTGTACGGCGTCTTTGGACGCAAAGTTGGGGCTGTTGAAGACTACCCATATTCTCAAGAGTTGCTAGAAATGGAACTCGTTTGGAATGAAGACACCATCGACTTACTCTTTAAAGAAGGTCCGGATGTTGTGACTCCAGGCTCAAAAATGCCTGTCCAACGGATCAAAGGTGAACAAGATCGAGCCGACCTCATCAGCTATCTCAAGCGGGCGACCGAGCCTCAGTGAAACCGCTGGTCGCTGCATTATTCTTCCTGGTCGCCATTGCTGCTCACTCAGATCACGGGCCTCGGACCTGGGAGAGGACTCATGCATCGGTCGTTTCGGTTTTGCCAACATGGCCCGGTTACGAAAAGCCAGGCTTCGGAGCGCCGTTAGGAGTTGCGCCAGAGGGCAGTGGGGTTGTTATCGGGCTTGACGCGCGTGACGAATCACGTTGGATCCTGACCGCAGCACACGTGGTCAACCGAGCGACAGAAATCGTGATCAAACCATCCGACCGTCTATCCCAACCGGCAAAAGTCGTCTGGCTTGACGAAGACTCAGACGTTGCGCTGTTAGAAGTCCGAGAGGCTTTGCCCGCGCTGACTCTGGCTAAGCAATCGACCTTACCGGGGGAGCATGTATGTGCACTCGGAAATCCATTTGGCTTAGGAGTCAGTATGAGTTGTGGTGTCATCGCAGGTCCGAACCGGCAGGGGATTGGACTGAATAGGATCGAGGATTTCATTCAGACTGATGCAGCCATCAACCCCGGTTCATCGGGGGGAGCCCTGGTGAATGCCAAAGGGCAGCTGGTCGGAATGATTGCCGCGATATTCACGAAAGACGCGGATATTGATGCTGGTGTGAACTTTGCTGTGAGCGTAGACCTGCTCATTGACCGGATACAACAATTCCAAAACCGTTAATTTCTCTTGATCCTCTGGTGTATGCTTAAGCCTCGACGGATGAACAAGAGTCCTGCCCATTGTCTGAATTTCTGACCACCAAAGAAGTTGCCCATTTACTGAGGCTGAAAGAGCGCAAGGTCTACGATCTGGCCTCACGCGGAGAAATTCCGTGTGTGAAAGCCACTGGGAAACTCTTATTTCCACAGGCTGAGATTCATCAGTGGATTCAGCACAAGGGAGGCTCTTTCGTTGAAAGCGCAACCCGGCCGTCAATTATTTTAGGGTCGCATGACCCAGTTTTTGAATGGGCGATTGGAGCGTCGGGGTCAGGTTTGGCTTCGATGTTAAATGGATCAATCGATGGTCTTGAGCGTTATCGCGCTCGTGAAGGCATCGTTTGTGGCGTTCATCTTGAAAATGAACAAGACTCCGGTTGGAATCTGGAGGCGGTCCGAGAGGACTTGGCGCAAACAGCGTCGGTTTTGATGCATTGGGCCAAGCGAGAGCGCGGCTTAATCGTGAAGCCAGGCTCAGGAATTCAAGGGTTTTCGGATCTTCGGGGTCGAAAGTTCGTCCGGAGACAAGCCGAGGCAGGTGCACAAAAAGTCTTTGAGACGCGTCTTCATAAACACCAATTATCTATGGACGATTTAGATTGCGTTAGAGAGGCCCGTACAGAAACCGAAGCTGCGTTGGCGATCGTCGAGGATCAAGCTGATGTGACATTTGGTCTAAAATGTTTTGCCAGTCGATACCATCTACAGTTCATCCCAGTGTGTATCGAATACTTCGATTTGATTATCGATCGATACGCGTATTTTGAGCCCAATGTTCAGAAGTTAATACGTTTCGCTTCAACCGAGCAATTTCTCACTGAGGCTGCCCGCTACGAAGGGTATGATATTTCCGAATTGGGTATGATTCGGGTGAATGGCGCACCCTAGGTACGGTTTAACTGCGCTGCGATACATGTCTTAGTCTGACCAATAGAAACGACCTTAACGTTCGCTTGATAGAGGTCACTCAAGTGGGCCGAGGTTAAAATCTGGTGAGGAACACCGTGATCTTTGACTGTCCCATGACTGACGGTGGTGACTGTATCTGCCAACTGAAGAGCATGGTCTGGGTTGTGAGTCGATAAAATGATCGTCCAGCCTTGGTCTGCTAGGTGCCGAATGCGCTCCAATACCCGAATTTCATTTCCAAAGTCTAGGCTTGCTGTTGGCTCGTCTAACACGAGAATCTGTGCATCTTGTGCTAGCGCACGCGCTAAGATTGTTAGCTGTCGTTGTCCCCCTGATAGCTTTGTAAACTCCTGATCTTTAAGTCCCAAAATATCTAGCGAAGCCATTGCTTCATCACTGCGTTCAATATCGCTATGGCTAGGAACTGAAAATGGTTTGATATGGCTCGTCCGTCCCATTAACACCATTTCTCCAACAGTATACGGAAACACTTGTTGCTGTGATTGAGGCACGTAGGCAAAAGTCTTGGCTCTCGCTATTGCTGTTAGTCGATGAACGTCAAGTTGATTCACGAGAACCTGGCCGCTCATCGGACGAATTAAACCAATCAGTGTCTTAAATAAGGTCGATTTACCTGACCCATTTGGACCTAAAATCACGTGAAATTGTCCCGCATTCAATTCGAGGTGCAGGTGGTCACCCAGCGGCTTTTGATACCCGATTTGAAGATTCCGGGCTGAGATCACATCCAGCTCCTTCGTGCGTGGAACAACAGCCAGACAAACACAGGTGCTCCAACGAAAGCAGTTAAAATACCAATTGGCGTTTCCGTTTGCGTAAGAGTTCGAGCAATGGTGTCTACCACCAGTAGAAAATTAGCGCCGATGAGCATTGCAATTGGAAGCAGCCTATTGAAGTTGGGTCCAACCAGTAATCGGGCGATGTGTGGAACCACCAATCCAACCCATCCAATGACACCTGCGATTGCAACTCCTGCAGCGGTCATGAGTGTTGCGGCGAAAATCAAAAATAGTCTTATTTTGTCTGGGTTGACGCCAAGCGCTCGTGCTTCTTCATCGCCAAGACTTAATACATTAATGCGCCAGCGCAGAAGTACCATCGGAATCAGGGCAAGAATACACAGTGGAAGAGCACCTAAAAGATCGATTTTATCGACAGCAGCAAACGAACCGAGTAGCCAAAATGTAATTGCTGGCAGTTGGTCGTAGGGATCTGCCAAAATTTTCACTAAGGAAAGACAGGCGCCTGCAAGGGATCCGATAACAATTCCTGCTAACACCAGTATCAGAGTGGGCTCATGCTGCCGGATGGATGAGGCCACCAAATAGACAGCGCCTACTGTAATTAACCCACCCAAAAACGCCATCAGTTGGATACTGATAATCGACAACGAAAGGAGAATGCCAGCGGCGGCTCCAAGCCCTGCTCCGGTTGAAACCCCAAGAATATCTGGGGATACCAATGGATTTCTAAACATGCCTTGGAATACGCAGCCAGCCGCTGCTAAGACCGCTCCGACTAGTACAGATGCAAGTAATCGCGGTAAACGAACTTCGGACAGGACGAGACGGATTGTTTGATCGGGGGGCTCTTCTTCGATTCCGAAATAATGAAGTAGTGCATGAATGATGTCAGCGTAATCGATAGGGTACTGTCCGATACCTGACGCAATAACGGACAGAAGTATGAGGCAGATCGCAAGTAATCCGCCCGATAGCGCTGTTTGAGACTGGTTGGTTTTACCTAGTATCTCGACCATGCAATCAACTGCTGAAGGTCTGCATCGGAGATTTCAACTTGATAAAACAAACGGTAAAAACGTCTTACCTCTTCTTCGAGGTCAAAGCTGAAATGATCCGGATAGAGTAGGCCAGACATCCATTTGAGGCCAATGAGCCGGTTAATCGAAGGTGGTTTATCAATCCACCCGAATGGGGCTGCTGGAGCAAAATACACCGCGCGATTTTTGACCGCTCGAACAGGTTGCCACAATGGATTTTGGTACACCTGATCATAAAATTGGCGATCCCAGGTTACGATGATATCTGGGTCGAGATCTAAGACTTCCTCAATTGACATACTCACGAGATTTCGTTGACGGGCGATTTCGGGTCCGTAATCAGCGACATTTCGTCCGCCTGCTTTCTCGATAATTTCAGTGTTGATAGATCCTGCGACACCGGTCTCCAGACCTTCTGGGCCTCGAGCCAAATAAACGCGCGGCTTATCGTTTTCTTTTACCGTCGCGATATGTTGATCGATTTCTGAAAACAAATTTTCGGCATACTCAGCAAGCTCTTCACCCCTTGTTTCAACCCCTAAAATTTTGCCGAGTTGGCGTAGTGCTGTTGGGGTGTTTTCAAACCGTCCATCAATCAAAAGATACGGAATACCCGTTTGTTCCTGGGTCTTTTCAGCTAAGGATACGTAGGTTTGTCTAATCGATCCAAAATCGAGAATAAGATCGGGGTTCAAACCAATGACAACCTCTAGATTAGCTGTACTTCCCCTGCCTGTGAGACGACCAGTGACGGGCAGGTCACGATACGCTTCATTAATAAAAGGCCGCTCATATGCGTGGTGGGCACGTGGCCATCCTGTCAATTTGTCCGGTGCAAGCATGTATGTGATGATCGATGCTGGTGGGCCTGCTGCATAGATGCGTGTGATCGTGTCGGGAACAGTAACTGTTCTTCCGGCTGAGTCGGTGACTTCAACTGCAGAAGCGGTTGCTGTGGCTGCCATCATTAAGAAGGCACATTGAATAAATCGCCGCATTATTTCTCTCCAGCTGATTTGGGAATAAAACCGCCATCCTTGAGAATAATTTGCGCGTCCGTGCTGAAAAACCAGTGATACAGAGCAGATGCTTCAGGATATGAAACGTTACCTCGTCCAATTCCATATGTGCCGATCACAGCAATCTGTTCCGGTAATTCACAGTAACTGATGTATGGGTTGTCTTCCATAGCTGCAAGCGCGTTGGAGTAATAGGTCAGTAGAAGATCGACGTTTTGAGTCTCCATGATCCACCCGTACTGATTTCGGCCCGGGGGAGCATTGGGTGTTTCTCGTCCACCAGTAATCACGCGGGTTCTTCGTTCCAATGTTTCGAGAGAAATCGTCGTTGCATCACTCACTTTTTTTAAGATTTCAAAAGCATAATCACCTGCAGGATCAAGTCCTGTTGTCGACATTCCAACGGTTAGTGATTTCTGCGTTAAAGCCTTTAGGGCATTGCTCTGGTTGAGCTGATGTTTCCGTTGGTGAACCAAAACCATTCGGTTATAGCCGAGGATATCTTCTTCAGCGAGATGATTGGTCGCACTGAGCGCTTGAGTATGTGTTGATGACGCGCTTAGAAATAAGTGGAATAGCTGTCCACCCTCGATTTTTGCTCGCAGTGATCCTGAGGGTCCAAAAACGCACTGTATGTTGAGTGTTTGCTGTGGATCGTATGCCTTTAATAAGCGAGGTAGGAGGTGGGTCATGCTCCCCGGTGCGAANATCACCAGATCCTGAGTCATGAACCCTCCTTATTGATTAGTTAGCGTTCGGGAAGAACAACTGGTTACCGCTTACTTTATAAGAAGCGATTGCTTTTTGTCCCTTGGTAGATAGTAACCAATCGATGAACTTTTGGCCTGCTTCTGATTTTACAGAGGGACATTTCTCTTTGTTGACGAGGATCACGCCATACTGATTGAACAGACGCTTGTCTCCTTCAACTTGGATTTTGAAATCACCTTTGTTGCCAAACTTGGTCCAAGTCGCGCGATCAGTCATTGCGTATGCGCCCATACCTACAGCTGCGTTCAATGTCGCACCCATTCCAGATCCTGTCTCGCGGTACCATGCACCTGAAGCCGCTTTGGGATCAGTTCCTGCAGCTTTCCAAAGACGAAGTTCCGCTTTATGGGTGCCCGAGTCATCGCCTCGTGATGCGAATAACGCCTGCTTTGCGGCAATGGTCGAGAGTGATTTCGAAACATCGCCTGAACCACCGACACCTGCTGGATCAGTCGCTGGACCAACGATCACAAAGTCGTTGTACATGAGATCGCTACGTTTGACGCCATAACCTTCGTTCACGAATTTTTCTTCGGATGCTTTTGCGTGGACGAGCAAGACATCACCATCGCAACGTTGGGCATTTTTAATGGCTTGGCCTGTGCCGACCGCAACCACATTCACTGTGAGGCCAGTATCTGCCTTCACTTTTGGCAAAATGTAGTCATAAAGACCTGAGTTTTTAGTGGATGTCGTGGACTGGACCAGGATGGATTCAGCAATCGCGAGGTTTGATGCGACATGCAAGATGGTCGCTAGACCGATGGATTGTATGATTCTTGTGAGTTTCATCGAGACTTCCTTTTGTCGGTTGGGGGTTACAATACAATTTCCCCATTCAGATAAGCTTTGGCCTCTCTTGATTGGGGGGATGTGAAGAAGGTTTGCGCGTCGGTATGCTCAGCGAGTCGACCCTGATGTAAAAAAATGATGTCCGCTCCGAGGCGCTTTGCTTGGCCGAGGTCGTGAGAGATAAAAATGCATTTCACACCTTGTGTGGTTGCCTCTGAAATCAAACGCTCAATGATGAGGACTGATGCAGGATCAAGACTTGCGGTCGGTTCATCCAAAAACAGGATTCTGGGTTTCGTGAGAAGAGCTCTTGCCAGAGCAAGTCTTTGTTGCTCTCCGCCGGACAGTAAACGAGCGGGCTGCATCTGTTTGCCACTCAAATGAACTTTTTCAAGCAACTCTGCAATTTCTGTTGTTGAGGTTCCGCTCGGTGCAGCAAATTCAAGATTGTTCATGACATTGCGCCGAAGTAGGACCGGTTTTTGAAATACCATCGATTGATCAGCTATCGTTGATTGGTGCGCTTTGTTTAGCAGTCGGATGGAGCCGCTTGTCGGTGATAGGAGTCCGTGAAGGCAACGTAGCAGTAAGCTTTTTCCAGCGCCATTTGGACCCATGACCATCGTCACTCCGGGTGCATAGGACGTCACTGAAATATCATGGAGAAGATGGCTGTCACCGATTTTGAGATTCAACTTGTCGACTTCGATCAATGGGACCGGGGCCGCTGTCGACTGCTGCACACTGATGTTGCTCATGGGGTCAGACTTAAACATAGGCGTTTCTGAGCCCAAGCGTACGGACGGTTGTCACTGCAGCATTGACGATTAATGCGAGTGTTAAAAGAATAATGCCGAGCGCTAAAGCGATTGCGAGTTCGCCTTTGGATGTCTCCAGCGCGATAGCCGTCGTCATCACACGAGTTAAATGATCAATATTACCGCCGACGATGATGACAGCGCCCACTTCCGAAATCGCCCGCCCAAATCCGGCGAGGATAGAGGTAACAAGCGAATAACGGGCATCCCACAGATAAGTGGGAACGGCTTTACTTAGGGGAATTCTCAGACTTTGAAAGAGATCTCGGTATTCGCGGTGAAGGTCATCCATGACTTGATACGCCAGCGCCGCGATGATGGGTGTAATGAGAACGACTTGGGCGATCACCATAGCAGTTGGTGTGTAAAGCAATCCAAGAACGCCCAGTGGGCCTGATCGTGAGAGTAGGAGATAGACGAGCAATCCCACGACGACGGGTGGTAGCCCCATCAATGAATTGAGAATCGTGACACAAGCTCTCTTGCCTGGAAATTCCGTGATCGCGAGGCTTGTTCCGATCGGAAGCCCAAGCGTAATGGAAAAAAACAATGCAGTCAGGCTCACTTGAACCGAGAGCCAAAGGATCTCTGTGAGTTCTGGGCTCCCAGAGACGATTAAGTTGAAGGCTTCCACAAACGCATTATCAAGCATAAAGTTGCAATTTTTTCATTTCTTGTAATTTAATCGTAATTGTGCCGATAAATGACAAAATTACAATAGTCATTAGCGGGTCGCTGGTAGAAAAACTGCAGGCAGAGGTTTTGTGGTTTGAGTCACTCGATTTGAAGCGTGGCGCGATCGATTTGAAAGACCCCATGTTTCACAGAGACGGTCAGCACCTCATGGATCCTAAGGGATTCGGTCCAGGCACTATCAAATGTTTCGTGAAGGAGAGATCGAATCTGAGCTTGTGTGTCATTGATCGGTCAACGGGTTTCGCCATAGGTGAAGAGTCGATGAGTAACCGCTTCGATTCGGGAAACAATGAGCTATTTGCAATAGCTCGATCAATTTCTGAGTGATGCCGCGACGTAACCAATGGAATTACTCTTTCAAGGAGTCCCGCGAGAGTTGCGTCATCTAGCTGTTGTTGATGCGGAGTTTGAACGCAGTGTCATCCATGTGTATTCAGCCTACGAGGCAGAATACACAAAGGAAGTTCCCCGCTAGATTTTCCGATCTTTGTTTGATCCGTCCGGTGAGCTACTTCCTTCGATTGCAAGATTGATTAAATCGAATATTCTATTCTTTGGGTTTAAACAGATGGGTGACAGATGTTCGCGCGTTGGCAATTCAATGAAGTCTCAGCTGCTTATGCGGATTTGGGTACGTTTCTGCCATTAGTCATCGGACTCATTGTGGTTGCGGGAATGGACCCGGTGGGTCTACTTTTTGGATTTGGTATTTTTGCCATTGCCACTGGTGTCATTTATCGCCGCCCGATCCCCGTGCAGCCCATGAAGGCCATCGCTGCGGCCGGAATCGCAGGGATTGCTGGTCCAGAAGTGCTGATTGCTACTGGAATCCTGTTGGGTTTGACCCTGCTCATTCTGAGTCAAACACAGGTCATTGGCTATTTGAAATCACTGATACCGAAAACCGTGTTGCACGGAATGCGGTTGGCATTAGCCGCCAGTCTCATCATCACTGCGTTTGGATTCGATGATGTTGACGTATTGCCACTGATGATTCTGTTGGCGTTACTGGTCGCTACACAGTTGAGTGCGCTCAGGTCCATCAGTTGTTTGCTTGTGATTGTGGCCGGCTTTCTCTGGTTAGGCTCGCCACTTGAACTTCAAGACTTTGCTTTTGGCGTTTCATTTCCTGAGTTTACTTTACCGAGGCTAGAGAGTTTGTCTTCTGGGCTTCAGTCCTTGTTTTTGCCACAGTTAGCGCTGACCTTGACCAATGCGTTGATATTGACCGCGATCATCGCTCAGAACTACTTCCCTGATAGTGCAAGCGAATTGACTGAAAGGCGGTTTTCGATGACGTCTGGCCTTGCCAACTTGCTATTGGCTCCCTTTGGTGCAACGCCTATGTGTCATGGTGCGGGTGGATTGGCTGCTCATTACGGGATGGGTTCGCGAACCGGATTGTCTCTGGTGATTTTTGGCTTGACATGTTTGGTCATTGCGCTCTTGTTCGGTGAACAATCTGCGCAGATATTGCATGCTATTCCGAAGGAGGTCACAGCGACTCTGGTTCTGTTTGCTGCTTGGGTTTTGGCTGATCCGTTGAAGCTGTTGAAAGTCCGTTCATCTTGCCAGCTGATCATTGTGCTGATGGTGCCTCTGACGTTGTGGGGTGGTTTGTTCTTGGCCCTCGTCGCAGGAATCCTTCTTGAGCTCGCGCGCGCGAAATATGATCGATCGACGGTGTCGAGCACCCCGTCGTGAATTTAGAGTGGGCTGGGGGCAGCCTGCACGACTCCGTTTTGCATTGTTTCTGTCAGTCGAAAAATTGTTAAAAGACTCATGTCTAAAGACTGCTGCTAGACAGGATTTGCAGGAACCGGTACTTTAGTAGTGTTTTCGCTGAAGGATCGCAGTTGAAGGTTCAAAATTCGAGCGACTGAGCGAACTGTTAGAGCAATAATGAAAAAAAGGGAATGTTATGCAGAAGTCTCTGTACATTGACCCGGAAAAATGCACCGGATGTCTTCAGTGTGAAATGGCCTGCTCGTTCGAGCAGACAGGCGTTTTCAATCCAGCACAATCGCGGATCAAAGTCTTTACCTTCGAAGAAGAAGGCCGAAAGGTTCCATATACTTGCACTCAATGTGATGAAGCTTGGTGTATGCAGGCCTGTCCTGTTGATTCAATCAAACTCGACGCGACCACGGGCGCAAAAGTTGTTCAAGATGACACTTGCGTTGGCTGCAAAGTGTGCACGATTGCTTGTCCATTTGGGACCATTAATTACGTGGTCGACACAGGTAAAGTCGCCAAGTGTGACTTGTGTGGTGGTGATCCGGCGTGCGCCAAGGCGTGCCCAACCGACGCAATTACTTTCGTGGATTCGGGTTGGACTGGTTTAGATAAAATGCGCAAGTGGGCTGCGAAAGCGAACGAAGCGAGCTTGTAAGGAGAATTTACGATGGCGTGGACTAGAAAAATTCTGCGGGTCAACCTTACAAAAGGAACCTGTACATCTGAAGCATTGAATATGGAATGGGCCATGGATTACCTCGGCTCCCGTGGACTGGCTTCAAAATATTTGGTTGAAGAAATCGATCCGAAAGTGGATCCATTATCGGCTGAGAATAAACTCATCATGGCGACTGGCCCGATGACCGGCACGACTGCCTCGACAGGTGGTCGCTATACTGTCGTGACAAAAGGCCCGCTCACCGGAGCGATTGCATGCTCAAACTCGGGAGGATATTTCGGTGCAGAAATGAAGTTCGCCGGTTGGGATATGATTATTTTCGAAGGTAAGTCGGATAGTCCAGTATATCTCATGGTAGAGAACGACCAAGCCGAACTTCGAGACGCATCACATCTCTGGGGCACTTCAACATGGCATACGGAAGAGCAAATCAAGAAGGAAAACCAAGATCCACAAATTCGGATTTCGTCGATCGGTAAGGCTGGTGAAAATCAGGTCCTTTTCTCCTGTGTCGTGAATGATCTGCACCGGGCTGCAGGCCGTTCAGGTGTTGGTGCAGTTATGGGTTCAAAGAATTTGAAAGCAGTTGCGATTCGAGGAACTCAAGGTGTAGGCAATATTGCTAATCCAGCCGAGTTCCAAAAAGTTGTTGCGGAGAAGAAGCAAGTCCTCGCTGAGAACGCAGTCACAGGAGAAGGGTTGCCGACTTACGGTACTCAGGTTTTGATGAACGTGATTAACGAAATGGGAGCATTACCGACTCGCAACTTTAAAGATGTTCAATTTGAGAGCGCAAATGATATTTCCGCAGAGGCGATGGCCAAACCTCGTGAATCCGACGGAAAAGCCCATTTGGTGACCAACCAAGCTTGCTTCGGATGCACAATCGCCTGTGGGCGTATTTCCAAGATTGATAAAGAGCACTTCTCAGTGGTTGAAAAACCTCAGTACCACGGCGCTTCTGGTGGACTCGAATACGAGGCTGCTTGGGCGCTTGGTGCCGCAAATGGGGTAAAAGATCTAGAGGCACTGCAGTACGCTAACCTCATCTGTAATGAACAAGGTTTTGATCCGATTTCCTTTGGCGCCACCATCGGTGCTGTGATGGAAATGTATGAGAAAGGCATACTTGATGAGAAAAAGATTGGGTTAAAAGCGCCATTTGGTTCAGCTGAGGCGCTTTGTGAACTAGTGGACATGACTGCTAGTGGAGAAGGATTTGGGGCTGAGATCGGCCTTGGTTCGAAGAGATTATGCGAAAAATATGGTTGTCCTGAGCTCTCTATGAGTGTCAAGGGTCAAGAGTTTCCAGCTTATGACCCCCGCGGAATTCAAGGGATGGGATTAACTTACGCAACGTCGAATCGAGGAGCGTGCCACTTACGTTCTTATACAGTTGCCTCCGAGACGCTCGGTATCCCGATTAAAACAGATCCACTCGTTACTGAAGGTAAGCCTGGGTTAGTTATGGCGTTTCAAGATGCAACGGCCGCCTTTGACTCCGCAGGACTCTGTGTCTTTACGAGTTTTGCCTGGGGTCTGGGTGATATTCAGCCACAGATCGATGCGGCCTGCGAAGGAGACTGGTCAGAGGAAAAACTGCAAGAAGTTGGTGAGCGAATCTGGAATCTTGAAAAAATGTTCAACCTCGCCGCTGGATTTACGAAAGAGGACGATCAGCTTCCCAAGAGACTTACAACAGAGCCAGCTAAAGAAGGTCCGGCAAAGGGATTGGTCGCAGGTGTGCCAGAAATGCTTCCTGAGTACTACGAAATCCGCGGTTGGGATAAGGAAGGCGTGCCGAAAGCTGACAAACTCAAGAGTCTTGGACTTTGAGGAGTTGGTCGTTTAGTCGAGAATAAGTGCGTCTAACGTACTTCCTAATCGAAAGCCCTCCACACCTCAAGGTTGGGGGGCTTTTTATCTTAAAGACTTA
>JGI11705J14877_10001645_pt1 | contig 12578 bp, 9 predicted proteins | sample Etolaghawater15m_FD_14877 | JGI IMG/M metagenome (IMG submission 14877) | reverse complement strand
GTTTTAGCAACTTCATGTCCTTTATTAGGATACAGTTTTGCAAGATGGATATTCCCACGTTTAAACATTTTCTAAACCATCATTTATAAGAGTGTCAAAGTCTTTGCTTATTTGTTCATTTGCTTTTCGAACATTGAGAGAAGCTTGTTTAATCTGATCTTTTAATTCTTGCTTCCTTATAAAGTTTTCATATTCTCTCACAGATTGACGAATAAGCTCACTTTTGCTAATATGTAAGCTTTTTGCTAAAGAACTTACTTTCTCAAAAAATAAATCATCAGCCTTTAATGTAATAGTTTTCATAGTACAACCTTTTTAATTACTTTAGTATTACTATTTTACTTACTTAGCTTGAGTTTGTCAAGGCTAGAAAATAAATTTCAAAATTTCCTAAAGTAATAATTCAAGACACCGATATACTTTATATCAAAGGCATGGATGCCAAGATATAAAACTTATTAGAAGCGAAAGGCTTCGACCCAAAAAGGATTTATTATGGGATTTAGAATTAACACAAACATCGCGGCAATGAACGCGCATTCAGCGGCTACAATGAACAATAGAAATTTAGATAACTCGTTAGCTAAGCTTTCTTCTGGTCTTAGAATCAACACTGCAGCAGATGATGCGTCAGGTCTTTCTATTGCCAACTCACTTAGAGCACAGTCGAGTTCACTTGGTCAAGCTGTTTCAAACGGTAATGATGCAATTGGTCTTATTCAAACGGCGGATGGAGCTCTTAGCGAGTACTCAAACATCCTCAACACAATCAAAACCAAAACGGTTCAAGCTGCTTCTGACACTCAAAACACGGCTTCTCGTCTTGCAATTCAAAAAGATATTGATAAATTAATGGAAGAGTTAGACGTTATTGCTACAACTACTTCATTTAATGGTCAAAAACTTCTTTCTGGTAACTATACGAATAAAGAGTTTCAAATGGGTGCGAATGCGAATGAATCTATTAAGTTAGATATTGCTTCAACAACGACATCTTCTATAGGGCAAACAAGTCGTGCAGACTTGAATTTGACAGATACTCAAGGTGGAGAAGTTTCTTTAAGTATGACAAGTTCTTTAACGGGCGAGTCAGTTACACTTAAAACTATTGACGTTCAATTCAACAATAAAACTCAAAACAGTGTTGGTGCAATTGCAGATGAGATTAATAGATACTCTGGGACTACAGGTATTACAGCAAAATCTGTTGTAGAATCTGCAGCAGACACTGCTGTAGGTGCTGGTTCTACAGATGCTGCATTTGCTATTAATGGCATAAATATAGGAGCGATAAATGTTAGCACAAATGATAATGACAACACTTTACTTAATTCTATTAATGCAAAATCAAATGAAACGGGCGTAACAGCTACGCTTAGTTCTGATGCTAAGTTACAACTTACATCAAATGATGGCAGAGCGATTAAAGTTACAAATGGTACTGAAAGTGTTCTTGGTGCTTCAGATGCTGAACTTAGTACACTTGGTAAAATAGAACTAGTTCAAGTTGGTTCTTCTAAATTTAACATTACTGGTGAAGGTGCACAAGCACTTGCTGTTGGTGGAGACTTTGAATTAGGTGCTGATACATATACTACCGTTGATTCAACACTAGCTTCTGGTTCAACATTGGCTGCTGCTTCAGAGCTTAATGCTGGTTCTACTTTAGGTGGTGATGCAGTTATTCTAGTTAATGCAGATCCTATAAATGGTATCGCTGGAGATACGATGCTAAAAGCTGGTTCCACTATAAAAGCTGGTACTATACTTGAAAAAGGTACTCAAACAGGTGGTACTTTTAAGTTAGGTGACGCTGCTATGGTTGTGAGTGCTGGTGGTACTGCTGCTGGTGCTCTTATGAGTGTGAATAAAACTATGGAACAAGATATGGTACTGACAGCGGGATCTATTTTAGAAGCTAATTCTGTTCTTGGTAAAGGTAGCACAGTTACAACCCAATTTATTCAATCTGGTGTAACATATAAAGTTGGTGATGTACTCGATAGTAACCTTACTTTAGCTGCTGACTTGAAATTAGCAGCAGATATGACACTTAAAACAAATGGTACAGATTCTGTTTCAGAAATTAATCTAGAGAGTACAATCGCTACAGGTTCTACAATGGGTGCTGATATGATGGTTGGTGTTATTCATGGTGGTGCTGCTGTTACAGCTGGAACAGGCTTTACAGTTGGAAGTGGTAATATAGCACTTACTGGTGATCTTCATATATCAGCTAACACAACACTTACTGTAAGTGGAAGTGGTNNGACAAAAGGTTACACAATAGCAGCTGATAGTATTTTAGCTGTAGGTACTGTACTCAATATGATATCAACTTCGGCTTATGCTGGACCAGACTTATTAACAGAAGAATATGGACTTATTCAAACTGGTGATAATTTGGAAGAAATAACAGGTCCATTGAGTGAAGGTACATCGAGTACGGCTGTTTCTTCTGGTTCAAGTTTTACAATTACACTTAGTAAAACTCAAATTCTTAATGAAGATATTACAATCTTAGCTTCAGCAGCTGGTGAAGTTGATTCACAAACTATATTTGCAGCAGGAACTATTATTGATTCTGCTTCAGTTGGTAAGGATGCTAACAGTGGCTTTGCTTCAATAGCTGCTGTAACATATTCTAATAATTCACACACAGATATGACCCTTGAAGTAGATATGACGGCACTTTCTGGAAGTAAAATACAGTCAGGTTCTACACTTATCGCTGGTTCTACATTTGGTGAAGCAACATATATTGATGCTCTTACAAGTACATATAAAGAGAGTAATATTAAAGCAGGTAGTACTTTAGTTGGTGCTGCTTCAGCTCTTGGTACTAACACATTGATGAAAGAGGGTTCAACTATTGGTGGACTTACAACACTTCAAGAAGCAGAAACTATAAGTGGAGATATGAAGTTAAAAGCTGGTTCGACTCTAAAATTTGTATCAGGCGCAGATAATGTAGTATTAAAAGCAGGTACAGTTATAAACCAAGATATGGTCTTAAACACTGCCAATGATGGTGCTGAAACTACAGAAGTAAACATAAAAGCTGGAACGGTACTTGACCAAGATTTATTTTTAGATGGTCTATTAACTTCTGTTGGTGATAGTACAGGTGCTGATATAGTATTGTCATCAGATATGGTGTTGAAAAGTGGTTCAAAACTATCTGCGGGTTCAGAACTTAATGTTAATCAGGCTAATGCAGATGCCGTAGGTCTTAGTAATGAGACTTTTAGTAATCTATCCGATATTAATGTAACAACTCTTGAGGGTGCTATGAAAGCTATGGATACTGTTTCCGCAGCGATTACGAATCTTGATGCTATCCGTTCAGACCTAGGTTCTGCACAAAACCAAGTTGTTTCTACTATTAACAACATTTCTGTTACGCAGGTTAATGTAAAAGCAGCTGAGTCTAGTATCCGTGATGTTGACTTCGCAGCTGAGTCAGCGAACTTCTCTAAATTTAATATCCTAGCTCAGTCTGGATCTTATGCAATGAGTCAAGCAAACGCTGTACAACAAAACGTGATGCGTCTACTTCAGTAGATGTTTTAAGAGTTGCGTAGCAGCTCTTTCACGTTTCTTTAGAAAATGTAATGAGATTGTTACAATAGTAATAATCTCATCTTTGGTTTTTTCATTTTTAATTTTCTTTTTTCATGTACTCAAAATCATTTTCAAAATCATATAGTGTTTTATTATTATGAAAAAATTCTATTTCTTCTTTTGAATAGAGTTCTTCAAGAAGTGCTGTGTTGTTTAGCATAAGTATACCCAACCCTACGGCATAAAGCATATGTTCAATAGTGTCAGCAGACTGTTTAGTCCATTCTCTATGTGCAGAGGGCCATTGTAATTGAAATATAGTGACATCTCTTGGGGTTTTCATAGGACGTGCATGTATGATAGCTATTTCCATTTCCAAATGAGTTGTTGTTGTTCCTAAAACTAGACCTAATATTTCTCCATAGTAACCAAGTTGAATTTCCCTTTTTAATGCGTCTAAGTCTTTGTTTAGTTTTTTTACTTTATTTAGTAAGGAATTGGAACAATTAACAAAAGCATCTTCTTTATTAATTCTATCTGTTACTCGTTCTATCGTTTTATGTGTCTTTCTGACTTTAGAAAGAATTTTACGTAAGGATAAAACTAATTCTCTTAGTTTATCTTCATTTTGTTTGCTTAGTCTTTCAATCTCTTTTAGTGATGGGGAGGAGAGTTTAATGATGTCTTTTTTTCTGCTTGTATCTACATAACGTTCAATTACATCTTTAAATGGAAGCTCAATACTACCATGAATACGTGCACCACCTTCTGTAGCATTAAAAGTTTTGATTCCACGTGCATTGAATTCTTCAATATCACTTTCATAGAAGTTTTTGAAGAGATTCCAACCAGTATTTGTTTTAACAAGACCATTCCCTCCATACTTTTCAACTTCTATTATATTTCCTACTCCTACTACATAAGAAGCTATTTCACCGTGCACATGTCCTGCAGTATGTGTTTTTCCATCATCAGAAAAAGCGAGATCTTGCCCAATAAGAACACATTGTTTAAAGCCTGCATGATCGATTAAGTTGTAAGCCATATTCGCAACACTACCACCACCAACGGGTCCATAGTCTTTTAGGCCGAAGTATTTAATATGTGAATAGTCCCGGGTACTAAAAGTAATTACTCCATCTTTATGGATATGATTTAATAGATTTGGATGCACTACAGAGGTAAAGGCAAATATTGTATCTTTAAAATACTCTTTTGAAGTGTCATGATATAGTTGTGCTGTAGCTTTTCCTCTTTCAATACTCACGAAAATATCAGCTTTAATACCATGATCATATAAAACATTAAAGCTAGAATCAACAGCAAAGATTGTTATATAATCTTGCATTTTCTTTAGTAATGGAAGTTGCTTCTTCAAAGATGGACCAGTTGCAACCAATACAGCAAGCTCAGTATTCTTTGACTTTAAAGAGAACTCTTTGAGTGATGGAGAAGTAATCACATTTTTTAAGTTAGCGATATGTTGTTTAACTCCTAGATAAGTATCTAAAGGGTTATTCCCACAATTATAAAGTGAATGCACAATTGCTTCCTTAAAGTATCTATTTATAGTTACTATATTGTAGTTATCTTTTTCATAGTAAGGTAAAAGAATAGCAAGGGTAAATAATTTTCCATAATAAAGTGGTCCCTTTACCTTTAGAAATAATTCTGCAGCTGAAGCATAGGTAAAATCTTCCTCCAAGTACAACATAAGAGTGCCATGTTTTATATAGTCTGCAAACTTGTTCAGATGCAAGGCAATATAAAGAATTTCTATCTCTGGTTCTATTATTGCAACTCTTGAAGTATTTTTTCGTTCATTTAAAAGAGCATAGTGAAATGCACCATTACCAATACCAAAATGATAAGTAAATGGCATTACTCCATAAGTATCATCAAATTTTACCATCTTATCATGTAGATTTTTTGCTGGTTCTTTGTTGTAAAGTAGTTCACCTGTTCTTGTATCGAGAATGTCAATACCATTTTTTAGGGTAAATACCTCAAAGATATTATTTCCTGTTATTTGCGATAGCTTTTCATATAAAGTAGCAGATTTTAATTTGAGAGCTTCAAGATTATTTTTATAATTTTCTTCATAATTCATCTAGAAAGTGCCTTTATTCTTTAATAGTTTTTTAAAGCTATAGCAAAAAATATTCCAAGAGGGTAATATAAGGTTTAAATGACTTATTAGGTATTATGCTACAAATAAAGGAGTATTTATGGTTTATGATCTTGTTATCATAGGAACTTCACCTATGTCTATAATAGAAGGAATCTATCAATCCAAAGAAGGTAGGAAAGTCTTACTTGTTGATAGAAATGATTATATAGGGGGAGCATGGAGGTCAATAGAATGGAATGGATTCAAAAATGTAGATACAGCGACGCATATTATTGACCCAGACAATCCAGATATTTATAAATTTTTTATCGATAATGTTGGATGTGATTTGATTGAACATAATCCCCAACCTTATACTTTAGTGGATGATCAAGAATATGCGATTAATTTCCCAAATCTTAAATTAGTAAATATTAAACTCGGTGAGAAAAAAATAAAAAATTATATAGAATATATTTATGTAAAAATAGTAGACTTGTTTAGAAAAGAAAAAAAATTTATGTATTTTTCAGGTGGTGTTGGAGAGTTGATAGGGAATTTACGTAATGGTTTAGAAGTTAATAATATTGATGTATTTTTAAGTACAGAAATCAAAATGATTACAATAGATAGTGATAGCAATATTGTTAATTTAGAGAGTGATGGTAGTAAAGATGATATAAGGACTAAAAAAGTTATATTAACCAATGCTATAGAAGTCGAAAAAATCCTAAAAGATAAAGAAGAGTATTCTTTACCGATAAGAAAAGATGCGTACAGTTTTACTAGTGTTAATTTACTTTTAGAAAATAGTCGAACAATAGATTTTTCATACATTAGATGTACAAAAGACAAGTTGGTAAATAGAATTACTGATGTTACAAAGTTTTTAGAAGATGAAGAAATAGGGGAAAAGCAAATTTTATGTGTGCAGATATTTGGAGAACAACCAACACAAAAAGAAGAAAGTATAGTGATTGATGCGATAATAAAGTACCTGAAATCTATTAATGTAATTGCATGTGAGTCTATACTAAAGGATTTTAGGTGGGATAGTTATAAAAGTACAAGTTTTACAAAAAATGACTTAGATATGGAAAGTATTGAAAAAAAATTCGGACCTTTCATCGGAATTTTGCAAACAAAAATATTTGTTCCAAATATTGGTTATTACTTAGATAGATGGAATAAATATAAATATTTTGAATAAGCTTTCTATATACTTTCCCATTTTGTATCTTTTACAATAGTGATCTGAAAATTATAAGGTACTTGTCCATGTTCTAAAATAATTTCATCAGAAAGGTTTTTTATGATAAATTCTGAGATTTCAAATGGATTAATGTAGTACATACGATCATCTTTAAAGTTTGTATATGTTGAAATAGCGTTAAAAATCACTTTCTTATTTGCCAATTCGTAGAGTCTTTTTATAAAAGTATGTACCCATTGTGTATCTTGCCCATAGTTTGTGTTAAATAAACCACTAACTATGACGTAGTCGTATGTATTGTTTATTTTATCATCTAGAATATCATTTACATGGAATGAATCTTTAAGATTACTGTATGTTTGTTTTGAAGAGTTAATAAAACCTTCGTTTATATCGTAACCTGTATAGCTACCTTTAAAGCCACTAAAGTTAAGGAAATTTAAAAATTCACCATTTCCACAACCAACATCTAAGACAGTTGATGCACTATCGTTATTCATATGATAATGTATTAGTTTATATCTATAGAGGGCTTTTTGTTTATTTCCCCAATGTACGGCATCGAAAGTATTTGCTCCAAATTCTTTTATAGATGCATCATATATTTCTAGTGCATTATTATTTATATCATTATAGTTCATTCTCTACTTCCTCTTTAAATTGATTTATTTTATCTATAAGTAAAATTTTATCAAAAAACTTCACTCCTTGCATGTGTTCTATTACGCTTACTCCCATTCCTTTTTTAAAATGAGAGATACTTTGTTCTTTGTCACTTGCATAGTTATTAAATCCATCAATAGCATTAAAATTACATGGTTGCCCAAACATCATTGTATTCAATTTTTTTGATTTAAAATATAAAATTGCATTCCATAATAAATAATGATTCAATGGTAGTTTTTGATATATAGGGTTTGTATCATAAGCACTACTTGCATATGCAACATTAAGAGTGTCATGAAAAAAATAGTTTACTAAAATAATAATATTATTATTTTTAACAGCAATAATAGTTGCTTTATTATTTGTTAGTAAATTGAATTGTGTCTGGTATACGAGATCATTTTTGGGAGTTTTCTTAGCGTTAATCATATGTTGTTTATGAAAAGTAACATATTGCTGGTGCAAGTTTAAAGAATTTTTATCATCAGAAACTTCAATGCTAAAGTCATCATTTTTGATTAGCGAATTTATTAGCGATTTATACCTTTTCCTTAGATTCGTCCATAGTGTTTCTTTAGAGTTAGAAAGTGTTAGTACACAAGTATGATTGGTTGCATCTAAAAAGCCATAAGCAAGTAAATAGTTATAAGTATTGTCTCTAAATGATGATAATTTGAAGAATACTTCTCCTACATTAAACTTTGCTGAGATGGTATTGATCGTATCATATATTATTTTTTCATTTTTAGAACTATCTGCTAGAGGGGCAAAAATATAGCTACCTAAAATTGATATGGATACAGTGTCGTTAATTTTTTCAAGAGGAAGAAAGCAAATGCCAGCACATTTATTATTTACTTCTAATATAAAGCTTTTATCAATTAGTATGCTATCACTAGTTGATAAGTAATACTCTATAAGAGGAGTAGAATAGTTAAAGTCAATTGAATTTTGGGTTAAAAACTTTTCCCATAGAATATAAAAAGATTTGCTATCATCTTTTTTGAAAATAATATTCATTTATAATTCCTCTTTATTTTTCCAAACTTTATGAAAAGCTTGGATAACATCATCCATATCGTTTTGACTCATTCCAGGTCTCATAAACTCATGCATAAATAGTGTCTCAAAGTGTAAAGATTCACATACTGGACAATCCCCTTTTTGATATTTTTGATTTGATAAATTAAATGGATAACCTTTTGAGCCAAAGGCAATTTTATGTTCAAACATAGGTTGTAAATATATAGGTTTGACATATCCATAGCCGATAAGAGCCTCACTATCATCTCTTAAAATTGTTTTTGGTAATTCAGCTTTAACGGCATCTATAAACTTATTTCTATGAACAGCTATATTCTCCACCTTAAACTCTAATGGATGTACATAAAATGAATGTGTGCAGTGTTCTCTTATCGTTGTTGTTTTGATAAAGTCAAACTCTTTGAAACGATTGTTGAGATAAGTCGTATTTGCTATACGCTCCTTTAATAAATTATTAAGCTTTTTAAGTTGTTCATTTGCAATAGCAGCTTCAATCTCTGTCATTCTAAAGTTAAAACCAATCATATTTACTAAGTCTTTAGGGCTTTGAAAACCTTTGTTGGCTATGACAGATTCAGCATGGTTACGGATGAGTTGGAGTTTATCGGCAAGCTCGTCGTCATTTGTGGCAAGTATGCCTCCTTCACCAGAATGGATATGTTTATGATAGTTAAGAGAATAAATACCTATATCACCAAGTGTTCCTGCAAATTGCTCTTTGTATTTTGCTCCTGGTGCTTGAGCAGCATCTTCTATGACTTTAAGGTTATGTTTTTTAGCGATAGCATTTATTTTTTCAACATTATAAGGGAGTCCAAAAATATCTACTACAATGATTGCTTTTGTTTTAGGTGTTATTTTTTCTTCTACACTTTTTGGATCTAAGCAGTAGGTATGTTCTTCAATATCTGCAAACACAGGAATAGCCCCGTAAAAAAGAGGAGCTATCGCAGAAGCAGACATGGTGTAAGGACTAACAATCACTTCATCACCAGCTTCAATTCCACATGCACCTACTGCACAAATAAGAGCAGATGTAGCAGAATTTACACTGATGGCATGTTTTACATTAAAATGTTTTGCCCAGTTTTTTTCTAGGTTTTGAACCTCTTTTCCACCATAAAAATCATCATGCCATGCACCAAGATACGTAGAGAGTTTTCCACTTCTAAGAACTCTAAGTGTAGCTTCTTCTTCCTCTTTTCCTATAGTATTGTAGGCTGGGAAAGGTTTAGTTCTAAGCTTGTTTCCACCATTTATAGCAAGTTTCATAAGTCTCCTTGGAGTAAATCTTCTTTTATTTTTAAAAGTCTATAACTAAAATTTAGATGCTTATTCATCTCTTTTTTAGAGTTTTTTTGTAACAAATAATCTAGGCTGTTCTTTGCATAAAACTGTAAAGTATTTGGATATTTTTTATATATCTGTAACTTTTTTGTTACTTCATCAATTGCATATACTCTGATTTTAAATCCAGAGTCAGATATCTTGACAATCCCATTTTGACAAATGATTTCCATTTCAAACAAAGCAAAGTTGTTTTCAAAAGAGTTTATCAAAACACCATCTATAGTTTTTGTTTGTATCCAAAAACTACCATAAACATCGTCATTTATGACTTTTTTATTAGTTGTTTTAAAATCCGTAATCTCTCCAAAAAAGTTTTCTACAAGAGATAGCATATGGGAACCATTATGATAAAGTCCCTTATTGATTCTTGTACTGAAATATAAAGGGTTTCCAAGCTTTTTTTTCTCAAGAAGTTTTTTTATTTTGTTAAGTGATGGATCAAAGCATCGTATGTAGTTTATCAGTAGATTCGGTTCTTCTTCTTGTATGAGAGGTATTATCTGTCCGTATTCTTGAATAGTTGATACAAAAGGTTTCTCACATAAGATATGTTTTATTTTTGTTTGTTGAAGTATCGTCTTTAAAATTTCATAATGTGTTTGTGTAATACTTGCAATAACAATAATATCAAGAGATTCTTTTTCAAACATCTCTTCTAATTTTGTGTATGTTCGGATGTTTTTACCCCAAACATCAACAAATGTGTTTAAATTATTTTGATTGATATCACAACAAGCTATGAGCTTTGTTTGCTTGGAGTTCATTAATGCATGCGCATGTGTAAGAATCTTTTTTGATGTTGGCGTATCATAAAAACCAGCGATATTTCCACAGCCAATTATTGCAGCATTCAGTGTTTTCAAATTAGCTCTTTGTAATTATTTTCTGTATGAGAGTAGCAAAATCGATTCCAAAGGATGCTACGCTATTTATTTGTTCCTCTTTTTTTAGTTGCGAAAGCTTGATACTATCTAAAGATTGCAAGATGTTTTCTTGAAAGAGTGGTACAAGACACTTTCTATTTGAGGATGGAAGCAAAGAGATAGCGAGCTTACTTAGAATCATTGCCTCATAAAGTACATATCCATCAATCCCAATAATTGTGTTATGTCCAGAGAGTGAATCGATCAGTTTTGTTTCATAAGAATTTTCAATTTCGATATTTATATGTTTATATTTTTCATGTAGATAATTATATTTTTGCGGTTCATCTGATGGGTGGAGTCGAATAGTTAGTTTATTTGTTGCAAAAAGCCTGATGTTTTTGCAGATAGCTTCACAAACAATAAACTCATCAAAACCCCAATAGTTTTCATCTCTATAGTGCTGATATGCTACCTCTTGTGTTGGTTCACTGATAAAGAGGATGGCATTTTGTTCTTGACTTTTTATATTATGAAATGATTGTATCTCATCTAAGAGATTGTAAAATTTGAGTTTGATTATATTCTTAAAAGTAGCATTTTGAGCAATTTTATATCCTACTTCATCATTGACTGTAATATATTCAGGAAGATTGTCTTTCCAGTTTTTATTAGGGTAATTAAAGCGTTCTTTATAGTTTGTCCAATGATCAAGAGAAGCGATAGATGGAATCTTTAGTTGGTTTGAACTGCGTATAAAGTCTAGATGCATTTTATTTTGCCACCCTGTACCTACGAGTATAATGGATGGTTGGAGTTGGTAAAGTGTTGTATATATATCTGTGTTGGGAGTAATTTCAATGATAGGCATGGAAGCTTGAAGAAATATTTTGTATGCTGGCGAATCTTTAAGTAGATAAAAAGACCACTCATATTCATCCTTGTATCTTTTGATAAGAGAGACAAAGTTGTTACTTGCTCCAGCATCATTGAAAAATGTGGCAATTTTTATCAAAAGATACCTTCACTTTCTAATCTATCTCCAAATGCGTATTCTTTAGGTGAAGTTTTCCCTAGAACTTTATAAAGATACTTTGGATGTAAGCCGTATCCTGGTCTTACGCTTCGTATATTTTCTTCACTAAACATTTCACCTTTTTTTATAGCTTTTGCGACATAAAGACTTCGTGAAAATTGTCTGTTTTTTTGTTTTTTAGGATTCATTGAGTAATCAATAACCCCTAAAAGCTTTTCAGTATCTCTCACGGCTTGAACCATCTGTGTAAACTCTTGTTTGTCAAGTGAAAAATCTGCATCAGCTCCACCGATAGATTTATCTAAAATAAAATGCTTCTCTATCACTTTTGCGCCAAGAGTGACTGCTACTATAGGAGCTGTAATCCCAAGAGTATGATCTGAAAAACCAGATATAACTCCAAAAGTTTGGGCTAAATTTGGAANCGTTTTTANATTTGCATCTTCGAGTGGTNAAGGGTAAGAACTTGTACATTTNAAAAGNACAATCTCATTATTTCCAACACTTCTACAAATATCTACAGCATCTTGTATCTCATCTATNGTAGCAATCCCAGTGGAGATAATCATAGGTTTCATTTTTGAAGCTGTGTAGCGTATAAGTTCATAATCTGTAATNTCAAAAGANGCAATTTTGTACGCAGACGGGTTAAACTGCTCCAAAAAATCTACTGCAGTTTTGTCAAAAGGTGTGGAAAAAATATCTATGCCAATCTCTCTTGCATAAGCAAAA
>JGI11705J14877_10001644_pt1 | contig 12583 bp, 15 predicted proteins | sample Etolaghawater15m_FD_14877 | JGI IMG/M metagenome (IMG submission 14877) | reverse complement strand
GACATTAGAATTTTCTTCTCAAGAAGAAATTGAAGAATTTTTAACACGCATTAAATAATAAAAAAGAAATTTTAAAATTTATAGCTTCATTTAACTATCCTTTCAATTTACACATAGTATAATTTCGCAACTTTTAGGAGGTGCTATGTTAGATATAAATCCAATACTACTTTTGATTACATTTGTTGTATTTGTTTCGCTTATAGCCGTTTTAAATAGTTGGCTTTATAATCCATTGTTTGCTTACATGAACAAACGTGATGAGGACATCAAAAAAGACCTAGAAAGAGTAGGTTCTAATGATGAAGAAATCAACGAGTTAAATGAAAAAGCAGCATCAATAATTATGAATGCTAAACTTGAAGCTGCGGCCCTAAGAGAAAAAGTTATCGCGGATGCTAAAGAATTAGCAGAAAGTAAATTAGAAGCAAAACGTGCTGAACTTGCACAAGAATATTTAGAATTTGAGCAATCTCTTGCGCAAACTAAAGATGAGTTGACTGCAGACTTAATGTCACAAGTTCCAGTGTTTAAAGAAGCTGTTAAAGCTAAATTTAGTCAAATATAAGGGTGTAATGTGAGTAGAATTTTAGTATTAATGCTAATGATATCAACTTATGCATTGGCATCTGAAGCTGGGCATGGTGAAACTGATATTGTACAACGTACAGTTAACTTTTTACTATTCGCTGGGCTTGTTTGGTATCTTGTTGGAGAACCTGTAAAATCTTATTTTACATCAAGAAGTCAGTCTATAGCTGATGAATTGAAGAAGGTTCAGGAGAAGCTTGATGAATCGATCGCTCTGAAAAAAGAGGCTCTGTCTAAAATTTCTGAAGCTGAAAAGTTTGCAGAAGACTTAGCTACTTCTTTGAAAAAAGAGAACAGAATCATAAATGACAGTATTATGACTCAATGTGATAGTGAATTAGAAGTATTAGTGAGACAAAGTAATACATTGAAAGATTTTGAGCAGAGAAAGATGGTCTGTAGTGTTGTTGAAAATGTACTTGGTGAGACTTTAAGTCAAAGTTCAGAAAACTTAGACAGAGAGACTATGGCAAATATTATTTTGAAAAAGGTTGCATAGTATGGAAGAATTAATAGCGAAAAAATATATAAAAGCTTTAAAATCTAATTCTGATGTAGCATCTATGGAAAATATTGCAACAATATTTTCTACTTTGGCAGAATCATTTAAAGATGATAAGTTTGTAAGTATTATTGCTAACCCAAACATAAATGCTGAAGATAAATCAGACATTTTGTTAGAAGCTGTAAAATCAGCAAACTCTAACAAAGTAAATAACCTAATAAAACTTTTAGTTGAAAATAAACGTATCAATGTTATTCCAGCTATGGCTAAAGAATTACAAAAAGATATTGCTATATCTACAAGAATATATAGTGGAATTGTTTCAAGTGACAGTGATATTAATAACTCTTTATTAGAAGAACTCAGTAAAGGTTTAGGTAAAAAATTTGACTCTACAATTGTGTTGACATTTGTAAAGAGTAGCTTCAATGGAATTAAAGTTTCAGTAGAAGGTCTCGGCATAGAGATTAATTTCTCTAAAGATAGAATTGAAAGTCAAATGATAGAACACATAATAAAAGCAATCTAGAGAGGAGAAGAATAGTGGTAGCAAAAATTCAAGCTGATGAAATTAGCTCAATAATAAAAGAACGTATCGACAATTTTGAATTAAGTGTTGATATTAGTGAGACAGGTAAAATTGTTTCTTATGCTGATGGTGTTGCAAGAGTTTACGGACTAAGTAATGTCATGGCTGGTGAAATGGTGGAGTTTGAAGACGGAACAAGAGGTTTGGTTATGAACCTTGAAGAGAGCAGCGTTGGTGTTGTTATTCTTGGTTCTGGTGATGCTCTTAAAGAGGGAATGTCTGTTAAAAGACTTGGAAAACTTCTTCGTGTTCCAGTTGGAGATGCTCTTCTTGGGCGTGTTGTAAATTCATTAGCTGAGCCTATCGATGGTAAAGGTCCTATTGAGACTTCTGAAACTCGTTTTGTTGAAGAAAAAGCTCCTGGAATTATGGAGCGTAAATCTGTTCATGAGCCACTTGCCACAGGTATTAAAGCTATTGATGCACTTGTTCCAATTGGTCGTGGTCAACGTGAGCTTATTATTGGAGATAGACAAACTGGTAAAACAACAGTTGCCGTTGATGCAATTATCAACCAAAAAGGTAATGGTGTTGTATGTATCTATGTTGCAATTGGTCAAAAAGAGTCAACAGTTGCACAGATTGTTCGTCGTTTAGAAGAGCATGGTGCACTTGAGTATACAATTATTGTTTCAGCTACTGCAGCAGAAGCGGCTGCACTTCAATTTTTAGCACCATACACTGGTGTTACAATGGGTGAGTATTTCCGTGATAATGCAAGACATGCTCTTATCGTGTACGATGACTTGTCTAAGCATGCAGTTGCATACCGTGAAATGTCACTTATTCTTCGTCGTCCTCCAGGTCGTGAAGCATATCCAGGTGATGTTTTTTATGTTCACTCTCGTTTACTTGAACGTGCTGCAAAAATGGGTGACGAAGAGGGTGCTGGATCACTTACAGCTCTACCAATTATTGAAACTCAAGCTGGTGATGTTGCGGCATATATTCCAACGAATGTTATTTCAATTACAGATGGCCAAATTTTCTTAGAAACAGATCTTTTTAATTCTGGTGTTCGTCCAGCAATTAATGTTGGTCTTTCTGTTTCTCGTGTTGGTGGTGCTGCTCAGATTAAAGCTACTAAACAGGTAGCAGGTACTTTAAGACTTGACCTTGCACAGTATCGTGAACTTCAAGCATTTGCTCAATTTGCATCTGATCTTGATGAAGTTTCACGCAAGCAACTTGAGCGTGGTCAAAGAATGGTAGAAGTTTTAAAACAAGGACCGTTTTCTCCACTTTCAGCTGAAAAGCAAGTGGCAATTATCTTTGCTGGTAATGAAGGTTTCTTAGATGATATGGACCCGTCAAATGTTGTTCGTTTTGAAGCTGAAATGTATCCGTTTATTGAAGCATCATATCCTCAAATATTTGAGAATATTAGAAGTGCTTCTAAGATTGATGATGATACACAAGCACTACTTATGAAAGCACTTGAAGAGTTCAAAGCTAGCTTCGTAGTAGCATAAGGATTACTATATGGCAAACTTGAAAGATATTCAAAGACAGATAAAGAGTGTTTCTAACACTCAAAAGACGACACGTGCGATGAAACTTGTATCTACTGCAAAGCTTCGTCGTGCAGAAGAGCTTGCAAAGCGCTCTCGTCTTTATGCTCAAAAAATGAATCAGGTAATTGCCGAAATAGCTGGACGTATAAAATGTAGCAAAATTGGAGGAATAGAAAATCGTTGCTTTAGCAAGATAGAAAATCCTAAGATGGTTGACATTGTTTTTGTGACTGCTGACAAAGGTCTTTGTGGGGGTTTTAATATTCAAACTATTAAAGCCGTTAAAAAGCTTTTAAAAGAGTATAAAGAACAAAATGTAAAAGTACGTTTACGTGGAATCGGTAAAAAAGGAGTAGAGTTTTTTAAATATAACGAAGTTGAACTATTCGATACAGCTCTTAATTTAAGCTCTAAACCAAATAAAGAAAAATCTGATGAGTTTATCAAGACTTCTATTTTAGACTATAAAGATGGAAAAATAGATGGCTTGCATATTGTTTACAATGGTTATAAGAATATAATAACACAAGAGTTACATGTAAACAAAGTTCTGCCGGTTGATGCAGATGCTTTTGAGTGTAAGGAAGCAGCAAATAACTCTATGTTAGAAGTTGAAGCAGAAGATGAAGAGGCAATGCTAGATTCTTTAGTTAACAGATATGTTGGCTATAACATGTACTACTCTCTCATTGACTCAGTTGCCGCTGAGCACTCTGCTAGGATGCAAGCAATGGATACAGCAACAAATAATGCAAAAGAGATGGTTAAGTCACTTAAAGTTGATTTTAACAAAGCACGTCAAGCTGCAATTACTACAGAACTGATTGAAATAATCAGTGGTGTAGAGTCTATGAAATAATGGAGAAAAATAATATGATTGGAAAAATTAGCCAGGTAATGGGTCCTGTTGTTGATGTTGATTTTGATGGATATCTTCCAGTAATTAACGAAGCAATTGAAGTAAAAGTAAGTTTAGAAGGTAGTGAACATCGTTTAGTATTAGAAGTTGCGGCTCACTTAGGTGATGGTCGTGTTAGAACGATTGCAATGGATATGAGTGAAGGTTTAGTGCGTGGTATGGATGCAACAGCTACTGGTGCTCCGATTAATGTTCCAGTTGGGGAGAAAGTGCTTGGTCGTATTTTCAATGTTATTGGTGAAACGATTGATGGTGGAGAGCAAGTTACAGATGCACCTACATGGTCTATTCACCGTGCTCCGCCACCACTAGTTGACCAGTCAACTACAACTGAAATGTTCGAAACAGGTATCAAAGTTGTTGATTTACTTGCTCCTTATGCTAAAGGTGGTAAAGTTGGATTGTTTGGTGGTGCTGGTGTTGGTAAAACAGTTATTATCATGGAGCTTATTCATAATGTTGCTCACGGTCATGATGGTTTATCAGTTTTTGCTGGTGTAGGTGAGAGAACTCGTGAAGGAAATGACCTTTACTATGAGATGAAAGATTCGAACGTACTTGACAAAGTTGCACTGTGCTACGGTCAAATGTCAGAGCCTCCAGGAGCACGTAACCGTATTGCTCTTACTGGTCTCACAATGGCTGAGTATTTTAGAGATGAGAAAAAACTTGATGTTCTTATGTTTGTTGATAATATTTTCCGTTTTGCACAGTCAGGTTCTGAAATGTCAGCACTTCTTGGACGCATCCCTTCAGCAGTTGGTTATCAACCTACATTAGCTCGTGAGATGGGTGCATTACAAGATAGAATTACTTCAACAAAGAATGGTTCAATTACTTCAGTTCAAGCTGTTTATGTTCCTGCAGATGACTTAACTGATCCTGCTCCAGCTTCGGTATTTGCTCACTTAGATGCGACAACTGTTCTTAACCGTAAAATTGCTGAAAAAGGTATTTATCCTGCTGTTGATCCACTTGATTCTACTTCAAGACTTCTTGATCCACAGATTTTAGGTGATGAACATTACAGTGTTGCTCGTGGTGTTCAACAAACACTTCAAAAATATAAAGACCTACAAGATATTATTGCAATCCTTGGTATGGATGAGCTTTCTGAAGATGATAAAAATGTTGTTGAGCGTGCTCGTAAAATTGAGAAATTTTTATCTCAACCATTTTTTGTTGCTGAAGTTTTCACGGGTGCTCCTGGTAAATATGTTAAACTTGAAGACACTATTGCTGGTTTTAAAGGCATTATTAACGGTGACTATGATCATATGTCTGAAAATTCATTCTATATGGTTGGTGGCATGGATGAAGCAATTGCAAAACATGAGAAAAACAAATAAGCTTAGTGCTTTTAAAGGATTGTAATGGACACATTTAAACTTGAAATCCTAACTCCTAATGGTGTTATTTATAGTGGTCAAGCCGTTAGTGTAGTTCTCCCTGGTGAAGAGGGAGAGTTCGGTGTTTTAGCTGGGCATGCTTCTCTAACAACTTTGTTAGAGGCTGGTGTAGTTGATGTTGAAAAAAATGATAAATCAGTTGAAGCAATTGTAATAAACTGGGGTGTCGTTCAAGTTGATGAAGAAAAAGTTGTAATTTTGGTTGAAGGTGCAACAGCTATTCGTGGTGAGAATGAATCTGAAATTGCTGATGCACTAGATGAAGCAAAAAAACTCATTGCAGATGTTGCAGACTCTAGTACTGCAATTGCTTCTGTCTCAGCTAGAATTGAATCAGCTGCTCAAAAATTAATATAGAATATGATTAATAATCTAGTTGATTTTTATCTAAAAAGCCATCCTGTTACCATAGGTGTATTAGCTCTTCTGTCAGTATACTTTATTGTTTTAAACTGGGTGTACTTCTACCGTTTCTTTTCGCTTAGCAGTTGGTTAAGTAAAGAAAGTAATTCACTTGAATCCATTTTAATGGGTTCAAGTACCGTCAACGAAAACTCTTTTTTAAATAATTTTATCAAAACAAGTAATAGTGTTTCAAAAGAAGTTTTAGCACTCGGTATGCTTGCTGCAACCAAGGAGGCTACCAAAGGTCTCTCTATACTTTCAATTTTCGCCTCAACAACTCCTTTTATTGGTCTATTTGGAACAGTTGTTTCCATACTAGATACATTCACTCATATTGGCCAAACAAGTGGAAGTATGTCTGTTATATCAACAGGTGTTTCTGATGCACTTATCGCAACTGCAGCTGGTATATTTGTAGCAATTTTTGCTTACACATATCATCAGATACTTAAGAGAAAATCTTTTGAGCTTATCAGTTATATTCAAATGCAAAGTGATGCGATATTAGCTCGTAAGGCTTAATAAAATGGTTTACGATTGGGATGACAAACCAGAACTCAATATTACTCCCTTAGTTGATGTTATGCTTGTACTTTTGGCTATCCTTATGGTTATAGCTCCTAATATTATATTTGAAGAAAATATAAAGCTACCTCAGGGTTCTACAACACAGCAACTCTCTAAAATTCCTCCTGTGCATATCTCGATAGATAAAGATAAAAACATAAAAATTAATAAAGATATATATCTGCTTAATGCATTTATGGATAACTTTTTACTTTACTCTAGCAAATTAGATAAAAAAGCAACCGTTTTGATTAGTGCGGATAAGAGTTTGGACTATGGACTTGTTATGTCTATACTTGCTGCAGTAAAGCAAGCTGGATTTTCAGAGGTATCATTAGCTACAAATGGATAATAAGAACCAATATTTTTACATAAGTGGTTTTATATCACTATCTCTCTTTTTTGGTGTTTTCTATCTTTTTATCTTTACACTTTTTAGTACTAAAGAGATTAAATCTTTCGCATTAAATAAAGATACTTATATCTCTATTTCTCTTGATAGTCCAGTATTTAAAAAAACTAAATCTGAAAAAAAATCTGAAAATATTCCACTTCAGAATACCAGTGAAACACCAGGTCAAAATTTAGATGTGAATGATCTTTTCAGTGATGTTTGGACAAAAAAAATTGTAAAAAAAGATCATAAGCCAGTTGACTCTAAACGTTTATTAGAAATTCAAAAAAAGATAAAAAAAGCACAAGTAAATGAAGTGAAGTCAGTTTCGCAAAAAATTAACCATACAAATGATTTTGAATCAACAAAAGATTCACAGAGTATGTCAACAGCAAATGAAGTTAATGAGTATTTGGCTAAAATTCAAGCCATTGTGTATCAGTATTTTAATGTTCCAGCAAATTCACAAGGATATAGTGTAAAAACTATTATAGAACTTAATGCACTAGGAAAATTACTAGATTTTAGAATTTTGACATATTCACAAAATAGTTCTCTCAATGAAGAAGCTGATAAAATAAAGGAGAGACTTCGTAATGTTGTTTTTCCAATTAATCCAGAAAATAAAACAAGCAAAACAGTTGTAATACTGATATCAAAGGAGTAGATATGAAAGTTCTTTTTTTTATATTCATGTTAGTAAGTTTATTGTTTGCAAATGATGCGACAATTCAAGTAATCAAAAAAGTTGATTCCCTTCCATCTATAGCTGTTGAAGATGCTTCTATAAATTATGATGATACATTTAGAACACGATTTTTTAAATCATTAATAGCAGACTTAAATGTAATTTCAATTTTTAATGTTGATAGGCATCACCGCGTTACACATTACAATGCTGCTAATGTTCTTGTGGAAAACAAAGATATGGATTATGTATTACGTTACAGTATGAGCGAAAATGACGATGGTGAATTAAAAATTACAATTAAGCTTATTAACTCAAATGAAGAAGTTTTCTCAAAAACTTATAAAGTAAGTAAAAAAAATATTTATATGTTTATTTCACATGCAATTTCATATGATGTAAATGAATATATGGGTGAGTCTTCTGTAGAATGGATGAAGAGAAAAGTTATTTTTTCAAGAATTGTTTCACCACATGAGAGTGAAATAGTTATTGCTGATTATACACTGTCATATCAGCATGTAATCATCAAAGGAGGTTTCAATGTTTTTCCTAAGTGGGCTAATAGATCACAAGATGCTTTTTACTACACTGCATTAGATGCTTCTTCTCCAACTTTAAAGCATGTGGATATCTCTACTTCTAAAGTTACTAATGTTATATCATCAGATGGTATGATGGTCTGTTCTGATGTAAGTGATGACGGTAAGACACTTCTTTTAACGATGGCAAAAGAGGGTCAGCCAGATATTTATACATATAGCACACTGACACAAACATATAAGCGTGAAACATTTTATGCTGGAATTGATGTTAATGCGCAGTTTATGAATAGGGATACAATTGTTTTTGTTTCATCTAGACTCGGATATCCAAATATTTTTTCAAAAAAACTCAATACCAATGAGATAGAGCAACGTGTTTACTATGGTCGTAGTAACTCTGCTTGTAGTGCTTATGGTGAGTATATAGTTTATAAGGCACGAGAGACTTCTAATGCTTTTAGTGATAATACATTTAATCTGCATCTTATTTCAACAAAGACAGACTTCATTAGAAGGTTGACGGCAGTTGGTATAAATGAGTTTCCTAGGTTTTCAAAAGATGGCGATGCAATAATCTTTATTAAAAATTATAAATCACAAAGTTCTATAGGAATAATAAGGTTGAATCATAATAAAAACTATCTTTTTCCATTGAAGTATGGAAAACTTCAATCTATGGACTGGTAAATTGTTTTTATTTTGGTATAATCACAGGAATTTTATAAGATAAGGAATCTAAATATGAAAAGCATAGTTCTTTCAAGTGTTGTTATGGCACTTCTGGTTTTTAGTGGGTGTAGTTCAAAAGAACCTGTTGTGGATATAAAAGCTCAAGAGACACAATCTGAAGGTGTCCAAGAAGTTGAGGCTGTTGAAGCAGTTGAAACTGAAACAGTTTCAGTAGAAGACAGCATGGTTGAGTCTCAAACAAATACAAAAAGTATGTCAGAGATAGAAAATAAACTTTCTGCTATTTATTTTGCCTTTGATAAGTTCAATATAGATGCATCAATGAAAGAACAAATAACTGTTGCTGCGGCAATAAGTAAAGGTGATGCGAGTTCATACACACTGAAGCTTGAAGGTAACTGTGATGAGTGGGGAAGTGATGAGTACAATTTTGCACTAGGCTTAAAACGTGCGGATGCAGTGAAAAAGTCACTTGTTGCAGAAGGAGTTGATTCTTCTCGTATATCAATGGTAAGTTATGGTGAAAGCAATCCAGTATGTAGTGATAAAACTCAAGAGTGTTGGTCAAAAAACCGTCGTGTTAACTTTAAACTTCTTCCATAAGCTTTAGTTTATGAAATGCAGTTTTTTTGTCATACTGCTTATCTCCATATCCACTCTGCTCTTCAGTGCTGAACCTTCTGCGTTTGGTGCTGGAAACTTAAATAGTCCAAATCCTTATGGGCTAACATCCAATGAAAAAGTTATTTTAGAAACGAAAAATACACTTAATAAGGTTACTGTTAAAAGTAATAACCAAGCAAATGAACTTGATTCTTTGCGTGAAAGAATAGATGGATTACAGAGTATTATTGAAAGTATAAGTAGAAAAGCACATAATAATAAGATAAATATACACAAATTGAATGAGACAAGTACTATCTCAAGTAAGTCTAGCGATGAGTATGATAAAAGAATCACAGAGATTGTGGAAAAAAATAGAGCTAAGATTGAAATACTTGATAATAATATAAATGAGATGTCGTTGGTTATTGACAAGATGAAGTCAAGTTACATTACTAAAGATGAATTTAATAGTTTAGTAAATGATGTAAATAACTTTAAAACTTTAATATCTAAAGAACTCATGGCTAGAGACAATACATTAGGAAAGAAGGAGTCTCTAAGTAGCAGTGATATATACAATCGAGCTAAAGATAGTTTTGATAAAAAGCACTATACTTCTTCTATTGAGGACTATGAGCAACTTATCAAAAATAACTATAAACCGGCGTATGCACACTATATGATTGGAGAGATGAACTATAGAAGAAAGAATTATGCTGTTGCTATTTCATACTTTAAAAAGAGTTCATCCCTATACTCAAAAGCTTCTTATATGCCATCGTTAATGCTTCATACCGCTATATCGATGCAAAAAACTGGAGATAGCTCAAATGCAAATACTTTTTTTAAAGCAATAGTAGCGAAATACCCAAGTTCTAAAGAAGCAACAAAAGCGAAACAATACTTAGACTAAAGTTTCTAAAACATAATTTTCAGCTAAAGAATAGCTTATTATGTTAAAATCGCACAATAATTTAAATGATAAAGGAAATAAAATGGCAATTGAAGCAAATCAAATTGTATCTATCGAATATGAAGTTAAAGATGGAGATAAAGTAGTAGACAGTAATGTTGGTGGAGCTCCATTAGTATTTATGTTCGGTAAAGGTCAAATTATTCCTGGTTTAGAAAATGGAATTGTAAACATGACAGCCGGTGAAAAAGCAGATGTTCTTGTTAAGCCGGCTGATGCATATGGTGAATATAACGCAGATGCTACTCAAGAAGTTCCTGCTGATCAGTTTGCTGGAATTGATTTAGAATTGGGTATGACACTTTATGGTCAAGGTGAAGATGGTGGTACAGTACAAGTAACTGTAAAAGAGATAGGTGCTGAGACTGTTACTATTGATTTCAATCACCCATTAGCTGGTAAAGACTTAATGTTTACAGTGTCAATCAATAACATCCGTGAGGCATCAGCTGAAGAAGCTATGACTGGAGTACCTGTTGAAAACAAACCAGCAGAAGGCGAAAGTTGTGGTACAGGCTGTGGATGTCACTAGTTTTATAACTGCTTCTGAAGCCTCTTACCAAGCAAAAAAAACAGCAACTCTTTTAAAAACACTTACTGTAAATGCACTCATTATGGGTGAAGTAGGTGTCGGAAAAGAGAGTTTAGCTTGTTTTATACTTCCTGATGCACCTATCATAGATGCATCAAATTTTGAAGAACTACTCACAACATTAGAGAGTTCAAGAGAAATAGTAATTACAAATATAGATAACTCTCCAAATCTCAAGCGACTTATTGATACGATTAATTTACATTCTAACAGAGTTATTGCAACAGCTAAACACTCTTATAATAATGAATTTATTGATGATCTTTTTAGTATTAAATTTGATATCCCACCACTTAAAGAGAGACTTGAAGATGTGACTCTACTTATAGAAAAGTTTACTCAAGAAGCTGTTCTATTGTTTGGAAGAAATGAAGATTTTAAAACAGAAAATTTATTGCCTGATCTGACTCAAAATGCATTATCTCTTAAAAGACAAGTAATGATACATTACTTATTGCAGGATATAAAAGATGTCGAGTTAATGGATATAATACAGAACTATTTACAGACTAAACTAGGCTCAAACAGTGACTATAGAAACTTTTTATATCTTTATGAAGTTCCTCTTATTAGAGCAGGACTGCAAAAGTTTAAATCACAACTACAGTTAGCGGACAAGCTTGGTCTCAATAGAAATACATTAAGAAAAAAAATAGCTGATAATAAACAGTACTTATAGGGGAAAAAATGAGTAAAGTAGCAATGATTTTTGCAGGACAAGGTAGCCAAGCAGTTGGTATGGGACAAGATTTTTACAATAACAGTGAAGTTGCAAGAGAGATGTTTGCTAAAGCTGGTGAAAGAATAGGTGTTGATTTTAAAGAACTAATATTTGAAGAAAATGATAAGCTTGGGCAGACTGCATACACTCAACCTGCAATTTTATTGATTCAGATGATTGCTTATAAACTTTTTAGGGATGCTTGTCCAGAGTTAAAAGCTGAACTTTTTTTAGGACACTCTTTAGGTGAGTTTTCTGCTTTATGTGCATCTGGTGCGATTGACTACATTGATGCTATAGAACTTGTTCATAAACGTGGTGCTTATATGCAAGAGGCGTGTGATACGATAGAAGCTGGAATGATGGTTTTGGTTGGACTTGATGATGAGAGTGTAGAGAGAGTTTGTCAAGAGGCACAAAATACTGGTAAGAAAGTTTGGCCTGCAAATTATAATCAAGATGGTCAACTTGTTGTTGCAGGTATGAAATCAGACTTAATTTCTTTGGAACAGACATTTAAAGATGCAGGTGCAAAGAGAGCACTTTTATTAGATATGTCTGTCGCATCACATTGTGAGTTGCTTTCATCTGCACAAGAACCTTTAGCAATCCTTATGGAGAGTATGGTGAGTGAAAGCTTTAGTGCACCTGTTATCTCTAATGTAACAACTGCCCCATACAGTACAAAAAGTGATGCAGTTAGGCTTTTAAAAGAGCAACTTGTAAAACCTGTTAAGTATAAACAATCAATTTTAGCAATTGCTAACGATATAGATCTTGCGATAGAGTTTGGAAATGGAGTAACCCTTAAGGGTCTAAATCGTAGAATAGCAAAAGATTTAAAAACTTTAAATATCTCAGATATGGCTTCTTTG
>JGI11705J14877_10001642_pt1 | contig 12591 bp, 10 predicted proteins | sample Etolaghawater15m_FD_14877 | JGI IMG/M metagenome (IMG submission 14877) | reverse complement strand
GATCGGTCATTCGGGATGCGGCAAGTCAACCGTGTTGTCGATGGCGGCGGGGCTGAATTCCATCAGCGATGGCGGCATTGTTTTGGACGGCCATGAAGTGACGGGCGCAAATCCGGAACGCGCTGTGGTGTTCCAGTCCCCCAATCTCTACACCTGGCTGACGGCCAAAGAAAACGTGATGCTGGGTGTCGACCGGGTGTTCCCCCACGCAACCCAGTCGGAGCGTAACGACATCGTTGAATATTATCTGTCGCGGGTGGGTCTGAAAGACGCCATGAACCGGCCCACCGCCGACATGTCCAACGGCATGAAGCAACGCGTCGGCATCGCCCGTGCGTTTGCCTTGTCGCCCAAACTTTTGCTGCTGGATGAACCGTTCGGCATGCTCGACAGCTTAACCCGCTGGGAACTGCAAGAGGTTCTCATGGAAGTTTGGGACCGCACCAAAGTCACCACGGTGTGCGTCACCCACGACGTCGACGAAGCCATCTTGCTGGCGGATCGGGTGGTGATGATGACCAACGGTCCACATGCACGCATCGGCAAAATCATGGATGTCGATCTGCCCCGCCCGCGCACCCGCAAGGCGCTGTTGGAGCATCCCCGTTATTACGAACTGCGCGCGCAACTGCTCGGGTTCCTGGAAGAATACGAACACGGCAACCAAAGCAAGTCTGAACGTCAAGAAGATGAAAAAGCTGTCGCATAAATCGGTCGCTAGGAGAAGTCACATGAAACAGAAATTGATCGTTATCGGCAACGGCATGGCCGGCATGCGCACGGTGGAAGAAATACTTAAGCGCGATGCGGATCGCTATGACATCACCGTGTTTGGTGCCGAGGCGCGGGAAAATTATAACCGCATCATGTTGTCGCCAGTGCTCAGCGGTGAAAAAAGCTTTGAAGACATCATCATCAACTCTCGCGAATGGTATGTTGAAAACGACATCACCTTGTTCGCCGGAGATGCCGTCACCGCCATTGACACCCGCGCCAAGACGGTCACTTCTGAGCGCGGCATGACGCTGGGTTATGACAAGTTGTTGCTGGCGACGGGGTCCGACCCGTTCATCATCCCGGTGCCGGGCAAAGACCTGGAAGGCGTCGTAACCTTCCGCGATTTAGACGATGTCAATCGCATGCTGGCCGCCGCCAAGTTGGGCGGACGCGCCATCGTCATCGGTGGTGGCTTGCTGGGCTTGGAAGCCGCTGTGGGTCTGAAAGCCAACGGTATGGATGTCACGGTGGTGCACTTGATGGACACTTTGATGGAACGCCAGCTGGATGAAGCGGCGGGTTATCTTTTGGTGTCTGAATTGGAAGGCCGCGGCTTAAAGGTTCTGACCGGGGCCAACACCAAAGCCATTTTGGGCGACACCAAAGTGACCGGGTTGGAACTGGTCGATGGCACCCAGTTAAAAGCCGATCTGGTGGTCATGGCAGTGGGCATCAAACCCAACGTCACCTTGGCGCGCGAAGCCGGAATTGAAATTGGTCGGGGCGTGATGGTCAACGACCAGATGCAGACCTCGGTGGCTGATGTCTATGGCGTTGGTGAATGTGTGGAACACCGCGGCCTGACCTATGGATTGGTGGCGCCGCTGTTTGAAATGGGCAAAGTTCTGGCGGCCCACCTGACGGGGGACGAAGGCGTCGGCTATGAAGGTTCCGTCACTTCGACCAAGTTGAAAGTCACCGGCGTGGACGTGTTTTCAGCCGGCGATTTTTCCGGCGGAGACGGCGCGGAGGACATCGTGTTTCGCGATGCCGCCCGCGGTGTTTACAAGCGCATTGTTGTGCGCGATGACAAAGTTGAAGGTGCGGTTTTGTACGGCGATGCCAAAGACGGTGCCTGGTACTTCCAATTGATGAAAGACGGCGCGGACATATCGGAGCTGCGCGACACCATTGTGTTTGGTCAGGCCTATGCGGGGGGAGGGGCCCAAGCGGACCCTAGCGCCGCCGTTGCCGCCCTTGCAGATGATGCTGAAATCTGTGGCTGCAACGGCGTGTGCAAAGGTGACATCGTCACCGCCATCACCGAAAACGGGTTGACGACGTTGGATCAGGTCAAAGCCCACACCAAAGCCTCGGCATCGTGTGGCGGGTGTTCCGGTTTGGTCGAACAGGTGCTGGCCTTGACGTTGGGTGACGCGTATCAAATGCAAACCGTAAAACCCATGTGCGGTTGTACCATTCATAGCCATGACGACGTGCGTCGATTGATTGTGGCGAAAGACATGAAGTCAATTCCCGAAGTCATGCAACAGTTGGAATGGAGCACGCCGGACGGGTGTTCCAGTTGTCGCCCGGCGCTGAACTATTATCTGTTGTGCGCTCTGCCGGAAACGTACGTTGACGACAATCAGTCGCGTTTCATCAACGAACGCGTTCACGCCAACATTCAAAAGGACGGCACCTTTTCAGTGGTGCCGCGCATGTGGGGCGGCATGACGTCCGCCAGGGAACTGCGCGCCATCGCCGATGTGGTGGACAAGTTTGAAATCCCCGCCGTTAAAGTCACCGGCGGTCAACGTCTTGATTTGTTCGGCGTGCAGAAAAAAGACCTGCCTGCGGTGTGGGCGGATTTGAACGCGGCGGGCATGGTGTCGGGTCATGCGTATGGCAAATCTTTGCGCACCGTCAAAACCTGCGCGGGCAATCAATGGTGCCGCTTCGGCACCCAAGATGCCATCGAAATGGGCATTGCGCTGGAGCAAATGACTTGGGGTTCATGGACGCCGCACAAATTTAAAATGGCTGTGTCCGGGTGTCCGCGCAATTGCGCCGAAGCCACCATCAAAGACTTTGGCGTGGTCGCGGTCGACAGCGGCTATGCCCTGCACGTGGGCGGCAATGGCGGCATCGATGTGCGGGTGACGGATTACTTGACCACCGTTGAGACGGAACAAGAGGTGTTGGAATACGCCGGGGCCTACATGCAAATTTATCGCGAAGAAGCTCGCTACCTGGAACGTACTGCGCCCTGGGTGGAACGGGTCGGTTTGGATCACATCAAAGCCAACTTGGTTGACGATGATGAAAAGCGCAAAGCCCTGTTCACTCGTTTCATGGTTTCGCAAAAAGCCTTGCAAGAAGATCCCTGGGCCAAACGGGCCGAGGGCGTCAAGGATGCACACGAATTCACCCCGCTCAAAATTGTCGCGTAAGTGTTGAAGGAGAAAACGATCATGTGGATGGAAATTGGAACCGTCAACGATATCCCCAAGTTGGGGGCGCGGGTGGTGCAAAGCGGTCAAGGTGATATCGCGATCTTTCGCACCGCCGATGACGAAATCTTTGCGCTGTTCGATCAGTGCCCACACAAAGGCGGCGCGCTCAGCCAGGGCATCGTCCATGGCAAAGCGGTGGCCTGTCCACTGCACAATTGGAACATCGATTTGGTGACCGGCGAAGTGAAAGGTCCTGACAACGGATGCTCACGTACGGTTCCGGTATCCGTGAACGGCGATGTCATCCGTCTGCAAATGCCGGACGTGAAAGCTACGGGAACGCATGGCTGATCCGATCCGCACCACCTGTCCCTATTGCGGCGTCGGCTGCGGCGTGCTGGTCACGGACTTAGGCGACGGCGACTATCAGGTCAAGGGCGATCCCGATCATCCGGCCAACTTTGGACGGTTGTGTTCAAAGGGGTCGGCGTTGGCGGAAACCCTCAGCGATCAAAGTCGTTTGCTTCATCCTCAAATGGATGGGAAACAGACAGATTGGGACACGGCCCTGGACCGGGTTGCGGATGAATTCAAAGCCGTCATTCAGGAGCACGGTTCTGATGCCGTCGCGTTTTACGTCTCTGGGCAATTGATGACGGAAGCCTATTATGTGGCCAACAAGCTGATGAAGGGTTTCATCGGTTCGGCCAACATCGACACCAATTCGCGCCTGTGCATGGCGTCCAGCGTCGCCGGGCACAAACGCGCGTTTGGCTCCGATACGGTTCCCGGAAATTATGAAGATTTAGACCAGGCCGACACGGTGGTGTTGGTGGGCTCAAACTTGGCGTGGTGCCACCCGGTGCTGTACCAGCGTTTGGCTTTGGCAAAAAAAGAACGCGGTACCCACGTGATCGTTATCGATCCGCGTCGCACCGCCACGTGCGACATCGCCGATCTGCACTTGGCCATCAAGCCTGGAACAGATGTGCGCCTGTTCAATGGACTGTTAGCGCACTTGGATGGGCGCGGATGTGTCGATGACGATTTTGTTCAGCGCCACACCAAGGACTTTGGCATTGCGTTGGATAGCGCACGGCTTGAAGGAACGGACATCGCGGTGCTTGCCCGCGATTGCGGTGTGGGGATCTCCGACATATCGGCCTTTTATGCGGCCTTTGAACGCAGCAAAAAAGTTGTCACCGTCTACAGCCAGGGCGTCAACCAGTCGTCTCAAGGCACCGACAAAGTCAACGCGATCATCAATTGTCACTTGCTGACGGGGCGCATCGGCAAGCCCGGTTGTGGACCGTTGTCGGTCACCGGGCAGCCCAACGCCATGGGCGGGCGCGAAGTCGGTGGTCTTGCCAACACCCTGGCGGCGCATATGGATTTTGATCCGGTTTCGATCGATATCGTTGAGCGGTTTTGGCATGCCCCCGCCATCGCGCGGGCACCGGGACTGAAGGCCGTAGAGATGTTCGAAGCCATCCATGACGGGCGCATCAAGGCGCTGTGGGTGATGGCCACCAATCCGGCTGTCAGCCTACCCGATGCCAACCGGGTGCGCGAAGCTTTGGCAATTTGTCCCTTTGTTGCCGTGTCCGATTGCGTCGTGAGCAACGACACGATGGCGTTTGCCGATGTGGTTCTGCCGAGCACCACATGGGGCGATCGCGACGGCACCGTGTCCAATTCGGAACGGTGCATTTCCCGCCAGCGTCCTTTTCGCACAGCGCCTGGGGAAGCGCGTGAAGATTGGCGTATCATCTGCGATGTGGCGGCGCGCATGGGTCATGGTGCGGCCTTCGCTTTTGCGGGGCCCGCCATGATCTTTGCCGAACACGCCGGGTTGTCCGCGTTTGAAAATGACGGGTCGCGCGATTTCGACTTAAGCGGTTTAACGCAACTCGATCCATCATCTTATGACGCTCTGATGCCGGTGCAGTGGCCAATCCTCAGTCCCGACACAGATGGATGTGCGCGTCTGTTTGGCGCGGGCGGTTTTTTTCATGTCGATGGCCGCGCGCGTTTTGTCGCCGTGCACCACAAGTCACCAACCCATGACATCAGTGCGGCCTATCCTTGGGTGTTGAACACCGGACGGGTCCGCGATCAGTGGCACACCATGACCCGCACCGGGTTAAGCCCGCGCTTGGCCCAACACAGAACCGAACCGTTTGTCGAGGTTCACCCTAAAGACGCCGCCCCGCTGGGTTTAACCGATGGAGGATTTGCGACGCTCACCAGCCGTTGGGGGGAAGCGTTGTTGCGGGTTCGTCTCGACGACAGCCAACGCCCAGGCTCGATTTTTGTTCCCATTCATTGGAGCGATGCCAACAGCGCCAACGCCGTTGTTGGACGACTTGTGAGTCCGTCCAGGGATGCGCTATCGGGCCAACCCGAATCAAAATTTACCCCGGTCCGTCTCAGTGCCTTCCATCCCAAATGGCATGCGCTTTTGGTGACGCGCGAAGACGTTGATGTGGGTGAGGCGGACTATTGGACCACCATCACCGGAACCGCCTGTTCGATCGCGACCATGGCAGGGACGGGGGAAATATCCGATTGGGAATCTTGGGCGCAGCAGCGCCTGGGCGGACACAATTCAGAATGGCTGAGCTTCTGTGACCCATCGGGGGGGCGGCATCGTTTTGCGGCCCTCAGCGACGGACAGCTCACCGCGGCCGTGTTCATATCGCCGCGGGCCGATTTGCCGAGTCTCGATTGGGTGCAAAGGCAATTTGGCCTTGATGCCTTGGACGACCTGGCCCGTGCAGGACTTCTGGCCGGGCGTGCGGCAGGCGACACATTTGATCCTGGTCCCATGGTTTGTTCGTGTTTCAGCGTCGGCGTCAATGACCTGCGTCGCGCCATCACGCAAGATCAAATCCTCACCGTCGATGCCATTGGGGAAGCTCTGAAAGCCGGGACCAACTGCGGATCGTGCCGTTCGGAAATTCAGGCTATCCTGGATACGGAATTGCCTCTTGCGGTCAGTGCCAGTCCTCAGCAAGCGGTGGCCTGAGAAGGGGCACATGAAACCCCTATCCCTCACTCCCCGAAATAAACCGGGCGCGCGCTGCAGAACTGAAGCGCTCCACACCCAGCACCAGAATAAATATCATGAGCACGATCATCGCGGCCTGGTCATAACGGAACATCTCCATCGACACCGCCAATTCTGCACCGATTCCCCCAGCGCCTACCAAACCCAAGACGACGGATGAGCGCACCGCTTTTTCCAGGGCGAACAAAGTCGTATTGGTCATCGCCGGAAGAGCCGCAGGCAACACACCGCACACCACAATATCGATCCGTCGCGCGCCCATAGCGGACAAGGCTTCCGCCGGACCGGGATCCGTTTCTTCCATATTTTCAGCGAAGAACCGGGCGCAAAAACCGATGGTGTCGACAATGATGGTCAGGGTGCCTGCAAATGGACCGAGACCCACCGACACGACAAAAAACAGGGCCCAGGCCAAATCAGGTACCGTGCGAAAGAAGCTCACCAAGCCCCGCACTCCGGCATGCACCCAAGGGTGGGGGGAAAGATTGCGCGCTGCCAAAACCGCCAACGGTACGCTGATGATCACGCCAATGACGGTGCCCACCAGCGCCATTTGGAACGTCACCAGGACGGACAGCATCATCGGCATAAACCGGTCGGTTGCAGGCGGCACCATTTCCGATGCAATCACCCCCATATTGGGAAGGCCTTCCATAAAGTCGTTGATGGAGATTTCCGCGCCCACCAAAGACCACATAAAAAATCCTAAAAAGAGGGCGAACGCCGCCGCCCGTATCGGCCCTGGGGCTTCAAACCGAACGGGTAATGCAGAGGGCGTGGATGTCATGGAAATCGGCTCAGCCATAAAGGCCCCTCAGACTATCTTCAGATTGGTTATATGTTGCGCTGTCGAGTACCAAGGTTTTGTCCTTAAGACCCAGAACCCGGTCCGCATATCCAAGGGCATGGTTCAACTGGTGCGAAACAAACACCAGCGTCAAACCATGGCGTTGGTTGAGGTCGCGAAACAGGGTCATGATTTCTTCGCCCGCGTGGGGGTCCAAACTTGCGACCGGTTCATCGGCAAACAGCACGGCGGGTTTTTGCATCAACGCCCGGGCGATGGCCACGCGTTGAGATTGTCCGCCCGACAAATGATCTGCGCGGCGCTCCGCCAAATCGGCGAGGCCAACTTGTTCAAGGCAATACAGGGCATGTTCGCGTTCGTCTTGGCGGGCCAAGCCGTGCGACCAAGCGCGCAAACCGTGCCCAAGGGCAAGTGCGCCATGGCAGACATTGCTGAGCACCGAAAGGCGCGGCACCAGATTGTGCTTTTGAAAAACAAATCCAACCCGCGCGCGACTTTTGCGCAGCGAACGACCGCGTTGAGCACTCATATCCAAACCGTTGATGATGATGTGGCCGCTGTCGGGTTCGATCAAGCGCAAACAGCAGCGCAGCAGCGTGCTTTTGCCAGCGCCGTTGGCCCCAATCAGCGCCACGGCCTGTCCCTCCGGCACGTCGAACGACACATCGCGAAAGACCTCAACCGAACCATCGGCGAAGGACTTACGCAACCCTTTCACCCGCAACGCCACCGACGGGGAAAGGTGAGCAATGGTGGCCCCTCGTTCCCCGTCAGCTTCGCGTTCGCGTGGAAGTTTCTCTGCAAGAGCTTCCATGGTAAAATCAATCGCCGATAAAGTTAGAGTATTCTGGATAACCAGCGGTCTTGTACATGGCGCGGACGTAGTCGTAATCTTCGTCCTTGATGGTGTCCAAAAATGCCATGCCCAGGTATTTCTGGTTGTCGTCGCCTTGCAAGATGGCCTTGATCAGATCATCAGATTGTTCGACGAACACCTTGCGGACTTTTTCAACGACCTCCCCATCAACATGGGTGCCAGCCATCAAAACATCATTGGGCAGATCGGGACCGCGACCGATAACGCGAAATGCCCCCGGTTGCAGGCCCCCTTTGGCCAATTCCTTGTCGCGCAGGCTGATAAACTTCAGATGGTTCATACCGACGGCGGCAACGTCACCTTTTTTCATCGCTTCCCAAGCCACCGGAATTTTGGTGTTGATGACTTCGACGTCTTTGAGGGGGTCAAGGCCGGCATCCGCCATGGCTTGGATGGGACCCAGGTGTTTGGACGTGGAGCCCACTGAACCCATAGCAACCTTCTGGCCTTTGAGGTGTTTGGCCAAGGTATAAGGGCTATCGGCGCGGCTGATGAGTACGGCGAAATAATCGGGACGGGAGAAACCAACCACAATGTTGGCATTGGTGCGCTGTTTAATCACCACGTATTCCGCCGGACCGGTCAGAACAAAGTCGACCTTTTTGAACCGCAACGCTTCAACCGCAGCTGTGCGGTTGGTCACGGGCAGAAATTCAATCTCGTATCCGGTTGCGCCGGATAAGACTTTTGTGAAGGCGCCAAACTCGCGCTGTAATTCTTCCATGCCGACCAAATCGGTGACGGCGAGTTTAATGGTTTTGGCTTCAGCAGTGCCCGTCTGAAAACCAAAAATTGCCGCTGCGACAAACATCGCAGACAAAAACTTGTGAAACATATTTAACCCCTAATTCGAATGAAACAGAGGGGATTATAAGATCGCCAGAGATTCAACTTGGTGACAGCTTTGTGAAAGAGTTTTGGCAGTTTCGTCTCCGTTTTGTAACGGCCTAGTGGCCCATTTCACCGAAATGGGCCACTAGGCGCACATGCGATATCCGGCATCGATCATGTGCACAGGCTGCCCGGCAACAAAGGTTGCGACAATGCGCGGACAACGGGGAATCGAATCGTCCACCACCACCACATCGGCACGCTGGCCTTTGCGCAGAGTGCCACGATCTTGCAAACCTGCCGCTTGGGCCGGATTTTTAGAGACCATGTTCCACGCCGTTGTAAAGTCGGTGGCGCCATCAGCGGCCAACTTGAACGGAGCCTGCAGCAAGGACGGGTAGTAGTAATCCGATGTCAGAATTGAACACAGACTTTTTTCAGCGGCCTCGGTGGCGCAAAGTCGGCCGCAATGGCTGCCGCCACGCAACACATTGGGTGCACCCATCACAACCGGATCGCCGTTATTAATCGAAAAGCGTGCGGTTTCTTCATTGACGGGGAACTCACAAATACGGACGCCGAGTGCATGAAAACCCGCGCGCATATCTGGCGATTCATCATCATGAGACGCACAGGGAATATCAAGTTTTTCGGCCATCTGAGCAAGCTGTTGTTTCGTCGCCGCGACGTCCGTTTTGCGGGCCTCAACTTCATCAATCAGTTTGATGAAGTCATCGCCGGACAGTCCCGCACGATCCGCGTACTTGGCAAGTTTTTGCGGATTGCCCAAGGCCTTTTTGATCATGTCGAGGTGATCGTTGAACGCCAGCAGATCGATGCGTCCGATCTTCATCCACTCCATCACATCTTCGGCGCCAGGGGTGTTGTAGGTTTCCCAGCGCAAATGAACGCGCGTATCGCAAGCCAGTCGTTTGCGTATGGTGTCGAGAGCATCGAGCAACTCCACCGCCGTATCGCGCCCGCGCAGTCCCGGTTCCCAGGAATAGGTGATGCCGTGATAGGCCGTGGCAATGCCATTGGAGACCATCTGACGGTCGGTTTCTTGCAGCGCCAGATCTAACGGAAACCGGACACCGGGGCGGGGCATGATCTGGCGCTCGAACGCATCACCATGCAGATCCACAATCGCGGGCAAAACCAAGTGACCGTGCACATTCCAAACCCCCTTTTCGCGCTTTGTCGTATCGCCAAAGCCACCAATCAGGCCGCCTTCGATCTGCAGGTTGGTTTCACAAATCGATCCGTCATCCAGCAACACCCGACCACCCGTTAATGAGAGCATCATGCCTCGTTCCATTCCATTTTGATTCAAAGATCGCAGATTGTATTGCGGCACTGTGATCGGGATGTGTCAGCAAGGTTACAGTATTGTAATGACGCCATGTTTGAGGTGAATAGATGGCGAGCGCGGACAACCGTCCTCATGCCCTGCGTTTGTGGGTTCAGGCGTTCGCTTTTATGGGTTTGTTTTCGATGTAAAAACCCAAAACGGCCAAGGCTTGGATTTTCAAAACATTGGCGGACGCTTGCGGCAAACCAAACGAGAAATGACAAAAGGTGTCGGTTTCAATTTGGAATGCGACAGAATGGGCCTTTCGGGGCCTGTATTCACATTACAACGTGCGACAGTTCACACTTAAATTTGCAACTAGGTATCAAATTCATAGCATTAAATGCGACCAATTTCTGACGTTCCCTATTAAATCAATGGGATCGAAGGGATGGGTATAATTCACTTATCCGTTTGGTCTGTGTAGAGAACATTTTAGGGTGCGGATCAACTGGACCAACAGAATAGAGCTAACTTATGAATGAGAACAGTTCGGGGAGCAGGTCAGGAACGACGGTCTCATCGATGGTGCCGCGATTGGAGTATGTGGTGATGAACGCGCCGGACTTACTGTCGGAGATGTGTTCTTCGCGATAGTCCTTGCGCGCCCCCAGATAGAGCGTGCCGCCCGGTGTGTTCAGCGTGATGGCCCCGCCGCTGTCAACCTTGGACGCGATGATCGACAGGTCGCCGACCAAACTGCCGAGGGTGACATCGCCGCCTGCGGTCAGTTCGGCGGACTTCTGGGTGATGGTGTTGAGGCCGTAATTTTTGAGTTTTAAGTCATAGGCGTCTTGACCGGATTCGATGACCACATCGCCGGTGGCCTGGAGGCTGAGAGCGCCCGTGGCGGTGAGCGTGCTGGCCTTCACCCGCGCGGTGTTGCTCGCCGACACCGAAAGGTCACCGCCCGCCGTGAGACGCGACGCGGTGTTGATGGCAAAGTCGTTGCGTTCGCCCCTGTCGCTGGCGGCGGTGTGGGTGTCGACGGTGGATTTGATGGCGACGCTGCCGATGGCCTGAACGTCCACATTGCCAACGGCACCGACGGTACTGCCCAGTATCCGCTACTTATATTCAACTAAATATGCGTCACCTAACTCCGCTTGAAGTCTTTTTGCAAGGACTGCTCCCTTTTTATCATGGAGATGCTCCGATTCAGGAGTAGCAAAACCAGAATCCGGCGGATATTCACTGTTAAAAGTATCTTGGTATTCATGGTTCCAGTTTACAATAGAAACTCGAAGATTTTCTGAAATTGGTAAATCTTTTAGATCGACATGCCCCATCTTTTCGGGATCAGGACAAAAGACTGGACCCGCCAAATATTCTTTTCCGAATCTTAAGTGAATCATTGCAAAGGTTTCCATGAACTAACTGGGTTTGCTCGCACCACATAACCGTTTGAGCCAACCCCAATTGCAATGTTTTGTTCAACACCATTATACGTGATGCGATAAACATTAGCGGTGCCATTTGTGCCAACTACATTTCCTTTTTCAAGGGCATTCATAACAATCGTTGGCACATCATTATGTGAAATCCCCTTGTTTATAAAGTCAATTTCATGGCTATCGTATATATGCATCAATCCTGCGCTATTGTTCCCTTTCTCCAACCAAACAATTTTTCCATCGGGCATTTTAGCGGCAGAAATGACTTCTTGAGCCATATACTTCGTTCCTTCGGGCAATTCCGCCAAAAGCTTCGCTGTCTTTAGAGGCACGCCCTCGTTGATCAAACCAACAACGGTTTTTGTCTTGAGTAGCACTTTAGCAGCCTGAGAGAGAGCTGTAGAACCATTTTTAGTCCCACTTGGGACTATGGGCGCGGTGCTCGCCAATACGGATTCCACGACCCGCCATGTGCTTTCACCAATACTGGTCTGCATATCAGCTTGATATACGAGAGCCTTGGATAAGGTCTCGCCTTCACTGAGTTCAGGATATAGATCGTGAACAATAGGTATGATGTTTTCGATGTCGGAAGCCTCGGCTAGCTTTGCATAAATAGCCTCAACCTCAGCGTCCGTGCCAAACAATTTCGCCCAATTAGAAGTATTTGGTTGCGCTATATGTGCACGGAAAGGTGTGGTATGCGCTGTTTTGTGGCTACATAACCTAAACCGTCAAAAGGGTGTTTTTTGAGCTTCAAATGCAAAAACGGCCAACACCCTGATTTCTCAGGATACTGGCCGAATCTCGCGACACGCTAAGCTATGAATACGACAAACTAAGCTGTGAAATGACAAACTAAACTGGAAATGACAAAAGGCTCCAGGTTGGGAGCCTTTTGTTGGTTTTGGCTGGGGCGGTAGGAGTCGAACCTACGGTGCACGGCATCAAAAGCCGCTGCCTTACCACTTGGCTACGCCCCATTCGTGGTTTCCCCGTTGGACAAGGTGTCGCAAGGGGGTGCGGGGGGGAAAATAAGGGGTAATGGCCGGGTTCGCAAGCGGGTAATGGGAAAAACTTCACCTAA
>JGI11705J14877_10001641_pt1 | contig 12591 bp, 9 predicted proteins | sample Etolaghawater15m_FD_14877 | JGI IMG/M metagenome (IMG submission 14877) | reverse complement strand
CACCCACATGGGTGTATGGGACAAGATCGAGCGTAACGCCATGGGTTACAACGATGCCGCGCAAGCCTTCGGTAATAATCAGCTGGATGCCTTCTGGCTGTTCACGGCTTTCCCCAGCGGCGCGGTCATCATGGCGGCACAGACCAATGACATAGAACTGGTTGATCTGGGTAAGGATGCGACCGAAAGCGGCTTCTATGACCAGTACCCCTACTTCTCCAAGCTGTCGGTACCGGCCGGAACCTACCGTGGCGTTGATCAGGATGTTCCATCCTTCCAGGACAGCGCCCTTTGGGTCGCCAACTCCGAGGTTTCCGAGGATACCGTGTATGACATGCTGAAACAGGTTTATTCGGATGAAGGTCTGGCGCACATGAAGGCGCAAAAGAAAACCTTCAAGAACATGAGCCTGAACACCGGTACTGATGGCGTTGTCACTCCGTGGCATCCTGGCGCGATCAAGTTCTGGAAAGAAAAGGGCATGATGTAAACATCCGGGGCTGGCAAGGGCGGAATTTTCCGCCCTTGCTCTTTATCGATATGGCCGGTAGCTTTCGTCTGGCTGTTCATTACACATAAAAACAAACCATTCTGGAGGAGGCCTGACAATGCTGGTCGAGAAACTCAATCGTTTCGAACAGTTCATCTTCGACGCACTGGCGCTTGGTCTAGTGCTGTTCTATTCCTATTCGGCCGTGTTTGAACCGGCTGCAACCCAGTATCACCGCGGGGTGTATGTCATCATCACGTATATCCTGGTGTTCCTGATTTACCAGTCGAAATGGGGTGGTATTACGGGGCGCGTGTGGGATTACTCGTTGATGGGGCTGTCCATCGGCACCCTCGGTTACTGGATTTTGAATTTCGAGGACATCAACTACCGTGCCGGCGCTGAAACCGAGATGGATACCTGGATCGCCATGATCGGTGTGCTCGTCGGTATCGAGGTGGCGCGGCGCGTGGTGGGGCCTGTTTTCGTCATTATCGGCGCGATCATGCTGCTGTATGGCGTTTTTGGTGACAGCACGTACATTCCTTATGATCTGCAGCATGCCGGGGATACGTTCCCGAGCCTGTGCGTGAGCATCTTCTACAAGAGCGATGGTGTGTTCGGCATCATGGCCAACGTGTTGGCGACCTATATTATCCTGTTCGTCATCTTTGGCGCGTACCTGGAAAAATCCGGTGCGCAACGATTCTTTATCGATTTCCCGCTGGCCGCGGTCGGTCACAAGATCGGCGGTCCGGCCAAGGTGTCGGTTATTGCCTCGGGCCTGTTCGGTTCGATCTCGGGCAGCGCGATTGCCAATACCGTATCCACCGGCGCCTTCACCATTCCGATGATGAAAAAGGCCGGTTTCAAACCGCATGTCGCGGGGGGTATCGAGCCGGCGGCTTCGATTGGCGGCATGTTCATGCCTCCCATCATGGGGGCCGGTGGTTTCATCATGGCGGAACTGACCGGTGTGCCGTATTCGCAGATCATGCTGGTGGCCATTTTCCCGGCCTTTATGTATTTCTTCAGCGTGTTCATGATGGTTCACTACCACGCCAAGAAGCACAATATCATCGGCGAAAAATCCGAGCAAAGCGCCACAGAGATTCTGAAGAAGCAGTGGTTTTACATTTTGCCACTGGTCGTCATCACGATCTTTATGTTGTCAGGCTATTCACCGGGTTATTCCGCCATATTGGGTATTGTGGCGTGTATCGCGATCAGCTGGGTGCGCCCGGAGACGCGCATTGGGCCGCGCCAGTTTCTAGAGGGCGCGCGCGCGGGCGCGGAGTCGAGCCTCAAGATTGGCGCCACGGTCGGCGTTATCGGCATCATCATCGGCGTGTTGACCTACAGCGGTCTGGTATTGACCTTTGCCGATATCGTGATCGAGCTGGCCGATGGCAGTCTGTGGCTGACCATCCTGCTGATCGCACTGGCCTCGCTGGTTCTGGGTATGGGTGTGCCGGTTACCGCGGCCTACCTGATCACGGCGGTAGTTGCGGTGCCGGCTCTGACCGAACTCGGCGTCAACCCGATTGCCGCGCACATGATCGTGTACTGGCTATCGCAGGATTCGAATATCACCCCGCCGGTGTGTATTGCCGCATTCGCTGGCGCGACCATCGCCAAGGCCAATATGTGGGCGACCGCGTGGGTGGCGTTCAAGTTTGCCAAATTCCTGTATCTGGCGCCGTTCATCTTCGGTTACGTACCGGCGTTCTCGCTGGATGGTAGTGCGACGGATATTCTCATCACCTTTGTGCTGGTGTTCTTCGCTACCTGGGGCTACAGCTGGTTCCTGAGCGGCATCTGGATGAAAAGAACAAAAACCGCTGAAGCAAGCTGATGGTCCGAAATTAAAATAATCCAGACCCCGGCGTTTCGCGCCGGGGCTGGCCAGTGTTTCTTGAGGAGGGGTTCAAAATGCCACCAAGTGAGTTACCCAGCACCAAATTCAAAAAAATTCTGTATGTCACCGATCTTTCCGAGTCGGGTCGGCAGGCCTTTCCCTATGCCGCCATGCTGGCCAAATGCAGTGACGCCCGGTTGACTGTTTTTCATGTGGTGAATGTGCATAAGTTCGACGTGCTCATGGGTTATGTCAACGAGTCGTTGTGGAACGAACTGTCGAACAGCAGCCTGGAAGATGCACGCAAAATTCTGTTGGAGCGCAAGCGCGATAATGTCGAAATTCTAAAGTCGGCCCAGCAGGACTTCGAGCAAAAGCTGGCGGATAGCGCTGCTGCCCACGCGATCGTGTCCTACGAGGTCAAGGTCGATATAGGCGAGCCGCGGGACAGGATCATGCAGGAGGCTCATGAGGGCGGGTATGACCTGCTGGTCATCAGCAAACACGGCGACAGCAGCTCGATCGCGGATGCGGTCATCGGCAATACGGTACGCCATGTGGTTCGGCGCAGCCGAATTCCGGTCATGGTCATTCCAGTGGACGAGTGAACGGTTGGGCGGCTGAGGCCGCCCGCTCCGTGCATCGCGTTACCTATTTCGGCTGCTCGCCGGGCGGCAATGTATTTGCCGTGATTTCCCATGTGGCCATGGGTATATGTACTATAAATACACACAGGTCGACCTGTGTCCGTGTTCTGCCGGGTTATTTGTCTAATTCCGAACTCATCCCTATTGCCGAAATCAATGCCTGAGCGCACGCATGTTATCCCTGTCGATCAACTGGTCGTGGGGCTATACATCCATCTCGACGGGGGCTGGACCCAGCATCCGTTCACCTTTAACAGTTTCAAGATAAAAGATCGCCGACAAATCGATATCATTCGCAAGCTTGGCATCGATAGCATACGCTGGGACCCGGCGCGCAGTGATGTCAACCCGGCCAGCGAGGAGCAGGCACAAGATGCGGCGCGGGTTGTGTCCGATGAACAGCCCTCTGTGATCGATGAGCCAACCCTCGATGAAGAGATGTCGCTCAAATCAGCGCGTGTGGCCCAATTGCGCGCCTATCGCAAACAGATCGAGCTGGTTGAAACCGCGTTCGTCAATGCCAGCCGAACCTCGCGTGAGGTGGTGAAGCTGGTCAACAGTAACCCGACGCAGTGCCTTGAGCGGGCCAGTGGTCTGGTCAATAACATGATCGAATCGATGGCGAATGCCCCGGAGATCGCCCTGCAATTGATCTCGGGTAAACATGGCAACCTGTCGATCCACTCGCATGCACTCAATGTATCGATTCTTTCGCTGATCTTTTGCCGGGAGATGGACTATTCGGGCGACGATATCGTTGCCGTGGGCCTTGGTGCGATGTTGCACGACATCGGTCTGTCGAGGGTGCCGGCAAAGGTGGTGAATAAACGTGGTCAACTGACCCGGGCCGAGGATGCAGTGCGCAGGCAGCATTGCGAGCTGGGGCTTGCCATCGGCAAACGCATGGGTCTCGACCAGTGCATTCTGGATATCATTCTGCAGCATCATGAATGTGCCGATGGCAGCGGATACCCTGGCGGCCTGCGCAGTGATCAAACCAGCGAGCTGGCGCAGTTGATCGGCATCGTCAATTACTATGAGAATCTATGCAATCCGCTCAATGGTGTTGGATCGGTGACGCCGCATGAAGCCTTGTCGGTGATGTATGCGAAGCGGCGTGCGCATTTCCGCCCGGATCTTTTGCAGGGCTTTATTCGCTTCATGGGGGTGTATCCACCGGGGTGTGTGGTTAGCCTGTCGAATGGGGCGGTTGGCCTTGTTATCAAGGTTTATTCATCCAACCCGTTACGTCCAACGCTGATTCTGTATGACGAGGACACGCCACGTGAGCAGGCGATCATCCTCGATTTACGCGACGAGCGCGATGTCAATATCAGCAAGGCGCTGAATCCGGCCGATCTGCCGATGGCTATTTACGACTACCTGAGCCCCCAGGAACGGGTCAACTATTACTTCGACACAATGTGATGAAGGCTGGCGACGATTTACTAACACGGGTTTTGCGCCGGTTTTCGCGCGACATGCTGCTGGTGCTGGATGCTCAGGATCTCAGCGTGGCGGAGGTCAGTGATGAGTTTCTCAAGCGTCTGAAGTATGCGCGTGAGCAGGTGGTCGGGCGCGTCATCACCGAGTTTGATGTCGGCTTGAGCGCCATGGTGTTCTGGGATCAGTACCAGCGCGGAATGGAAGACAGCATCGAAGCCTCGGAGAGTGACTTCGTCACTGCGGATGGTGGTGAAATGACGGTTGCCAAGGACGTGCGGCGATTCACTGAAGCCGAACGTGAATGGCTGCTGGTGGTGATTCACGATAATAGCCAGGCGAAACGTGATCAGGAGATCTGTTCGCGCCTGTCTGCGCAATTGAAAGCCACGCTCGAGGCCGCCGGCGATGGCATTCTGGTGATCAGGGACAATGGCCAGGTCATGAATATGAACCGGCGTTTCTCGGCCATGTGGTCTATGCCCGACCATATACTGGAAGGCGGCAGCGCCGCAGTACATGACTGGATAGTCGACCAGTTGGTCGAGGCCTCGATTTATCACCACCTTATCGCCAATCTCGGCGAGCAAATGGATAATGACGATTTCTTCGTGCTTGAACTGAAAAACGGCAAGGTGTTCGAGTTGCGGGTTTTTCCGCAGCTAAGCTTCGAAGATGTCGAGGGTTATGTGTTGAATTTCCATGATGTGACCCAACACGTTCAGTACGAACAGGCATTGATACTCGAGCGCGAAAAGGCCGAGCAGTCGAGCCAGTACAAGAGTGATTTTCTGTCCAACATGAGCCACGAACTGCGCACTCCGATGAACGCGATACTGGGGTTTTCGCAGCTCATGGAAATGGATGAGGAACTTGGCGCCGCGAGTCGTGGTTATGTGCAGGAGATGCTCAAGGCCGGTAACCATCTGCTGGACCTGATCAACGAGGTACTGGACCTGAGCCATGTTGAATCAGGGCATGTGCAACTGGAAAACGAAGAGATCGATATCGATGCCCTGGTCGAGGAATGCGTGACGCTGGTGCGACCACTGGCAGACCTGCGCGAGGTCAGTTTGAGCTACCACAATGTTCTGCCGGCCATCATCAAAACCGATCGCAAACGCCTCAAGCAGGTGCTGATCAACCTGATGTCGAATGCCATCAAGTACAACCGTCACAACGGTTCAGTACGCATTGAAATCGAGCGCCCGCAGGCAGAGCGGCTTGCCATTCGGGTGCATGATACCGGTTCGGGCATTCCCGCCGCGCGCATGGCCGAGCTGTTTCAACCCTTCAGCCGTCTGGGTGCGGATAAATCGCATATCGAGGGCACCGGCATCGGCCTGGTGTTGACCCGGCGCCTGGTCGAACTGATGAGTGGCGAGATTCATGTCGATAGCGTTGTCGGTGAAGGCAGCCGCTTCAGTGTTATTCTGCCGCAGGAAAAAGGCCTGGTGTTCAAACCACGGCCGATGCTACTCCCTATACAAGGCGAGGCTGGGTCCGGCAATGCGCATGGCAAGCATCTCGCCATGCATATTCTGGTGGTGGAAGACGTGATCCCCAACCAGCTGGTGGCGCGTAAGCTGATCGAAAAAATGGGGCATACGGTGGATATTGCGGATAACGGGCTGGAGGCGGTCAAAGCGGTTCAACGCAATCATTATGACCTGGTATTCATGGATATGCGTATGCCCGAGATGGACGGTTTGGCCGCGACGCGCGCGATCCGCGATCTGGGCGGTCACTACCGCCATCTGCCGATCATCGCCATGACCGCCAATGCCACCAGCGAGGATCGCAACGCCTGTCTGGATGCGGGTATGAATGATTTCGTCTCCAAGCCTATCAATCGTGTACAGCTGGGGGATACGTTACATGCGATTGCGTTGAGCCTCAGTCAGGATCGACCCCAAAAATCCCGGCGCGGTTTATAATCGCCGCTTGCTCGACAAAGCGGATCCTCGTTTGCCCAGTTCTGTTAAAGATCACTCCCTCGTACTCAGCCGATTTGCGCTGCTGCTGTTTGCCGGGGCCTGCCTGCTGGTTATCACGCTGTTTATTATGCTGGGTCAATACGCCTACCCCTCGGCCGATGACTTCTGCATGGCGACCGGCGTGCGCGAAGTCGGCTTTTTCACGCATCTGGCCAACCACTATGTCGAGTGGAGTGGGCGTTACGCGGGCAATGCCTTTTATGCGGTATATCCTCTGCTGTTTGGCCTGTTCGACGGGTATCCACTGATCGCCGGATTCCTGATCGCGGCGCTGTTCGTCGCACTGGCGTTCGCGCTGGCCTCGATTTTCCGCCTGTCTCTGCTCCATCCGCTGGTGTTGCTGGTCACGCTGGGTGTGTTGTGTCTATACCTGGCAGGGCTGCGCCATAGCGCCAGCAGTCTGTACTGGATGGCCGGTGCGCTGAGTTACCAGACCTCGGGTATTTTGCTGTTGGTTGCGCTAGGCCTTGCCGTTCGTATTCACGATCGCATGAGCACGGATCGGCCGCTGTCCGGCCTGCTTGGCGCGCTACTGGTGATCATCTTTGTCGCTATGGGTACCAATGAAATCAACCTGATCGTGATGACTGCAGCGATGATGGTCGCGTTCGTCCATGCCCTGTACAAGGGCCGCAAGCCGGGGCTTTGGGCCGGCTTGTTGTTGTTCACCCTGATGTGTTTCGCGCTGGTTTATTTCGCGCCGGGCAATGCCGTGCGTGAATCGACCTTTCCGCTGCGGCACGACTGGTTGCGCAGTATCGAGGGTAGCCTGCGCATGGGCAGCTGGAGCATTCTGGCCTGGCTGGGAGTGCCGGTTTTCATTGTGGGTAGTCTGTTGATACCCTTTGCCGTGCATGCCCTGGCAAGAGTGTCGCCGCGCCGTTTCCATACCACTGGTCGTGGTTTGTTGCTGATCGCGACCATAACCTTCAGCATTCCGCTGGTATTGCAGTTTCCAGCCTGGTGGGCGATGGGTGGGTGGCCACCGCCGCGCAGCGTCGATGCCATATTTTTCGTGTTTCTGCTGGCCTGGCTGGTGCTGATCGGCTCGCTCAGCCTGCATTATTTGCCCGCGCCGCGCCTGTTCAATGAGACCGGGCGGCTCTATTCTGCGTCGGCGCGGGTACTGGCCGCGCTGTGCCTGCTGTTTGTCTTGTCGCTGGTTATCAACGGCCGCCTCAACCGCGCCTGGCATGACCTGAATGAGTTGGCAGCACCCTTGCATGCCCACCTGATGCACCGGCACGGACTGATCGACGCGGCCCTGGCGCGTGGCGAGCAGGCTGTGTTGCTGCCCAACTACACGGGTGAATTCGCGCGCAGCGTCTATTTCAATGACATTCGAGCGGATTGGCGTGACTGGCGCAGTATCTGTTACGCGCAATATTTCGGCCTGCGCGCCGTGCAACTTGCCGGGCCTGGTCGAACACATGATGGAGCAGCAGTTTATGACTAACCCGAAGCCTGTTGAGATGCATACCGTCGGCAAAAACTGTCTCACCCTGTTGGCGCCCTGCTTCAACGAGCAGGACAATATCGAGATCTTCTACAACGCGCTTAAGCCCGTCGTGGATGCACTGGATGCCGACTATGAAATGCTGTTCGTCGATGATGGCAGTCAGGATGACAGTCTGGCATTGCTTGGGTTGCTGGCCGAGCGCGATGCGCGGGTCAAGGTGGTGGCGCTGTCGCGCAATTTTGGCAAGGAGGCAGCCTTAACCGCGGGTCTCGATTATGCCAGCGGCGATGCCGTCATTCCCATCGATATCGACCTGCAGGACCCGGTTGAGTTGATACCCGAGATGGTTGCGCTGTGGCGCCAGGGCGCTGACGTGGTGCTGGCGCGTCGCCGAGAACGCCGTGAAGATGGCTGGTTTCGGCGTTTCTGGGCGGGGTTTTTCTACCGCCTGATCGCCCGCCTCAGCGATGCCCCGTTTCATAAAGATGTTGGTGACTATCGCTTGCTTGACCGTGTGGTAGTGGATGCGGTGCGTCAGATGCGCGAAAAGAACCGTTTCATGAAAGGGCTGTTCTCCTGGCCTGGTTTTCGCACCCAGGTCATTGAATATGACCGGCCGCGGCGTTTGCAGGGGCACAGCAAATGGCACTGGTGGGGGCTGTTCAACTATGCGCTGGATGGCGTGTTTTCATTTTCCACGGCGCCATTGCGCGTATGGACCTATATCGGCGGGGCGATGTCGCTGTTTTCGCTGACTTACCTGTTATATATCGTCATCAAGACGCTGCTGTATGGGGTTGATCTGCCGGGTTATGCCTCCATTGTCTCCATCGTGTTGTTCTTCAGTGGTATCAATCTGATCGGGCTGGGCATTATCGGCGAGTACCTCGGGCGTGTGTTCATCGAGGTCAAGCAGCGCCCGCTGTACCTGGTGCGCGAAACCCGCGGGTTTGATAAAGCGCCATTGCAATGATCCCTGTGTTCAGGTTTGGCGTGGTCGGGGTGCTCAACACGCTGATCCATTTCTCGATTTTTTACCTGTTGCTGAACATTGCGGCGTGGCATTACCTTGTGGCCTCGCTGGCGGGTTTCGTGTTGGCGGTGATGAACAGCTATGTGCTCAATAAATACTGGACCTTTGCAGCCCGCGGCAATGGGGTGGGCCGCGAGTTTTTGCGTTTTGTGCTGGTTAGTGTGCTGGCCCTGATTTTCAACCTGTTGTGCCTTATGACAATGATAGACGGCTTTGATGTTGCTCCACTGGTTGCGCAGATCGTGGCGATCGCGCTGACCCTGTTGCTTAACTTCAGCGCGAATAAAAAATGGGTGTTTGCATCGGCTAGAGGGATGAGCGGTTGAAAACCTGTCCTTAATGACAGTAGTGACAATGCTGATGCAGCTTATAATGAATGTTAATTTCCAGGGTATTTACGCTTTATATGGATCACAGGGCATAATTTTTGATCTTGTTGACGTTCCGAGGGCTTGTTTTGCGTCGTAAAAAAATATCAACCTGTTTTGCAGATGACTGACAAATCAGGGGAAAATTAAAAAACCCAATTTAAAATAGGAGAAATGCATTGTGCCGTGTCGCCTTCGGTCAGTAACTCAAAAGGCCTTGTTCGTGGCGCTTCCCTCGTGTCGCGGTTACATGACGCTTTCGCATCTGGTCGCATTGCATGGGGCTGGATACGCGTGACTGCCAAGAAAAACCGTAATCCCGAGTTACTGGAGCTGGTCATCGCAGGGGCCGCGCTGGGTTACTGGGACTGGAACTACCAGACCGGCGATCATCACGTCAACGATCGCTGGCTGCAGATGCTGGGGCTGACGCGCGCCGATGAGTGCGGGCATATCGATGACTTGCTGGAACGCATTCATCCCGATGACAAGGTCCGTATCCTCCCAATCATCGAATCACATATTGCCAGCGGTGAATCCTACGTGATCGAGTTTCGCATGCAGCACAAGGACGGCTACTGGGTCTGGATTCAGGGTGCGGGTGGCGTGGTCGAATGGGATGATGAGGGCAATCCGCTAAGGGTATGTGGCACCCATCAGGACATTACCACGCGTAAACGGGTCGAGGCCGAACGCGACGAATTGATCCGTTCGCTGCAGCAGGCGCTTGATACCATCGCCGAAACCAATATGGAACTGCAAAGCCAGATTGCGCAAAAGGAGTCGCTGGAGAAGAAGTTGGCCCACCGCGCGATGCATGATTATCTGACCGACCTGCCCAACAAGGCGCTGCTGATCGAACAGGCCGAGCAGGTGTTGTCGCTGGCCAAGCGGCACAAGGATCTGGTTGGCGTGGTGTTCATCGATCTGGACAACTTCAAGCAAATCAACGATTCCCTCGGGCATGGCGTGGGTGATGTGGTGCTGGTCGAGTTTGCCCTGAGGCTGCGCGAGGCCGTGCGCGAATGCGATATCGTCGCGCGCTGGGGGGGCGATGAATTCGTTGCCGTTCTGCCGAATTGCAGCTCGCTCAATGACATTGAGTTGATCGCCGGTCGTATCCTGCAAAAATGCGAAGAAAAACTGGATTCGGTCGAGGGGGCGAGGCTGTCGGCATCGATTGGCATCGCGCTGTTTCCGAATCATGCCGATAACCTGTCGCGCCTCATTGCTGTTGCCGATACGGCCATGTATGCGGCCAAGTCGGCGGGTGGACACAGATTCGAAATTGGCAACGGGGTCATGAAGAAGATCTTTACTGCCCCGGAATGATGTAAAGCGGTGTTCAGCCGACCAGCGATTCCAGATCCCTTTCCAGCAAACTGCTGTCACCCAGATTGTATTCGAGCAAACGGCGCAGGTGGGTCATGCTGTCGATATCGATCGATTGGCAATGTATGCCCACGCGGTTTTCCTTCTTGTGGGCGATAGCGCCCTGCATCACGATGCGCTGATCACTGTCATCGTCGAGTTCAAGAATCAGCTTGCAGGCGGTGCCGGGTTCGGGTGTCGCACCGGAACAGGCGCCGACGAGCGCGCCGCGTAATGAGATGTCATACAGCTCGCAAACCATGCGGTAGTCGTCGAAGTCGAATTCGACCAGACATTCAAAGCGGATGCGATGTGTGCGGCGATTTTCTGTCATGCTGTGTTACCTGTTTTTTCCAAGTATAGACCCTGAACAGCAGTGCTGCCGATGCGAATTTTCCGCCAATATACAGCAAGTCACCGTGCGCGTTACCCGCGCCAAATGGCCTGCCGCCTTTTCAATCGCGCGGTGATGCATGGTTGTTTTGCAAACGTCATGACGTATTGCGCGGCATACATGGATCGTGACATCTTCAGTTGATGGCGCATGTCAGGATTTGGCAAGGCTTTTGCAGTAAGCTCGCCAGCCGCCGAATTCAGAGATATCCGTTGCCCCGCTTCGGGCCCGCGGTTCGGCAATGAAACTGGTTAGCCAACGGCCATCGTCAAGTTCGACCTTGCCGATACCGAGCGGTGCGGGTATGTCGGCAACGAAGCCGCCAAAGTTCTGTAGGGGTACTCGCCACAGCTCCACCTCGATCTTGACCCCATTCCCCTCGTCCCGGTACAGCGCCGGTCGGCCATCGGCCATGGCGTACAGCCTGTAGTTGGCGGAGGTCGTGCCTGACTGCTGCTTGCGCGCGCCGCGTTCGCGCAGTTGCCAGTTGAGCGGCATACCGTCGAGGTGCGCGCCGCAGACCAGCAGGTCGACATAACGGGCGCTGCTGTCATTACCCGTGACTGCGGACTGAGGGGCATGGTAATGCATCAACGAGGTTGAGATTGCCGCGCCCTGCATGAAACCGGTGGCAATCGACATAAGGCGCCGGTCGTGGAACGCCGGGGCCTGCAAGGTGATGCCAAAACCGACACCGGATGGCAGAAAACCAGTGGGAATGGACACCGCGCTCAGATCGAGCAGGTTCATGTAATTGGTATAGGTGCCAAGGTGGCTGTTGAGTTGGATGGGGTCTGCCTGAACTTGCTCGATGGTGTAACAGGTCGGGCTGGTCGGTGTGACCAGCGCGTCGAGACCTTCAAACAGCTTGTCGGCAATCTGTTTGCAGGCCTGAAGCCGGTAGCTGGCATCGAATGCATCGAGTGCGCTGAATGATGCGCCCGCAGCAATGATCTGGCGGGTCTCGGGCAATAGTTCCTGCGGCTGCTTTTCGATGATCGACTGTATCGCCAGGTAGCGTTCGCTGACCCAGGGCCCCTGGTATAACAGGCGCGCCGCATCGAGCAGTGGCTGGATGTCGATTTCGACCAGATGATGCCCCTGTCTGAGCAACTCATCGAGCGTCAGCTGAAACTGCGCGGCAGATTCTGTATCGCCAAAAAAATCCAGATTGTTGCTACAGGGGATGCCCAATGTCATTGCGTTGCAGGTTGGGGCGAAACGCCGCGCGCTGTTGTCGTATGGGTTTGAGCGGCTGTAGGCGTCGGCCGGGTCGAAACCCTCGGCGACTGCGAGAACCTGGTGGGCGTCGTCGACCGACAGGGCGAAGATCGAGACACAGTCCAGACTGCGGCAGGCGGGCAGTACACCCTGCGTGCTGATCAGGCCGCGGCTGGGTTTGATGCCGACGAGGCGATTGAACGCCGCCGGTATGCGTCCCGAACCGGCCGTGTCGGTGCCCAGCGCGAAGCTGACCTGGCCGAGTGCCGTGACGACCGCCGAACCGGCGCTCGATCCGCCCGAGATATAA